>Ga0256406_1000083_pt1 | contig 169078 bp, 150 predicted proteins | sample RumenRJG_03DNA_FD_185986 | JGI IMG/M metagenome (GOLD analysis project Ga0256406, IMG submission 185986) | Bovine rumen microbial communities from Lethbridge, Alberta, Canada - RJG_03 | ecosystem: Host-associated > Mammals > Digestive system > Stomach > Rumen | place: Canada: Alberta... | reverse complement strand
ACTTATTTGGAACTTCTTTATGCTTCATGATGCAAAGGTACAAAACTAATAGAGAAAATGTACCGTCTATGCACCATATTCTGGCTGGCGGAGCCATGCTCCAAACACGGAAGAATTAAACTGCGCCGGTATTATCTTATTGCTCCATGCCTCTATATAATAATGTTGGCTAATGTAAGAACTATAGTCGTAAGCATTAGGGATTGGTGACTGTCTCTGTTGGACGTTGGATGTAACGATGTTCCAAGGTAGCAAAAAGAGCAATTATGTTATGTAAGTCATAATTTTAAAGATTCAGTCGTAGCCGTCTGGTAGTATTTACTCACCCCTGAAGGTTGTCGGGAATCTCCTTTTTAGGGTTTATTCCGAGAGTTTTCAGGTTGTCTAACCGCCGGATGATGTTTCCTTTGCCGCTGTTCAGCTGTCCCCGGCTTTTCTCGTAATCATTGTGAAGGCGCTCAATATCGGTGCCGATGCTTGCGTAAACATTGGCGAAAGTGCAGAATTTGTCGTACAATTCATTTGACTGCCGCAGTATTTCTTCCACGTTTTTGTTCATTCTGTAGTTCTGCCACATGGTGTGAGTCAACTGTAAAGCCATCAGCAGATTAGACGGACTCAGAACGATGATGTGCTTCCGGTATGCATATTGCAGTATGCCCGGTTCCGCCTTCAATGCTGCCGCGTATCCGCTCTCGTAAGGTATGAACATCAAAACATAGCCGATGCATCCGGGAACAATCTTGTCATAATTGACGGCAGAGAGCTCGTCGATGTGTTTTTTCACCGATTTCACATGTTCTTTCATCAGTTTTTCACCTTCGCTCTCGTCTTGGGCTTGCAGTGCCTCGTGATATGCTGTAAGCGAAACTTTTGAGTCGATGACCGCGCGTTCACCGTTAGGAAACTCCACGATGGCATCCGGACGGTAGTTGTTGCCGTCGTTGCCCTTGAAATTTTGCTGCAAGAAATACTGTTTATTCTTTTCCAGACCACAGTCATCGAGCGTTTTTTCAAGAATCATTTCTCCCCAGTCGCCCTGCGTTTTCGAGTCGCCTTTGAGCGCTTTGCTAAGTGCTTGAGCGTCGTTGCCGATTTTTTCGGTCTGCTCTTTCAGCTCGCGCACAGCCATATCCTGCATCTCGCGCATGTTCTTAACTGTCTGTTCCTGCTCGTCATGAATCTTTTTTATAGCATCCTCGAAGACCGTTTTTATCTCTGTCTTGTTGGCGGTACCCTCTTTCGTTGACGCAGTGATGTTCTTGTTGAACGATTCTATCTGATCTTTAAGAGGGGAGAGCAGAGCGTCAATCTTCTCTTTGTTCTCAGAAGTCAGTTGCTGCTTCGATTCGCTCAGCATTTTTGTCGCTATGTTCAGTACCTCCTGGCGCACAGCTTTTGCAGATGCGTCGTATTGCCGTTGCTGCTCTTGTCGCAGCGACTCGGCATGGTCTCTCTCGGCGTTCAACTTCTCTGTTGCGGCCTTACGCTCCGACTCCAAAAGTGTCTGTGCCACAGTGATTTTCTGTTGCAGTGCTGCTTTTTCAGCCTGGAATTGAGCTTGTTGCTTACTGATATTGGCCTCATAGTCTTTTCCTGTTTTGTTGATTTTGTTATTCATTGTCAGAAAAACGACCAAGGCACCTATTGCAATGCCGATGAGAAGAAAAAGTAGTGTCTCCATAATTGCATTTTATTATTCGGCAAAGATATAAAAAAAGAGTGGACTCCGAAAGAATCCACTCCAAAATATTTTGTATATTCTTGTTGGCCGACCCTCGCGGGCGGGTTTTTCTTATTCAACAACGATAGGTTTGTACTTCGGAACGAGCATCTTCATTATGCACCAGCCTATGAGATAGGCCACAGCGCAGATACAGAAGACAATCATGTAACCGGCAGGCTTGCCGTCGAAGCCCATGAAAGAGAAGGCATCGCCCTTATTCTCGGCATAGGTGAAGAGCAGTCCTGAGCCCTTGTTGATGAGGAAGGAACCCACACCTCCTGCCATTGCTCCTATTCCAGTGATTGTAGCGATGGTCGATTTTGGGAACATATCACCGATAGTGCTGTACAGATTGGCCGACCAAGCCTGATGACCTGCACCGAGAAGACCGATGATAATTGCTGGCCACCAAGGACTTATCTGTCCCATTGGCTGAGCGAGCAGACCAAGGAGTGGGAAGCAAGCGAAGATAAGCATAGCTCTCATGCGTCCGAGATAAGGGTTCATTCCGAGCTTATCGACGAAATAAGTTGGCAGATAACCACCGAAGATGCTCAGTACCGTCACTATAGCATAAAGGGTGAAGATGAGCGCGATGGCCTGCGGTGAGTCGGAAGCGTAACCATACTGGTCGGAGAAATATGCCGGAGCCCAGAAGAGGAAGAACCACCAAACGCCGTCGGTAAGGAACTTTCCAGTTATGAACGACCACGTCTGACGGAATGTGAAGCACTTCAGGAATCCGATGGTAGGCTGTTCAGAATCCTCTTTCTCAGCTTCTTCCTTTGGATCGGCCTCTTTGTCGTCCTGCTCGATATATGCGAGCTCGGCCTCATTTACGTGCTTGTTCTTTGCTGGTTTGTCGTAGAGCAGTACCCAGAATCCCATCCAGATGTAACCAAGCACACCGATGATGACGAAAGCCATTTCCCATCCTAAGGCGCGTGCTATCAATGGGATTGTTGCCGGAGCGGCCAATGCACCTATCGATGCACCGCTATTGAAGATAGAAGTAGCGAAAGCGCGGTCCTTCTTTGGGAAGTACTCTGCAGTCACCTTTATGGCAGCAGGGAAGTTTCCGGCCTCACCAACGGCAAGGATGAGTCGGCATGAGAGGAACAGGTAGACGCTTACGGTCGATATTGCCACGGCTGCGTCGCTTCCGGCCTGTACGAGGCGGAGAGCCTCGATGTTGGGATAGCCCTCAATCCACATTGCCACCTCGCCACAGCAAGCGTGCAGCACAGCGCCTGTCGACCACACGCCGATGGCAATAAGGTAGCCTTTCTTCGTGCCCATCCAGTCGATGAACTTACCCGCAAAGAGGTTTGCGATGGCGTAGAAGATGGAGAACCATCCTGTTATTGTTCCATAATCGTTATCAGTCCAGTGGAATTCAGGAGAGATAAAGTCTTTCCATGTTAGCGAAAGAACCTGCCGGTCGAGATAGTTGACTGTTGTTGCGATGAACAGCAGTGCACATATCACCCACCGGAAGTTCGACATTTTTGCAGTTTTAATAGTAGACATTCTTTGTTTGTTAGTTTATCAGTTTTTTTAAGTGTTTATTTCAGTTCTGGTATTGGCACCACCTGCATGTCGGTGTATACGAGATTCTCGCCCGCCATACCCCAGATGAAGGTATAGTTGCTTGTTCCTGCTGCACAGTGGATTGTCCATTGCGGAGAGATGACAGCCTGTTCGTTGTTCATCCATATAGGCCGTGTCTCTTGTGGCTCGCCCATGACGTGCAGAATTTTCTGGCCTTTCGGAACCTTGTAGTACATATATGCCTCCATACGGCGCAGGTGTGTGTGGGCAGGCATAGTGTTCCAGACCGATCCCGGCTTCAATTCCGTGATTCCCATCTGCAACTGGCATGTGCGCACACCGGCCACACCGTCGATAATCATCTGATGGATAACGCGGTCGTTGCTTTCTTCCATCTTTCCGGCCTTAATGTTGTTGGCCTCCTTCATGGTTACCTTTTTAGTAGGATATGTAGTCTGCGCGCATGCAGAATTGAGGTAGAATTTGGCTGGTTCAGCCGCATTCTTACTTGCTACGGTTATCTCTTTTGCTCCGCGACCGATGTAAAGTGCATCCTGAAAACCGAGAGAGTATGTCTTTCCGTCTACGGTTACCGTTCCCTCACCACCGATATTGATGATTCCGAGTTCCCTGTTATCGAGGAGGTTACGTCCGCTTGTGCCCTTGCTTTCGTCGACATACAGCGGTGCTATCGATGTCAGTTTCAAGGGCGTTGCCGTTGGTTCGGCCCCACCAATTAGGAAACGGTCGTACATGGTGTATGTCCAGTTGACCTCACCGGGAGCGAATACCTTCTCGATGAGATACTCCTTGCGCAGACGGTCAGTAGTATAATGCTTTGCGTCCTCGGGACCCGTGGCCCACCGTACATTATAATATGTGTAAGCGTTTTCGGCTTTTACCTCGTAACCTTTGAAGTTGCATTGAGCGTTTCCGGCTATTGTAGCCATGAACAATGCTGCTATAAAAAATATTTTCTTTCTCATAATTATTTCGTTTTTTGTTCGTCCTTAACAATTTCGCGGTGGTTGAGGTACATCATTGCAGCGGTAATGACCACAAGAATGCCAGCTCCAATCCACTTAATGTATTTCACAGCCGCATATATGCAGTATCCTATGAGTGATGATGCAAAGTCCATGCTTCCGGCCATGAATCCGTCGGGCACATGCGATGCCTTGTCCTTTGTGAGCTCATAGACCCTGTTTGCCGCACTCGTGAAGTCGGGAGCCATATCGGTGATGAACCACAATCCTACGATAAGGGCCACGAGTCCGATGATGTAAGTCTTGATAACGTTGCCTTTTGTATACGGCAGCATCATCGGGAAGAGATAGAACAGTCCGGCCAGCGACGCCAAAGGCAGGAATTGGTTGCCGGGCAGTACGACAGAAACCACAATGTATGTAGGTATTAGCAGCAGGGTGCACACCAGTGATGTGGAATGGCCGATGACCAGTGCCGGGCTCATACCGATATGAACTTTCTTGCCGTGGAACTTCTTGTCTACGAGTTCCTTAGTCTTATCTGATATAGGCATCAGTCCGTCGATGAACAGTTTCGTGATTCGAGGGATAAGTTCCATGACTGCACCCATTGTGACACCGAGGAAGAGAATATCCTTTGCTATTTTCATTACGCCGTCGGTGGTTGTTGCAGCGGGCTGTGTCTCATGCAATTTAGCCATGAAAGCGTCGAAATTGGAGAAATCGCTGACGTGGGCAACAGCCGCAATGATGGCTCCTACGATTACACCGAGGACTATAGGCTCACCGAGCACTCCGAATTTCTTTTTCAGTCCGTCGGCATCGATGTCGAGTTTGTTGAATCCCGGAATCTTGTCGAGAACCCAGTTTATGTACAATGTGAACGGCACAAAGCTCTGGCAGAATGGCTGTGGAATGGATATTCCCGGTAGGCTGTAGAAATTCTGAAACTTGTCGGCGGTCATATCGGCCATCACCAGAGTGAAGATGTAGCAGATGATGGCAGCGAAATAGCCCCAAGCGAGGTTCTCACCGGTCAGAAAGTAAACCACGGCCCCGATGAAAGCGAAGTGCCAGTAGTTCCAAAGGTCGATATTAACTGTTCGCGTTGTCTTCGTGATGAGCATCAGGAAGTTGATGCCCAGACAAACGGGGATTATCAGTGCGCCCACAGCAGTGTTGTAAGCCACGCTGGCAGCTGCCGGCCATCCCATGTCGAAGACGCTGAGGTTGAGGTTGAAAATGTCCTCAATAGATTTCAGAGGAGTCTGGAAGTTGTCAGTAAGGAGGGCTGTCACAATTCCGAGTCCTACGAAACCGACACCCACGAAGAGTCCCGACTTCAGTGCCTTACCAAAGTTCATGCCAATGCACAATCCTATGATTGTGAAGATGATAGGCATCATCACTGAGGCTCCAAAGCTGATAATGTAACTAAATACTTGTTCCATTAAATGTTACCTTTTGATTCGTTTTAAGCAGGTTTAGTTTGATTTCGATAATCTGGTTGCAAAGATAATAAAAAAAGTTGAATGTTGAACGTCAGAATAAGATTTTTTAAAGAACAGAAACAAATAATGCCTCAGTCCTTTAATTATTCCTTACTCTGACATCCAACGGTCAACGGCGCGCGTCAGTCTTGGAAGTAAACCCTCTTTACGCGGTTGGAAATGGTTGTGAGTACCTCATAAGGTATCGTATCAAGAGCATCGCTGAGCACTGTCACGGGGAGGTCGTCGCCGAAGATTTCGACGGAATCACCTTCCTTACAGTCGATTCCCGTAACGTCGATCATTGCTACGTCCATGCAGATATTGCCCACATACTCAGCCTTCTGTCCGTTGACGAGGCAGTAGCAGTGGCGGTTGCCGAGGTGACGGTTGAGTCCGTCGGCGTAACCTATTGGTATTGCAGCGATTACGCTGTCGTGATCAATCTTTCCTTTACGGCTGTATCCCACTGTATCGCCCTTAGGAACGTTGCGCATTTGGAGGATAGTGGTGCGCAGGGTCGATACATTATTAATAATGTGGTTGTTCCGGCTGTCGATGCCGTAGAGTCCGAGTCCGAGCCGGCACATATCCAATTGTCTCTCGGGGAAATGCTCTATGCCCGCTGAATTGTCGATATGACGCAGAATCTTGTGCTTGAACGCGCCCTGCAGTTTCTTGCTTGCGTTGTCGAATAGTGCAAACTGCTTAGCCGAGAAGTCGTCGAAATCGTCGCTGTCGGAGCCAACGAAGTGGCTGAATACCGAGCGCGGTATGATGGCATTCTGATGTTTCAGTCGGTCGATGAGCTCGTCGATATCCTTTTTGGGGTCGAATCCCAGACGGTGCATGCCGGTGTCGAGCTTGATATGTACAGGGAATCCTGTTATACCCTCTTTCCGTGCGGCAGCGACGAGAGCGTCGAGCAGTCGGAAAGAGTAGACTTCCGGTTCAAGATCGTAGTCGAACATCGTCTTGAAAGCCGACATTTCAGGGTTCATAATCATGATGTTCGACGTTATGCCGTTGCGTCGGAGCGTCACGCCCTCATCGGCCACAGCCACAGCGAGGTAGTCGACACGATGGTCCTGGAGCGTCTTGGCTATCTCAACGGCTCCGGCTCCGTAGGCATCGGCCTTGATCATGCACACGAGCTTTGTTGTCGGTTTCATGAAAGAGCGGTACCAGTTGAGGTTCTTGACGACGGCACCTAAGTTCACTTCGAGAACCGTCTCGTGGACTTTCTGTACGAGAAGCTCCGTTAGACGGTCGAAACCGAATGTCCTTGCGCCTTTCAGAAGGATCACCTCATTGCTGAGGGCACCGAATTCCGGGCTGTGGATGAACTCGTCGACGCTCTTAAAGAAGCTTCTATCGTCGATATTGTCGAATTGTGCGGCGTTATTCTGAAGATGTTCGCCGATACCTATAAACTTCTTTATTCCGCGCTGCACGCACAAATCATCGACCTCGTGATAGAGTTTCTCGTCGGTGAGCCCGCTCTGGTATATGTCGCTGAGGATGAGCGTGCGCTTACGGCCCTTGTGGTCGGGGCGTCGGCTCATGAAGTCGAGGGCTATGTCGAGCGAGTTGATATCCGAATTGTAAGAGTCGTTTATCAGTGTGCACCCGTGCTGTCCCTCCTTCACCTCGAGGCGCATGGCCACCGGCTCAAGTTTAGCCATCCTTTCGGCCAACTGTTCGGTGGTGATGCCGAGATAGAGAGCTGCTATGGCACTTACTATAGAGTTGGTTACGCTGGCCTCATCGATGAACGGGATAGAATAGCGACCCTCGGTCTTGCCGTTGTAAACGTATGTTACAGTGGTAGTTATGTCTTTCTTCTCAACTGATTTCACGAAGAAAGCAGCCTTGTCGTTCTTCACCGACCATGCCAACTGCTCGCCGTGATAAGCGAATTCCGACATACAGCGGTTGACGAGTTCATCGTCCTGACAGTAGACGACGGCCTGAGTGTCGTGGAAGAGAGTCAGTTTCTCCTTGCATTTAGCGGCCATCGATGGGAAATTCTCCTGGTGCGCCGACCCGAGATTTGTCAGGATGCCGATAGTTGGCTGAATGATATCTCGCAGGGCCTGCATCTCTCCCGGCTGTGAGATTCCGGCTTCGAACACTCCCACCTGCGTCTGCTCGTTCATGAGCCACACGCTCAGCGGCACTCCCACCTGCGAGTTGTAGCTTCGCGGCGACCGTGTGACGACCATTGACGGAGAGAGAAGCTGATATAGCCACTCCTTGACCATGGTCTTGCCGTTAGAGCCCGTGATTCCGACGACGGGAATATCGAACTCGTCGCGGTGGCGCTCAGCGAGGCGCTGCAGGGCCTCGAGCGTTCCCACAACCTTCAGGAAGTTTGAGTTGGGGTATCTTTCCTCCCATTTTTCGGGAAGCTGCTCCACTACGAAATTGCGTACTCCGCGGCGGTAGAGGTCGTCGATGTATTTATGACCGTCGTTGCGTTCTGACTTCAGGGCGAAGAAAAGAGTCTCCTCGGGGAAACACAGTGAGCGAGAGTCGGTTAACAGGAATCCGATGCTGGCCTCAGCATTGCCGAACCGACGGGCTCCGATAAGGGTGGTTACTTTTTCGATAGTATAGTTCATTGCAATGATTTATTATTTGAATGCAAAGGTAGTTCAAACGAGCGAGAAATCAAAAAAATAGAATGAATTTTAATTCTTTTAGCGTCTTATAATGCATTCTAATGTCTGCTGCAAGTCGTTCTTCAGATTTCTCGGGTCCTTCAAAGGTGACAGGCTATGCCTTTGTCGACTGCCGTAGGGCTCTCTTCCGGGCACAGTCGGGGCACAGTCCTTTTATCATGTAGTTGATGCTTTCCATCTCGAACCCGCTCGGAATGTCGACTGATGGTATGGGTGTGCCGTAGAGACAGAACGTACGGTGACACTCCTCGCAGTAGAAGTGGACGTGCATGTCCTCGTCCTTGTCGGGATTATGGCTCGTGCAGAGTTCATATTTCACCATTCCGTCGCCGTCCTCAATGGCGTGGACGAGGTGGTGGGCCTTGAAGAGCATCAGCGTGCGGAAGATTCCCGACTTGTCGATGGTCCTTATCTGCCGTTCCAGTTCCATCATCGACTTTGGTTGCCGCTCCGCTTTCAGGGCCTTGGCTATGACTATGCGGTTGGCCGTAGGCTTGATGCCGTGCAGGGTGAGTAGTGTCTCTTCTGTATTCATCGGTTTATTTCCTTCTGTATTTCTTGTTTATATCCTCGATGCGCTGCCGTGTCCGGGCCATAAACGCTTTATATTCAGCCGACTCTGGGTTAAATGGACGGTGTCCGAGGGCCTCTTTTATCGGTTTCCATTCATCGAGAAAATGCTTTGCCTCGTCCGAGAAAGCCACACCTACGAATCTCTCCCAGATGTATTCTACGGCCACCGCCGACGGGTGGAGCATGTCGGCGTTGTAGAATCTGTAGTCGCGGAGCTCGTCGTTGACAATCTCGTAGGCCGGAAAATAGTACACACCGCAGTCGCTGACGAGGCGGTCGGCGGCCATGAGCAGTACCGACTTCGACAGCTGGCTGCCGTGGTAGCCGTATTTCCGGTAGCGTATCGGACTGACAGTGACCACGATATTCATGTTGCTGTTTATCGTCCGGAGCCCTCCGACGGCCTTGCGCAGATAGCCGTAGCACTCGTCGATGGTTAGCACCCGCTCCGTGAAGAGCCGCTGAGGGCGCTTCCGGCAGTTGTCAACAATCTCGCCCGTGGCATTCTCGATATATACGTGGTTAGTGCCAAGGGTGAGAATGGCTGTCGATGGTACGAATTCGCCCTTGTCGTCACCTTCCGGGCGCTCGCCAGCAAGCAACCGGTCGACGGTGTGGAGGATGCTGGCGGGATTGTACATTACGCCGAAAGGATTGACGACGGTATCGAAATGTTCGTCGCTGAAACGCTTGCCGATATTGTCGGCGAAACACGACCCTACGAAGAGCATCGGCTCCATAGGACGTATCTCGAACTCCGGCCGTGGTATGTCTACTATCGTTCTGAATTCCATATCATCGACAAAGGTAGCTCAAACCTCCGACACTGCAAAAGAAAATCATTGTCTTTTGACATTCTGGCTGATTTTTTATTTGTATCTTTGCATCCGTCAGCGAATAAAGTAATTTCAAAATTTGATTATGACAGAAAAAGAAAAACAACAGGCCGGCATGCTTTACGATGCCAATCACGACCCTGAGGTGCTCGCCGACCTGCACCGTTGTGAGCAGGAGTGTTTCGAGATTAACCAGATAGCTCCCAACAACCGCGAGGAGCGTTTCCGCCGACTGCGCAATCTCTTCGGCAAGACGGGGGAGGGGTTCACGGTGGTCAGTCCGTTCTTCTGCGACTATGGATATAATATTAAGGTGGGCAACAATTTCTTCTGTAATGCCTATTGCGTCATCCTCGACGAGGCAGAGGTCACCTTTGGCGACAATGTCTTCATTGCTCCAAGCTGTTCTTTCTACACCGCCGGTCACCCGCTGAACGTCGAGGAGCGAAACAAGGGACTGGAGTATGCCCGTCCAATCCATGTGGGCAATAACGTATGGATTGGCGGCAACGTGACGGTGGTGCCCGGAGTGACCATCGGCAACAATGTGACGATAGGTGCCGGGTCGGTCGTCACCCACGATATTCCCGACAATGTGCTTGCTGCCGGCAATCCGTGCAGAATAATCAAACGACTCTGATATGTACAGTTACGAATATCCGCGGCCTGCTCTGACAGCTGACTGCATAGTTTTTGCACACGCCGATGATGGTATCCGGGTGCTGCTTGTAGAGCGCGGCAACGAACCATATAAAGGGTGCTGGGCCTTCCCCGGAGGATTTATGAATATGGACGAGACCACTGCTGAGGCCGCCCGCCGCGAACTTCGTGAGGAGACTGGGCTCGACGTCGGTGCTATCCGTCAGCTCGGTGCCTACGACCGGGTCGACCGCGACCCTCGTGGCAGGGTAATCACGGTGGCTTATATAGCCATTGTCGATGATGCCGGTGATGTCTGCGGTGGCGACGATGCCCACGACGCGCGCTGGTTCCGTCTCGACAGTCTCCCTACGTTAGCCTTCGACCACGACAAAATCCTCGCCGATGCGTGCCGGATGGCCATAGATTCATCGACGGGACGGCTGAAACCTATAGGGTGAGTCCATTGTTAAGTGTGACCAACCGCTCGTGAGAGTATAATCGATCGGACGAGATGATGAATGAAAGCTATGAATATAATTTGTTAATATTATTCATAGTATACTACTGAAGAAATTGTCTTTGTAACTGATTGTTTATCAAATGGTTACTAAAACGGCCTGTTTTGCATTGCGAAACGGGCCGTTTTAGGATGCGAAACGGTCCATTTCGCAAGCTGAAATGGGCCGTTTTAGATGCTAAAATGATATGTATTGGATTGCTGTAAAGATATTTCGCTATTACAGAAGCTCGCTTTTGCTGTGATGGAGTGGGGGAGAACCACCGCCATTAAGTATTGATAATGGCGGCAGCGGCCTCACTCTTTTGTTCTTCTTCCGTTACTGATGGCTTATGCCTCGGCAACAGCCTTCTTCTTTCTCTCCTTAAACTCGATGAAGAGTATCACTAAGATGGCTATCAGCAGCAGTGCTGAAGCGATGTAGGAGATGGTTTCGGTGGTCGTGATCGACTTTGGATGGAAGTCGAGGACAATCTTGTGGTTGCCCGGCTTGACGTTGATGGCTCGCAGAACATAGTTCACACGGCCAATCTCGGCGGGCTGTCCGTCGACGGTGGCTGTCCACTCGGGGTAGTAAATCTCGGAGAAGACGATGACACCTCCATTCTTCGAGCTGCAATCATACTTCAGATTGTCGGGCGAATACGCTGTGAGCGTCACCTTGGCTGTGGAGTCGTTGACGGCACTCTGGCCCAGGGCAGCCTCAAACTTCTTGTCGGCAACGGCCTCGTGGTGGAGGTCTATCTTTCCGATGCCGTCGATTTCGGCGTTGGCGTTGTCGACATAATCGACCTTATTGACAAACCAAGCGCTACCCATGGCACTCTTGTTCTCGATGGCTATGGGCTGCTGGTTCTGCGGTCCTACGATGAGGTACTTGGTGTTGAGCATGTTCAGTGCCGGCATGGCATTGCTCTTGTCGGTCACCTGCATCATGTTGTCGGCACGCTGGCTGAGGTTCTCGGGCGAGAGCACCTTGTTCATGTTCTGCATCTCGGGCATGATGTAGTGGTCGATGAGCTCCTGATAGCGGCGCAGCTTAGCTGGATGGTAGCCACCGATGCTGTTATGATAGTACGAAGTGTTGTTCTCGTTGAACGTATTCGTGGTCATGTTCAGCACGCGGTAGTCGAGGCTCTTGTCCTTGAGAATCTCGTCGTCGGCCGGAGTCTTGGCTATCGGTTGGTCGACCTGATCCTTAGGCTCGAACATTCCGTCGTTGAGATAGCGTTTGTCGACCTGCCACATGTCGAAGAGACAGAGGGCTATAACCGTTCCTACAAACACCTTGGCGTCGATTTTCTTAGTCCTGTAGAGTAGAGTGAGGACGACGCCGATGAGGATAATGATGATAGTCCTGATGCAGTCGGCACGGAAGATGTCCTCACGAAGGCCGATAAGGTTCGACTTTATAGGAGCCAGCTGGTCGGCGGGGATAGCTGCGAGAGCCTGGTTCTCGGCCGACGAGATGAAGTCGAAGAACACACCCGGCATGAGCCAGAATATCAATGCGATACCGGCGGTGCAGCCGAGACTTATCCAGAAGAACTTCATGTGGGTCTTGAGATAGTCGGGTTCGTCGACAATCTTCTTAAGTGTCATCATCGCAAGGAGCGGAATGGTGAACTCGGCGATGACGAGGATACTGGCCACGGTACGGAACTTGGCGTACATGGGCATGTAGTCGATGAAGAAATTTGTCAAGCCCATGAGGTTCTTACCCCACGATAGGAGTATAGACAGGACGGTGGCTGCCAACAGAGCCCACTTCATTGGTCCCTTGACGATGAATAGTCCCAAGATGAACAGGAACAGTACGAATGCTCCTACGTAGACGGGACCGCTCGTTCCCGGCTGCTCGCCCCAGTACTGGCCTATCTGCTGATAGAGCTGCTCATACTGAGGATCGCCTTTCTCCTGTACAATCTTGTTGTTGATCATCGGCTCGGAGGCACCGCCCTTGGCGTTAGGAATGAGCAGAGTCCATGTCTCGCCGATGCCGTAGCTCCATTGGGTGATGTAGTCGCGGTCGAGGCCGGAGCTTGTCTGATTCGAGGGGTCGGTCTTGCTAACCAGCTCACTCTTGCCGCGCATCGACTCTTTCTGGTACTGCCATGTGTGATAGAGGTTCGTACTGTTGATGGCTATTCCCAATGCGGCGGCTATGAGGCAAACCACAGTGGCCTTGGCAAATTGCGGGAGGGTCTTGTTCTTTATGGCTACAGCTAAGAAAGCGAGGACCATAAAGAAGATTACGAACAGATAGTAGTAGGTCATCTGCACGTGGTTGGCGTTGATTTCGAAGGCGGCAAAGATTGTCGTCACAATCAGTCCCCACAGATACTTACCCTTGTAGGCCAGCACTATACCCGCAATCATCGGCGGGAGATAGGCCAGAGCCATCACTTTCCAGAAGTGACCGGCTGCGATGATTATTAGGAAATAGGACGAGAAAGCCCATACCACGGAGCCCAACGCTGCCAACATCTGACGGAAGTCGAAGGCGCGAAGGAGAATGTAGAATCCGATGAGGTAGGCGAAGAGATACCAGACGTACTGCGGCAGCCAAAGATGATAGGCCTGCACAAACTGGTTGAGGATGTTCGTGCTCTTGTACGACGACCGCATCTGATACGTCGGCATACCGCTGAATGCGGTGTTTGTCCAGTGCGACACGTCGCCGGTCTTGGCATAGTGGTCGTCGACATCCTTGTTGAGGCCGGCGCCGGCGGTGTTGTCACCCTGGTAGAGAACTTCTCCGCGCGTCATGGGCACGAAGAAATAGGCCACTGAGATTAAAATAAAAAAGATAACTGCCGCAATGTCGGGCAGACATTTCTTCAATGTATTCATTAGTTTGTTTATCTATAGTTTCTCTATAATTGCTTGCAAAAGTAATAAAAAGTATTGAGAAAAGTATTCTTTACGCCATTTTTTACTATCTTTGCGAACGAAAAAAAGTACGGAGTAATGAAAATAGGAATTATAGTGGCAATGGACAAGGAATTTGCGCAGCTCGAACGGCTGTTCCGCGGACGCGAAGACATTGTCCTCCAGAAGTGTGGCATAGGAAAAGTGAACTCGGCTATTGGTGCCGTGGAGATGATTCGTGACTCGCGTCCCGACCTCATCATTTCGAGCGGATGTGCCGGTGGTGCCGACACCAGCCTGAATGTGATGGATGTCGTCGTTGCAAGCGAGTGCACATATCATGATGCTTATTGTGGTGACAACTGCGAGTATGGGCAGATCATGGGTATGCCGGCGCGGTATAAGGCACCCGAGGAACTCGTCGCTAAGGCTTGCGCTATCAGCGATTTAGGCGCGGCGACGGCCGACGACGGTACGAAACATAGGATAGTGAGCGGTCTGACGGTCTCGGGAGAGTGGTTCGTCGACAGCAAGGATAAGATGCGTTCAATTCTCGAGAAGTTTCCTGATGCAAAGGCCGTCGATATGGAGAGCTGTTCGATAGCGCAGACTTGCTATAAATATAATGTGCCGTTCGTCTCGTTCCGTGTTATCAGCGATGTGCCGCTGAAGGACACAAAGGCCAGTCAGTATTTCGATTTCTGGGACCGTATTGCCAACGACAGCTTTGAGGTAACACAGCGGCTTGTCGATGCAATACTCTGATTATCATTGACATAGTATCTTACAGACAATATCTTTACATTGAAGAAATGAAGAAAATACCATCATTTACAATTAATCACACGAAGTTGCTTCGTGGCATTTATGTCAGCCGTAAGGATGAAGTCGGGGGTGAGGTAGTTACGACTTTCGACATCCGTATGAAAGAACCGAACCGTGAGCCTGTGCTCCATCCGGGAGCCCTGCACACGATAGAGCACTTAGCCGCCACTTATCTGCGAAACGACGATGAGTGGAAGGACCGCATCTTGTATTGGGGACCAATGGGTTGTTTGACAGGTAATTACCTGCTGCTCAGAGGAGATTATGATTCGGCCGACATCGTCGAACTGATGAAGAGAACCTTCCGTTTCATCGCCGATTTCGAGGGCGACATCCCAGGTGCTGCGCCAGCCGACTGCGGCAATTATCTACTCCACGATCTGCAGATGGCTAAGTGGGAGGCAAAGAAATTCCTCACCGAGGTGCTGGAGAACATCACAGAGAAGAACCTGAACTATCCGGCCTGATGATTGTCCCGGCAGCGGCTGCTGCGTCTTTAGTCGACCGTACTTTCGTCCGTTATAGCTTATGTGTCAGTCGATTATACGTGGTTTGCTGCTGTAGAGCTATAAGTAAAATAATGTGGGCATGTTAGCTCCTGAGTTCGTCAATGCATCACCCAAAATTATAGTGCATGTCTGATGCGATTGATATTCATAAGTAGGAGGGCGGGGATACGGACTCTTTTCTGACAAAAACCAAATAAAACCACTTGCGTTTGCAAGGGCTGTGCCCATTGTTTCTTCTTCGTCGCTGACTTGCTCCGAAGCAAGCTTCGGCAAGCCGGCGACGAAGAAGAAACAGCTTTCGTACCTCAGGCTTGCAACCACAAGGAAAAACCGGCAAAACCGCTGATGCCGCAAAATGCATCGTGATAGTCTGTTTTCAAGGTTTTTCTTTGTGTCAGCGTCAAGATCCGACGTAGGAGGATCTGCCATTAGGGGGCTGAGGGCAAAGGGACAAAGCCCTTGGCACTGACACAAAGGGTTTTATTGGTTTTGGTTGCAAGTTATAAATCGCAAGTTTTTTGGTTTTAGGCTCAAGTTATGATTGTTTATTAAAACGTTGATTATTCGTAGAATGAAATCTTCGTTTATGGAGGGCTTGAAACTGCCATTGTTTCAGCCAAAATCATCATAGATAAATCATAATATGCTGATGATCAGAATATAAATTTGATTTCAATTAAAAGGTGATAAAGTCAGGAAATAATGTGGGCATGTTGACAGTGTAGAGGTATCGTAACGATTCGACCATCAGCTGTCAACCCCGCCCTTTACATTATTATATATACGGAAAAATCCCATCAGACTTCCCAAATCGTGGTTCGTCTGGTGGGATTTTTAATATCTATTCCTCTCTGCAAGAAGCAGCGAAAGGATTATTCCTTGTTGGCTCTCTTTCGCTCGAGATGGTCGAGTATAATCTTGCGCATGCGGATGCTCTTCGGTGTAACCTCCACATACTCATCAGCTTTGATGTACTCCATGCACTCCTCAAGGCTCATCTGAACCTTCGGGGCCACCTTAGCCTTCTCGTCGGAACCTGAGGCACGGACGTTGGTGAGCTGCTTAGCCTTAGTAACGTTGATGACGAGGTCGTTGTCGTGAACGTGCTCACCAACAACTTCGCCGCCATAGACTTCCTCTCCCGGATCGATGAAGAACTTTCCTCTGTCCTGAAGCTTATCGAGAGCATAAGCATAAGCGGTACCGTTCTCCAATGCTATCATTGAACCATTGACGCGGCGGGTGATGTCGCCCTTCCACGGCTGGTACTCCTTGAAGCGGTGAGCCATAATAGCCTCACCCTGAGATGCTGTCAGTACATTGGTGCGCAGACCGATAATACCACGCGACGGGATGTCGAAAGTGATGTTCACGCGGTCGCCCTCGTTGTCCATAGCTGTCATCTCACCCTTGCGGCGGGTAACCATATCGATCATCTTGCTTGAGAACTCCTCAGGAACATTAATTGTCAGTTCCTCGATAGGCTCGCACTTCTGACCGTCAATCTCCTTGATAATTACCTGTGGCTGACCAACCTGCAGCTCGTAACCCTCGCGGCGCATGGTCTCGATGAGCACTGACAGATGGAGAACGCCACGGCCACTGACAATCCATTTATCCATAGAGCCCTCAACCGGCTTTACGCGCAGGGCGAGGTTCTTTTCCAATTCCTTCTGCAGACGCTCCGAGATGTGACGTGACGTGCAGAATTTTCCCTCACGGCCGAAGAATGGTGAGTCGTTGATAGTGAACAACATACTCATTGTCGGCTCGTCGACGGCGATAGGAGGAAGAGCCTCCGGATTCTCGAAGTCGGCGATGGTGTCACCAATTTCGAAGTTCTCAAGACCGATGACGGCACAGATGTCGCCGCTGCTGACCTCCGGAACTCTCACGTGGGTAATGCCCTGGAAAGTGTGAAGCTCCTTAATCTTTGTCTTCTCCATGGTGCCGTCGCGGTGGCAGATGGTAATGTTCATTGCGTCCTTGAGGGTTCCGCGGTGTACGCGTCCAACTGCAATACGACCGGTATAGCTCGAGTAGTCGAGCGATGTGATGAGCATCTGGGGTGTGCCCTCGATCATCTTAGGTGCAGGAATCTCACTTAAAATCAGGTCGAGGAGATAGTCAATATTGTCGGTCGGATGCTGCCAGTCGGGGCCCATCCATCCTTGTTTTGCTGAGCCATAGACGACTTTGAAGTCGAGCTGCTCCTCGGTGGCATCGAGATCGCACATCAGGTCGAATACCATCTCGTAGACTTCCTCAGGGCGGCAGTTTGGTTTGTCGACTTTATTTACAACGACTATAGGCTTCAGACCGAGCTGTAAAGCTTTCTGAAGCACGAAACGTGTCTGAGGCATCGGACCCTCGAAAGCATCCACGAGGAGAAGACAGCCGTCGGCCATGTTAAGCACGCGCTCTACCTCTCCACCGAAGTCCGAGTGTCCAGGGGTGTCCAGAATATTTATTTTCGTCCCCTTCCAGTTGATGGCAACGTTTTTCGAGAGAATGGTTATTCCTCGCTCGCGCTCCAAGTCGTTGGAGTCGAGAACCTCGCCGCTTTCATCCTTTCCGTCACGGAAAGAGTTGCTGGCCATCATCATCTTGTCGACCAGTGTTGTTTTTCCGTGGTCGACGTGAGCAATAACTGCTACGTTACGAATATTTTGCATCTTTATACCTTAAAAAATAGCTGTCGAGAAAATTTTCGGTGCAAAGGTACATCAATTTAACCACAAATACAAAATAAATCAAGTTTTTCTTTGTTTATTAACAGGAAAGTAACTACCTTTGCACCGCATTTCGGAAAATCCGATGCATTCAACATTGTGAACCGTTGTGATTAATGGCGGCTTAGCGGTGGAAGGATGTAAATGCACAATTCAAATTAATCAACAAAATGTATTTAAGCAAAGAAAAGAAGGCAGAGATCTTCAGCCAGTATGGTGTTCAGAAGAATGCTGCCGACACTGGTTCTGCTGAGAGCCAGATCGCACTGTTCACTTATCGTATCAAGCACCTCACCGAGCATGTGAAGACAAACCACAAGGATTTCGTCACAACACGTTCGCTGACAAAGCTCGTTGCAAAGCGTCGTCGTCTTCTCGACTACCTTTACGATCAGGATATCGAGCGCTATCGTGCTATCGTTAAGGCTCTTGGTCTGCGTAAGTAATTCTTCCTCAGGCCGTTGTGCCTAATGAAAGGGTGAGCCCGAAGGATGGGCTCCAAACGCAGTCTTAAATAAAAAATTCCCTGTCATATACATTCTTGTATTATGATAGGGATTTTTCTTTTATAGTTTTGGATGCTTGCCGTGAGTCGGATTACGGCTATTCGCACATTGGCAGTGGCATCATCATTCTCCTGGAGGATTCACTTTTTATCCTTTTTCGATTCACGACCGTCCTTTGTAGGGAGAATATCCATTAGAGGTTTCATCACGAAGTCGCGTTCTTTCATGTGGGGGTGGGGAATCTTCAAGTCCGGCTCGTCCAATGTTATATCGTCGTAGAGGAGAATGTCTATATCTATCAGCCGGTCATGATAGATGCCGTTATGGCTCTTCTCTTTTCTACCCATCTCTTGTTCAATGGCTTGCGCCATCTCCAATAGCTCGTGAGGAGAGAGGTCGGTCAGTACAAGAATGCACGCATTGAGAAATCTGTTATCACTCTCAAAGCCCCAGGGCTCTGTCTCCAAAAATGAGGATTGGCGGACGACATCGCCCACCATCTGTCCTATTTTTTTTATTGCTTCATTGAGATTGCCCTCTTTGTCGCCGAGATTCGTTCCGAGACTAAGATAGACTTTGTGCAATTTTTCCGGCATGAAATACTTACTAATGTTGTCAAAACATCGACCAAGACGTTCGATGTTTTTCCTGTTATCTGATATTTAAGACAAATAATTATCCCACCACCGGCACTACGTGGTGCCAGTGATGGGCATGGTTTTCTTTTAATCGTCAAGAATCAGCATACCATCGCCGAAGCATCCGAACTTATAGCCGTTCTTCAGTGCAAGCTCGTAAGCTTTCATGGTGATATCGTATCCACCGAAAGCGCATGCCGACATCATCAGAGTCGATTCGGGATGATAGAAGTTTGCGAGCATAGCGTTGGCAAGTCCGAACTCGTAAGGAGGGAAGATGAACTTATTTGTCCATCCCTCATATTCCTTCAGAAGGTTATCGGTGCCGACAGCGGTTTCCGTAGCTTTTGCCACACTCGTACCGACGACGCAGATGCGCTTACCGGCCAATTTGGCCTTGTTGACGGTATCGCAAGCCTCCTTGTTGATGAACATCTGCTCCGATTCCATCTTATGCTTTGTGAGGTCCTCGACTTCAATCTGGTTGAAGTTGCCCAGACCACAGTGCAGAGTAATGAATGCGGTGTTGATACCCTTAATTTCGAGCATCTTCATCATCTCGCGGGAGAAGTGCAGGCCTGTTGCCGGTGCCGTGACAGCACCCTCTTCCTTTGCGAAAACGGTCTGAAAATCGTCCATATCCTCCTCACGATATGGACGGTCTTGAACGGCCACCGTCTTCGTGGCGTTAGGATCATTGGGCGTCGGTGCCGAAACCGTCTCCTCATGAGTGTGATCTATAATATAATGTGGCAGCGGAGCCTGGCCAAGAGCGTAGAGCTCGCGCTTGAATTCGTCGTGCGGACAGTCGTAGAGGAACCGCAGCGTACGTCCGCGGCTGGTGGTATTGTCGATGACCTCAGCCACCATCGTGCCCGTATCGTCGAAGAAGAGCTTGTTGCCAATTCGAATCTTTCGTGCCGGTTCAACGAGAACGTCCCACAGTCTCATCTCTGCATTGAGCTCTCTGAGGAGGAAGACCTCGATTTTGGCATCTGTTTTCTCCTTTGTTCCGTACAGACGGGCCGGGAAAACCTTTGTGTCGTTGAAGACCATCACATCGCCATCGTCGAAGTATTTGCTTACATCCTTGAATTTGATGTAATCGTCCTCTGTCGGCTCACCCTTGACTTCCTTGTTGTAGAGGTCGATAGTTTGCGACTTGCGGTGAATGACCATCATTCGGGCCTCATCGCGCCTCGTGACCTGGAACGTCTGTGTGGTCCCGTCACTGCGCTTGATAGTTCTTTCGGATACGTGCGGATAGAGTGCAATAGCATCATCCGGCAGATTAAAATTGAATTGTGATAACTTCATATATTATTCTAAGAACTTTTGTTTGTTAAGCCACTCTTCGAAGTGGTCGTAGTTTATGCAGTCCTCAACGCGTATGTCTCCCACTCTTGTCCGTCTGAGGGCAGTGAGATAGGCACCACTGTCGAGAGCTCTTCCAATGTCCCGTGCGAGTGCTCTGATGTAGGTTCCTTTTCCACATACCACCCGTATTGAAGCCTGCATCTTTTCGGGGTCGAAATCCGTCAGCTCAATATCGTCGATATGGATGTGCTTGGGTTTCAGTTTCACATCCTCACCATTGCGGCGGTAGTTGAAAGCCCTCTCGCCGTTAACCTTTACCGCGCTGTATGTCGGCGGTACCTGGTCGATGTCGCCAATGAACTGGTTTATAGCCTCCAAAAGCCTTTCCCTTGTGATGTGCTCAGTGGGATAGGTGGCGTTGACTTCGTGCTCCATATCGTAGCTGTCGGTCGTCGCACCGAGTTGCAGGGTCGCTGTGTACTCCTTTGTATGAGTCTGGAGCGTTTCTATCTGCTTTGTCATCTTCCCCGTGACCAAAATCAGCACTCCGGTAGCTAATGGATCGAGTGTTCCCGCGTGCCCCATTTTCACCTTTGATCCGTTGGACTGGGTGCAGAGATAACGGATATGGGCCAGCGCCTTGAAACTCGTCAGTCCGTAGGGCTTATCAATCGGTATGAGTACTCCTTCCTTGAAGTTCATCTGCTCTGATTATGCGGTGATTTAATCTACCATCGACAGCGAATGGCCGGTGAGCAGAAGAATCAGAATGATAGCTCCGATGACAATACGGTACCATCCGAAGAACTTGAATCCGTATTTCGTAAGGAATCCAACGAACCACTTCATAGCCAGCATAGCCACGACGAACGCGATGACACAACCGACGATAAGCAGCATTATGTTGTTGCTTGTGGCCCAGCTGGTTCCTTCTTTGAACATGTCGAGGAGGTCGAGGAGGGTAGCGCCGGCCATTGTCGGCACAGCGAGGAAGAACGAGAATTCAGCAGCGTTCTTTCTTGTCAGCTTCTGCTGCATGCCACCGACGATTGTCGCCATACTGCGGCTTGTGCCGGGGATTACCGACAGACACTGCCAGCAGCCGATGATGAAGGCGCGCTTTACGCTCACCTTGTTATCCTCAGAACCCTTGTTGAAGATGCGGTCGCAGAAGAGCATGAAGATGCCGCCTACTACGAGCATGATAGCCACGACGAGCACACTGTCGAGCAGCCAGTCGAGCAGTCCGCTCTTTTTGGCAGCCAGTCCAATGACGACGGCGGGCAGGACACCGATGATAAGGCGCCAGTAGAACTGCATCTTGTCCTGAAATTCCTGCTCATTGCGCATCTGGAAGAAGTGCTTCCAGTACAGGCAGACAACGGAGAGAATGGCTCCGAACTGGATGATGAAGGTGAACGCATGGACGAACGGGTCGCCCTGCTGAACACCGAGAAGATTCTGAGTGATGATCATGTGCCCCGTCGACGATACCGGCAGAAACTCCGTCAGCCCCTCGACGATAGCAATGATGATGGTTTGGATTAAGTCCATTATTTATCTTTTGGCTTGATGATGATTGCGAAGATTATTGACACAAATCCGATAAGGGTAACTACCGGAGCAACCTTGATGTGCATGGCACTGAAGATGCTTGGGTCGAAGACCTGATTCGTCGACTGTCCGCCGGCCATGAGGAAGAAACCGAGCAACACCACGACAACACCTGCTGCCAACAGGATAAAGTTCAACTTGCCGAAAGCGAGATTCTTCTTGTCGGTAACAGCTACCGGCTCTTGGTTCTTTTTAGAATTATTTTCCATTGTATATTAATTGTTTCTATTACGATGTCGAAATATTTTTACTTTTCCTATATCTTATACAAGTCACCGGCCTTCATGTTGAGGAACTTGTTGACACTGAGGAATGTGCATATCAGTGTTATGACCACACCGAATACCACTACTATGCATCCCGTAATGACCATCACCTTCCAGTCGATGATCGTCGTGATGTCGGGCTCGTATTTTGTCAGCGCGTACATGCCGATGCCGAGGACGACGAGGGCGATGAATGCCGACAGCAGTCCGAGGGCCACTGACCTCTTGAGGAACGGCCTGCGGATGAATCCCCACGATGCACCAACGAGTTTCATGGTGTGGATAGAGAACCGGCGCGAATAGACGCTGAGCCGTACGGAGTTGTTAATCAGCGAGAAAGAGACTATCGTCAGCAGTGCGGCGAGGATTATCAGTATGAGTCCTATCTTTCCCAACGTGTTGTTGACCGTGGCTATGAGATCCTGCTTGTAGTCGATGTCGGTCACACCGTCGTACGTCTTCAGCTGGGCAGCGATATTCTTTATCGAGTCGTTGTTGGCATAGTTGGCCTTGAGCTGTATCTCTATCTCGGCCGTGAAAGGGTTCTCACCGGCAAACTCCGACGGGTCGGCACCCAACTCCTTGGTTCCTTCCTTGAGGGCATCCTCCTTGCTTATGAAGTTTGTCTTGGTTATATAAGGCTGTTGCTCAACGAGTTGTGAGAGCCGCTGAGCCTCCTGGTCCGACATGTCCGGACTGAGAACCATTGTGACGGTAAGATTTTCCTTTACGTAGGATGACAGGTTGACACCGGTGAAGACTGTAAGCACGACCATACCAAGGAGTATGAGCACCATGGCGGTGCTGATACACAGTGTTGCTACTTGTAGTCCGTGCCTGCGTTTGCCGGCTTTCTTTCGTTTCTTATTCATTATTCGGGTATAATTAGCCAAATTTCATGCAAAGGTAAGTCATTTCAAAAGAAGAACAAAATAAATTAGGTTTTATTTGCAGTTAATAGAAAATTCTGCATCATAACGGCTGCTGTATAATAACTTTTTCATACTTTTGCATGAGCTGAGGGCGAAGAAAGCGATAGCTTTCAGCTCGCGGCACAAACAGAAAGTATAGAAAGGAAACGAAATGAGCACAGTTATTTATCCGTCACCGATATTCGGTCCCATCCACAGCCGCCGACTCGGCATCTCGCTTGGAATCAATCTCATGCCATCGGATGGCAAGGTCTGCACGTTCAACTGCATCTACTGCGAGTGCGGTTTCAATGAGGATTTCCGCCCTAAGCACCGGCGTCCCACACGTGAGGAGGTTGCAGCCGGTCTCGAGGCGAAGCTCAAGGAGATGCATACGCAGGGCGTTCATCCCGATGTCCTGACCTTTGCGGGCAACGGAGAGCCCACAGGACATCCTGATTTTGCCGGAATCATCGACGACACTGTCTCCCTTCGCGACAAGTACTGCCCCGATGCCAAGGTCTCGGTTCTGAGCAATTCTACCTTCATTGACCGCCCCGCGGTGCACGATGCGCTGATGAAAGTCGACAATAACATTCTGAAACTCGATACTGTAGATGCCGAATACATCTCGAATGTCGACCGCCCCACGTCACCGGCTTACGACGTAAGGAAAATTATCGAGGGCATCCGGTCATTCAACGGCCACGCCATCATCCAGACAATGTTCATGAAGGGCACCTTCGTCCGCCGCTCCGGTGACGGCACTCCGACGACTATCGACGTGTCGAATGTCGACGAGAAGTATGTGAAACCATGGCTCGACGCCGTGAAGTATATTGCGCCGCAAGAGGTGATGGTCTATACCATTGACCGCGAGACTCCCGACCACGACCTTCGTAAGGCCTCGCACGAGGAACTCGACACCATCCGCGACCGCGTCATTGCCCTTGGCATACCGTGTACGGCATCATATTGATAAACATATCACGGAATAACCATGAATCTCAGGATAGCAAGCAGAGTAGTCTTCTGCCTTTGGGTGATGGCAATGCTCGTTGTATGGGCAATCTTCCACGATGAGCCACAATGCGTTGATGCTCATCGCTTTATCCGTAATGCATTCAACAACTGGAATAACGGGACGCTATACCCTTCCCGGATAGACCTCTACGCGGATTATATCACTGCCATTGGCTATACCAATTTCATCCAGCTGGTTCATCTTTGCCTCGGTAAGATAGGGTGGATACAGTTTATCAATATGGCAATGAATGTTGCCATAGCATGTGAGATGTACTATGTGGCGAAAAGTTTTTTCGGTTCCACGACCGCATCCCTTGCTCTTATATTGTTCTGTCTGACAACTACGAACATCTTCTTACCTATTCAGTTGGTTACTGAGATACCATATCTCTTCCTGGCTTTGAGTGGTTTCACGCTTTGTGTTTACGTGGCAAAGAAACGTTCTGGGTTGAAAAAGCATCCCGTTAAGTCTTTGGTGCTGCTTGTTTTTTCAGGGATAATCTTTGCTGTTGCCCATACGGTGAGGGCTGTTGAGCTTGCTTTCGTTGTCCCGGCATTAGCACTGCTCGTGTGGTCGGCGTTTCTCGGCGATGATGCCACAGCCGCACGAAAGCTGAGCGTGAAGAAGGCAACGGCACGTGTGGCCTCAGTGCTGCTGCCTTATGTCATTGTGCTGATGGGGATTGGATTCTTCTTCAAGGCGCAGACGGGTGTTTACCTCACCGGACCCATGACCGGATGGCACAATTTTATAAAAGTCGCCGATTCTGTCAATCCAGTATCCACGGGTGATTCTCCAGTTTATGAGCCTGGAGGCTACGCTTACATTCCGTCGTGGGATAAATACACTTTTGCGGAGCGCGACTCCATGTATAAAGAAATGAGCCTTAGATGGCTCCGTAATCACCCCTCGCAGTTTCTGTGGGCCTATGTACGTCGGTGCGTAAAACTTTGGGGTGCCGATTTTTACTACCTCCCAGGACTAACGAGCAACGTCTACTTTCAATATGCCATTCATCAGCCTGGAGCTGAGAAGACTCTGCTGAAGATGCGCCTCAAGGAAATATGCTATAGTGCTGTGTGGTATTTCATCTTCTTGCTTTTCATTTTCGGGACGGTGAAGATGGCAAAGTCTATATTGAAGAATAAACCAAATGTGCTCGTACGTGGTTCAGGCAGCCTGTTTCAGCAGTGGAATTTTGTCGGTGGAACGATCCTCTTGTTTGTAATGTTCTTAGGTACCGTTGGCACATGTCTTTTCCCCATAGAAATAAGGTTTCACTATTCATACAACTGGGCGTTGACAATCCTCGGAGCACAGACACTGGTCGGAATTCTCACGCTAAAGAGAATAATTCGAGATAACGGGCGCATTGAAATCCGTTGTTGAAGAAGAAATATCGAGGAAATATTTTTACACCATTCCAAAACATACCGTTTTGCCTTCTAAAATGGTCCGTTTTAGGCTCTGAAACGGTCCGTTTTGGACTGCGAAATGGACCGTTTCGCAACGCAAAACGATACCTATTTGTAAGCCGTTGATACTCAGTGGCTAACGGATGCGGTGCGACTAAGATTATAGTTTGAATTATTTTTACAGTTAAAGTTGGCTGTAGAGGATTCTATCCGGGCTTTAGCAGAATCTCTGCCCGGATGCCTTTATGCATCGTTCAGTTGCTCTTCGCTATTATCAAGAAGTAATAATCCGTTGCTTGGGATAAGGAAAAAACAAAACGGACAACACCACTGTCCCCGCTGTTCCCTCTGCTGAAGAGAGAAAAAAGTGGCGGGCAGTGCTGTCGTCCGTTTCGATACAATATTCTATTAGGATATCTTCGTTACGATGCCGGCCTTGGTGGATGTAAGGAAGTCGACAATCTTGCGAATCTGCGGGCCGTCGGGTACCTGCTGCTTTATCTGCAGGCTCGCGTCGAAGACGGATGTCTGTCCGTGGAACACCAGTCGGTAGGCATTGGCGATGTGCTTGAGAACCTTATCGTCGGTACCGAGAATCTTCCCGAGGATAGAGTTTATGCCGCAATACTTCAGTGGGTTGCCTCCAATGATGACGTATGGAGGAATGTCTTTTGAGAATGTGGCTCCAGCCTGCAACAGTGCGCACTCTCCGACACGCGTGTTGGCGTTCTCAATGACTCCCGACGAGAAGATGGCATGGTTGCCAATCTCGCAGTCGCCGGCAATCTTAGTTCCGTATCCGAAGACACACTTGTCGGCCACCTTAGTATCGTGGGAGATGTGCACACCTTCCATGAGGAAGTTGCCGTTGCCGACGACGGTCTGTCCTCCGGTGTGTGTGGCGCGGTTGATGACCACGTTCTCGCGGATGACATTGTCGTTGCCGAGGATGCACTCACTTGCCTCACCGCAGAACTCAAAGTCCTGCGGAATGGCCCCGATGACCGTTCCCTGATGAATTTTGTTGCCGTTGCCCATACGTGTGCCGTCGAGGATACTGACGAACGGGAATATCAGACAGTTGTCGCCGATAACCACGTCGTCCTCGATATATGCGAACGGGAAAACCTTTGTGCCGTCTCCTATCTTCGCGTTAGGGGAGACGTATGCTTTTGGACTTATATCATTTGCCATAACTGTTTCCTTATATTGTTAATTTCTTCCTCCGCCAAGAGCATAGTAGAGGTTGACCACCGATTGCATTTTGGCGAACTGGTCCTGGACTTGTGAGATCTGGGCGTTGAGGAGATTCTGCTCAGCGGTGATGACCTCAAGATATGTGCTTGAGCTTTGCTTGTACAACATCTGCGTTTGCTCGACGTTCTTCTTGAGCACCTCTATCTGCTTGCGCTCGAGTTTGTCGTTGGCATCAGCGGTGTTGTAAGCCACCAGTGCATTGCTTACTTCCGATCCTGCGGCGAGCACGCTCTGCTGCCACGTGTTCAGTGCCTGCTGGTACTGATCCTTAGCTACGCGGAGACCGGCCTGCAGCTTGCCCTGCTGGAATATTGGCTGGACGAGGCTTCCAACGGCATTGAGCAGCAGCTTACCCGGGTTGACGAGTCCGTTGCTGTTGCTCCATCCGCCGGTACCGGTGATTGTCAGCGATGGATAGAACCGCGAGCGGGCACTCTCTATGCCATAGAAACATGAGGCGAGCGCCATCTCGTTGGCGTGTACGTCGGGACGGTTGCTGAGTATGCTGGCGCCGACCCCGCCGGAGAAATTCGTCGGCAGTGTCTGGTTGTCGAGCTTCCCGCGTGCTATGGCCTGTGCTGGCTCACCGAGCAGCAGGCTCAGCGAGTTCTCTGTCTCGCGTATCGACTGCTTGAGCGTGTTGCTCTGGGTGAGCACGCTGTAGTAGGCTGCCTCTGCGCTCTGTACGCTTGTGGCCCGTGCTGAACCGTATTCCATCTGGAGTTTCATCATGTTCCAGGTGTCCTTGGTTAGGTCCTGCATGTTCTCTACAATCTCCATCTGCCGGTCGAGGCTCAGAAGAGTGTAGTAGAGGTTGGCCACATTACATATAAGCTGCGTCTTGACAGCTGTCTGATAATCCTGGCTCTGGAGCAGGGCAGCCTGCGCTGCCCGCTTCTGAGCCTTGATGTTTCCCCACAAGTCGACATTCCAGCTGGCCACTACCGGCAGGGTGTAGGCTTTGCTGGTTTCCGAGTGTGTGCCGAAGTGAGTGAGCGTTCCCTGCGGTGAGATGGCTACTGTCGGCAGGAAGGAGAGCTTAGCCGATTTCAGCTGTGCCTCGGCCATGTCGACATTGAGCACGGCGTTGAGAAGGTTGTTGTTGTTGTTCAGTGCCTTCTCGATGAGTGCTTGCAGCTGCGGGTCGGTGAATACCTCCTTCCATGGAAGATTGCCGAAGTCGCCGTTGCCTTCAAGTGTGGCATTGTCGTTGACAGGATCGCGCACGATACCCTCGGTGACGATGCTGTCGGGGCGCTCATACTTGCCGTAGAGCGAGTCGCTCCACTTCTTTACGCTTCCGCAGCTGCTCAGTGTGAGCACTGCGAGAGCTATGATGATTGAGTTTTTCTTCATGTTGTTAAATCTCCTTTATTTCTTTTCAGAGGTTTTGTCAAAGAGTGCCTTGGCCTTCGGAAGGTACTGGGCAAGCTCGCGCTGGATGTCGTTCTCCTCGTCGTCGAACTTCATCGGGCGAATCTTCTCCTGAATGTGCTGGAAGAAGGCAAAGAGTGCCGGCACCACGAATATCTGGCAGAGAGTACCGATGAGCATACCTCCTACGGCAGCTGCACCGAGGGTCTGGTTACCGTTGCGTCCTACGCCCGATGCGAACATCAGCGGCAGCAGTCCGATGACCATTGCGAGTGATGTCATGAGGATGGCTCGCAGACGTGCAGCCGAACCGAGGATTGCCGCATACTTTATGGCCATACCCATATTACGGCGCTCAAGGGCGTACTGCACGATAAGGATGGCGTTCTTCGACAGCAGTCCGATGAGCATGATGAGCGATATCTGCATATAGATGTCGTTAGAATGGCCGAAGATATCGGTAAAGAGGAATGCTCCCGAAAGTCCGAACGGCAGTGACAGGATTACTGCGAACGGCAGCAGATAGCTCTCATACTGTGCACTGAGGATAAGGTATACGAATACCATACAGAGTATGAAGATGAGTGCTGTGGAGTTGCTCGACTCCTGCTCCGAACGCGTCAGACCCGAGAAGTCGTAGCCGTATCCTGTCGGCAGCTTCTCTTTTGCGACCTCCTCGACGGCCTTGATGGCCTCACCCGATGAGTATCCGTCGGCCGGTGTGGCGTTGACGGTTATTGACGTAAAGAGGTTGAAGCGTGCGATGTTGGACGGTCCGTAGACACGGCGGAGAGTGACGAACTCGCTCACCGGCGACATGCCGTTGGAAGTTCTGACATAGATATCGTTCAGCCCGTTCTCGTTCATACGGCTGGCCACGGTGCCCTGAATCATCACACGGAAGAGCTTACCGTAAGCATTGTAGTTGCTGGCATAGAGTCCGCCGTAGTATCCCTGAAGGGCAGAGAGGATTGCCGCTGGTGATGTGCCTGCCTGTTTCGACTTGGCAACATCGACGTCGACCATATACTGCGGATAGTTAGGGTTGTATGACGTCATGGCGGTAGCAATCTCCGGACGTGCGTTGAGTGCTTTCAAGTAATCCTGAGTAATGCCGAAGAACTTGTTAAGGTCGCCACCGGTCTTGTCCTGGAGCGAGAATGTCAGTCCGTTGGTAGCCGAGAATCCCGGCACCATTGGCGGAGCGAACGCCAAGATCTGCGCACCCTTGATGGTTGATGTCTGCTTGTAAATCATTCCGAGGACCGATGTCGATGTTGTCGGGTCGATAAATAGTCCGGCAATTCCGGCACCGGTGAATACACTCTTCAGTCGGTCGAAGAATCCGTACTCGCGCTCAGCAAACGGTTTCAGCTTGATGATGAATGTAGCCTGGTCGGAGCCCTGTCCGGCAATGAAGTTGTAACCCACAATCTGCTCCCTTCGCTCGATGTAAGGGTTGGAGGCCAACATGGCATCAATCTTGTCGGTAACCTTCTGCGTTTCCTCCTGAGATGTGCCAGGAGGCAGCGAGACGGTTGTAAACAGCGTACCGGTATCCTCGTCAGGGACGAGTCCTGTCTTCGTTGTCGACATGAGGACTGCGAGTGCAATGATACCTACGACCACTGCAATGGCAGGAATGGCTGGGCGGTTGATGACGTTCTCAACGCCCTTGCGGTACTTGTTCTGAATTTTGTTATACTGAACGTTGAATCCTTCGTGGAAGCGGTCGATGAAACTCTTCTTCTTCTCCACTTCATCCTCGCTGTGAGGTTTAAGGAAGATGGCGCAGAGGGCCGGCGAAAGCGTCAGTGCGTTGACAGCCGAGATGACGATTGACACGGCCATCGTGATACCGAACTCGCGGTAGAATGTTCCTGATGTTCCGCTCATGAACGACACCGGCACGAACACAGCCGACATCACAAGGGTAATGGAGATGATGGCACCGGAAATTTCGTTCATGGCATCGATGGATGCTGTGAGGGCACTCTTGTAGCCCTGGTCGAGTTTGGCGTGTACAGCCTCGACGACGACGATGGCATCATCGACGACGATGGCGATAGCCAACAACAGGGCCGACAGCGTCAGAAGGTTCACCGAGAATCCGAAGACCCAAAGGAAGAAGAATGTTCCGATGAGTGCCACCGGTACGGCAATCATTGGGATGAGTGTCGAACGGAAGTCCTGCAGGAAGATGTATACCACTAAGAACACGAGGAACAGAGTGATGATAAGCGTTCTGACTACCTCAGCAATAGATGCGAAGAGGAACTCCGTGACATCCTGCTCAATGGTGTACTTCATCCCCGGAGGCATGCTCTTCTGTGCCTCGGCGAGGGCTGCTTTCACGTCGGTGGCGATGTTTGTGGCGTTAGATCCTGCAATCTGCTGGACCATACCCATGACTGCCGGTTTGCCGTTGTTCTTCAGGAACACGTTGTACATCAGCTGGCCCTGCTCAATCTTTGCTACATCGCGCAGATGGAGGGTCTGACCGTTGAGGTTGCTCGAGATAATAATATTGCCGTATTCCTCCGGAGTCTTCAGACGGCCTTTGTAGCGCATGACGTACTCATAGCTCATATCTGAGTTCTCGCCGAAGGAACCAGGTGCAGCCTCGATGTTCTGCTCAGCAAGAGCCTGTGAGATGTCGGACGGAACGAGGCCGTAAGTCTTCATCTTTGCCGGGTCGAGCCATATACGCATGGAGTAGTCGGATGTTGATGGCGTCTGCACGTCACCGACACCGCTGATACGCTTGATCATCGGCACGATGTTGATGTTGTTGTAGTTGGTAAGGAATTTACCGTCGTAGCGGCCGTCGTCAGTGGTCAGTGAGTACATGATGACGTTTGATGTCTGTCGTTTCGACACGGTTACACCAACTCGTGTTACCTCGGCCGGGAGCAGAGCCTGGGCCTGCGACACACGGTTCTGGACGTTGACGGCAGCCATATCAGGGTTGGAGCCCTGCTTGAAGTACACGCTAATCCAGGCCATACCGGAGTTTGTGGCCGTAGAGGTCATATAAGTCATGTTCTCAACACCGTTGATGCTTTCCTCAAGCGGTGTGATGACAGAATTCAGAACGGTCTGAGCGTCAGCTCCGGTGTATGTCGTCGACACATTGATGGTTGGCGGTGCAATGTCCGGATACTGCTCAATAGGCAGGCTCACCAATCCAATCGTACCCAGGAGCACGAAGAATATGGAAACGACCGTGGAGAGTACCGGCCTCTTTATAAAATTAGTAAATGACATAAAAATTCTACTTTAAGTTTGATTTATTTATCGTCGTCCTTTCCGGTCATGGCATCAAGGAATCCACCGGCAGTGCTCTGCTTCTCACCAAGTTTCTCTGCCTTCTTGATGTCTTCATTGTACTGGCTCTCGGTGACGGCCTTGATAGCAGCACCGTCAGTGAGGGATGAAAGTCCCTGAGAGACAATCTTGTCGCCCATCTTCAGACCGCCTGTGACGATATAGTTCTTTCCGTCGTTCTGCGGATTGACCTGAATCTCAGTGTAATGGACTTTGTTGTTTCCGTCAACCTTGTAGACGAAAATCTTGTCCTGAACCTGAATAGTTGCATTCTGAGGTATGACGATAGCATTATTGTTGTTCTGTGCGACGACGATAGACCCTGATCCACCGCTCTTGAGCAGATGGTTAGGATTGGAGAAGCGTGCAATGACGCTCACTGTTCCCGTTGTGGGGTCGATGAGTCCGCTGGCCTTTACGACGGTACCCTCATGATCGTAGATGGAACCGTCGGCAAGCATCAGCTGTACTGATGGGAAGTCGCGGAGAGCGTTCTGGATATTGCCGTCGGTACGTGCGAGCTTTAGAATATCGCTCTCGGTCATGGAGAAGTACACCTCCACGGTGTTGTTGTCGGAGATGGTAGTCACGGGGTCGGCCGATGAGGGGCTCACGAGAGCACCCACCTTGTACGGCAGACTGCCCACATAACCGCTGGCCGGACTCTTGACATAGCAGAAACTGAGGTTCTCCTTGGCTGTTGCCAGGGCAGCCTGAGCCTGTTTCACTGCGGCACGCGCAGCCTCCACCTGAGTGCGGGCTGAGTTGAGTGAGGCCTCGGCGGTCTCATAGGAGTTGCGGGCTGTCTGAAGCTCATAGCTTCCGATGACTTTATTATTATACAGCTGCTTGCTGTTGGTGTAAGTCAGACGGGCTGTGCTGCACTGAGCAGATGCCGACCGTACACCGGCCTCAGCAGTCTGAACCTGAGCCATGGCTGAGTTGACACCGGCCTGAGCCTGACGGACAGCAGCCTGATAAGTCTCGTTATCGATAACGAAGAGCACCTGACCGGCACGGACGTACTGGCCTTCGTGAACATTGAGTTTCGTGATGAATCCTGAAACCTTCGGACGAACCTGCACATCCTGAATACCTTTGATTGTGGCAGGGTAGGTGGTGTTGAGCTGCGCGTTGGAAGCTCCGATTGTAATCGTAGGATATTCGTTACTCGTAGGCAGCTGTGGCTTGCCACCACCACAGCTCGTAAGAACCACTGCAATGGCAACAGCGATAATTAGGAAAATGTTTTTCTTCATACCTTTTATTAATGTGTTTATTTTTTCTTCTTTACCTAATATGGTTACATGTATTCTCTTACCTTAGAATCTCTTAATAGTGAAAACTAAATAACACTCTTCGGTTTTCGTATGCAAAAGTAGTAATTATTATTTATCAATGTGAACGTGGGGTTTATCTTTTAACAATAATTATGTGGGGAAAGCCGTATTTCACGTTTAATTTGCCATTTTAATGAAATATTTTTGCTCACATCGGAAAATGTTTGTACATTTGCAGTAATAAAGCCTACCTGACAATGAGACAACTTAAAATTACTAAATCTATAACGAATCGGGAGAGTGCCTCTCTCGAAAAATACTTACAGGAGATTGGTCATGAGCGTATGATCTCCACTGACGAGGAAGTGGCCTTGGCCCAGCGCATAAAGCAGGGTGACAGCAGTGCTCTTGAGGAGCTTACACGTGCCAATCTTCGTTTTGTGGTCTCTGTAGCCAAACAATATCAGAATCAGGGTCTGAGTCTGCCCGACCTTATCAATGAGGGCAACCTCGGGCTGATAAAGGCTGCTCAGCGCTTCGACGAGACGCGGGGATTCAAGTTCATATCCTACGCCGTCTGGTGGATACGTCAGAGCATCCTTCAGGCCATTGCCGAGCAGAGCCGTTTGGTCAGGCTCCCGCTCAACCAAGTGGGGTCGGTTAATAAGGTCAACCGTGCTGCTAACAAGTTTGAGCAGGTCTATGAGCGCAGACCCAGTGCCGAAGAGCTTGCCAGTGATGTCAATCTACCGGAGGAAAAAGTCGAAAGGGCGATGAAATCCCACTCGCGGCATGTATCCGTCGACGCGCCCTTTGCCGACGATGATGGCGGATCGCTGCTCGATGTCTTGCCGAACGGTAATATTCCCGACACCGACAGACCGCTTATTCAGGAGAGTCTGCGCGAGGAAGTGTCGAGGGTGCTGATGCATTTAAGCGATAGGGAACGCGCTGTGATAGAGGCTTATTTCGGACTGGGGCAGCCGGAGCTTACCCTTGAGGAGATAGCCGAAAAGTACGGATTGACGCGCGAGCGCGTCCGCCAGATAAAGGAAAAGGCCATACGCAGGCTGAGGCACAAGACGAAGAATGAACTACTCAAGTCCTTTTTAGGATAAATAACAATATTACAATACGAAAAGAAAGATTATGCGATTTTTAAGGGGTATACTATTGTCAGTAATGTTTCTTGCTGTACTCTCGGTCTCGGCTAAGGGCAGCAGGAAGCAGACCGTATATATGTTCGGTTTCTCGGCGTCATTCAATGATTCCATCGTCTACTTCACGCCGATAGAGGAGGTGCAGGCTTATATCGCCAACGACAGAACCCATTTCCTCGTTGCCAGGGAGCAGTATTCCTATCAGCTGCGGAATTATTTCGAAAACCGCGGACAGTTGCACCGCACCTGTGTGACCATCTATGACGTCGACAGAAAAAAGATTGAGAAGAAATTCCAGAACTTGAAGGAGAAATATACGGTGAAGTCGAAGAAAGACTTTGATGTAGTCACACTTGCAGAAAGTGATTTCAAGTTTGAGACGGTGTCGCCCGAGGAGGGCACAGTATATGTCGACAGTCAGACGGCGGAGGAAGAGGCAAAGAAGCCCCGCAAACACCGTGGACCCAAGGGACCAAAGCCCGATGGCGATATGAACGGACGCCCCGATAAACCCATGACTGATGCAGGCAAATAACTATATCATCGCACGGTTCGGGGTCAGCATTACTTTTGCCGATTCTCCCATCAACGACTCCCGGCTGATTGGTTCTTTCGAGCCGTTCAGAACTTCTGTTCCCGCTGATGACAAGCTGTTCAGTCTCGATGTTGACGATGCGGTGCGTCCTGTTCCCAAGGATCAGCGTCATCGCATACGCCGTTTCGACACCGGCAACGGCGATACCATTGTCGACAAACTCGAGGATGGTGGCTATCAGTATATTATAAAGGATATAGAGGGTGCCGACTGCTGTCTGCTCATCACCGATAAGGACTTCGCGAATTGTCGGTGTGCGCTGAACGGAACACCTGAGATGCGCCGTTTCGGCCTTAACAGTGCGCTGATGCTCGTCCTGGCTTTTGCCGGCGCGAGGCGTCAGACACTCCTTCTGCATGCCTCTCTCGTGAGATGCAAGGGTAAGGGCTACGCTTTCATTGCCAAGAGCGGGACCGGAAAGAGCACGCAGGTGAGCAACTGGATGAGGTACATTCCGGGGTGTGACATCATGAACGATGATAACCCCATAGTGCGTATCATCGACGGAAAGCCCGTAATCTTCGGATGCCCATGGAGCGGAAAGACTCCCTGCTACCGCAATGTAGAGGCACCGTTAGGAGCTATCACCCGCATCGACCGTGCCGATAAGAACTTTGTGGAGGCTCTGTCGCCGATAGAGGCCTTTGCCAGTGTACTGCCGAGTTGCTCGTCAATGAAGTGGGATTCAGATATTTACAGTTCTATCTGCGATACGGTTACGCGCATTATTGAAACGACAGGTATCTACATTTTGCACTGTCTGCCCGACAAAGAGTCGGCAGAAGTATGCTATAAAGCTATAGTACGATGAATGGTAGAGTGAAGAATCAAGTTGTATTAAGTAATGCCGTGTTTCTGCCTGAGGTGGTGCGTATGCTCAACGATGGCCATACGGTGACGATAAACCTCAAGGGATATTCCATGCGTCCGTTTCTCGAGAATGAACGTGACAAGGCATTGCTGACCAAGGCTGTAAACCCAAAGGTGGGCGATCCGGTTCTTGCCGAAGTGGGTCCCGGCGTCTTTGTCCTTCACAGGATAATAGCTATCGACGGCGAAAATGTCACTCTTCGTGGCGACGGCAATCTCGGTTGTGAGCACTGCAAGATGAAGTGCGTTTACGGTGCTGTGGTAGGCTTCTATCGTAAGGGACGGTCAAAGCTCGACCGCACCGATGCTATGAAGTGGAAAGTGTACTCCTGGATATGGATGCGGCTTTATCCTGTCCGGAGGTATCTGCTTGCTATCTACCGCCGCGTTTATGATTTACGAAATAAGAGAAAATAAAATATGAAGACTAAACAAGGATTTAACTTGCGCAATGTTTGTGGTCAGGACTTGATTGTTGCTGAGGGTGAGGAGAATATCGACTTCAGTTATATCATAAGCATGAACGAGTCGTCGGCTTATCTGTGGACCAAACTACAGCAGATGGACAGCTTTACGGTGGAGGATATGGCCGAGCTTATCCTTCGTGTCTATGATGTTGATTTGGATACTGCCATCTCCGACTGTGAGACTCTTGCAGCCCAATGGGCGCAGATAGGTATCATTGAGGGTGATGATGTTCCTAAGGTCAGTGTCACTACCATCAACCATGTTGATATGGGCGATGGCAATGATGATAAAAAGAAAGAAGGGGATACTGGCAAGCGCCGCTCCTTCTTCGGCCGTCTGTTCCGCAGAAAATGATGGTAGCTGCTTGTCTGCTTCTGTTTCCAGTTGTCTGATTAGCCGTAAATAGCGACAGTGGCAAGTCTGCTGCTGTTTCAATCGTCCATTCCGCAGAAGATTCCTGGTTCCCCGTTGCATGAGGCTGTGGTACTTTTTGTTAGTCAACATTATTATAAAGGATTAAGGAACTATAGGGGAATACCGGCAACAAGATGTAAGAATAATTCATTCTGTCTTACGTCTTGTGTTGTCTTTGTACCATATTGATTATCAATCGTTTACTAATATATATCATTTTGCGTTGTAAAACGGTCCGTTTTAAGACGCAAAACGGTCCGTTTCGCAAGCTGAAACGGACCGTTTTGAACGCCAAAAAAGGACGTATTGGAGAAGTGTAAATATATTTCAATATTCGCTTATAGTAGTGGCAGCGTTCTTTCTACTGCCGTTTTATCTCGATATCTTGCCGGACGTTGTTTCTTATCTTTGTCAGATAAGCTTTCATCCGTGCAGCATCCTTGTTGTCGATGATGTCGAGGAGCTCCTTCAGTTCGGTGCGAATCTGAGCCACTTGGTCGTGAGTATAGGGGTTGAAGAGAATCTCCTGCAGCAGATAATCATCCTCGTTGAGCACACCCTTGGCTATCTGCATGTGGCGCTTGAAAGTCGTTCCCGGAGCATCCTGATGTTTCATCACGGCTGCAAAGACGAATGTCGATACGAAAGGAATACTTAAAGAGTAAGCAACCGTCTTGTCGTGCTCCTCAAAAGTATACTCATAAATGTTCAGTCCGAGTTTCGAATACAGGTCCTTGAAGAAGATTCTGCCCATATAATCGCCCTCGGTGATGATGATAGCGTTCTCCTCATTGAGTTGATTCAGATTGGCAAACGTAGGTCCGAACATCGGGTGGGTCGACACATATCTGAATCCACTCTTGTCGTACCACGACTTCAGTCCGGTCTTCACCGAGCTGATGTCTGATATGATGCAATCCTTTGGCAGACAGGGCAGAATCTCCTCAAAAGCCGGGATAGTGTATTTTACCGTTACAGCATTGATAACCAACTCCGGCTTGAAATCCCTTATCTCGTCCAGTGTCTGGAAACGTTGGCAGTTGTATGTGAAGCGAAGACGCTTAGGGTCTTTCTCGTATACTCCGACTTCGTGGTCGAAACTGAGCAGGTCGATGAAGAATGACCCCATCTTTCCTGCTCCCATAATCAATATTCTCATCTTACTGGTTTACAATTTCAAGCTGTTGACGTACTGACTCCTCGTGTATGAGCTCAAAGATGTGGGCAATACATTCCGGTGCTATGCCGATGAGACTGCCCTGAGCGCCACGTTTCTCGAGAATCTCGTTGTATCGTGTGGCCTGGAGAACGGTCATATTGTGCTCTTTCTTGTAGACTCCTATCTCCCGGCAGATTCTCATTCGTTTTGCGAGAAGGTTCATGAGCTCGTTGTCGACATCATCAATCTGACTCCTCAGTTGCCTGATTCCTTCCGTCGTCGTGTGCTCATCGCGGATGACGAGCAAAGACAGTATGTAGTCGAGTACGTCTGGGGTCACCTGCTGCTTTGCATCGCTCCAGGCCTCGTCGGGGTCGCAATGGCTCTCGACAATCAGTCCGTCGAAACCAAGGTCCATTGCCTGCTGACAGAGTGGCGCAATGAGATCGCGGCGTCCGCCGATATGACTTGGGTCGCATATTATTGGCAGGTTGGGTATTCGCCGGTGCAACTCTATTGGAATCTGCCACATAGGCAGGTTGCGGTAAATCTTCTTGTCGACACTTGAGAATCCGCGGTGAATGGCACCTAAGCGCTTCACTCCGGCCCTGTTGATTCTCTCCATACCGCCAATCCACAACTCAAGGTCGGGGTTGACGGGGTTCTTTATCAGCACCGGCACGTCGACACCCTTGAGACTGTCGGCTAACGCTTGCATCGCAAAGGGGTTTGCCGTTGTGCGGGCTCCAATCCACAGTATATCGATACCATACTTCAGAGCCAACTCCACATGCTCCGGTGTTGCCACTTCCGTTGCAGTGAGCATTCCGGTCTCCTCTTTAACTTCCTTCATCCATGGCAGCGCTTTCTCGCCGTTGCCCTCGAAGCCTCCTGGTTTCGTCCGTGGCTTCCATATTCCTGCGCGGAACATGTGGCAGCCTTTTGCAGCAAGTTGCTTGGCTGTGGTGAGCACTTGCTCTTCGGTCTCTGCTGAGCATGGTCCGGCTATGACACATGAAGGGCGTTCGTTGTCGCTGGGGAGGTTCAATGGTTCAAGATCTAATTCCATATCTGTCAGTTTTTATTGTCTAATTTAATGTTGTCGTCTGAGATAAAATCAGCTTTTATATAGTCTTTTTAATTTTGTCGTCTGAGTTAAAAATCAGCTTTTATATAGTCTTTAAATGTTCTCGTCTGAGACAAAAAGTTACGTTTGCAGCCGCCTTTATCCAAACACTTTCTTGATGCGCTCAAGGGCCGTCTTCATCTTTTCGTCCTTGGCGCAGAGTGAGATGCGGATGTAGCGCCGTCCGTTTTTGCCGAAGATAAATCCCGGAGTGATGAATACTCGTGCCTCGTGCAGGACTTTTTCTGTCAGCTGTTCTACATCATCGTAGCTGTCGGGGATTCTTCCCCAAAGGAACATTCCCACTTGCTTTGGGTCGTAGTGGCAGCCGAGCACATCCATTATTTTCTCGGCTATGACGCGCCGCCGTCCGTAGTTCTCAATATTGTTCTTGTGGTACCATTCCGGAGTGTTAGTGTTGTAAGCCTCTGCCGCTGCTAACTGTATTCCACGGAAGGTGCCGTTCTCGATGTTGCTCTGCACCTTGAACATCCAGGAGATGTATGTGGGGTTGCTAATCATCATCGCCACTCGCCATCCGGGCATATTGTGGCTCTTCGACATCGAGTTGAACTCTATGCAGTGATCCTTCGCTCCCGGCACTTGCAGAATGCTCATAGGATGCTCGTTGAGAATCAGCGAGTAAGGATTGTCGTTTACCACCACGATGTCGTGCCGTTTGGCGAAGTCGACGAGCCTCTCGAAAGTCTCCATCCGCGCGTTTCCTCCCGTCGGCATATTGGGGTAGTTGGTCCACATAACCTTCACCCGACTGAGGTCCATCTTCTCGAGAGTTTCGAAGTCGGGTTGCCACCCGTTGTCCTCCTTGAGGTCGTAGTAGCGAATCTTGGTACCGAAAATCTTGTTTATCGCAGTGTAAGTGGGATAGCCGGGGTCGGGGATGAGAACTTCGTCGCCGGGATTGCAGAAAGCGAGAGTGACATACATTATTCCCTCCTTAGAACCGATTATCGGCTGTAACTCCGTCTTCCAGTCAACGTCGACACCGTAAGTGCGCTTATAGAACGCCGCCATGGCCTGTCGCAGCTCGGGGAGTCCCGCAGTGGGCTGATAACCATGGGCATTAGGGTCGTGGGCCACTTCGCAGAGTTTGTTCACTGTCTGCTCCGATGGTGGCATGTCAGGACTTCCAATGGCAAGGCTGATAATGTCCTGACCCTCAGCATTCAACTTGGCCACTTCCTTCAACTTCCGTGAGAAGTAGTATTCCTGTATCTCGTTAATTCTTTCTGCTGGTTTCATATTATTTTGCTTCTTTATATTCTCCAAGAATCTTTATGCCTTTTACAAGTGGGGTTATCGCGTCTATCGACTGCCGGTATCGTGTCAGGTTGTCGTATGTCACGTCAACATAAAAGAGGTATTCCCATTCGTGACCGATTATCGGCAGACTCTGAATCTTCGTCAGATTGATGTCGTAGAACGAGAGAATCGTAAGAATCTTGCTCAAACTTCCCTCCTGATGCGGCAATGAAAAGACGAGACTGGCTTTGTCCGACTCCTCGAGTCTCCTGACGAACGATGCTTTCTGCGGGTTGCAGGCCACGAGAAACCTTGTGAAGTTGTGCTTGTTGTCCTCGATGCTGTCCTCGAGAATTTTCATCCCATACATTTTCGCTGCTGCCGAACTGCATATTGCCGCTTGTCCGTGCAGTTGGTGCTCGGCAATATATTGTGCTGCTCCGGCTGTATCGTCGGCTTCGACAGCTTTCAGCGAAGAGTGGGCCGCAAGGAATTTTCTGCACTGCATGAGAGCGACGGGGTGGGAGTGGACCTCCTTGACCGTGCTCCAGTCGTCGTCGGGCAGACAGCAGATGCAATGCTGGATGTGGAGTTTATGCTCACCGACGACTGTCGTGCCCGACATCCTTAGCAGCTCGTAGTTGTGGAGCAGACTGCCCGCAATAGTGTTTTCTATTGCCATCATGGCTATGACCGTCGGGTCGTTGTCGACACTATGGAATACGTCCTCAAAAGTCTCGCAGCAGATTATCTGCAACTGCTCTCCCTTGAAATATTCATGTGCGGCTATGTCGTGGAAACTCCCCAACTCTCCTTGTATTGCTATTCTCTTCATATCTTGAAATGAAAAACGGTCCAGCTCTATCATTAGGGCGGGACCGTTTCGTTATGTTTTCTATTTACTAACTCATAAGTTGAAATCTACACGCAACTTCCCGCTTCACAATTTCTTGTAAAGTAAAAATAGAAGTAGTAAAAAGATGCGTAAGACTTATTCATTTATTATTTTCTTTGTATTCGACTGCAAAAGTATAACTTTTTTTTCTTTCTGACAAACGAATCGCAATATTTTTTCACTAAACGATATTATTTCTCATTTGGATTCAGCTCGAGGAGCTTTCGCCCGTCTTCGTCAGCCCCCTCCTTGTCGCCCGTAGCGAGTTTCACGGCACCGCGTTCTCTGAAGGCTTCTATGCGGAAAGGATTCACCTCCGTCACCTTATTATAATAATGTATAGCCTCCTTGTAGTTTTCCTTTGCCCGTTCCACTCTTGCCTTGAAGAGATACACGTCCTCGTCGTCGTTAGTATTCTCGAGGAGCCACTGGGCATCGTTGTCCGCGCCGTCGGTATCGTTCATATCGAGGAGAATGCTGCCTCTGAGCTCGTGGGCCTCAATATAATCGGCATCGAGTTTGATGGCCTCATTGACCATTGCCAGCGCATTGACATAGTCGCCGCTGCCACGAAAAGCGCGGGCGTAGAGGACATACACCAGCGGGTTAGTCTTGTTAATCTCGAGTGCCTTCTTGCAGTTTTCCCCCATGGCGTCATAATCCTCATTCATGAAGGCCACTTGTGCCATTCTAATCAGAATATCCTGATTGTCGGGTTCGGCCACGGCGAGCACCTCTAACTCCTTGTATGCTGCCAATAGCTCGTTGTTGCGGATGAGCGCTTGCGACAGATAGTCGTGGACCTCAAGATCGTCCTTGATGTCCAGGGCGTGGCGGAAGCACTTTATGGCATAGTCGTACTGGCCGGTGCGGAGAGCACGCAGCCCGTCGTATTTCAGTATGTCGAAATCCTTCTCTTTGCTCTCGGACTTCTTTTCCTCGAGCTCGTTTTTCTTGTCCTCTATTTCATTTGCGGCTCCACTGAAGAGCTTTTTAAAGATGTTCATCGGGTTGTTGATTGATTGTCGTGCAAAGATAGTGTAAACAAACGATACATCAAAATAAATGCCGTTTTTATTTTGCAATTTCGTACTATTGTGCTAACTTTGCGAAAAATAACTACTTACGATGAAGTTTATCTACAATCTACTTCGGGCTGCCTTCTTCATGGCGGCAGCAACGATGAGCCTTGTCGCCACTGCTCAGGAGCGCACGCTGTCGGGCCTTGATCCTTCAAGGTTCGACGCTGTCATTGACGGAAAACCGACTGCACTGTACGTTCTTTCCAATGGTAAGGGCGTAGAGGCTTGCATAACCAATTACGGCGCGCGCCTTGTTTCGCTGATGGAACCCAACTGGAACGGGCGCATGGAGGATGTTGTCTTGGGCTATGACAATGTCATGGACTATCACACCAAGGGTCAGAACTTCGGTGCCACCGTCGGCCGATATATTGGTCGGATTACGGGGCCCTCGGTGACTATCGACGGTAAGGAATACAAACTGCAGGACAGCGGTAAGGGCGTTATCTCGCACGGAGGAAAGCCCGGATTTGCCAACCGCGTATGGGATGTCGTCAGCTACAACCGCCATTGTCTTGTGCTACGATACGTCTCACCCGATGGTGAGAACGGATTCCCCGGTGAGCTCACAACCACTCTCACCTATGCCTTGCGCGACGACGGTGCTCTGAGCGTGAATTTCAAGGCTACGACAACAAAACCGACAGTGCTGAACTTAGCCAACCATTCATTCTTCAATATCTCCGGCAATCCTCAGCGCAGCATTGAGCAGCAGATGCTGTGGGTCGACAGCAAGGCTATTGCTGCTTACGATAAGAATAAGAATGTCACCGGAGAGCTTATGGACGTCAGTCACACACCCTTCGATTTCCGCCACCCACACGCTATCGGTGAGCGCATCAATGACGATGATGCCCAGTTGGCTGTCACCGGCGGCTACGACCATGCTTTCGCCTTGCGCCACGTGGGGAGCCTCGACAGTCCCGCAGCAATCCTCTACGATGCCCAGAGCGGTCGGGTACTCACCGTTTATACCACCGAACCAGCCATACAGATATATACCGGCAACGGATTGAAGGGAAATCAAGTAGGAAAGAATGGCATCGTTTACAAACGACGGTCTGCAGTGTGCCTCGAGACCCTCCACTTCTCCGACTCACCACATAAGCCATCTTTTCCGTCCACACTGCTGCGTCCCGGTCAGACGTTCAGCTCCACTACGGTGTTCGCTTTCTCAACCGATCCACCGCTTATCATGCGCTCAAAAGATAAATATCAAAGCATAAAATCTAAAAAACACTAAAACATCGGTGTTTCTTTTGGTCATAACGTGACAACTCTTTACTTTTGCAACAATAATGATAACGATGAGAAAACTATATATTTTTGCCTTTGCGATGCTGGCTCTGCCGGCTTTGTCCTATGCTCAGGACAGCACTGGACTGTCGCGTGGCGTACAACCCATAGAGCCATCCCGACTGCAGGGACCGCGTGAGGCATCGGAGGAAGAAAAAGAGTATGCGCGGCAGATGGAGGAGGACCGGCAACAACAGCAGCAGATCGACTACAGTCTTCCTGCTGTCGACGAGAATGGACAGGTCGTAACCCCCACTACAAGCTATTACTATCCCTACTGGGGAGGATGGGGGTGGAACCGCTGGGCACTGCATAAGGGACTGAATGTGAATCTCAGCGCGTCGGCTTTCGTCACCTCAGGAGGCCACGGCTACGGCACACACGGTGGTCTGACGCAGGACGTGAGCCTGATGTACGTGACGAATCTGTCGAAGAAAGCAACATTGGCTGTCGGCGGATACTTCAACAACATGCAGTACCGTGGTGACAACTATACCACGGCGGGATTCTCGGCCCTCTTCGGCTATCAGTTTGATGATCACTGGAGCGCTTATGCCTTTGTGCAGAAAGCTTTCAACAGCAACAACTTCGGTCCTTACTACAGTGGCTACTATAGTCCTTACGGAGGATTCTACAATCCCTACGGCTACTACAGCGGGTGGGACGACTTCGGCTATGCCGGTACAGCTATGGCCCCGTGGAACAGCCGCTTTATGGACCGTGTCGGTGGCGGAGTCAATTATCAGTGGGGAAAGCACGGGCAGAATTCAATCACAATCCAGTTTGAGTACGACCACATGCCCAACCGCAACCGGGGCTACAACTACTCACGCTACGATTATCCCGTGCCACAACCATAGAACACATTTCGATGCTTATCATAAAACAGAAAAATCCCTGCCATCAGCTGACAGGGATTTTTCATGTAAATTACTTTCTATGTACTCAAGTATTATCTTGGTTGTGCTCGTTTTAGCGACTGATAATCAATCTCATATATAGCTTGAATTCAGCTATTACTTTACCAGTTTCAGACGCAATGAATTCAGTACCACGCTGACCGACGACATTGCCATGAGGGCACTGCCCCACATCGGCGTGAGGACTATCGGCGGATTCTCGAAGAAGAGGTACAGCACTCCGGCTGCTATCGGGATGCAGACGATGTTGTAGATGAAAGCCCAGAAGAGGTTCTCCCATATCATCCTCACCGTCTTCTTGCTGAGGCTCACCGACTGCGGCAGTGCGTTGAGTTCGTCGGTCATGAGCGTCACCTGAGCCACGTCCATGGCTACATCGGTGCCGGTGCCGATGGCTATGCTCACATCGGCCAGGGCCAGTGCCTGAGTGTCGTTGATGCCGTCGCCGATCATGGCCACGGTCTTTCCCTCGGCTTTCAGTTTCCGCACAATCTCCTCCTTGTCGGCAGGAACGCACTTTGCCTTGTAGTGCTTTATTCCGGCCTTCTCAGCCCAGTATTTGGCGGCTTCCTCCTTGTCGCCGCTCATCATCCACACGTCTATTCCCATCTTCTGCAGACTGTCCATAGCCTCGCGGCAGTTGGGCTTGAGACTCTCGCGGGCCTCCAATGGCAGGTCGTCAGCCTTTGTGAAGTCGACATTCTTGTTAGGAATGGTGAGGGTGCCGGTCTTGTCGGTGACGAGCACGTCGACCTTTCTTAGCCGCTCCAGGGCTGTGGCGTCCTTTATCAGCACATGCTTCTCGGCAGCCTTGCCGATGCCCACCATCAGAGCCGTTGGCGTAGCCAGTCCCATGGCGCACGGACATGCGATGACCAATACCGTCACAGCGGAGATTATGGCCTGAGGTAGCATCTCGCGTCCACCGGCAATCATCCATGCCGCAAACGTCATGGCTGCGATGATGCCCACAGCGGGAACAAAGACCAGAGCGGCCTTGTCGACGATGCGCTGCACCGGTGCTTTAGAGCCCTCGGCCTCCTGCACCATCTTGATGATATGGGCCAGTGCCGTATTCTCACCAATCTGACGGGCACGCATCCTGAATTTGCCCTGGCTGGGGATGGTTCCCGCGAGGACCTTCGAGCCCTTCTTCTTCTCGGCTGGTGTCGGTTCTCCCGTGATCATGCTCTCGTCGACATAGGCTGCATCGGGAGTCATGAAGCTCTCGGCAGTGATAGCCTCACCGTCGACGGGCACCTTCTCGCCGGGGCGGACCTCAAGTACGTCGCCCACCTCGATGGTCTTGATGGGCACCTCCTGCACGTTGCCGTCCTCATCGACGAGATGGGCAGTCTTAGGGGCCATTCCCATGAGCTGCCTTATGCTCGTTGCCGTTCCGTCCTTGGCCTTGTCCTCGAGAAGCCGGCCTGTAAGAACGAAGGTGATAATCATTCCGCAAGAGTCGAAATACGTCAGCGTGGGATCGCCCCAGAACGTGTTGTAAGTGCTGAAAATGAACGCGATGCTCGTCGACAGTGCCACGAGTGTGTCCATGTTGGCGGCCTTGTGGGCAATCTGCTTGACGGCACTGACGTAGAACGACTGTCCGCAGAAGAACATGTTGGCCAGAGCTATGAGCAGCGCCACCTGGTTGGTCAGTGATGTGCCGCCGACGTTAATCCAGCGCATGTTGACAGCCATGCCAAATACTGACAGCGCCCAACTCAGCAGTGTGGCGCGTTTCAACCGGGTGTACTCGCGTTTCTGCACCTCGCTGGCCGAGACGTTCTCGTCGATGATGAGGTCGTAACCGATGTCGTTGATCTCCTTCTTCATCGTGTCGAGAGTTATCTGCTGGGGGTTGTAGTCGACGAGGGCGGTGCGACCGGCCAGCGAAACGCTTGCGGTGTTGATGCCGTCGAGGGAATTAAGCTTGCGCTCAATGTTGGCTGAGCATGAGGCGCAGGCCATTCCTATAACGGGTATTGTTTTCTTCATTGTTAATTCCTCCTTGAAAATGTATGCCCTTTCGGGTGCTGGGTTAAATGTCCATATTGTAGCGGCCGAGAGTGTCGACAGCGTCCTTGAGCTGTGAGGGGCTTACTTTGTTGTCGTCGTAATCGACTGTCACACTGTTAGATGTGTGGTCGGCCTTGGCGTTGCAGACACCCTCTACACCCTTGATAGCGTTCTCAACACGAGCCTCGCAGTGCTCACACTTCATTCCTGTAACTGTAAATGTCTTTTCCATTGTCTTATGTTTTTTATTTGTTCTTGTTTTCGGTTGCAAAGGTAGTCATTCTTCTTCATTCTCGTGTTACGGAATTTTCGATGTGAGTTATAACTTTTTTTCGTAAGCCAATCCCTTTGTGGACTTGCGAAATCGATGATGTCAAAAAAAAGACGCTGAGAAGTCTTTGGCATGTAGCAGTTTTTGTTGTAACTTTGCAAATAACTTCCCAATAGGGTAAGGAGGAAGGACTATTAAGACGAATAGAATCTGATTGTCGCTGCGTATTGGATTCCTATAAAACAAAAAAATTATTTTCTATGAGACATAAAACATTATCTTCAACTATCGACGGCCGCGAGATGCTTTTCTTCGTGGAGCCGGGCGCTGAGGTCCTCCTCGTGCAGCCGGTCGATTCGCACGACCTTGAGGAGATGCCCTCCGAGGTAGAGTATATTGAGGCTAACGCCACTAAGCCTTTTGTTCTTGTCGCCGTGAAGATTAAGCGGTGGAACGACGAGCTCACACCATGGCCTTCGCCACCGGTGTTCGGAAAGATTCCCTTCGGCAGCGGTGCGGAGACAACCCTGCACTTCATCGAGAAAATTGTTGACGGCATCCGAAACGGCAGCTGCGGACTGCCCGTAGCCGACCTTAGCCCTGCGGCGGTCTTCTTGGGCGGATATTCGCTTGCGGGACTCTTCGCGTTGTGGGCAGCTTATAACTCTGAGAACCTCGATGGCATCGTAGCAGCCTCACCGTCAGTGTGGTATAAGGACTGGCTCGACTTCTCGCGCAGCCATTCTTGCCACACACCGAAAGTCTATCTCAGTCTTGGCGACAAGGAGTCGCACAGCAAGAACAAGCTCATGGCCACCGTTGCCGATGCCATAGCCGTTCAAAAGACTATTCTCGACAATCAGGGCGTAGTCTCGACAATGGTTTGGAATCCCGGCAATCACTTCACTGATAATGGCGTGCGTACGGCCAAGGGGTTTGTGTGGCTCATGGAATAACGGCCCGCACGGCTATATCTCGTCGAGCGGCCGGCGGGTGTTCTCCTTCAGATTCTTAAACTGGGTGGGAGTCATGCCGGTGACGCTCTTGAACTGGCTGGAGAGATAAGCTGTCGATGAGTAGTTCATCTTCATGGCTATCTGCGTCAGCGACAGCTCGTCGTAGCGTATTAGCTCCTTCACCCGCTCTATCCTCTGCTCAATGTAGTAGCGCTCGATGGTCTTCCCCTCCACCTCGGGAAAGAGCTTGCTCAGGGCGCTGTAGTCCTGATGCAGCTCCTCGGTGAGAATCTCGCTGAGGTTCAGCGGCGACTGGTTGTCGTTGTAGTGGACGAGGTTTATAATCGTACTCTTGATCTTGTCGATGGTCTGGTGGCGCTTGTCGTCGATCAGCTCGAAACCCAACGACTCCAATGTCTGGCGCAGCTCGTTGCGCTTGGCACCGCCTATGTTGTCCTCCTCTATCTTCACCTCACCGAGTTCCACTGATACGGTATGGAGTCCGGCTTTCTGCAGCGCGTCGCTGACGGCGGCCTTGCAGCGGTTGCAGACCATGTTCTTGATATATAATGTGGTCATATTTTGCCTTTTTGATAAATGGTAAATACCTATTGATAAATGCTTATTGGTGAAAAAATTACCCTCCGATTCACATCGAAGGGTAACAACAACACAAACACAAAAAAAGCCCACCCATGGTGAGTGGGTCATAATTTCTATTACATTACTCCGTCTTCGCGGAGCTTCTGTTGCCATTTCCATGCAGAGCGGAGCACGTCGTCGAGTGGTGTCTCAGCCTTCCAGCCGAGCACCTTGTTGGCCTTTGTGCAGTCACCCCAAATCTTCTCGATATCACCCTCACGGCGCGGTCCGTACTTCCAGTTTAGTTTCACTCCTGTGGCCTTCTCGAACGTCTCGACAATCTCTAATGTCGAGTTACCTTTGCCGGTTCCGATGTTGAAGTATTCTATCGGATCTGTGTCCTTGTCAAGAACGCGGGCCATGGCGGCCACATGGGCCTTGGCCAGGTCGACGACGTAGATGTAGTCGCGGATGCAGGTGCCGTCGGGAGTGTTGTAGTCGTTGCCGAATATTGTCAGCTGCTTGCGGATTCCCATTGCCGTCTGCGTGACGTAAGGGATGAGGTTGTTCGGCACTCCGTTTGGCAACTCACCGATGAGTGCCGAGGGGTGTGCGCCGATAGGGTTGAAGTAGCGGAGAATGATGCTCTTGATGGGGGCTCCGCTGTGGACGTAGTCGTATATGATCTGCTCGTTAATCTCCTTTGTGTTGCCGTAAGGCGATGTGGCCTTCTGATGGGGAGCATCCTCGGTGACGGGAAGATTCTCGGGTTTGGGCTGACCGTAGACGGTGCACGACGACGAGAAAATAATGCCCTTGACATCGTATTTCGGCATGAGTTCAAGGAGATTGATGAGCGAGACTATATTGTTGCGGTAGTAGAGCAGAGGCTTCTGGACGCTCTCGCCCACGGCCTTTGATGCTGCGAAGTGGATGATTCCGTCGATATCGGGGTACTTCTTGAACAGCTGCTCAGTGGCGTTCTTGTCGCGCAGGTCGATTTTCTCGAATGCCGGACGGACACCCGTAATCCTCTCTATGCCGTCGAGCACTTCAATCTTCGAGTTGCTCAGATCGTCGACGATGACGACTTTGTATCCTGCCTTGATAAGTTCCACTGATGTGTGGCTGCCAATAAAGCCTGTGCCACCCGTTACCAAAATAGTCTGTTTCATGTTAGTCAGAATTATTGTTTGGTTACAAAGTTAGGTATTAAAATCCGAATTCCAAAACGCTTTGTTTAAAATCATTACGACTTTAACGTCCGTTTCACAAATTATAAACCTTTGTTAAATGCGACCGCTGCCGGGCAAAGATTTTTGTGGAGCGAGGCTGGCAATAGGGTGCCATAGAAGCTATAAAGCTATAGGAGCTATAGGAGCTTTAAAAGCTATAGATGCTATAGGAGCTATATTGGCTATAGGAGCTATAGAAGCTATGAAAGCTATAGAGAGCTATAGGAGCTATAGAATCTATAGATAGCTTGTTGCCATGGCCATCGCGGCTGGGCTTGGTTGTCAGCGTTGCTGCCGGGGGGTATATGATTGTCGTAGCGGTAGGGGGGAACCGCCCGGAGGGGAAGGGAGTTTTTAGCAGGGGCTTCTTCTGTCGGCAAAGATAGCAAACAAAATCGCCGATTCCAAATTTCCGTCCTTTATTGCCGTTAAAATCTGTTAACAGCGACCGAAAAACATCATTTTCCTATCTTTATTGTTTGCGCGGGGTGTATTTATTGTATAAAAAGCCCATATTTATTGTTTGCGAGTCAATAAGCAGATTCCCATAAAGGGAATGTGGTAATAGGCGACAAAGCAGATTGTTTCCTGTAATATTGTTGACATGCGATAGCTATAAATGTTACGGTGTTACGCTGTTACGTTGTTACGCTTGGGGGAAATGAGGTCGAAACCAATCAGCAATGATGCTCCTAAAATCTAACCCAAAATTCACATGCGTCGCACCGTCGCACCGTCGCACCGTCGCATAAGGCCGATTCTGACATGCGACGGGGAATTCGGCCAAAATGAGACTATAGAGTAAAAATATATTATATTATTATTTATTATAAGATAGTATATATAATTAATACTCAATAATTTATATAATTATCTATTATTTCTTGTGTTTTACAATCTTTGTTTTGTCTACATGCGATAGCTATAAATGCGACGGTGCGACGCTTGGGGGGAAATGAAGTCGAAGCCAATTAGCAATGATCGCCACTCCACTTGCGCCACACCGCCACACCGCCACATAAGGCCGATACTGACATGCGGACGAAAATCGGCCAAAATGAGACTATAGAGTAAAAATATATTATATTATTATTTATTATAAGATAGTATATATAATTAATACTCAATAATTTATATAATTATCTATTATTTCTTGTGTTTTACAATCTTTGTTTTGTCTACATGCGATAGCTATAAATGCGACGGTGCGACGCTTGGGGGGAAATGAAGTCGAAGCCAATTAGCAATGATCGCCACTCCACTTGCGCCACACCGCCACACCGCCACATAAGGCCGATACTGACATGCGGACGAAAATCGGCCAAAATGAGACTATAGAGTAAAAATATATTATAATGTAGTATATATAATAAATAATCAATAGTTTATATCATTATCTATTATTTCTTCTTATTTTACATTTCTGATTTTTGCAGACATGCGATAGCTATAAATGTGGCGGTGTGGCGGTGTGGCGGTGTGGCGTTTGGGGGAGATGTTCGGAGATATCCGGGCTATCGAAAGAGACGGCGAGCCGTGGTTCGTGGGAAAGGACGTGGCAACGGCATTAGGATATGCAAATTCAAGAAAGGCTATCGCTGACCATGTAGATGAAGAAGACAAGGGGGCAACGAAACGTGACACCCTTGGAGGAGTGCAGGATGTGACCCTCATCAACGAGTCGGGCCTCTACTCCCTCGTCCTCTCCTCTAAGCTGCCGCAGGCAAAGCAGTTCAAGCGTTGGGTAACCGCCGAGGCGTTGCCCACCATCCGATGCCACAGTGCCTACGCCACGACTGCCACCATGAAGCACATCACATCGCGCATCCGGAGTTTGGCATCGCACGTAATCTATTGATGCTTAGATGCTTGCAGCATTCATCCGCGTAGACTGTGGCTGTAGCATTAGGATATACCAATTACAGAGATGCGCTTAACAAGCATGTAGATGGAGAAGATAAGGAAGTCGCAAATTGCGACAACTTGGCGGAACACAAAACCATCACCCTGATTCAGGGTAGTGGTTCTAACTACAAGAATAACACGACGTTGATCAACGAGTCAGATTTCTCATGTAAATCACTGATAATAAGACTCTTTCAGCATACATCCCCGTAGTGGTAGGGTTTATCCCCACCCTCGCTGCTGCGGGGTATTTGCTTTGTATCTTGTCCGCTGTTGGTAGGACGGGGATAACTCCCGCCCTATAGGAAATCATAGGAAACTATAGGGAGCCATAGGGCTCGATAGGCGGGCTATAGGGAGCCATAGGAAACCATAGGACTCGATAGTAAACCATAGGAAACTATAGGGAGCCATAGGGCTCGATAGGCGGGCTATAGGGAGCCATAGGACTCGATAGTAAACCATAGGAAACTATAGGGAGCCATAGGACTCGATAGGCTGGCTATAGGAAACCACAGAACTCGATAGGGAACCATAGGACTCGATAGGAAACCATAGGAAATTATAGGCAGCAATAGGATAACCGCATGACTGGCAGCTGTTATAAGGGCAATAAAGAGGAAAATGATGATTTCGGGCTGCTGTTAACGGATTTTAACGGCAATAAAAGGTGGAAATTTGGTGGAGAGAAAAACATGTAATAACTTTGTGGAGTCGGCGTTATGGGGGCTCATAGGTGCTGATAGGAAGGTTAGGCTACGATAGGTAGCTCATAGGAGCCGATAGGAAAGATAGGCCACGATAGGGGCATAGGAAAAGTAGGCAGCTATAGGAGCCGATAGGGAACGATAGACCACGATAGGGGGCCATAGGAAGGAATAGGTGGCGATAGGGGCTGATAGGGGAGCACCGGGGCACCATAGGGATCGATAAGGGTGCTGCAATAAACGATTGCAGGGGCGACCCAAAAAAGGAATCGCCCCTGCGTGTTTTGAATAGTATGCTTTCGGTGGTTGTCTGATGTCAGAGCTTATCAGTTGACACCGAAGAGAGTTCCGAGACCGGTCTGCAGGCCGCTGAAGCCCATGAATGCGAGGGCGAGCAGCGAGGCGGTGATGAGCACTATCGGCATGCCGCGCATTCCCTTGGGGATGTTGACAAGGGCGAGCTGCTCGCGGATTCCTGCGAAGGTGACCAGTGCCACGGCAAAGCCGAGGGCCGTTGAGAACGCATAGACGACACTCTCCAAGAGGTTGTAGTCGCGCTGGATGACGAGGATGGCCACACCGAGGACGGCACAGTTGGTTGTGATGAGGGGAAGGAAGATTCCGAGGGCCTGATAGAGAGCCGGCGATACTTTCTTGAGAATGATCTCAACCATCTGAACGAGGGCCGCGATGACGAGGATGAACGCCAACGTCTGCAGATACTCGAGGTGGAAGGGATTGAGGACGAACACCTGTACGAGGTAGGTGACGATTGTCGACAGCGTCAGCACGAAAGTGACGGCAGCTCCCATACCCAACGATGTGCTGATTTTCTTGCTCACTCCCAGGAACGGACAGATGCCGAGGAACTGGGAAAGGACGATATTATTGACGAATATCGCGGATATGAATATCAGTAAATATTCCATGATGTCTTAATTAAAAAATGTTCGTTATAGAAAGGCTTTTTGCCCTTGATTATTTGTCGTTGTCACGCACCTTGTTGAAGATGGCCACAAGGTATCCTAAGGTGAGGAAAGCTCCCGGCGGCAGAACGAAGAGCAGTACGTTGGTGACCTCGGGCAGGATGTGGATACCGAAGATCGAGCCAGCTCCTAAGAACTCTCTCACACATCCGAGGAGTGTCAGTGCGAGCGTGAACCCAAGTCCGATGCCGAGTCCGTCGAAGGCGCTGGCAACGGGTGTATTCTTACATGCGAACGACTCTGCTCGGCCGAGGATGATACAGTTCACGACGATAAGCGGAATGTAGATGCCCAAGGCCTTGTTGATGGAATCGGGGGCATAAGCCGACATGAACATCTGCAGCACGGTGACGAATCCTGCGATAACCACGATGTAGACGGGGATATGCACCATGTCGGGAACGAGTTTGCGGATGCATGAGATAACGAAGTTGGTGCAGATGAGCACCGCCATGGTGGCAAGACCCATTGAGAGTCCGTTGATGGCACTCGTTGTCGTTGCCAGTGTAGGACACATACCAAGGAAGAGGACGAACGTCGGGTTCTCCTTGATGAGTCCGTTGATGAAAATCTTATAGTTGCTCATTGTTCTTATCCTTTCTTGTTTTCTTGTTTTGAGGCTCCTGATGTGCCGTCGGTATTCTGCTTGCTGTAAGCGGCATAGGCCTCGTTGATAGCTTTGAGGAAGGCGCGGCTTGTAATGGTTGAGGCGGTGATGGCATCGACTTGTCCGCCATCCTTGCTGACTTTCAGCTCGCCGTCTTTAGGACTCAGTCCGATGACGCAGCTCTTGCCGCCCTTGCCACCGTCGGCAGCACTCTGGAACCATTTCTCGGCTTTGGCACCGAGTCCCGGAGTCTCCGACGATTCGAGAATGGTGTAGCCCGTAATCTTGCCGTCGTGGTCGAAACCCACGAGAACCTTCAGGTCGCCGCCGAAACCGGTGGTAGTGCTCTCCACGGCTGCTCCTACGGGTTTGCCGCTCTTGTCAGAGGTTTCGTGGACAATGTATGTGAGGTCCTTGCCGTCGACATTGGTCTTGACGGTATCCTCTTTCGTTACCTGGATGCCGTCAACCTTCATGACATCCTTGATGCCCTGTGCCAGTGTGGCCTTTGCCTTTTCGGCTATAGGTCCCTCGGTGACGTGGTTGACGTAAGCCAGGATAAAGCCTACCACCACAGCGACACCTACGAGCACGAGGGTCATATTCTTCAGTGTTGGTTTTAATTTCTCCATTTTTATCTTCCTCCTTTATTTTTTAGCCGGTACTTCACCGAAGCGCTTTGGCTTGACATAATAATTGATGAGAGGGGTGAATCCGTTCATAATGAGAATGGCAAACGACATTCCCTCAGGGTAGGAACCCCAGTTGCGGATGACGACGGTGAGGAAACCTATGCATACGCCATAGATTATCTGTCCCTTGTGGGTCATCGGGCTGGTGACGTAGTCGGTGGCCATGAAGATTGCTCCAAGCATCAGTCCACCTGAGAGAATGACCGTCAGCGGATTGGCATAGACGGGATTGGCGAGGTGGAGGAGCCCGGAGAATACGAACACTGTGGCGATGATGGCTACGGGGATGTGCCAGGTGATGATCTTGCGCCAGAGCATGAAGCAGAGGCCGAGAATCAGAGCCAGGGCACAGACCTCACCGATTGTGCCGGCGCCACCCGTTGGGTTATTGCCGAGGAGCAGATGGAGAGCGTCAGGAACGCTGTTGAGTACCGATGGATCGTTGGTCTTGATGGCTGTCTTCATGATCGACAGCGGAGTGGCACCGGTCACGGCATCTGAGTATTTGCCGAGCTGACCGATGAGAGGCCAGCTGGTCATCTGAGCCGGGAACGACACCAAGAGGAAGCAGCGGCCTACCAGAGCGGGGTTGAACGGGTTGTGGCCGAGGCCTCCGAACGACATCTTGCCCACACCGATAGCTACCAGAGCACCGATGATGATGATCCACAGCGGAAGATTAGACGGAAGGTTCATGCCGAGAAGCAAACCGGTGACGATGGCTGAACCATCGGTGAGCGACGGCTCCTGACTCAACATGTATTTTGATATAGCCCACTCAAAGAACATGCAGGCTGCCACACTTGTCAGACAAACGACCACAGAGCCGAGTCCGAAGTAAAGGAACGACACGAGAAGAGCTGGGATGAGTGCTATGACTACACCGAACATATTGCGCTCGACGGTGTCGGTGCCGTGTGCGTGTGGTGAAAGAGAAACTACAAGTTTTCCCATTGGAATATTCTGTATTATAAATTATTGACTTTGTTGTTTATGCCTTAGCTTTGGCGGCCTCGGCCTTGGCTTTAGCTATACGCGCTTTGATGATGCCCATGACGTGGCCCTTGCCGAACGTGATATTGTCGAGCAGCGGACGGTGGGCAGGACATGTGAACTGGCATGAGCCACACGAGATGCAGCTCGTTACGTCCTCACTCTCAAGGCGTTCCCACTCCTGGGCTGCTGACAGGGTAGCCAGCAGATAGGGTTCCAGTCCCATAGGACATGCCGATACGCACTTGCCGCAGCGTATGCAGTTCTGCACTTTCTTGCGGTGAGCGTCGGCTCCCGTAAGGACGGTGATGGAGTTTGTGCCTTTGCATACCGGAACGTCGAGGCTCGCCACTGATTTTCCCATCATCGGACCGCCCGCAAGTACCTTGTTGTCGCCCTCGGGCAGACCGCCGCAGTAGTCGATGAGCTGGCCGAAGGTGGTACCCATGCGCACAAGGAAGTTGCCTGGGTTCTTGACCTGGAGACCGGTGACTGTGGTGTAGCGCTCAAAGAGTGGCTTGTTCTTCATTACGGCCTGATAGACGGCGAAAGCTGTTCCGACGTTCTGGACGATGGCACCGACGTTGACCGGAATGGCCGGTGGTGCCGGCACCTGGCGGTTGATGACAGCGTCGACGAGCTGTTTCTCACCGCCTTGCGGGTATTTCTTCTTCAGGGGGACAATCTCGATGCGAGGGTCGCCGGCAGTCTTCTGCTCGAAGATTTCTATTGCCTTCGGCTTGTTGTCCTCTATTCCGATGTATCCTTTCTCCACCTTTACGGCTTTCATCAGGAGGTAAAGGCCCTGGATAATTTCGTCGGTATGCTCGAGCATCAGGCGGTAATCGGACGTGATATACGGCTCACACTCCACACCGTTGATGATAACGCACTCGGCTTTGGCTGTAGGTGGTGGAGTGAGCTTGATGAATGTAGGGAATCCAGCACCGCCCATACCGGTGACACCGGCATTCTTAACGCGGCTGATAATTTCCTCGGGGGTCAGCTCGGGGTGGCTCTCGACGGTTTCGAGCTTGTCGGAGCGGTCGATGCTCTCCTCCCATTCGTCGCCCTCGACGTTGACGATTATCGCAGGCTTTAGATAGCCCGTGGCATCGATGACATTGTCGATTTTCTCTACTGTTCCGCTGACGGAACTGAAAATCGGGGCACTGACGAATCCGCCGGCCTCGGCAATGAGTGTTCCTACCTTTACCTTGTCGCCACGTTTGACGACGGGTTTCGTTGGCGCTCCGATGTGCTGGCTCAGCGGGAATATCGCTTTCTTCGGCAGTTCAGCCTTCTTTGTCGGTATCTCGGCTGTCAGCTTGTGGTCGTCGGGATGGACGCCACCTATTCTAAATGTATGAAGTTTCATGCTTTTGCCTCCTCTTTATCGTTGGAATTGACGGTCTTTGGCTCTTCCTTGGCAGTCGTCTGCGCTGTGGCTGTGGCTGTTGCAGGCTTTGCTTCCTCAGCAGCAGGAGCCGGTTTCGGCTTGCGGACGGGGAAGTTGACCTTTACGATGGCTCCCGTCGGGCACTCGTCAACGCACTTTGTGCACAGACGGCACTTGTTAGGATCGATGTAAGAAAGATTGTTCTCGATGGTGATGGCATCGAACTTGCAGACTTTTTCGCACTTGCCGCAGCCTATGCAAGCCACCTTACAGTTCTTGCGCGCCACGGCACCCTTGTCCTTGTTCACGCAGCGCACGTATACGCGGCGGTTCTTCGGGCCTTTCTTGCGCAGTTCGATGATGTGGCGCGGGCACGCTTTGACGCAGGCACCGCACGATGTGCACTTGTCCTCATCGACCTCGGGCAGCCCAGTCTCTGGGTTCATCTTGATGGCATCGAAGTTGCAGGCACTTACGCAGTCGCCGCAACCGAGACATCCGTAGCCGCAGCCGGTCTCGCCACGTCCTGTGGCGTTTACGGCCGAGCAAGTCATGAGACCGTCGTACTCGGCCACGCGGGGCCGCAGCTCGCATGTGCCATAGCACCTCACGACAGCCACAAGGGGCTCGCTGTTGGCCGCGGCCATGCCGAGGAGATCGGCCACCTGGTCCATAACGGCCTGCCCTCCGACGGGACAGAGCAATCCTTCGAGCGAACCGCCGTCGCAGGCCTTGACCAATGCACCGGCCATGTCGGCACATCCGGCGAATCCGCATCCGCCACAGTTGGCACCAGGAAGAACCTCCTGAACTTGTCCAATGCGCGGATCTTCATAAACAGCAAACTTCTTGGAGCATGCGTAGAGCACGACAGCGGCTATCAGACCGATGGCTCCGAGAACGAGTACTGCACTAAGAATAAAATTCATAATATTTTGGTTTTAAGTTTATATCGGTAAATGATTCTTGGGAAAGTTGATTTGTTATCAGGTGCTTGTGAGTTAATTCTCAATGTAGAACGTGAACTTGTCACGCAGGTGCTTTCTCAGCGTATATATAATAAGGTAATAGGGGATGAGTGAGGCTATGCTGATGAGTGCTGCTTTCGGCTCCGAGTGAGTCAGCGAATAAGTTACGGCCAATACTAAAACGAGGATGACGAGGGGGAAAACGAATCCTATCATCACTGCCTTCCGGCCGGTGGCACCGCTCGTCGCCACTGTCACCATGTCGCCGGGCTTATGACTGCCGATGGACGACTTGTCGAAAATGTCGACAATCTTCTCCTTTTTCTCGGCAGCGGTGCAGAACGATGCAGCCTTACAGTCGGCACATGCCGATGCCTGCACGATGCGCACCTTCATACAATCGCCGTCGACCGACTCGACGACACCGCTATGTTTTATCTTTTCGCTCATATATTCAGTGATGATTTGCTATCTGTAGTTTGCAAATGCAAAGTTAATACAATATTTTACAACGGAAAAATTTTTCATCGGATTTTTACTGTAATCGTTTACAGGAGCACCGGAGTCGGTTCGCAGTAGAGTGGTGTCATTCTTAATAAAACTTAAAATCCAATATTTGCTTTGGTCGTTCTTTGCCAATTCGTTGAATTTTAGTAACTTTGCACCCTGTTTGGAATAGGTATCAATTAACGAATCACAAAACGAAAGATAGAAATGTCTAAGATTTGTCAAATCACAGGTAAGAAGGCACAGTTAGGTTGCAATGTGTCTCACTCAAAGCATCACACAAAGCGCAGCTTTGACGTTAACCTCTTCAGCAAGAAATTCTACTATGTAGAGGAAGGTTGCTGGATTAGCTTGAAGATTAGCGCAGCAGGTCTGCGTCTGATCAACAAGATTGGCCTTGACGCTGCTCTGAAGCAGGCTGTTCAGAAGGGCTATATAGATTGGAAGGATATTAAAGTTATAGGAGATTAATAATCATGGCAAAGAAAGCAAAGGGAAACAGAGTTCAGGTCATTCTCGAATGCACCGAGATGAAGAACAGTGGTCTGCCTGGCACAAGCCGTTACGTAACCACTAAGAATCGTAAGAATACTCCTGAGCGTCTTGAGCTCATGAAGTACAATCCTATCCTCAAGAAGATGACTCTCCACAAGGAGATTAAGTAATCAAGAACAATAAACTTAAAGTAATATGGCAAAGAAAGCGGTCGCTACCCTCCATGAAGGTTCTACGGATGGTCGCGCATATTCAAAGGTTATAAAGATGGTCAAGAGCCCAAAGACCGGTGCCTACATCTTCGATGAGCAGATGGTTCCTAACGAGGCTGTAAAGGACTTCTTTAAGTAAGAATAGACATAACAGACTATATCATAAAAGGTTGCAATCCATGTGGACTGCAACCTTTTTTTGTTACTTCATGGCTTTTTCTCGCTTATATTTAGTATCTTTGCAGCAAAATATACGTATATGGGATTATTTGGACTATTCAACAAAAAAAAGAAGGAGACTCTCGATAAGGGTCTTGAGAAAACCAAGCAGAGTGTTTTTTCGAAGCTTGCCCGTGCCGTCGCCGGAAAATCGAAGGTCGACGACGATGTCCTTGACAATCTTGAGGAGGTTCTCATAACCTCTGATGTCGGTGTCGACACAACGATAAAGATTATCGACCGCATCCAGGAGCGTGTAGCCCGCGACAAGTATGTATCGACATCCGAGCTCAACGGTATCCTCCGGAGTACCATTGCCGACCTGCTGACGGAGAACAACAGCGGCGACACATCCAACTGGGATCTTCCTTCCGACCATAAGCCATACGTCATCCTCGTTGTAGGAGTCAACGGCGTTGGCAAGACCACGACCATCGGAAAACTTGCTTATCAGTTTAAGAAAGCCGGGAAGAAAGTCTATCTTGGTGCTGCCGACACCTTCCGCGCCGCTGCTGTGGAGCAGATTCAGATATGGGGCGACCGCGTAGGGGTTCCTGTGGTGAAGCAGCAGATGGGCTCCGACCCTGCCAGCGTGGCCTTCGACACCCTCCAGAGTGCCAAAGCCAATGACGCCGACGTCGTTCTGATTGATACCGCCGGACGTCTTCATAACAAGGTGGGGCTTATGAACGAGCTGAAAAAGATTAAGGATGTCATGAAGAAGGTCGTCCCCACAGCACCCGACGAGGTTCTGCTCGTTCTCGATGGCAGCACAGGACAGAACGCTTTTGAACAGGCAAAGCAGTTTGCTGCCGTGACTCAAATTTCATCCTTAGCCATCACCAAACTCGACGGCACAGCCAAGGGTGGTGTGGTGATAGGCATCAGCGACCAGCTGAAGGTTCCGGTGAAGTATATCGGCCTTGGCGAGGGTATGGAGGATTTGCAGCTCTTTAATAGGAACGAGTTTGTAGACTCATTATTCAAACAGCAATAATGAAGGACCACACAGCAGTCGTTATGACGGAAAAGTGTGGGAGATGATTTTTTATGAAGAAGAATCGTATTGATTTTATTACGATGGGATGCTCGAAGAATCTCGTCGACTCCGAGAAATTGATGCGCAAGTTTGCCGATGAGGGCTACGACTGCGTCCATGACCCTAAAAGGCCTCAGGGCGAGATTGCGGTTATCAATACCTGCGGATTCATCGAGAGCGCGAAAGAGGAGAGCATCAACACTATATTGGAATTCGTAGAGCGCAAGAAACGGGGCCGCCTCCAGAAGCTGTACGTCATGGGCTGTCTGTCGCAGCGCTATCGCGATGAGTTGGAGAAGGAGATTCCCGAAGTCGACAAGTTCTATGGAAAGTTCGATTATAACCAACTGTTGAGCGATCTCGGCCCTCTGCGGAACAATATTGCCGTCGACAGCTCGATAGTATCGCAGCGTAGCAGCCGCGTGCAGACGACCCCTAAGCATTATGCCTACATAAAGATTGCCGAGGGCTGCGACCGTCATTGTGCTTATTGTGCCATACCTTTGATAACCGGAAAGCACCATAGTCGTCCGATGGAGGACATTTTGGCTGAGGTGCGCGACCTCGTGGCGCAAGGTGTAAAGGAGTTTCAGGTCATAGAGCAGGAGCTGACTTATTATGGTGTTGACATTTACGGAAAGACAAAGATCGCCGAACTTATATCGCAAATGGCTGATATCGAGGGCGTTGAGTGGATACGTCTGCACTATGCCTATCCTAATCAGTTCCCGTTGGAGTTGCTCGATGTAATGCGCGAGAAGCCGAATGTATGTAAGTATCTCGACATTGCGCTCCAGCACATCAGCGACCACATGCTCCAGCTCATGCACCGGCATGTGACGAAGGAGGAGACCATAGCCCTCATCCACACAATCCGTGAGCGTGTGCCGGGCATCAACATCCGCACAACGCTTATGGTGGGGTTCCCCGGTGAGACCGATGAGGACTTCGAGGAGCTCATGGACTTTGTCCGTGAGGAGCGCTTCGAGCGTATGGGAGCCTTCGCTTACTCCGAGGAGGAAGGCACTTACAGCGCCGAGCATTATGCCGACGACGTTCCGGCAGAGGTCAAGCAGGAGCGTCTCGACCGGCTGATGGCCTTGCAGGAGGAGATAAGTGCCGATGTGGAGGCTGCCAAAGTGGGCACCACGATGAAGGTGATTGTCGACCGCAGGGAGGGCGATTACTATGTTGCCCGTACCGAATTCTGTTCGCCCGAGGTCGACCCCGAGGTGCTGATTCCGGCTAATGAGCGCCGGCTGATTGTCGGAAACTTCTACGATGTGCTCATAACGGGGAGCGATGACTACGATTTGTTTGCAACGACAAATACTACACGAAAATGAATAACAAGGACTTTATAACTAAGTTGTCGGCAGCCTTGGACCTTCCGATGACTGATACTCAGCATGTTGCCGATACAATAATAAACGCAATGGGGCGCCAGTTTGAGGATGGCGAGACAGTTCAGATTCCCGCTTTCGGCGTTTTTGAGGTTAAGAAGCATAAGGAGCGCGTGATGGTTAACCCCACCACGGGCAAGCGAATGCTCATTCCTCCAAAGCTCGTGCTTGGTTTCAAGCCGTCGTCGGCAGTCCGTGGTCACTTTAAGAAAGGAGGTGAGGACTGATGGCAAAGAATTCTATTGGCGACTTGGCTGCAATATTGGCCCGCAAACAGAAGATAGGGAAGAAGGAAGCCAACGATATGGTGACGGCGTTCTTCGCTACTATCACCGACGGACTCCGCGATGACCGCCAGGTGAAGGTCCGTGGTCTCGGCACGTTCAAGGTGACCACCGTCAAAGCACGTGAGAGTGTCGATGTGAACACCGGCAACCGCGTTGTGATTGAGGGTCACGACAAGGTGTCGTTTACTCCCGATACTACGATGAAGGACTTGGTCAACAAGCCCTTTGCACAGTTTACGACCGTCGTTGTCAATGATGGTGTGAACTTCGACAGTGTCGATGTAGCGTCGGCATCGGAGGAACGCAATACCGCTGCTGTGGACAATGACAGTGACGCAGATTCTGATTCCTTCGATGATGTCGACGAGGAGGAGAGCGTTGAAGATCGCTCTGACGATGACGTTGAGTCGGAAGAGAAAAAGGAGGTGCCGGTTACAAATGAGGTGGAACAGTCGGAGATAATCGATGTCACAGCTGAAACAGTTGATGATGGACCCTCTAACGATGCACCGCAAGCTGCTGACAGTAAGCAAGATAATACTGCTGCTGACAGTAAGCCTGCCTCTGATAACGAACAAGTTAATCCTGTTGGCACTCCGTCGGCAGCCGTTGTAGAACAGAATAATGAGGTAGCAAGAGAAGCTGACAATGCTTTGAACCATTCGGAGGATAGAGTTAAGGAAGATGATGCTACTACGCAGGTCCTTGACTCCTACATTCCAGATGATACTCCGGAACCGACTGATACTCTTGAACATACGGCTCACAACAACGATAGCATGGAAGAGAAGAGCACGGACGAGCCGCATGATAATTCCCGCACTGAAAAAGAGGATGATGGCGATGATCAGCCGATAGTCTCGCGGGAGTATTTCGACGAGCAGATGTCGGCGTGTCGCCGCCGTTGCAACCGCAATCTCATTCTGTCAGTGGTACTCCTTGTCGTTGGATTAGTTGCTGGTTTCTTGGCCGGACGCTATCTTATGCAGCCGCAACCAGTGGTCAGCAGTAAGCCGCAAGTTAAGCAAGTGAAGAAAGTTGTGGCTCAACCGGATACTGCGACAGCTGCTCCGGCACCTAAGGATACAGTGGAGAAGAATGATACTGTGGCAGCTCCTGTAGCGCCCGTAGAGGATAAGAAGAAGGAGAGCGACGACGAGAAAACGGCTGCCAAGGATGATGATGTATCGCCGGAGATAGCTAAGATGAATGCTGACCGACGTCTGAGGTTCGGCGCTTATGAGATTATTGGTGTCGAAAAGGTCGTCAAGTTGAAGCCGGGACAGACGATGCAATCGTATAGCAACAAGACTCTTGGTAAGGATATGGTTGTTTACTTCCAAGTGCTGAATGGAGTCGACGAGATGAAACCCGGCGAACCGCTTAAAGTTCCAAAGATCCGACTCAAGAAACAATATCGGAAGTAGTGCGCACCGATAGCAAATTGCGCACTGCTGTCCGCCGTTAATATCTACAGCGGCCATCCCTCGATATGAGTGGGTGGCCGCTGTCATTATATATAATGTACGCGTGAGTTGTGGTATAATGCGGTATCAACTCTGCTGTAATGCCCACTCTTGATAATCTTAGCAATTGTTTGCCATTAGCCTCATAAATGTTTCCCGATTGCGAAAAATATTAACACCATTCTGATTAGTGCCGTTTTGCATTCTAATATGGACCGTTTTACGTCCTGAAACGGTCCGTTTTGCACGCTGAAACGGTCCGTTTCAGAATGCAAAATGGCATGTTCTTGTATCTACTTGATTATTAGCTGATTGCACAATCGTATCTTTCTATTGTCTATTCCGAAATATTCTTACAAATATTATTGCCTCGCATCGTCAGTCATCTGGCTTTCCATGGCTTGATTTTCTATTAGCACTCGATTTTGAATTCGCAAGATTCATAGTAGCAGAAGTAGTTGAATCATGAGCTAAAATATCGAATAATCAGTCGCGTCGGGTTCGTCCAATGATTCAATGGCACAGAATCGTGAATCTCTTTTTGTGGCTTTCTTGTTTTCGTCTTATGGTAATAATACAATAGTAAAAATGTAATTGAACTTTTAAAACGTTATAAAACATTCTTTAAATATCGCATATAGTAATATATAAGCTCTTGTTATCTTACATAATGTTAATTTATTGTGATTTAAATAACAAAATATCAAATTATGTGTGTTGCTTAATTAATTATTGCTACCTTTGCACCTAATTAGGGAACAAAAGATAAATATAAACACCAAAAAAGGAATACAAATGAAACTTAAAATCAAAAAGAAATGGATTATTCTCATGTCCTTGATGGTCATAATAACCATTGCCGGATTGTTTGCCCCTGAACCAACATTCGAATGCGATTTCTCCAAAATCGACAAGGCCGATGTCGCATGGATGATTACTGCTACAATCTTTGTCTTGATGATGACTCCGGGATTGTCGTTCTTCTACGGGGGAATGGTCGGAGCTCGCAATGTTATCTCGACGATGCTCCAGAGTTTCATCGCCATGGGCATTATCACCGTGCTGTGGGTGGCATTCGGATTCAGTCTTGCGTTTGGTGACGATATTGGTGGAGTCATCGGCAATCCTACAAGCTTTCTGATGTTCAATCATGTCGGTGCCGCTACATATATCACTCCTACGGGTAAGATTCTTGGTGGAGCGACGATTCCGTTGGCTCTTTTCGCCCTGTTCCAGATGAAGTTTGCCATCATCACGCCTTCACTGATTACGGGGTCGTTTGCTGAGCGCGTACGGTTCTCGGCTTATTTGTTCTTCATGATTTTCTTCTTCGTGTTCATCTATTGTCCGTTAGCGCACATGACGTGGCACCCCGACGGACTGTTCCTGAAGTGGGGAGTAGTCGATTTTGCCGGTGGTATCGTCGTTCATGCATCGTCGGGTATTGCCGCTTTGGCCGGTGCTATATTCCTCGGCCGCAGACGGACATCAACGAAGAACGAGGAACCAGCGAACATTCCGTTCGTGCTCCTCGGTGCTGCCATGCTCTGGCTCGGTTGGTTCGGATTCAATGCTGGAAGTTCTCTGCACGCTGATGGTCAGGCAGTTAAAGCATTTCTCAATACTACCACAGCATCGGCAACGGCAATGATGACATGGATTTTCTTCGACTGTCTCCGCGGACGAAAGCCGTCGGCAATGGGTGCTGCCGTGGGATGTGTCGTCGGTCTTGTGGCTTGTACGCCTTCGGCAGGATACGTTACCGTCGGACAAACGATTTTTATAGCTTTCGTGATAGCCATAATCTGCAACATTGCAGTCTATTGGCGGTCGCACAGTCGTATTGACGATGCACTCGATGTGTTCCCGACTCACGGAACGGGTGGTATCGTCGGTACCGTCATGACGGGAATCTTCATCCGCGAAGGACTCATCGCCGGAACATGGGATGGCTTTGTCGTATTCCTCTTCCATCTTCTCGCCATCGTCATAGTATTCGTCTACACCTTCGGAATGAGCTACTTCGGCTATTGGCTCATCGATAAGTTCATCCCGATGCGAGTGAGTATCGAGAGTGAGAAGGTGGGACTCGACCTCAGTCAGCATGATGAGCACTATGGACTGGCTCACTTCGGTGACCGTGAATTGGCTGAGTATGAGGAACATATAAAGAATAAGAATAATGCGTGACATCTGTTGTCAGGGTGATTTTTATATGTAATCGAATAATAAAATAGTGACTTATAAACGCCAAGATTCGGACTCTTGTATCGCTGTCGGTCCGGGGCTTGGCGTTTATATTATTCTGATTAATTGGCTGCCCGCATTTGACAGTGTTGTTTTCTTGCGTGACTGATAATAACAAGTTTATGAAAAAACACGGAAAAAAGTTGTAGAAATGATTTTTTTATTGTATATTTGTGGCCGAAAATATATTGAAAACCCTTATTTGTTACAACCTATGAACACCACGACTATTATTATCGCAGTCATTGTGGTCTTGCTTATTGTAGTAGCATCGTTCAGCAAGCACCACAAGCATAAGTATGTCTTCCACGAGACTCAGGTAGCTGACGCCATATCGAAAGTTTTCGCTGAGTCTGGGTCAGAGGAGCTGAGCCAGACTAAGTTTCTCCACGATCTTCAGCTGAAGGTCAACTGCTCGCGCAAGGAATTGTTCTTCCTCTTCGGAAAAGCGCGTTCTGCCGGGATGATAACGGCAGAGAACGGAATGGTGAGGCGGCTCTGAGCTGGGCCTTGGTGCGCGGATGTCGGCATCCGATAAACTGCCTGGAACGAAAATACCCGTTGCAGTAAGTGGTGGTGTTCAGCTGTGTTATGCTCTAAAGCAATTCAAACTGCTGAATTCCACGTACTGCAACGGGTATTTCGCACGTTGATTTTCCTGTATGTTCTGTAGTTAGATTTCTTCTTAAACGAGGCTTTAACCGATGCTTGTCGGAGTCTTTGTCAACAATTTTCGATTCTCAGTCTCTTCTAATCAGCGTTCCTACAGATTCTCAAAGAACCACTCCGAAACCTGTCTCAGAAGGTGATTGCGGGTGTTCCCGCCGTAGATGCTGTGGTTTCTGTTGGTATAGAGGTTCTCTTTGAAGTCCTTGTCGGCTTGCACTAAGGCCTCGGCGTATTCGAAAGTGTTCTGCGGATGTACGTTATCGTCGGCGACACCGTGGCAGATAAGTAACTTTCCGTGAAGGGCTCCGACGCGGTTGATGGGGTTAATGGCGTAGCCATCAGGGTTCTCGTTTGGCGTTCTCATGTACCGCTCGGTATATATTGTGTCATAATATTTCCAGTTTGTCGGTGGTGCTACGGCCACTCCGGCTTTAAACACCGGGCGGCCCTCACTCATACTCATGAGCGTGTTGAATCCGCCGAAGCTCCATCCCCAGATGCCAATGCGCGTGGAATCGACGTAACTCTGCCGGCCCAGCCACAGTGCAGCTTCCACTTGGTCTTTCGATTCGAGGTCGCCGATCTTCAGATATGTGCATTTCTCGAAGTCGGCACCACGGCCTCCGGTTCCTCGTCCGTCAACACAGACAACGATGTAACCGTGCTGAGCGAAGTAGTAATCGAACATTCCGCCGTTGCCCATGGAGCCGATGCCCCAGCTGTTGACGACCTGCTGATTGCCGGGACCACTGTATTGGAACATCACAACGGGGTATTTCTTTTTCGGGTCGAAATTGGAGGGCTTTATCATCCATCCGTTCAGTTCGACACCTTCGGACGTTGTGAACTTGAAGAACGATTTTGGCCGTAAGTCGTAATCCTTCAGCTTGTTAACGAGAGAGTCGTTGTTGAGCACGTCGCGGATGGTCCGTCCGGTGTTGTCCTTGACAGTGTAGACGTAAGGATTGTTGGCATCGCTCCACGAATTCAGGAAGTAACGGTGGTCGCCGGAGAACTGGGCGGTGTTCCATCCCTCAAGTCCGGTGATATAGCGCTCTCCTTTCGGACTTATGATGGCTACGGCACGGTCCATGGGCGTAGCGCCGACGGTCTGTACAAAGGCTTCTCCCGTCTTCTCATCGTAGCCATAGACATCTGTAATCTCCCTCTTTGAAGGCAGCTTCTTTATCATTTTGCCATTGAAATCGTGGAGATAGAGGCTCATGATACCGTCTCTATCTGAAGGCAGAAGGATGTATTTCTTTCCAACGATGATTCTTTCCATAGCCTCTTCCTTGACATATTTCGCGTTTGTATCCTCTACAAGGAGCTTGCAGACGCCCGTCAGCGGACTTGCAGCGTAAATCTTCAAGTCGTTCTGATGGCGGTTCATGGTGTAGATAGCTATGCGCGAGGCGTCGTTAGTGGGGCGGATGCGCGGAATATAGCCGTCGGAGTCGAGTGGGAGAGCGTAGCGAGCTGTTTGTCCTGTGGTAAGGTTGTAGCACCATGCCGATACCTTCGAGTTTTCTTGTCCGGCCTTAGGATACTTGTAGCTGTATAGTCCAGGATACTCGGCGTTGTCGTCCAACGACGGATGGGAACCCTTGAACATCTGCAGCGAGTAGCTCTTAACATTGCTCTCGTCGTATTTTATCCAACTGAGAGTCTTCGAGTCGGCACCCCAAGCAAGGGCGTTGTTGAAGGAAAATTCCTCTTCGTTAACCCAATCGGGCAGTCCGTTGATGATCTCGTTGAACTTTCCGTCGGTAGTAATCTGCTTTTCGTCCTTCCCGTCGGTGATGAAGATGTTGTTCTTTCTGACGAATGCAATCTTCTTTCCGTCCGGCGAGAAAGTGGGAATCTGCTCGGAACCGCCCTCCGACAGCTTGCGCAAGGACTTGTCTTCTATATTATATATGTAGAAATCGGCAGTGAACGAGCGCCTGTATATGCGCTTGTAGTTTGTCTGAATGAGCATGTGCTTGCCGTCAGCAGTAATCTCATAATCGTCGAAACTCTTGATAGTCTCTCCTTTAGTGTCCTTGACATCAAACAGGGTCCGCACTTGTTTGCCGGTGCGGAAGGAGAAAGCAACGACTTTTCCCCCGTCGGCTGAGATTTGTGCATACTCGTCTGACCCCTCCAAAGGGCGCATTCCCTGAATGCGTTTGGCAGCGAAATCGCCATCAGTGAACGATTTCAGCGTAATGGTATCGCCAGCATGAAGCAACGATGCTGATAGTAATGCTGCGCACATAAGTAATATTCTTTTCATTATCTTGTTGATTTATGCATGCAAAAGTAATAAAAATTAGTATCTTTGCAAAGAAAATGAGACAATTATACAACGATTTCGGCCATTGGATACGCCGACAGTTTCCTTTCCGAGTGCAGAAACTGTCGGTTGACGCGGGTTTTACGTGTCCGAACCGTGATGGAAAAATAGGCCATGGCGGGTGCATATACTGCAATAACGATACCTTCAATCCATCTTATTGTGACAGCCGTCTGTCGGTCACGGAGCAGTTAGTCAGGGGTAAAGCATTCTTTGCGCGCAAGTATCCGGATATGCGTTACTTAGCTTATTTCCAGGCTTTTACGAATACTTATGACTCTCTTGACCATTTGAAGGCTCTCTACGATGAGGCTCTGAGCGTTGATGGTGTCGTCGGAATAGTTATTGGTACCCGCCCTGACTGCGTCGATGATGATCTGCTTGACTATCTTGCGGAACTCAATCGGCATACATTTGTCATTGTGGAGTATGGCCTTGAGACCGTAAACGACACCACCCTGCACCTTATTAACCGTGGTCACGACTTCGCGTGCAGCCGTAGTGCTGTGGAGCGGACGCATGAGCGGGGGATTATTACCGGCGGACATATCATCCTCGGACTTCCCGGTGAGGATGCTGACGAAAGTCTGCGGCAGGCTGAGATTATCTCCTCTATGCCCCTCGATATACTAAAAATTCATCAGCTACAGGTGATTCGCGGCACCCGTCTGGCCCGTATGTATGCAGAGAATCCATTCCATCTCTACACCGTTGAGGAGTATATCCGTATCGTGAGTGGCTATATCCGTCGTCTGCGGCCGTCACTTGTGCTCGAACGCTTTGTCAGTCAGAGTCCTAAGGAACTGCTTATAGCACCACGTTGGGGACTGAAGAACCATGAATTCACGGACCTTCTAAATAATTATATGCGGGAGAATGGATATAGCCAAGGTGACTTATTTGCCGAGGAGTGGTGAGAAATTGTTCATCCGCAGTAAGTCGTCGATACTCGTTTTGGGATTTTTCTTCATGTAATGATTAACGAGATCGATGTTGTCGGATGAGAAAACTTTCTGCCCTATGGCACGGTTTGCAACCCATTGTACACGAGCCACATGCATGTCGCGGTCGGTCTGCGATCTCTGCTCGAATCCTTTCAGCGGATATTGACTCATGAGATAGAACACGATACAGTCGGGAACGATGTATTCATGGGTCATTACCTTCCGTTGTTCGGCCGAATAGTATGTCTTATAGAGCGGATAATTGGCTCCGAGATATTTGTCGAGCGAGATGCCTATGGTCTGATCGCCTACGATTACGCTCTGGTCCAATGCCGAAAGTTGTGCATAGACGCGTGGAATCTTGAGCTCTGGAAGTACTTTCTTCAAGTAGGCGAACGCCATATTGAACTGAGCATTGAGCGAGTCCATATTGGCATACTGAGTCTCAGCGTCCGTCATAAGACTCTGTAAACGTGGGTCTTGATAGAAATTGATAAACTTATTATTTATGTCGGGGTCGGTAGCTTCACCCAATTGCAGCACGTCCTCAAGAAGCGTACGGGTCTCCATGGGGTACTCGGTGTTCATCTCTTGAAGCGCCGAGTAGTCCGCCGTTGTGAGGTATCGGTATTCGAGTCTGTCGTAGCGCTCAACTTTGACGAGCGGCGTATCGGCATCCTCATCGGCCTGGAACTTCATCTGACAACTGAAGCACAGGGCGAGCACTATGATAATTAAGAAATATATTTTCTTCACGAGTATATCTGCATAATATGGTCTTCCGCTTGCAAAAGTACTTAAATTAATTTTAAAAGCCAAATGTTTTGCTAAAAAAGTTAAATTTAATTGTTCAAAAAACGTGATTAACCTTAAAATAGTGAAAATATTTGTATCTTTGTCCTCATAATTAGACAATTTCAAGGTAAAATGCTTAAACGTAAAATAATGATATTTGCATTGTCGGCAATGGCAATGTCGATGATGGCTAAGGAAACCACCTTCACGGTGGTGGTGCATAATCCATACAATGTGCAGAAAACGGATGCCCCCGTGGCTGTCCGTGTGCCCAAGGATGCGGCATGGCAGAGTGCCCGCGTGATGCTCAATGGAAAGGAGATTCCCTCACAGCTCGACGACCTCGATCAGGACGGATGGATGGATGAGTTGGCATTCACGACGGACATTGACAAGAAAGCCACCCAGCGCTTCACTGTAACCCTTACTGATGAGGAGCAGACAACGCAATACACACCGCGTACATTCGCCGAAATCGTTCTCCGCAATCCAAAGGTTAAAGCTAAGAACAAGCATAATTACTATCTCCAGGAGCTCAGTTTGAACAAGGACTGCTACGATCCTTATCATCTGCCTCATCACCACGGTGTTGCATTCGAGAACGAGCTGATAGCCATGCGCATATACTTTGATGAGCGACAGACTATCGATCTCTATGGCAAGTACCACAAAGGACTGGAACTGAAGGAAACTCAGTTCTATACCGACAAGGCTCAGAAATCCGCCGGCTACGGCGACGACATTCTCTGGGTGGGTAATACCTTCGGCCTTGGAGCGCTCCGTGGCTGGGACGGTTCCAAACCCTTGATGATTTCGGATGTTCTCAACCGCGACCAGCGTATTATCAGCTACGGACCCGCCAGGACCATTGTTGAGGTTGTAGACCGCGGTTGGAAGCCCCTTGGCAGTAAGATAAGGATGAACATGCGCATCCGTTATACCCTTTGGGCAGGGCACCGCGACATGGATGTCGACGTCCACTTCTCTCATCCCGCAGCTGCCGTCGGCCTTTCGACGGGACTCATCAACGTGAAGAATTCGGTGGAATTCACCGACAAACACGGCCTCCGCGGATTATGGGGCAAGGACTGGCCCGCCGGAGCTAAGGACACTATCGACAAGAAACAGGAGGCCGTCGGCATGGGAATCTACATCCCCGACAGCGTCCTCCGGCGTGAACTGCCTGCCGACGCCGATAATTATCCGTTTGTCATCGGCACCAATGGCACCGATTTGAGCTATAAGTTGACCTACTCGAGTGACGATGAGACCTTCGGTTACCATAATTCGAAGGACTGGTTCAGTTTCCTGAAGGCTTGGCGCCGCGACATAGAGCATCCCGTGGAGGTCACCGTGGAGAAGTAATCAGATAAGTATCAGACACTTAAATAAATATTCGGGAATCAATGATATTCTATTTTTCAGGCACTGGTAATACCCGTTGGGCCGCCGAGAGAGTTGCTGCCGCTACGGGAGAACGGCTCATCAGCATTGCCGACGCTATTGGTGGCGACTGCCATTTCGACCTTTCGTCTGACGAGCGGATAGGATTCATCTTCCCGATTCACGGTTGGCGTCCTCCTCTGTTGATATTGAAATTCATCAAAAAACTCGACATCACAGCCGATGGCCACTATTGTTACGCTCTTGTAACTGCCGGCGACAGCATTGGCAAAGCCATGGATTATCTGTCGGCGGCACTGTTGCCGAAGGGCTTGAGCATCGATTCGTGTTTCTCGCTCATAATGCCTGAGAGCTACGTCGGCCTTCCTTTCATGGATGTTGATACCAAAGAGCGTGAGAAAGAGAAGAAAGTTAAGGCAGCCAACGACTTAGAAGAATTTATTAAAGCAATAGTCGCACGCAGAAAGGGGCTCTCCGAGATTGTCAAAGGTCCTATGCCTGGATTTTTCTCGGGTCCCGTCGGAGCCTTTTTTGTTCGCTATCTCATCACTGACCGGCCCTTTCATGTCGACCGTAAACGTTGCATCAGTTGTGGAAAGTGTGAGAAAGTGTGCCCCGTCGGGGATGTCAGGATGGTCGCCGACGGCAGCCGCGAGTTTCCCACTTGGATTCACAATGGAGAATGTCTGACCTGTTTTGCATGCTATCACCACTGTCCGAAGAAAGCCATTGACTACGGACACAGAACGCAACATAAAGGACAATACTATTTTAAGAAAATATGAAGAAGATTCTGTTTTTATTGATTTTCGCTTTGGTGGCTACGAGCTCATTTGCCTCAAAGGCCAATTCGCTGCCTGCCGTCGTACCGCAACCCGACGGCACGATGCTCACGGTACTGCTCCAAGGCGATGAGAACATCAGTTGGTATACCACCACCGACGGTATGCTGCTTGTGAAACGTGGCAACGGATACTACGTTGCTCAGGTCAAGGCCGACGGCAGTCTTGCCGCTTCGAGCCTGTTGGCCCATGGTCCGGCAATGCGCGGTACGGAGGAGACAAATATGATGCTCCTCCAGGACAAGGCTAAGTTTGCCAAGTATTCAAGCAAACTGTTAGGTCAACCCGGTGAACTGCCTGTGACTGAATGGACTAACGGTGTGACAAGGAAGATGAAAATACGCGACGACAGTACTCTCTTCCCTCACATGGGCTCGCCAAAGGCACTCGTCATCCTTGTCGAATTTACCGACACAACGTTCACTCTTCCCGACCCGAAGGCCAGTTTCAACGACTATCTCAATAATGAAACAGGCAACATCGTCGACCGCGGACACGGCGAGAACCGCAACGCCAAGGGTGTTAAGGGCTACTTCAAGGATATGAGTTTCGGCCAGTTCACCCCTCAGTTCGATGTTGTAGGCCCCGTGAAACTGTCGCATCCGCTGCGCTATTATGGTGCCGGCAACGACAATATGTCCCGTCTCATCCCTGATGCTTGCTCTGCTGTCAACGACAGTGTCGACTTCAGCCAGTACGACAGTAACGGCGACGGTTATGTCGACCTCGTTTACGTCATCTATGCCGGACACTCGGAGAGTGAGGCCGGCAACAGCACCGATGATATATGGCCTAAATCGGGATATTCCGATTTCGGAACCTTCGACGGAAAGAAAGTCTATCGCTACGGTGTGAATAACGAACTCAATGGTCGCGAGACGAGTAAGAACAAGCTTATCAACGGAATCGGACTGTTCTGTCATGAGTTCTCGCACACCATGGGCCTCCCCGACATCTACGCTACGAGTGGAGCACCGGGATATAATAAGGATAACTTCGGTATGGAGTTTTGGGATTTGATGGACGGCGGCGAGTATGTGCACAGCGGCCGCTTCCCTACGGCCTATACATCGTGGGAGCGCGAGGTGATGGGATGGATGAATGTCGATACCCTCACGGACACAGCCCATGTCGTGCTCAGAACTATCGACTCGAAGGGCGACTCTGCCCGCGCGTGCAAGATTGTCAATCCATCGGTCAAGAACGAGGCTATTTATCTACAGAATATTCAGAACAAAGGCTGGAACTACTATCTTCCCGGCCACGGGCTGCTTGTCTACAGAGTGAGCTATGCATCCGACGACGTCAACTTCGCTGACAATCCCAATAATGGCTCCCGTCCGCGCATCGTCTGCATTCCTGCTGATGGAAAGCTTGGAGCCATTGCCGACTATGCCGACGACAGCACTCCCGACAACTACTATGCCGATATGGCCGGCGACACATATCCCGGAACATCGAACGTCAGTTCTATTGCCTCGTTCACGATGTACAGTGGCGATGCTCTCGATCGGCCGATACTGAATATCGAAGAGGACGGTACCCTTGTGTCGTTCGATTATCTCGGCAAGAAGATTCCTTCGGCTATCAACTCCGTTATGGTGAACGATAAGGCCACAGACCGTATTTTCAACCTCAACGGAATGCTGATGGGGACCGACAAGACTCGTCTACCTAAGGGCATATACATCATCAACGGCAAGAAGATTGTGCTGTAAGCATTGTCGACGGTCTTTGCCGTTACATTATAGGCGGGCCATCAGAATATTTACATTGAATGGGATTTCTTGGTTGTTTCAACTCTTCGAGAGCGGTAAATAGCTATTCCAGTATCAGTGTAAGTATGCTGATGGCTCGTTTTTCCGTTTTGTAGGACATATCACTTCGTTGCTCATCGACAATGTTATGGTCTTGTTCTTAGCTTTGTCAGAGACTGAAAACGGTAGGATTCATAAAGAATTTTATGTAAAGATTATTCAGATTTTAATTCGATTGTTATCACACTTGTAACTTGCTGGATAATAATGGGTTAGCGAAACCTATCGTTTGGCGTTGCGAAACGGTCCATTTTAGAACGCGAAACGGTCCATTTCGGAGTGCGAAATGGACCGTTTTGCAACGCCAAATGGCATGTATGGAAATACTGTAAATATATTTCGTAAATTCTCCTTGCACTTCTCCGTTGTTATGTAAGCGACGGAGGAGGGTGGGGGATTGCTACTGTCCAACTGTTGTCGGGCAGAAAGCATCAGTAGACTCGGGGCCCGAAGATGGCTGTGCCGACGCGAACCATTGTGCTGCGACACTGGACTGCAATCTTGTAATCGTGCGACATTCCCCACGAACGCTCGCAGAAGTGTTGGTCGTTGGGGAAATATGATGCCTTAACCTTATCGAAGAAGTCGGCGGCAGTGGTCATCTCCTTCCTTATCTGAGCCTCGTTGTCGACATTCGATGCCATCATCATGAGTCCGCATATCTGCACGTTCTTCATCTCACGCCACTCGCCGGCCTTCAACAATTCGCGGCAGGCGTCGAGTGTCAGACCGTATTTCGTCTCCTCCTCGGCAATGTGCAGTTCGAGAAGTACGTTGATGACGCGGTCGTTTTTGGCAGCCTGCTTGTTGATTTCCTTTAGAAGTTTCAAGCTGTCGACTGCTTCAATCATGGATATGTATGGGGCGATGTACTTCACTTTGTTGGTTTGCAGATGTCCGATGAAGTGCCATTTGATATCTTTTGGTAGCGATGTGACTTTCTTTGCCAATTCCTGCTCGTGGCTCTCACCGAAGACACGCTGTCCCGCGTCGTAGGCTGCCTGAATGTATTCGTTAGGATGAAACTTACTGATGGCAACAAGTTGAACACCCTGCGGGATGTTGGCTTGAACTTTACGCAGATTATCAGCAACCTTCGCTAAGGCCTCTGAGGGCTGGGATTCGGGATTGCTGTCAGGATTATTATATGTATTATTCATCTTGTTTTTGCCTTTCTTTTACAAGTTTCCCGGTTGTGTGGGGTAATACGAGGGTGGATTAGACCTCCTTTGTTGTCTGAGCCGAATGCTCAAAGACATCCATAACCTTTGTCTCGTTGATGGCCGCAATGACATAGTCGATGCTGGTGCCGTTCATCACCTCCTCAATATTCTTCACTGCCGACTGCACTGTTCCGGCCTGGACGAGGTAGTTTACGGCTGTGCGTTTTTCCTTCTCGGTCTTCTCGTCGATGGTTATGAACGACAGCTTGGCCTTATACCAGCGGTCGTCTTTGTCGTAATCGCTGAAGAAGATCTCACCGTAAGGAGTTGGGGTGATGGCTTTTACCTCAAACTCACCACTAATATAATGGCTCATTTCGCGCGTGATTCTTTCCTCAGCCTCACCGAAACTGAGTGCGTCGACGACGTAGAGTTCCGTGACTTTCTTCTGTTGTCCGTCCTCCATTGTCTTGTCGTAGCGGACGCGAGTCTCGTACCATTGAGCTGTTCTTGTTCTCATATTTCTTTTCTTTTGAGTATTTTTTATCTTTTCAGTGTGCAAAGATAATAAAAAATTCTGTACCTTTGCAATTCAGAAGAAAAGATTAAGTAATATGCCAGAAATTTCAGTACGTGGGCTTGAGATGCCTCAGTCGCCAATTAGGAAACTTGCGCCGCTCGCAAACGACGCGAAGAAGAGAGGCATCAAGGTGTACCATTTGAATATTGGGCAGCCCGACCTGCCGACACCGCAGTGTGGGCTCGATGCTTTGAAGAACATCGACCGGAGCATTCTTGAGTATTCGCCGAGTCAAGGCTTCCAGAGCTACCGTGAGAAGCTTATACCTTATTATAAGAAGTTCAACATCAATATAACTCCCGATGATATTATCATCACGACGGGAGGCTCGGAGGCTGTGCTCTTTGCTTTCATGGCATGTCTCAATCCTGGCGACGAGATTATCGTGCCGGAACCGGCTTATGCCAACTACATGGCTTTTGCAATATCGGCTGGGGCAAAGATCCGGACTATTGCAACAAGCATTGAGGAGGGCTTCGCGCTTCCGAGGGTGGAGCAGTTTGAGAAACTCATCAACGAGAAAACCCGCGCCATCATGATCTGCAACCCGAATAACCCTACCGGATACTTGTATACCCGGAGGGAGATGAACCAGATTCGGGACCTGGTGAGGAAGTACGACTTGTATCTTTTTTCTGATGAGGTGTACCGCGAGTACATCTATACGGGCTCACCATATATCAGCGTCTTGAATCTTGAGGGTCTGGAGGATAATGCCGTGCTTATCGACTCAGTATCAAAGCGATACAGTGAGTGTGGCATTCGTGTCGGAGCTCTCATCACCCGCAATCCGGAGATAAGACAGGCGGTAATGAAATTCTGTCAGGCCCGGCTCTCTCCACCTCTGCTTGGACAGATTGTGGCAGAGGCTTCGCTCGATGCGCCAGAGGAATATTATCGTGACGTGTACGACGAATATGTCGAAAGGCGAAAGACTCTCATCGACGGACTGAACCGTATTCCGGGTGTTTACTCACCGATACCGATGGGAGCGTTCTATACTGTGGCAAAATTGCCGGTCGACGACAGTGAGAAATTCTGTCGCTGGTGCCTCACCGACTTCAATTATGAGGGCGAGACCGTCATGATGGCACCGGCATCCGGATTCTATACTACTCCGGGAGCAGGAAAGAACCAGGTGCGCATAGCCTACGTTCTGAAGAAGGAGGACCTGCAGAGGGCATTAGTCGTTCTGAAGAAAGCACTGGAACAGTATCCGGGTCGCGTTGACGACGAATGACCGTTTAATCCTCACAGCAAAGCAAAATCGACATGAATTTCCCTTTATTCATAGCTAAGCGTATTTATGGCAGTACCGACAACCGCCGCAAGGTGTCGAAACCGGCTATCACAATCGCTACAATAGGCGTGGCCATCGGCCTTGCCGTGATGATTGTGTCGGTAAGTGTCGTGCTCGGTTTCAAGCACTCCATAAGGGATAAGGTAGTGGGTTTCGGGGGCAATATAACCGTAGCCAACTTCCTGACGCTACAGACTAATGACCAATACTCCATACAGATGGACGACTCGATGATGAATGTCCTGAGTAAGTTGCAGGGAGTGCGCCATGTCAGCCGGTACGCTATGAAGCAGGGAATACTGAAAACCGACAACGACTTCCTTGGGGTGATGCTCAAAGGTGTAGGGCCGGAATATGACGAATCATTCTTGCAGCAGAATATGGTTGAGGGGAAACTACCGAAATTTTCCGACTCGAAGAGTCAGAATCTTATCGTCATCTCCCGGCAAATGGCTGATAAACTGAAGGTTAAGGCAGGAGATAGGATCTTTGCTTACTTCATTAATGGACAAGGAGTGCGCACAAGGAGGTTCACCATCAGTGGTATCTATGAGACCAATTTGCAGCGGTTTGATGAGACAATGTGTTTCACCGATTTGTATACCTGTGTGAAACTCAACGGATGGCAGGACGGACTCGCCACCGGAGCGGAACTTGAAGTGAACGATTTCGGACAACTAAACCAGGTGGAGGCTACGGTCGAAAGTCGTGTGAACAGGACGACTGACAAGTATGGCAATACATATTCATCGATGACAGTGCAGGATATGAATCCGCAAATATTCTCCTGGCTCGACTTGATGGACCTCAACGTGTGGATAATCCTCGGACTTATGGTTGCTGTAGCGGCAGTGACAATGATATCGGGCCTGCTCATCATCATTCTCGAGAGAACCCAGATGATTGGCGTGCTCAAGGCTTTGGGAGCGCGCAACAAGACTATCCGGCATCTGTTCCTATGGTTTGCCACATTTATTATAGGCCGCGGACTGATTATCGGAAACCTTATAGGACTCGGAATTATTGCGCTTCAGAGGTATACGGGACTTGTTAAGCTTGATCCTCAGACCTACTACGTCAGCACTGTGCCCGTTGAAGTAAACTGGCCGATAGTCGTTGCCCTTAACGTCGCCACATTATTAATATGTGTAGCGGTTCTTATCATACCGAGCTATCTCATTTCCCATATTCATCCGGCAAAGAGCATGCACTATGAGTAGCTTTTGTTCGACTCGTCTGTCCTATTTGCACAAAAGTAGGGGATGTGAGAATAAAAACTTCTTCAAAGTTTTGGTAAATAGGAAATAAAGTCATATCTTTGCACGAAATATCACATTTTGTGCAATAAATATGGAATTACCGACGAGTTTCAACTCATTAATAGAGCAAGCGATAAAGGATAATTGGGACAAAGATTCTCTTACTGACTACAAGGGAGCGACCTTACAATTCCACGACGTGGCGCGCAAGATAGAGAAGATTCATATCATCTTCGAGCACAGCGGCATCCGGAAAGGCGATAAGATAGCCCTTTGCGGACGTAATTCGGCTATGTGGGCTGCGGCTTTTCTGGCCACTCTGACTTATGGAGCCATAGCAGTGCCAATACAACATGAGTTTGCGCCGGAGCAGATATATAATATTGTGAATCACTCCGATGCCAAGTTGCTGTTTGTCGGTGACGTGGTCGCAACGCAGATTAATGCTGACGAAATGCCTAATCTTGAGGGAATTATCTACATTCCTGACCTCTCGCTGGTACTGTCGCGGTCGGAAGATCTTACTTTCGCACGCGAAAACCTTAATGCACTCTATGGTCATAAGTATCCTAAGTATTTCCATCAGGAGCATGTCTCTTACTTTAAGGACAGTCCTGACGACCTCTGCATGATCAATTATACAAGCGGAACAACCGGATTCTCGAAGGGAGTGATGTTGTCCTACCGCGTTATGACAAGCAACATGCAGTGGGCTTTTGAGGCACTGAAACCGAATGTGAAGAATGGCAGCAACGTTCTGAGCATGTTGCCGATGGCACATATGTATGGACTGACGTGCGAATTCCTGTCGGAGTTTATCTTCGGCAACCATATATTCTTCCTTACCCGTTTGCCGAGTCCAAGCATAATTGCTGAGGCTTGTGCCCAGATTAAGCCGGCAGTAGTAGTGGCTGTGCCGATGGTAATAGAGAAAATCATTCGCAAGAATATATTTCCGAAAATTCAAAGTCAGCCGATGCATCTGCTGATGAATATGCCAATTGTCAACCGGAAAGTTAAGGATAGGGTGCGGCAGGATGTGATGGACATCTTCGGTGGTAACCTTTTTGAGATTCTTGTTGGCGGTGCCGGACTCAATCCAGACATTGAGCATTTCCTTACAAGCATCGGGTTCCCCATTACTATGGGCTATGGCACAACTGAGACAGGCCCTATGATAACTTACAGCGACTTCCGTGACTTCGTAAACGGGTCTTGCGGAACGCCCGTTGTCAATATGGAGGTGAAGGTGGTAAGTCCGGATCCCGAGAATATTCCGGGTGAAATAATCACCAGGGGCAGCAATGTCATGACCGGATACTTTAAGAACCCGGAGGCTACAAAGGCCGTTCTCGACGATGAAGGGTGGTTTCATACCGGTGATCTCGGCACAATGAGCTCTGACGGACATCTGTTTATCAAGGGCAGAATAAAGAATATGCTCCTCGGGGCCAATGGTCAGAACGTCTATCCGGAGGAGATTGAGTATAAGCTGAACTCCATGACGATGGTTAACGAAAGCCTTATAATCCAGCGCGGCGATAAGCTTATAGGGCTCATTCATCCCGATATGGACACCGCACGCTCCCTCGGTCTTAACGATAATGACATCCGTGAGATTATGGAGCAGAACAGAATAGAACTCAACAAGACTCTCCCTGCATTCTGTAAGATAACTTCCGTCACAATACACCCGGAGGAATTCGCAAAAACTCCGAAAAAGAGTATAAAACGGTATCTATACCAGGATGCAGTGTGATGGCATATAATATTTTGCACAAAAAGTTTTGATTTGTGTCAATAATGTTGTATCTTTGCACAAAATTTGAAAAGATGTGCAATGAATACAATTCCGAGTTTTAACTCATTGATCGAGAAAAGTATTATCGATCATTGGGATCGTGACGCTTTGACCGACTATAAGGGAAAGACGCTTCAGTATCATGACGTAGCACGGAAGATAGAGAAGCTACACATTATGTTCGAGGCCAGTGGCGTTCGCAAGGGCGATAAAATTGCTCTCTGTGGCCGCAACTCAGCAATGTGGGCCGCAGCTTTCCTTGCTACCCTCACTTATGGTGCGGTGGCTGTACCTATTTTGCATGAGTTTCTGCCTGAGCAGATTCATAACATTGTCAATCACTCTGATGCAAAGATACTCTTTGTCGGTGATGTGGTGGCTACTCAGATCGATGCCACGAAAATGCCTAATTTGGAAGGAATAATCTATCTGCCTGATTATTCGCTCGTTGTGTCGCGTACAGAGAAGCTGACCTTCGCACGGGAGCACCTTAATGAGATGTTCGGACAGAAGTATCCTAAGTATTTTCGGCAAGAACATGTTCACTATTATCGTGAGGAAAGTCCTGATGAGCTGGCACTTATCAACTATACGAGCGGCACAACGGGTCACTCTAAGGGTGTTATGATACCTTACCGGGCTATGTGGAGCAACGCTGATTTTGCTATGCACGTTCTCGGTAAGACGCTCAAGGCCGGTGATAATGTCATCAGCATTCTGCCAATGGCCCACATGTATGGCATGGCTTTCGAATTCTTGTTCGAGTTCCTCATCGGAATGCACGTATTTTACCTTACCCGTGTGCCGTCACCGGCAATCATTTCTCAGGCTCTTGCCGACGTAAAGCCGGTGATAATGATATCGGTTCCACTTGTGATAGAGAAGATTATCCGTAAGAAAGTGTTCCCGAAGATTCAGAACAACCGCATGCGTGTGCTTCTCAATATGCCGGTTATCAACAAGAAAGTGCGTGAAAAGATTTGCGAGCAGGTCCTGCAGGCCTTTGGAGGCAATCTTTATGAAGTCATTATTGGTGGCGCGGCTCTCAATGGTGAGGTTGAGCACTTCCTCAAACAGATAGGATTCCCGTTCACCGTAGGCTACGGTGCTACGGAGTGTGCGCCCATTATCTGCTATAGCGACTGGCACGATTTTGCTGAGGGCTCATGCGGTCGGGCCGCTTATCACCAGCAAGTAAAGATCGACAGTGAGGATCCCGAGACCATTCCTGGCGAAATATTGACGAAAGGTCCGAACGTGCTCCTTGGCTACTATAAAAATCCTGAAGCCACCGAAGCATCTATCGACAAGGACGGATGGTTCCATACCGGTGACCTCGGACTTATGGACAGCGATGGAAACGTGTTTATCAAGGGCCGCTCAAAGAACCTCCTTCTTGGCTCAAACGGTCAGAATATCTATCCGGAGGAGATTGAGGACAAACTCAATTCGCTTCCTCTTGTCAACGAGTGCTTAGTTATCCAGGAGGGAAATAAACTCGTTGCCCTTGTGCATCCTGATTTTGACGAGGCTAAGTCGATAGGATTGAATCATTCCGACGTTGAGAAGATAATGGAGCAGGACCTCCAGCAGCTTAACGGACTTATTCCTTCGTACAGCAGAGTGTCGGAGATAAGAATTCAGGAGGAGGAATTTGCCAAGACACCTAAGCGCAGTATAAAGCGCTATCTATACGCCTAAGTATATTTGCAGCGATAAAACAGAAAATGGACTTTCCTTGTATTGGGAAGCCCATTTTTTGTTTTATGCTTACTGCGAATGCATTTTCGCGATTACATACCTATCTTTCTGCGCTTCAAAGGCTTAGGCCGTACCTAATGCCGTGAGCCCTGTTGATGTGCAGAATGAAATCAGTCGTCGAGCAAAGTGGAGCTACGCACGCGACTCAGAGTCTCAGGTGTCATCTGCAAATAGCTTGCAATGTATACCAATGGTGCTCTAAGAACCACTTGCGGTGACATTTTGCACATCCGTTTATATCTGTTCTGAGCCGACTCAAAGCGCAAGAGGTCGGCATGAATCTGGCTGATGATGAGGCTCTCCTCGAGAATTTTACGGTATAGAATCTGTATATTCACATTATGCAATGCCACCTCTTCCAATTTGATTTTCGGCAGTCCAAAGACGAGAGTAGGCTCAATGGCCTGCACTTGCAGATGAGTCGGCTCCTCCTTGAACAGGCTTTCGATGCACATGAAGATGGTGTGGTCGACACCGAGATGCTCCGTCAGCTCCTTGCCGTTCTTGAAGTAGAACTGTCTTGTCAGTCCATGCTCTATATAGTATATATACTTGCACACTTCGCCCTCCTTGAGAATCATCTCACCCTTGGCAAACTTCATAGGGACGAGAATGCCCTCAAGGATGTCCAATTCGTCGTGTGTCATTGTACTATACTTCCTGGCCAGTTCCCTGGCCACGTCTCTTTTGTCAATTTGGGGTTCTTTCATTTTTGTCAGTATTTCTCCTTGAAGTTTAAGAATTTAGGTCACGTTGTATCGTGTGTGGTCTTTTAATCAAGTTTCAACACCGCGAGGAAAGCCTTCTGTGGCACTTGGACGTTTCCGATCTGCTTCATCCGTTTCTTTCCGCGTTTCTGTTTTTCGAGCAGCTTTCGCTTTCTCGAGATGTCGCCGCCGTAGCATTTGGCAGTCACATCCTTTCTCACCTGCTTTACGGTTTCCCTGGCAACAATCTTGGCTCCTATGGCTGCCTGTATGGCTATGTCGAACTGCTGCCGCGGGATAAGTTCCTTTAGCTTCTCGCACATCCGCCTTCCTAATGCCACGGCATTGCTCTCATGAGTCAGTGTCGACAGGGCATCGACGGGCTCTCCATTGAGCAGAATGTCGAGCTTAGCGAGTTTCGACGGCCGGAAACTGTCGATGTGATAATCGAACGATGCATATCCCTTTGAAATGCTCTTCAGTTTGTCGTAGAAATCGATGACAATCTCGCCCAACGGCATCAGGAATATCAGTTCCAGACGGTCACCGCTGACGTAGTTTTGGCTTACGAGTTCACCGCGTTTATCGAGACACAGTTTCATTATCGGTCCGATGAATCGGCTCGACGTGATTATACTTGCGCGGATATAAGGCTCCTCTATGTGGTCGATGGCCGTTACATCGGGCAGTCCTGAAGGGTTGTGCACCTCTTTACAGTTGCCATGCTTGTCGTAGACTTTGTACGACACGTTCGGCACTGTTGTAATGACATCCATATTGAACTCCCTGTCGAGCCTCTCCTGAACGATTTCCATGTGCAGCAGTCCGAGGAATCCGCAACGGAAACCGAATCCCAAAGCCTGCGAGCTTTCGGGCTGGAAAGTCAGCGACGCGTCGTTGAGCTGCAGCTTTTCGAGACTTGTTCTTAGATTCTCGTAGTCGTTGGGGTCGATAGGGTAGACTCCGGCAAAGACCATTGGCTTCACTTCCTGGAATCCCTCGATGGCCTCCTTGCATGGCGTATCGACGTGAGTTATCGTGTCGCCGACCTTTACCTCAGTGGCATCCTTTATTCCGCTTATGATATATCCCACCTCGCCAGTTCCTAATTTGGGGCAAGGTATCATGTCCATCTTCAATACTCCCACCTCGTCGGCAGTATATTCCTGTCCCGTCTGGACGAACTTCACCTTGTCGCCTTTGCTTATGCTGCCATTGACGACCTTGCACAGAGTGATGATGCCTCTGAAGGAGTTGAATATAGAGTCGAAGATGAGAGCCTGGAGCGGTGCTTTCGGGTCGCCCTTAGGTTCCGGAATGCGTTTCACTATGGCCTCGAGGATATCCGGAATGCCCTCACCGGTCTTTGCGCTGGCGCGGATTATCTCTGAGCTGTCGCAGCCTATGAGGTCGACAATCTCGTCTTCCACCTCGTCGGGCATTGCGTTCGGCATGTCAATTTTGTTGATTACCGGTATGATCTCCAGATCATGGTCGATAGCCATATACAGATTGCTAATGGTCTGAGCCTGAACACCTTGTGTCGCATCGACGACGAGTAATGCTCCCTCGCAGGCGGCAATACTCCTGGACACCTCGTATGAGAAGTCGACATGTCCCGGTGTGTCGATGAGATTGAGAATATACTTGGTGTTGTCCGACGTATACTCCATCTGTATGGCATGGCTTTTGATCGTGATACCTCGCTCACGCTCCAGGTCCATGTCGTCAAGCATCTGTCCTTCGGTAATCTGAATGGTCTTTGTATATTCCAGCAACCGGTCGGCGAGGGTGCTCTTGCCATGGTCGATATGTGCTATGATACAAAAGTTTCTTATATGGTCCATCGATTCTGAGTTCTTAAGTTTTGCTTTCTCTACTGCTGTAACTTAGTTGTTGCTAAAGTTTACCAATTGGAAATTTTCTGCAAATTTAATAAAAAGAATTGAGATTGGAGGTAGTTGCGGGTGGTTTTTTCAGCAAAAAATGATTAACTTTGCAAGAAAAAAGATATATGAAGAATTTTTTAATCATTCTGAGCGTTTTTGCCCTCTTTGCTTCCTGTCAGCAAAGCCTTGAGGACCGTGCTGCAAAGGAGATGGCCGAGTACACCCGTAAGAACTGTCCGACTCCTGTTGTGAACAATGAGAACGTCGACAGCGCCACCTTTGAGCCATCGACCCGGACCGTACATTATTATTATAAGCTCCACGGCGAGATTGACAACGCCGCTATCATAGCCAAACACCGTAAGGAAATGCGTGCCGCCTTGCTCAACGACCTACGCAGCGACACTAAGTCGAAGGCGTTTAAGGATGCAGGTTTCGGATTCCACTATACTTACCGCTCGGCCTCGAATCCCGAAAAAATCCTTCTCGACGAGAACTTCACGCCGAAGGACTATAAATAATTGGCTTTTTATTTGGCGGATAAAAAAGAATAGCGTACCTTTGCAGATGAAAGGATGACACCATAAGTCGTACTGATTCGATCGGGATAGTCATCAAATAATTAGGAAAAACCGGGATGGTTTCCATGTTAATGGCGGGCCACATAAATCGCATCTCCGCGACTAAGCCGAAAGGCCGGTGGATTACAACGACTGGGAACTCCTACAATTTTTGTAACTCGGACTTTTCATCACATCGTCAGTGCGACTCTTATAAGGGCAGGGAGCAATTCGTTCTCTGCCCGTTTTAGTTTCAGTCCGGACGTTCTCTCAAATCTGAAAAATCCTTACACCAAAATAAAACATATCAAATGAGCTTCTAAAACGGGCCGTTTCGCCTTGCGAAATGGGCCGTTTGGCGATGCAAAACAGGCCGTTTCGCAACGCCAAATGGTAGGTATTGCAAAGTTGTTGAGAATCAAAGACTTAGCGAGAGGGTGTAATCAAGTACGTAGTTTGAATTTATTTGACATATTATAAGACTGGCGTTGTCTCCTCAATAAATGAGATACATGTCATTGTCGGGAGTGCTTGGCGCTCCTCAACTATTTGATTATGCGGCATGATCAGTAATAATTCCATCGCCATGCTACGTTGCAAGATAGTGAAAAGCTTCCTCCCGCGAGTATGACAAGCCAAAAATAGGGTAGGCCGACGGGCACCCTCAATCGGTGCCCGCAGCCGTATAAGGTTTTATAAAAATCCCTGTTGCTTCAGTGCCTCAATGAGTCCTGCCGACATTGCCTCGTTGTCTTTCTTTGTGTAGCGTATGTCGGTGAAGATTTGCGCTAAGGTTTCCTTATGGTTTATCTCCACGAAATGCTTGTTTTCGGGCAGGGCCTCCTTCTCGCTGTAATACTTGTCGATGTCGGCAGCACTGTAGTCATGATACGTTTCCTCATGGACGATGCTGTCGAGAGGCAGACGGTCGCTCTGCGCCGGGTCCTCGTCGGGCCAGCCGAGGGTTATAGTGGCTACGGGCATCACCAGCTTCGGCAACTTCAGAATGTCAATAACCTTTGTCGGGTTGTACACCGTTGTGCCTAAGAAGCAAGTGCCTAATCCGGCCTCTTCAGCTAAAATGGTGAATGTCTGGCAGTAGAGCAGTGTGTCGGTAGCTGCATTCATGAAACTCAGGAAGTTATCATAGCCTGGGTGAGCCTTTCTGTTCTCCGCCCACAGTGTTGTTCTACGGAAGTCGGCACAAAAGGTCAGCACTACCGGAGCACCCTCTACCATCGGCTGACCGAAATGTGCAGGGGCCAGAGCGGCTTTCATCTCCGCGTTGCGGGTGACCACAACAGAATAGAGTTGAAGGTTGCCCATAGTTGGGGTGCGCTCAGCCTGCCGCAGCAGACTGTAGAGTATTTCATTGCTTACAGCTTTACCGGAATATTTCCTTATGCTCTTTCGTTCATCAAGTGATTTCATCTTTTTTTTCAATTTTGTGGTACAAAGTTACGAAAAAGTTTTCTGTTTTGGAAAACAATTTGTAATTTCGCAGCATAATAATTACAAAAAAAAGACAAATGAAGGAAAACAATACTTGTGATATGTCCTCAGTAGCAGATATGAACCGTCGCGTTGCCGACAGTCTTGCGCACAAAGGCGAAGAGAAGGGGGCTCCTCTAACATCCGATGAGATATTTGGCGTTCTTCAGTCGCTCGACTATTCACCATTAAATATCCGTCAGCAGATTGTTGAGGACCGGCCCCGCGAACTTGAGTGCGATGTGGTACGGTTTCAGAACAACAAGGACAAGTGGGTGGCGTTTGTAGGTCTCCTCGATGGCTATCCTTATGAGATATTTACCGGATTGCAGGACGACGATGAGGGAATTCTCCTTCCTAAGAGCGTCACCAAGGGAAAGATTATCAAGCAGACGAACGAGGACGGTACCCACCGCTACGATTTCCAGTTCGAGAACAAACGCGGCTATAAGACTACGGTAGAGGGACTTAACGAGAAATTCAACCCCGAGTATTGGAACTATGCCAAACTCATCTCTGGTGTCCTGCGCTACGGTATGCCCATCAGCCACGTCATCAAGCTCGTAAGTTCCCTGCAGCTGAAGGACGAGAGCATCAATACGTGGAAGAACGGTGTAGAGCGCGCGCTGAAGAAGTATGAATAACGCAACGTTTGTTTGTCTCAAGGGTCTGCGTTTCCATGCGCCGGTAGGAGTGCTCGATTTGGAAAAGATCGTCGGCAATGATATCCTTGTCGACTTAAAGATTGGCTATCCATTCAGCCGGGCGATGAAAAGCGATGACGTAGCCGACACCCTCAACTATGCCGAGGTGTACACGACGGTGCGTGAGGAGGTGGCTGAGCCGGTAAATCTGCTCGAAAGACTTGCCGGAAAGATTGTCGGCCGACTGCTGTCCGACTTTCCGCTCATAACGAGTATCGACATGCGAATAACCAAAGAGAACCCGCCGATGGGCCTTGACGGTGCCGGTGCCGGAATCGAAATACACTTAATAAATCCAAAAACCGGAGAGTAGTCTTCGGTTTTCTCGCATTTAATCATTACCTTTGCAACCAATTAATAATAATGTATGCGTAATAGAGCCGTTCTGACATCATTGTTCCTCGTCCTGTGCTTATCCATTTGCCTCAGTGCCAATGGGTTTACACTCGTCATAGATGCTGGTCACGGAGGTCATGATACGGGTGCCAAGGGGGCTGTGTCGCTCGAGAAAGATATCAACCTCAAGGTGGCTCTCGCTTTCGGTCAGTATGTGGAGCAGAACTGCAGCGACGTGAAGGTGATATACACCCGTAAGACCGATGTCTTTATTCCGCTCAAGGAACGTGCCAATATAGCAAACCGCAACAATGCCGATTTGTTCATTTCGGTACATACAAACGCACTGCCCAATGGACGTATAGCGCGTGGATTCGAGGTCTATACCCTCGGTATGCACCGCGCTAAGGATAATCTCGACGTGGCAATGCGCGAAAACTCGGTAATTGAGGAGGAGGACAATTATAAGCAAACTTATCAGGGCTTTGACCCGAAATCAAGCGAGAGCTACATCATGTTCGAGTTCATGCAGAGTGCGTTTATGCGCCGCAGTGTCGAACTTGCGAAGCTCATCGAAACCAGTGTCTGCAATGAGGCTGACCGCGTGAATATGGGCGTCCACCAGGCCGGATTCCTTGTGCTGCGTGAGACGAGTATGCCGAGTTGCCTTATAGAGCTTGGGTTCATCACCACGGAGGATGAAGAACAGTTCCTCAATACCGATGATGGTGTGAACCGGATGGCATACGGCATCTACAAGGCTTTCCTGCAATATAAATACAAGTATCACGGCAAACCGAATATTGGCAGTAAGGCTGTTGTGCGCGCAGCCGACAGCGCTCCCGATAAGGGGGCCGATTCGGTGGTTGCAGCCAAGAACGTTGCAGCCAAAGATACGCTGCGGGCAGCTAAAACCGATAGTCCTGTGACGGTGAAGAAGACTGCAAAAGTCGCTGTGGTAAAGAATAGTGACAACCGTCTGGCTCAAATTGCTTCTAAAAGCAGAAATTCCGAACCGACTAAGGAGAAGGTTGCGGTGGCCGATAAGAAATCTGTTGCTGTGATAGATAAGCCCTCGGCCCGTGGAATTAAGGCAAAGCCGGAGTCCGTCAGTAGGAAAGAGGTGAAACTATCAGCCGTTAAGCAAGCTAAATCGGTAGCTGCCAGCGTGAAAGAGGATAATAAAAAGGTTGCCGACGCAAACGGAGCCCCGGTTTTTAAGGTTCAGATTTTCGCCGTGGGTAGAAAGATGCAGTCCACCGACCCTATGTTCAAAGGCCATAAGGATGTAGGCTCCTACTCGGATGCGGGTAGTCACCTTATTAAATATACTATTGGCTCGGCCACCGATTTCAATGCCATCATAGCCCTGCGCGACAGTCTGAAGAGTGATTTTCCCCAGGCTTATATCGTCGCTTTCAAGGACGGCAAGCCATACGACCTCTCATTGGCAATCAAGGAATTTAAGAAAAGCAAAAGTAAACAAAGAAAGAAATAATTATGAAGAAGATATTTACACCCGAAGTAAAGATAGCTCTCGTGGCAATAGTCGGCATCGTTGTGCTGTTCTTCGGTATGCAGTTCCTCAAGGGACTCGACCTTTTCTCTTCGGAGCACCTATACAAAATCCGGTTCAGCAACGTCAGCGGGCTGTCGGTGTCGAATCCTATCTATGCCAATGGCTATAAGGTTGGTATCATCAAGTCGATAGACTACGACTACGACCATCCCGGCTCTATCACCGTTAATGCCGATATTGCCAAGGATATGCGGGTGCCCAAGGGTACCGTTGCCGTTATCAGTTCCGACCTCATGGGCAATGTGAAGGTCGATCTTCAGCTCGGCGATGTGCGGAACGGATTTGTTGAGCCCGGAGGTACTATTGACGGGCAACTTAGTGGTGGTGCTGCCGATGCCATAAAGGGTGCCATTCCCACGATTAAGGCCCTCGTTCCTAAGATTGATTCTATACTGACGAGTGTGAATACGCTTTTGGCTGATCCTGCACTGGCGTCGACTCTTCATAACGCAAATAAGATTTCGTCGGATTTGACAACTTCGACCCGCGAGCTGAACACGTTGCTGGCCAGTCTCAACAAGGAGGTACCGGGGCTTGCAAACAATGCTAATGGCTTGCTGACGGGCGCACGGGCAACGATGGGGAACGTCAACGGAATGATTGGAAACGCTAATGGCCTGTTAGCCAATGTCAACCGAAAGGTCAGCGATATCGATGTCAGCGGAACCATGATGCGGGTGGACAAAACTCTCGACAATATGGAGCAGCTCACTAACAAGCTAAACAGCGACAAGGGTTCGCTGGGACTTCTCATGAACGATCCGTCACTCTATCATAATCTTAACCGCACTCTCAGTGACGCTGACTCACTGGTCACCAACCTGAAAGCGCACCCGAAGAGATACGTTCACTTCTCGTTGTTCGGGAAAAAAGATAAGTAATGCGACTTATTTAAATATAGTCTAAATTTGGATATTGAAGTTTCACGCTTTAAAAAGGTTTTGTAACTGAATTGTATTTCAGCTACTTTATAACCTTGAGCGTGATGTTTCACCAATCGGCGGCAATTCGGGAAGAATCGCATCTAACGTTCTGAAATTCAGAGTATTGCATATTTGCAAATGCGATTTTGCAACTATTTCCAGTACCAATAGCTTAATTGCCTATTTATGTGGCAATTAGCGGTATTCTGGATTGGACGGTATAGAAGAGGTATTTATAGAGATGTGAAAAAAGTTTATTATCTTTGCATTCGCTTTTCAGTGATGTAATAGTCTGCTGAATCAAATCATAGGTAAGTTAAACTTCACAATAATAAGTGTCAATGAAAGTAAAGCCAGCTGAGCTCTGGCAGCAGTGCCTCCTTTTGATTAAGGAGAATGTTACAGGGCAGCAGTTCAACACATGGTTTAAGCCCATTGTCTTCGAGTCGTACGACGAAAAGAACAAAGCGGTGTTAGTTCAGGTACCATCACCTTTTGTGTATGAGTATCTGGAGGAAAACTTCATTGATCTCCTTTGTAAGGTCCTTACCCGTATCTACGGCGAGGGGGTTAAACTCTCTTATCGTGTCGTTACTGATAAGACCAACAACCTCACGCAGGTCGTTGAGGCTGATCCAGCCGATGATATTCGCAATCAGGCGAAGAGCAAAAGGCCTACGTCGAGGGGCAATCAGAGTCCTACGGTCCTCGATGCCGTTGATAATGATATTGACCCTCAGCTCAATATCCATCAGACTTTCAATAACTTTATTGAGGGCGAAAGCAATAAACTGCCGAGAAGTATAGGACTTTATATCTCGGAACACCCTAATAATACGCAGTTTAACCCGATGTTTATCTATGGGCCTTCGGGCTGCGGAAAGACCCATCTTGTCAATGCCATTGGCGTGGCTATAAAGAAACGGTATCCGCAGAAGAGGGTTCTATATATCTCGGCGCGGCTGTTCCAGGTTCAGTATACCAACAGCGTGCTGCAGAATACGACTAACGATTTCATCAATTTCTACCAGACCATCGACGTTCTCATTGTCGATGATATTCAGGAATGGATGACCGCCACGAAGACTCAGGATACTTTCTTCCATATCTTCAACCATCTCTTTAAGAATAACCGGCGTATTATCCTCGTTTCCGACCGTCCGCCAGTTGATCTTCAGGGAATGAACGAACGGCTACTTACACGTTTCTCGTGTGGACTTATTGCACCTTTGGAGAAACCGAACGTCCAGTTGTGCGTTGATATCCTTCATAGTAAGATTAAGCGCGACGGACTTCACATCCCCGATGATGTTGTCCAGTTCATCGCTGAGACCGCTAATGGCAGCGTACGTGATTTGGAGGGTGTCGTCAATTCGCTTCTCGCGTATAGTGTTGTCTACAACAGCAATATCGACATGCGTCTTGCTGAGAGGGTCATAAAGCGGGCTGTGAAGGTAGATGACGAGCCCCTTACAATTGATGATATTCTTGATAAGGTGGGCAAGCACTTCAATGTGACCACAGATAACATCAACAGCCGTAGCCGTAAACGCGACTATGTCGTTGCACGTCAGGTCAGTATGTACCTCGCTCAGAAGTATACTAAGATGCCCGCAAGCCGTATCGGTAAGCTTGTTGGAGGGCGTGATCACAGTACTGTGATACATAGTTGTTCACAGGTGGAGCAACGGTTGAAGATTGACAAGGCTTTCTCGGCAGATATTACGTCTATAGAGACTTCATTTAAGCTCAAACAGTAAAGATTTATAAATATTGAATCCCGGATTCGTTATCGTCTTATGATAAAGAATCCGGGATGTGTGTTTTCTGTCTTGCGCTTAATCTCGTTCCTTGAAAGGCGAACGAAATAAATGCCGTCTGAAAGGTTTCTGACGTCAATTTTTCCATCTTTTTCGGTGTAGAGGATTTTTTTCCTCATGATATTCTGTCCTTTGGCATTCGAAATGACAAGGTCGTATCCCCCTTTTTTGATGTCGTCAGTCATCGATTTACTAAGTACTACATAGCTGTTGTCGCAGACCAACTGACCTTTTGCGGGCTTGGGTGCTGTCCAACTCTGTATTGGCGCGCTTTCATTGCCATATCTGTCTGTAGCGGTTACGGCGAAAAACCGCGGTCGCCAGAGTGTATTGGTTGGCAATTTGACTTCCTTTGAACGTATATTGCATAGGAATAGATTCTCTGGTGATTCAGTATCAACTGGCCATAAGTCGCTGGCGTAGAGATTGTAAGATATGCTTCGGCCGACATTCCTATCGTCGGAAATTGTCAATCTGTCGCCGACAATGGTTAACCCTAATGGCTTTGAAGGTTTATCGCTGCACTCCCATTTCATTGACGGGACGAGAGCTGGGTAGGGAGCAAAACAGAGCGATGCGAAATTGTAAATGCCTTGTTCATTGGAAGTGAAGAAAGCCGACCGGAAATGAGCTGTTCCTATACCAAGCCAGCGTGCCGCTGTCATCTCACTTCTTATGTCGTCGATGGTCCATCCGTATTTTCCGCCTTCCCTGCTATTGAGAAAATATGTTCCCAGTCCGGCCACTACGGTTCGGCCGTGGCTGTTTTCAGCCCAGTTGGCAGCGAAAGGATAGAAGTTGTTGCCGCGGAAATAAATCATCGGATAGATTTGGTCCATAATGCCGGTCCGAAGCCACAGCTGTGCATCCTGCGACACTCTGTCGCGGGCATTCCAGTTGTTTGATGAGTAGCGGGGAAGATCGGAGTATTTACCTATAGGTGAGCAACTTATCTTTACCCATGGCTTTTCGTCCTTGACGGCATCATGCACCTTTCTGACTATCTCCGTTATGTTGTTTCGGCGCCATTGTGATATGCTTTCGTTCTTTGGCACCGGGAGCATCTCGGGATAGCGTATATAGTCTAAATGTATACCGTCGATGTCGTAGTGGGTCGTAATCTCTCTTGCAAGTGATGCTACTAAGTCACCCGTCTTTGGCGAAGATGGATCGAGAAAGGCATCGCCTTCAAGTTTGAACATCTTATATCCCAGTCGGCGCAGGCGCTTAGCGGCTTTGCCATCGTATGGTCCTACGGGCAGCGTTGCTATCCATGCTTGTATCTCCATGCCGCGTTTGTGGCATTCTTCTATTGCGAAAGCAAGGGGATCGTAACCGGGATGCCCTCCTTGGCGCCCAGTCATACATGCGTCCCACGGCTCTATGGACGACGGATAGACGGTTGTGGCTCTGACAACGGTTTGAAAAAGCACTGTGTTTATATTGGCCTGCCGGTACTTGTCGAGTATTTGGCGCAGCTCTTCTTTCTGTTTGGCCATCGAAATGTTGTCTTTTGCAAGCGTTTTTGGCCAGTCGAGGTTTTTAAGAGTAGTCAGCCACACCGCCCTTACCTCGTGTTTGTCGGTCGGCGGCAATGAAAGTCCGGGCAGCGATTGTGCTGCCGCAATATTGATACTGATACTGCAGAAAAGTGAAATGGCTACCGCCATCGCTTTTATTGTGAAGTCTTTAGTGTTCATAATTTTCTGCAAAGGTAACGATTCTTCTTGGTTGTTTCAAATATATTAATTACCTTTGTGCAAATTTTTATAGTAATTAAAAACATACTACAATAATAGATGTTATCATTAACGATTGCGCTTCTGGCCCTAATAGTGGGCTACTTCCTTTATGGTAAGTTCGTTGAGCATGTCTTTCAGCCTGACGACAGGCCGACTCCGGCTGTTTCGATGGCTGATGGTGTTGACTATATCGTTATGCCAACATGGAAAGTGTTCATGATTCAGTTCCTCAACATAGCGGGAACTGGTCCTATTTTCGGTGCTATCATGGGTGCTTGGTATGGTCCTGCGGCCTATTTGTGGATAATCTTCGGTTGTATTTTTGCCGGAGCGGTGCACGATTATTTCTCCGGTATGCTCTCTGTGCGCCATGGAGGAGCCAACCTTCCGGAACTCGTTGGCATATATCTTGGTGACGGAACGCGCAAGGTTATGCTTTTCTTCTCAGTGATTCTGCTGATGATGGTTGGCGTAGTGTTCGTCCTTTCGCCAGCTTTAATCCTCGGAGACTTCTGTCTGTCGAAGACAGCCTGGATTATTATTATCTTTATATATTACGTTTTGGCAACAATGTTGCCTATAGATAAGATTATCGGAAAGATTTATCCGGTTTTCGCTTTCGCTCTTTTGTTCATGGCAGTGGCCCTGCTCGCATGTCTCTTCTTCAAAATGCCACAGCTTCCTGAGGTCTGGACCGATTTGAGCAACTATACATCCTCGCATGAGTCGGAGAAGCTCCTGGGTACTATTGCTTACTTTAAGCGTAACCCGCTGTTCCCGTGTCTGTTCCTCACCATTGCCTGCGGAGCTATCAGTGGTTTCCATGGCACCCAGAGTCCTCTTATGGCCCGTTGTATGAAAAGTGAAAAATCAGGGCGCCAGGTGTTCTATGGCAGTATGATCACTGAAGGAATTGTGGCCATCACATGGGCCTCTGTATCAATGTATTTCTTCTATTATGGCGGATGGCGTAGTGTCGTCGACCCTAATATTGTCAACACTTTCCTCAGTCAATTCGATAAGCCTGACGGACAAACTCTTGTACAGTTCTTCTCAGCACCAAAGGTAGTGGAATATGTTTGCGTCGGCTGGCTTGACATCTTTGGCGGCATCCTTGCTGTTTTTGGGGTTGTGGCAGCACCTATTACCAGCGGAGATACAGCATTCCGCAGTGCCCGTCTCATTATCGCAGCAGCATTAGGCCTTAGCCAGAAGAGCATACGCAAACGCTTGTACATCGCTATCCCGATGTTCTTGGTGGCTATTCTCATGCTAATCTGGCAGATTGACGACCCCAACGGGTTCAATACGATATGGAACTGGTTCGGATGGAGCAATCAGTCGTTGGCTGTTTTCACCTTGTGGACGATAACAGTGTACCTTGTCCGTAAGGGAAAGCCATACTGGGTTTCGCTTTTGCCGGCTGTCTTTATGACGACAGTGTGCTTTACCTTCCTGCTTGTCAGTGAGCAGGCTTTTGGCAGTTGGATTCCTCGACATTACGGTTATGCGTTTGGTTTGGCAAGTATTATAGTCTCAATAGTCTGGTTTGCAGTTTGGTTCCGTAAGAATCGTACCGCTTCGAGGCACTAAGATTATCTCCAAATAATAATTTTACTAAAGATATCTAAGATGAAAAAGATTGTGTTTTTAATGTTTGCGCTCTTTATGACTGTTACAGCCAATGCGCAGTTTGAGGCTGATAAAGTTTATGTTGGGGCGTCGCTCTCTGGCATTGACTTCCATTATAATGGCAACGACAAGCTTAATCTCGGTGTCGATGGTATGGTAGGTTATCTTCCTATGGATAACTTGATGCTGTTGGGAAGTGCCAGTTTCAAGCATAATGGTGATGATGATGTTCCCGATGAGTACAAAATAGGTGCCGGTGGCCGCTACTATATCACCCAGAATGGTCTCTACCTTGGTGCCAACGCCAAGTTTGTTCATGCCAGCCACGACTATAATGATATCATGCCTGGTGTGGAAATAGGCTATGCCTTCTTCGTTAACCGTACTGTAACCATTGAGCCGGCAGTGTATTATGACCAGTCGTTCAAGCGGAGTAAGTATTCGACAGTCGGTCTGAAGATAGGTATTGGCCTCTATTTGTTTGGCAAATAGGATATCTTACAACTTATCTTAATATGCAGGAATATCCGTCAGAATTGCTTGGGAAGGCTGTCGATGAACTCGCAGGACTGCCGGGCGTAGGCAAGAAAACAGCTCTCCGCCTTGCTCTTCATATCCTCCGGCAGCCCGTTTCCGAAGTTGATGATTTCACCAATGCCATTTCGAAACTGCGCCACGAAGTAAAATATTGCAGCGTGTGCCACAATATCAGTGACACTCCCGTCTGTCCGATCTGTCAGGACCATTCGCGCGATCGTTCTACGGTATGTGTGGTAGAGAATGTTCAGGATGTTATGGCCATTGAGAATACACAGCAGTATCATGGTCTTTATCACGTTCTTGGGGGAATTATCTCTCCAATTGACGGCATAGGACCATCTGACATTGAGATCGACTCGTTGGTCCAGCGGGTAGAGCAGGGCGGTATTGATGAGATTATCCTTGCACTTGCCAGTACGATGGAGGGCGATACTACGAATTTTTACATCTCGCGGAAACTTAAACATACTGGGGTCAGGATAAGTGTTATAGCCCGTGGCATCAGCGTCGGCGACGAATTGGAGTATACCGACGAGGTAACCTTGGGCCGTGCAATAATCAATCGAACAGCAATAGATAAATAATTCTGGGGAGTTATGGTATTTTCAATACGTAAGGTTCGTGATATTCTCATGGGAGAGTTGTGGTTTTTTGTTGCCATAACTGTCCTTGTGATTATATTGTTTGAAACTGAATTGCTTAGTCCTGGGGCCTTCTCCGACGACAAGAACTTCCAGATGATGGCTGGAATGGTAATGGTTATCGCCGTGTTGGCTTCCATTCCGTTCTCGCTTTATCTCTTTAAGTTGAATAGGGTGCACAGTTCCATCACTGACAAAGACAAGCCGATAGCTAAAAACTTGCTGGTCTATGGTACGATTAGAATTTTGATGTTGTGCGTTCCTATGTCGTTGTGCATGCTTTTTTATTATGTTTTTGGGTTGAATGTTAGATTTTTCTACCTCTCGATAATCTGTGCGTTGTGTCTGTTTATGGTCTATCCCACCATGCGACGGTGCTTTCATGAAACGGAAACCGACCCTTCAACTCGTCCGGATGATGCCTCCGAAGGCTCCACAACCACTCGATAAATATCTAAAAGTGAAGAAATTAACTGTTGTCATAGTCAGCTATAACGTCAAGTACTATCTTGAGCAATGCCTCAACAGCCTGAACAGGGCCCTGCAGGGCATTGATTCGGAGGTGTATGTCATTGACAATCACTCTCGCGATGGTTCTGTCGCGTATCTTGAGAGACGTTTCTCTCAAGTAAATTTCGTATCAAGCAACCACAATTTAGGTTTTGCCCGGGCTAATAATATCGGTATTCGCGACAGCGAGAGCGATTATGTTCTACTTTTGAACCCAGATACTTTCGTTGCAGAGTCGACGATACGAAAATGCGTTGATTTCATGGATGAGCATCCTAATGCCGGTGCCTGTGGTGTAAAAATGCTGCAAGTAGATGGTGAGAAGGCTATGGAGAGCCGTCGCGGCGTTCCCGACCCGCTTACGTCTTTCTACAAGATGACAGGTCTCTGTTCGCGTTTCCCGACCCACCGTCGGCTCGGTCATTATTATATGGGTGGCCTGCCATGGGACAAACCGGCTGAAATAGAGATTGTTAGTGGGGCTTTCTGCATGCTTCGTCGCTCCGCTCTTGACAAAGTCGGGCTCTTGGATGAAGACTTTTTCATGTATGGTGAGGACATAGACCTTAGTTTCCGTATATTGAAAGGTGGCTTTACGAATTGGTATATTCCTTGCAGCATACTCCACTATAAGGGGGAGAGTACTCAGAAAAGTTCGTTCCGGTACGTTCATGTATTTTACGACGCAATGCTGATATTCCTCCGCAAGCATTATGGACATTTGTCATTATTCTTGAGTCTGCCCATAAAGATTGCCATTTACGGTAAGGCTTTTTTCGCCTTGACGGGAATGTTGAATCATGGTTTGCGTAAGGCATTCGGTCTGTTTCATTCAGCCTCGAAAATGTTTCCTGAGTTTTTGTTTCTCGGTGACCGCACAGCTGTCGACCAGTGCCGCCGTATTGCACGTCAGAAGGGACTCGTAGGAAGATATATAGTGTGCAATTATGAATCCAATCCCGACGGTCATCTGTCAGAATTGGAATCATTTGACCCTCAAAAGAAATATCAAATAGTGTACGATACCGACTCCTACAGCTACGAACAGATACTTCATATTTTTGAGAGTCATCCGCTTCCTAATCTTTTTATAGGTACTTACAACCGCAAGTCGCGTACGATAATAACCACAGATGAGATTTACCGACATGTCTGATAACATCATTCCGATAGTAAAACTCAGGGCTTTGGAGCCCGAGGACCTCGATATTCTCTACCGGATAGAGAACGATACAACTTTGTGGGATGCAGGTTGCACTAATGTTCCGTATAGTCGGTATACCCTCCATAATTATATTGCCGACAGTACTAATGACATTTACACTGACAAACAATTGCGCTTGATGATTGAGAATGCGGAAGGCGAGGATGTCGGCATCATCGACATGATGAATTTCGATCCCCGTCATCAGCGTGCTGAAGTCGGAGTCGTTGTTATGCGGAGGTTTCGGCGGAGAGGTTATGCCACGGCAGCAGTGAAAGAGCTTCTTGGTTATGCACTTAAGACCTTGAATCTCCATCAGTTATACGTGTTTGTCGACTCAAACAATGTTGGTTCCATCCGTCTTTTTTCGTCCGTCGGATTCAGCAAGACGGCCGTTCTCTCACAGTGGCTCCGCATTGGCAAGGATTATCACGATGCCATTCTTATGCAGTATTTCTTGTAGAATTTATCTGTTGCGTATGTTACGGCCCTTTCATTTAATCCTGACTGACATTGCATGATTGTTGCTTTGATGGCCTCAGGTAGGTGCTTACTGCATAATGGGTTGTTGATGCTATGGTCCTTCTTATTTGTCTATATTATTTAGTAGGGTCATGGAGCAACAAGCGAATACCAGTAACGAGTTGTTAAAATAATTGATATTATTTCATCCGTTGAACTGTCTTTGTACGGCATTGATTTTCAATGGGTTACTAATACATGCCATTTTGCGTTCTAAAACGGTCCGTTTTAGGACGCCAAACGGTCCATTTCGCAAGCTGAAACGGCCCGTTTGGGAAGCCCAAATGATATGTTTTGGAATGGTGTAAAGATATTTCGATATTGGTTTGTTGTTGAGTTGTCCTTTCCGAATTACAAAGGTGATAGTGAAAACCCTATGCTATTGATTAACCTCTTCGCCCAAGGAATTCGTCGAGAAAGCTTTAATCTTAGGGTAGTACAAAAAATCTTAGGCTACATTTTCCTTGGTTAGGTAGCGCTTGGGTTATTAGTTATCAGAATTTTACTACAGGTTGAGCTCGTCGGAAGAGTGGGGACGCAATTATTATGCCGAGTCTGTCAAAGAGCTTAAATGAAAGAGTCGTATTGCTCATGTATTTTGGCAATGCGGGCAGAAAAAACAAATCAGCCGCTCATTTTAAGCTGAATGAGCGGCTGATTCTATTATGTAGTTTTCCTTTTTTATTCTACTACTACGAGCGGATCATCCTCCATAACGCTCTGTCCATTTTTAACGCAGATAGCCGTCACCTTACCGTCTTTGTCGGCTTCGATGTTGTTTGCCATCTTCATGGCCTCGAGCACGACGAGAGTGTCGCCGGCTTTAACCTCTTGTCCGACACTTACTTCAATAGAAGTGATAGTGCCAGGCAGCGGTGCCTTAACGGCGTTGGCAGCGTTAGCGTTGCTGTTAGCCGGAGCATCCTCAGCCTCATCGGCAGCGGGTTTAGCCACAGGCTTATTGAGAGTGACCTTCTTCTTCGGCTCTTCAGGCTTTTCCATCTGAACCTTGAACTCCTCCCCATTGACCTTAACGTCAGCAACATAGTCCTCGCTGATGCCTTCGATCTCGACTTTATATTCTTTACCGTCGATTGTATATTTGAATTCTTTCATTTTGTTTTATGGTTTTGGTGTCATGATGAGGAACTTGGCATTCCACAGCGTGCTCTTTGGTTTGATTGTAATGACGCCTGGCTCCGGGTCGTGGACGTTGTTTCCCTCGTACTCGTAGAGAGCCATTGCGATGGCTGCAAGAATATTTTTATCTTTATTCTCCATTGTCTGATTTATTATGCAGTTAAATCTCTGTCGCTTAAAAGCCGGACATGAGACCTTATTACATTGGCATGCAACCGTGTTTCTTTGCAGGAAGCGTCTGTTTCTTGTGTGCTAACTGAGCCAGTCCACGGCAGATACGGAAACGCGTGTTGCGTGGTTCGATGACATCATCGATATATCCGAACTGCGCTGCCTGATAAGGATTGGCGAAAGTCTTTGTGTATTCGTCCTCCTTCTCAGCCAGAAACTCCTTGACATCGCCGCCTTCAGTCTTGATTTTCTTAGCCTCTTTACCGCAGAGAATGGCTACGGCTCCTGATGCGCCCATAACGGCAATCTCGGATGATGGCCATGCGAAGTTGAGGTCAGCCCTAAGCTGCTTGCATCCCATGACGATGTGTGAACCTCCGTAACTCTTTCTCAGAGTGATGGTTATCTTTGGAACGGTAGCCTCACCGTAAGCATAGAGCAACTGCGCACCGTGGAGGATGACAGCGTTGTACTCCTGACCTGTTCCCGGAAGGAATCCTGGTACGTCGACAAGTGATACAATTGGAATGTTGAAAGCGTCGCAGAAGCGGACGAAACGGGCTCCCTTACGGCTTGCGTTGACGTCGAGCACACCGGCATAGGCCGAAGGCTGGTTGGCGACGATGCCGACGCTCTGTCCGTTGAAGTGCGCGAATCCAGTGATAATGTTCTTTGCGAACTTAGGCTGAACCTCGAAGAAATCGCCGTTATCGGTGATAGCGGTAATCACTTTGTACATATCATAAGCCTGGTTGGGGTCGTCGGGGATAATCTCGTTGAGCGAATCCTCCATGCGGTTGACAGGATCGGTGCACTCTACACGCGGAGCCTCCTCCATATTATTAGAAGGAATGTAGCTCAGGAGAGTCTTTATCATCTGCATGCACTCTTCCTCTGTCTTCGCCGTGAAACTTGTCACACCGCTCTTTGATGCATGAACAGAAGCACCACCAAGGTGCTCGGCATCGATTTCCTCACCAGTAACGGTCTTTACCACCTTTGGTCCTGTAAGGAACATATAGCTTGTTCCTTCAGTCATGATTATGAAGTCGGTCAGGGCCGGTGAGTAAACGGCACCTCCTGCGCACGGACCCATGATGGCCGAAATCTGCGGCACCACGCCCGAAGCGAGAATATTGCGCTCAAAGATCTCGCCGTATCCAGCAAGAGCTGATATACCTTCCTGGATGCGCGCGCCGCCGGAGTCGTTCATGCAGATTACCGGTGCACCGTTGCGCATTGCCATATCCATGACTTTACAAATCTTCTGGGCCATTGTTTCTGACAGTGAACCGCCGTTGACAGTAAAGTCCTGTGCATAAACATATACCAAGCGGCCATCGATTGTTGCCGATCCTGCAACGACACCGTCGCCGAGGAACTGCTTCTTCTCCATACCGAAGTTGTGGCACCGGTGGAGTTTGAACATGTCGTATTCCTCAAAGCTGTCTTTGTCGACAAGCATGTCGATACGCTCCCGCGCCGTGTACTTGCCGCGACTGTGCTGCTTGTCTATGGCCTTCTCACCGCCGCCGAGGCGTGCTTGCTCCCGCTTCTCGATGAGTTCCTTAATCTTTTCTGTTTGTATGCTCATATTGTTAAAATATTGTATTATTCTTCATAAAACTGTGCAAAGGTACAAAAAAGTTGTGATTTATGGAGTTTTTTGATATTGAGTTTGCCAGTTTTTGGGTTATTTAAGTATTGCCGTGTACTTATTCCAGTTCGGAGAGCTCCAACCATCTCATTTCTTTCTCGTCGAGTTCGTCTTTTATTTTTGGCAGACGTTTGCTTTTTTCCGTTAAATCGTCGACCGACAGATTGCCCGAGCACAGCTCTTCCTCCAGTTTTTTCTGTTCTTCTTCGAGCGCTTTGATGTCCTTGCTGAGCTGTTCAAACTCTCGTTTCTCCTTAAAGGTCATACGCTTACGCGTGTCGTGATGATAGTCTTTCTTCTTCTCGTTGTCGGTTTCGGCCTTCTTCCCTTGGGATTTCTGAGTACTTTCCTTACTCTGCAGTTTCTCATATTCCCTGTACTGCGTATAATTGCCAGGGAAATCTTTCACTACTCCTTCGCCTTTGAATACGAGCAGATGGTCGACCACCTTATCCATAAAGTAGCGGTCGTGGCTCACTATGATTACACATCCCGGGAAATTCTGCAGATATTCCTCGAGTACCTGCAGCGTTTGAATGTCAAGATCGTTGGTAGGCTCGTCGAGAACGAGAAAGTTTGGATTTTTCATCAGTACCGTACAGAGGTACAATTTCCGCCTTTGTCCGCCCGACAGTTTGCTGACGAAGTTGTACTGTTCTTCCCTGCTGAAGAGAAAATAGTTGAGGAACTGCGATGCCGTCATGTGTCTTCCTCCGCCCAAATCGATGTAGTCGGCAATGTCGGTAATGACATCAATGACCTTCTGGTCGGGCCTGAATTTGAGTCCGTCCTGTGAGAAATATCCGAATCGGACTGTTTCTCCAATGTCAAATTTGCCGCTGTCTGGAGGCACGATGCCCAATAGCATCTTGATGAATGTCGACTTTCCCGTTCCATTGTTGCCGATGATTCCCATCTTTTCGAACCTGGCAAAATTATAGTAGAAGTCCTTCAGTATGACCTTCTTGTCCTCTTTGCCGTCCGGTCTCCGCGTTTCGAATGCCTTGCTGACATACTGGCACTCGAAGATTTTGGAGCCAATATATACGTTGCTCGACTTCAGCTGCATCTGCCGGTCCTCGATTCGTTGTTTGGCCCTGACCTCGAGCTCGTAGAAAGCGTCCTCCCTGAATCTGGCCTTATGGCCCCTTGCCTGCGGCATCCGTCGCATCCATTCGAGCTCTTTGCGGTAAAGGTTGTTCACCCTAGCCAGTTCAGCCCTTTTGTTGTCGATGCGTTCCTGTCGTTTTTCGAGATAGTAGGAGAAGTTTCCGTGATAAGTATATATGGTCTTATCGTCGAGTTCGACAATAACATTGCACACATTGTCAAGAAAATATCTGTCGTGTGTGACCATTAGCAGGGTTCTGTTGCCTCGGTTGAGGAAATTCTCAAGCCATTCAATCATCTTCAGGTCGAGATGGTTTGTTGGCTCGTCGAGGATTATAAAGTCGGGCTCCGTTATCAGCACGTTGGCCAGCGCCACGCGTTTCTGCTGTCCTCCGCTGAGCTGCCCCATCGGCTGATCGAAGTCGCTGATATGCAGTTGCGTGAGAATCTGTTTGGCTTTCAGTACACGCTCAGGGTCGCCGTGGTGGTTGAAGCATGCGTCGAGCACGCTCTCGGCAGGGTCGAACGTCGGCTCCTGCTCCAGATAGCCCACTTTAAGGTCGTTGCGGTATATGATTTCTCCTGAGTCGTGGCCCTCCTTTCCGGTGAGAACGGACAGTAGCGTCGACTTTCCAGTGCCGTTTTTGGCTATAAGCCCCACTTTCTGTCCTTCCGCTATGGAGAAAGAGATGTCCCGGAACAGAACCTGAGCTCCGAACGATTTCGTGAGGTTCTGTACGTCTAAGTAAGGAATTTGTTGCGGCATGTTATTCTTGCTCCTGTTCTTTCACGTTGTTGTTTATTTCCTCTATATAGTTCAGAAGTTCCTCTCGGCCCTTCCTGTTGGCAGCACTTGTAATGAAGAACGGCGGCAGGTTCTCCCATGTGTCCTTGAGAGTGTTCATCCATTTTGTCGCGTTCGAGAATGCCCTCGACTGTGTCAGCTTGTCGGCCTTTGTGAAAACGATGGCAAACGGAATGCCATTTTCGCCGAGCCAGTCGACAAACCGGCGGTCGATATCCTTCTGCTCGTGCCGTATGTCGATGAGAACGAACAGACAGCACAGTTGCTGCCGCTTCAGAATATATCCGGTATTCATGATCTGGAGCTTGCTCTGCGTAGTCTTAGACCGTGCATAGCCATAGCCAGGGAGGTCGACGATGTACCATTCGTCGTTTATCAGGAAGTGGTTGATTAGCAGGGTCTTGCCCGGTGTTGCAGAGGTCTTTGCGAGCCCTTTGTGCTGGCACAGCATGTTGATGAGACTCGACTTGCCGACGTTCGACCTGCCGATGAAAGCATATTCGGGCTTGTTGTCGTTGGGACAGCGCTCCACAGACGGTGCTGATATGACGAATTCTGATTTATTGATAATCATATATGTGTCTTGAGGCTTTATCTTTACATTTATTTTATGCAAAGGTACAAAAAAAACTCCAGTCTGTTTGCTCGCCCTTTATTTTTTTGTAACTTTGCGAAAAAATGTAATCGTATCATGGCAGAATATATAAAGAAGATAGGATGGGGATTCATCGGTTGCGGTGAGGTGACGGAGAAAAAATCGGGTCCGGCTTTCAATGTTGTACCGGGCTCACATGTCGTTGCCGTCATGAGCCGCCACGAGCTGAAGGCTCGCACTTATGCGGTGAAACATAACATTCCACACTGGTATACCGATGGTCAGGCTCTCATCGACGATCCTGATGTCAACGCTGTCTATATAGCCACTCCTCCCGTGGCTCATGTCACCTATGCCATTATGGCTATGCGCGCCGGCAAACCGGTGTATGTGGAGAAACCCCTTGCTGCCAATTACGAGGACTGCGTTCGCATCAATCGCGTCAGCGAGCAGACCGGTGTGCCTTGTTTTGTAGCCTACTATCGTCGTTATCTGCCTTACTTCAAGCGTGTTAAGGATATTATCCACAATGGAGTCATAGGAAAGATTCTCACCGTTCAGCTGAGGTTCGCCTGTCCGCCCCGCGACCTCGACTACAGTCAGGGTAAGGAGCTACCATGGCGCCTTCAGGCCAATATTTCGGGTGGCGGATACTTCTACGATCTTGCTCCTCACCAGATAGATATACTCCAGGACATCTTCGGAGTCATTACCCGTGCCCATGGCTATTGTGGCAACCGCGCCCACCTTTATGAGGTTGAGGACACCGTCAACGCAGTATTCCAGTTCGAGAGCGGCCTCAATGGTTGCGGCAGCTGGTGCTTCACCGCCCATGAGAGCGCAAAGGAAGACCGCATAGAGGTCGTCGGCGACAAGGGGAAAGTGAGTTTCTCGGTGTTCGACTATCAGCCAATACATCTTTATCTCAGCGATGGCGTTCATGAGATATCCGTCGAGAATCCATCCTATGTTCAACTGCCGTTGATAAAGAGTGTCGTTGAGACTCTCCAGGGAACGGGCAACTGTACGACTACAAGCATCAGCGCCACACCAACGAACTGGGTTATGGACCGTATTCTTGGAAAGATTTAAACCTACCTAATTATATAATAGAGAGACTATTACAGAAACCCGAGTTGAAGAGAACCGTATTAATCATAATACTCCTGCTTGTCCTCGTCGACATCTCAGCAGCCTGCCGCCAGCTTACTCCAGTGCCGGCGGTCAGCGCGTATGCCGACACAACGGTCGTCGATTCTTCATTTTATTCCGATGAGGAAATAGACTCTCTGGCCATGCACAACGTCCGCCTCTTCCCCCGGCCAGCGTGTTACGACGCTGGCGTGGCACCACTCAATATCCCTATAGGTCACGAGGTGGTGAGCTTTCTGGAACGTTTCTGCCGTATTGATACCAACTATATTGAGCCGCAACACTACGACTATGCCTTTATGTTGCAGAATACTAATACGTTTGAGACCTATCGCATAACCGATAATCGCGACTACAGCGCCATCTTCTCGCCGGAGCCAAACTATAAGCTCGGTCCGTATTTCGGGTGGAGATGGATATTCCTTGGCTATACTTTCGACATCAACCACATCGATTTCTCGCATAAAAACAGCCAACGCCAGGAACTCGACGTGAGTCTCTACACCAATCTTTTCGGCATAGACCTGTACTACCGGAAGTCGGGCGACGACTATAAAATCAGGAATCTTCGACTCGGTAAGGGCGTTGACACCAAGCCGTTGCGCCGTGCTCCTTTTCATGGTTTCCGTTCCAGCGTGAAAGGCGTCAACTTCTACTACATCCTCAATCATCATAAGTTCTCCTATCCGGCAGCGTTCAGCCAGAGCACCGTACAGCGACGGAGCGTCGGTTCGCCGCTTATCGGCATCGCATATACCGACCATACCGTGTCGATAGACTGGCGACAGCTGCGTAGTCTCATCGAAGAGCGCATGCCAGCCGGTTCGTACACGCTACCCACCGACTCAGCGTACAACGGGGTCAGGGTGAAATATATCGACGTGTCGCTGTCGGGCGGTTATGCCTACAACTGGGTCTTCGCCCGCAACTTCCTCCTCTCGGCATCGTTGTCGGTAGCCATTGCCTACAAGCATTCGTACAGTAACGAAGATGAGTCGGTGGCCACCCGAAGCGGATTCTCCTTCCATAACATGGGCCTTGACGGCATTGGCCGCTTCGCGTTGGTCTATAATAATACTAAGTGGTATGCCGGTATCAGCTCAACCTTCAACGCTTTCAATTACAATAAGCCGCGGTTCTCGGTAAATACGGTCTTCGGAAATCTGAACTTCTATGTCGGATTCAATTTCGGGCGGAAACATTAGACTCCACTTTCTATCAAGAATCACATGTAAGTAAAGTGATGTTGAGACCGTTAAACATTGCTATGCTTGTACATTTCAGCGTATTCTGTCGTTGGCTTTCGGTGCAATTGTAATGAAGGTTGTAATCACTTAATATTATGAATTATATTTACATCATTCCAATACCTATCGTTTGGGCTTCTCAAACGGCCTGTTTTGGCTTGCGAAACGGGCCGTTTTGGAACGCGAAACGGCCCGTTTCGCAACGCAAAATGATATGTATTGCAAAGTGGTTGAGTGTCAGTTAATTACAAAGATGGTATGATTGGAAATATTGTATGAAAAGTTTTTACTAATAATCATCGGTTGTATGGAGCTTGACGCAGACGGGAAGGAGCAAAAAACAGCGGCTGAAACCATGTCATTGGCTTCAGCCGCTGTTGTCATTTCTGCGTTGTAATGTCTTTGTTTTGCTGTTGCGCTTACTTCGCCGGTACCGTATAGAAGTCAATCATCCTCGTTATGGCCTGCCGACAGACTGGACAGAACACCGGATTCTGGTTTGTGCGCATACGGCAATCGGGGAATCCGCGGTACACCCCATGCATGGAATATCCTGCGGGCTCGTAGGCTCCCACCTTCCACTTCTTCATATTGGCCTTCGGAGTGTCGAGGTCCTTGGGCTCCGGTGTGGGCAGTTTGGTGCCTTTCTCGATGAGGTTCTCCCATTTGTTGTGGAAGTCGACAAGCGTGGTGAGGTTAGGTTCCCATGGTTCAACGTCGTGAGGGTACATTGGAATCTGCTCCACGTCGTAAGCATATTCGTCGCCGAGACCGGCGAAAGAGTGGCCGAACTCATGTACTACGACGGGCTTGAAGGCCCTGTGGTGAGTCATCGAGAGGTTGTAGGAGTTGTATATTCCCCCGCCGCCATACTGGTCCGTGTTGACGAGAACGATGATGTGCTCGTATGGTGTGCCTGCCAGCCAGTTGTGAAGATCCTTCAGATGGAGCGTCGTCAGGTAGCGCTCCGAGTAGAATGTGTCGAAATTGGAGTGCAGTGCTGTGTTCTTCCATATTCCTTGCGACGGTATCGACGTGCCGCTGTCGTGCGACGGTGCCTCTACGGCAATGATGTTGAACCGGTCGCGCAGGCTCTTGAAGGGTTCGTGGGCAAAGAGCGCGTTCATGGCCGTGTCGCAGTCGGCAATGAACTGCGGCATCTCCTGCTCGGTATACCCTTCGGCTATGTAGGCAATGTGTATGCAGTGGGTGGTGTCGCGGGCCTGCTGGAGGGTGATGTAGGGCGTTACTCCCTTCTCACCGATGCGCCTGATGAGTATGTCGCCGGGCACTACGGTGTGGGTAAGACTTGTTGTCACCTGCCGGCGGTTGTTGCGCAGGTCGACGGTAATGTCGACAGTGTCCTTAGGGAACGGTACGAGGAATACGTTCTCGAACGATTTTGTCTGCGTCTTGGCCTCCGGATAGGTGAGCCATTCCTGGAAGAGGGTGGAGAAGGAGTTGCGGTAGATGACTTCGTGGCTGTGGTGATCGCGGACGGTTATCTGTCCGTTGCCTTCCACGGGCATCTCACCGAGCCGTTGCCGCTTGCCGTACCATCGTGGAATGCGCGACAATTCGTCGACGGCAATGTGCTGTTCGGTGCTGTTGCCAGAGAAGATATAATCGATTCGGAGCGTGGAATCGGCAAAGAACTTGTTGAAATCCTGAGCTCCTGCCGCAAGCGTCGTGAGGGCAAGGGCTACGATAAGGAATAGTCTATTCATGTTGGTTTGTTGCTAATCTGAATTTTTCGAGGAGCCACTCGCGCTGTTCCTCAATGGTCATATTGCTGTTGTCGAGCTCTATCGCGTCGTCGGCCTTGCGCAGAGGCGATACCTCGCGGTGGGTGTCGATGTAGTCGCGCTCTTCCACGTTCTTCAGAATGTCGTCAAAGTTTACGTCCATTCCTTTGCCCTTAAGCTCAGCATAACGGCGCTCAGCTCGTACCACCGGCGAGGCTGTGACGAAGATTTTCAGCTCTGCTTCGGGGAATACTGTTGTGCCGATGTCCCTGCCGTCCATGACGATTCCTTTCTTTGTGCCCATAGCCTGCTGCTGGGCCACTAAGGCTTTGCGCACAAATGGTATGGCTGCGATGGGGCTCACATGGCCTGCCACGGCCATACTGCGGATGTCGTCCTCGACGTCTTCTCCGTTGAGGAAGGCGTCGTTGCGGCCGGTCTTGCTGTTGACCTCGAAAGAGATGTGTATGTCGGCCATAGCCTTCTCTAAGTCGTCGACCTTTACGGTGCCGTCGGTGTTGAACATGTTGTGGCGCATGGCATAGAGCGTTACGGCACGGTACATGGCTCCGGTGTCTACATAGATGTAACCAACGGAACGCGCCAGGTCCTTAGCCATAGTGCTCTTTCCGCAACTCGAAAATCCGTCAATAGCGATAATAATTGGTTTCATATATAATATTAAAGTGTATAAGCGAAATTAAGTAGCAGGCTACCGCTGCTCACGTGGTATTTGCCGTAAGCGAGACTGAGCTTGAATCGGTCGAGATTAATGCCGAATCCCAGACTGAGGCCAGCCATGTGGGAGCTCTCGTCGCCGTCGTCGCCCTCAATCTTCATCTCGTCGACCCGGCGGAAATTGTATCCTCCGCCTATCCAGATGTTGTCGGACAGAAGCACGTCGAGACCTAAGTCGATGTGGTTGGCAAAGCGATAGTTGTAGTGGGTGAGGTCGACGAGGGTCAACGACAAGCGCAACGGTGACGAGCCGAGGCGCTTGCTCACTCCGGCCTGGACGTCGATGGGCATCTTCTCGTATTTGTCGTCGTAGGCCTTCAGCTGTCCGCCGAGATTCTTTGCCACCAATGACACTGACCAGTCGTGGTCGGGCTCATACCAGTTCAGACCAAGGTCGACACCAATGGCCATGGAGTTGTATGACCCAAGTGCCGAATAGATGAATTTGGGAGTTATTCCGCCGACAACATTTTTGAGCAGCAGATAAGTCAGGGTGCCGCTCACGGCAATGTCGTTGGCCGAGAAAGTGCCGGTCTGCACGCCGTTCTCGTCGACCTCCTTCATCGATCCGTAGTTTATATATTCGGCTCCCACGGCCCACGTCAGCTTGTCGTTGACGACCTTATTGAACGATGCGCTGCCGACGTTGACTCCGCTCATGTAGTTCATATAGTTCACGCCGATGGTCATATCGCTGACCGATGCCGCCAGGGCAGGATTTGAGAACCCTAACGAGGGGTCGTCGTCGATGATGGTAATGTTGTCGCCACCGAGGGCGGCGGCATGGGCGCTTACCGGCAAACGGAGAAAATTATATCCTGTCTGACTCTCCTGACCCCTGCCGTAAAGGGCAAAAATGGTTAACAAGAGAGTGAAAACAACTTTTTTCATTTAATGAATTTTAATTTATCGACAAAGTTACTTATTTTTCCAAATATCTGTATTACTTTTGCCTTGCATTTTTAAAGTGAGTGCAAATAAAATTGAATATTGTCACCTGTTGCATGTCTTACAACGTAAAAAACGGGTGTCTATTGTGAACAGTGGAGATAAAGAAATCAAATAAGGCAAACATTGACAACAAGAGACCGACGGGTTTCCTGTTAGGACTCATCGTGGCCCTGTCGGTGGCCTTTACCGTTGTGGAGATGAATTTCGGCATGCCCGACAAGGAGGATGTCGACGACCATCTGCTCGACGATTTGATGAAGAATATTGATCAGGCACCGGCTGCCGACAAGGTGGAAAAGGAACGGACGGTGAAAATCCCGAAGAAGGTGGATTTCGATGCCGTACCAAAGAAAACACCGCCTACCGTGGCCCCTAATCCTACCCTCGATAAGGTCGTAGTCAGTGATAATCAGCAGTTTGAGCATCCCAACGACGACAGGCCCATTGACGAGAAGAAGAAACCGGAGGTGAAAATCGACCCTCCCGTCGACCCTATTCCGCTTGAGCAACTCAATCAGGGCGAGCGGACAGTATCGGATACTCCCGTACCACCGGGGGGATGGGCCGACTTCGCAATGTGGGTGGACAAGAACCTGCAATATCCTCAGGCCGCACGCCAACGTAACATTGAGGGTAATGTTCTCGTGGGATTCAATGTCAATCCCGATGGTTCGGTGAGCAATATTCATGTCGTGGGAAAAGCCGACGGAATACTATCGGGTGAGGTCATGCGGCTGATGAAGACCATGGGAAAGTGGAAACCGGGCATCGAGAACGATGTGCCGTGTAAGACGTATGTAGAATTGCCATTCCTATTCAAACTATAATATTATGTTCACAGCTTCTGATATTCTTGAAAAGATTAACGACTATCTTGCCAATATCCCTTACGACAGGAAACCGGCGAGTCTGTATGAACCTATTAAATATGTATTGTCGTTGGGCGGAAAGCGCATCCGTCCGACGCTGATGCTTCTTGCATATAATCTTTTCAAGGACGATGTCGACAGTATTCTGCCGGCGGCGTGCGCTCTTGAGACATACCATAACTATACGCTTCTGCACGACGACCTTATGGATAACGCCCCTCTGCGAAGGGGACATGCCACGGTACATGAGAAGTGGAATCCTAATGTGGCCATTCTCTCGGGCGATTCAATGTTAGTATTATCGTACGAAAGGATGATGCAATGCCGTCCCGACAAACTGAAACCAGTATTGGAACTCTTCACCGAAACGGCCCTGCAGATTGGTGAGGGACAGCAATATGACATGGAATTCGAAACGCGCTCCGATGTCACTGAGGATGAATATTTAGAGATGATAAGGCTGAAGACAAGCGTTCTCCTCGCTTGTGCCGCCAAGATAGGTGCCATTCTCGCTGATGCTCCGGATGAGGATGCCGACAATCTTTACCGGTTTGCTGAGCAAGTGGGACTGGCTTTTCAGCTCCAGGACGACTATCTCGATGTTTATGGCGACTCGAAAGTTTTCGGCAAAGCCATCGGAGGCGACATCCTCTCGAACAAGAAGACGTACATGCTCATCAACGCTTTCAACCTCGCCAATGAGGAACAGAAGAAGGAGTTGTGGCATTGGATAACAGCCGAGAATCCCGTTCCGGAGGAGAAGATTGCAGCTGTCACAGAGCTATATACCAAGATCGGTGTGGACAAACTGGCCGAGAAGAAGATCAACTTCTACTTTGAGCAAAGCCGGAAATACCTTGAGGCTGTTAAGGTTAGGGCCGACAAGAAGCATGAACTGGAGACTTACACCGAGAATATGATGCACAGGAGAAAGTAGGATGGAAAATATCGTAGACACTCACGCTCATCTTGACGGCGAGGAATTCGTCTCCGACATTAATGATGTTATCGAAAGGGCTAAGAGTCAGGGAATTAGAAAGATTTTCATTCCGGCTATCAACGCCAAAAGCCTCGATAGTGTGCCGGCTCTGTGTCGGCGGTATCCTGGCTATCTCTACCCGATGATGGGATTGCAGCCGGAAGAAGTCGATGATGATTATCTCGATGTTCTTGCTAAGATGCATGCAGAACTGGTGTCCGACAGTAGCTATGTTGCTGTTGGTGAGGTCGGTTTGGACTTCTATTGGACTCGAGAACATGAGAGGCAACAGCTCGATGCGTTCGAGAGGCAGATGGAATGGTCGATGGAAACACGGCTGCCGCTTATGATTCATTGTAGGAAAGCGCAGAACGAGCTGCTCAGCATGATGAAACCGTATAAGGATGAGCTGCCTGGTGGAGTGTTCCATTGTTTCACCGGAAATCAGAAAGAGGCTGAACGGTATCTCGAATACGACAATTTCGTTCTCGGCATTGGCGGTGTCCTTACGTTCAAAAGTTCGCACCTGCGGGAGAATCTACCGGCGTGTGTGCCATTAGACCGGATAGTGCTCGAGACCGATTGTCCTTATATGGCACCCGTTCCGCATCGCGGACAGCGCAACGAGAGCAGTTTCGTCGTTGAGGTCCTAAAGCAGCTTGCAGAGAGTTATGGGGTGGGGGTGGACGATGTTGCCCATCAGACTAACCTCAACGTAAAACGCGTCTTTGGCGTATGAATTCTTGGCTGAACGTGAAATTAATATAGAAAATACCGTCCTTAAGAGAGGTTTAATGCTAAAGAACTTTAAAATAATTCGGAAAATCCACTTTTGTGAGATTAATTCAATAATTTTGCAGTCCGAAATCAATGATATGACAATTGCTCGGTGAACACCGAATGGAAAGATGCTCGAGTGGTTGAAGAGGCACGCCTGGAAAGCGTGTAAACGCCTAAAGCGTTTCACGGGTTCGAATCCCGTTCTTTCCGCTGATTAAAGAATGTTTGAAAGTGAATTTCCAGAATATGACGGAAGTTCACTTTTGTTTTGAAGATGAATTTAAACTGTATGGAAAAGGCAGTTATGAAAAAATTTGTTATGTCCCTGACATTGGCGGCGTTGGTACTGATGCCGGTGTCGGCAGTCGAAAAACCAACATCACAATCGAATGTTCAAGAGGTTCAGATGCAGCAGCCTAAAGCCAAACCTGAGGACAAGGCGACGGAAGAGGCTGACAAAGCGGCTTCGGATGCTGAGGAGAAAGCTGACAAAGCGGCTGAGGCTCAAGGCAGTGATGACGATGCGACCGACACTATGTCGGAAGATATGCTTCAGAATGCAGCTCAGGATGGTGCTACAGATGAGGATAAGCCAGTGGCAAATCCTGGAGAACAGGAGAATGTAGGGGTTTACAAATCGATTAAAACGAAGTTTATTGAGGGTAACGCGGGCTTTATGTCGCTCGTAGCCCTTGCCCTGGTCATCGGTCTCGCTTTCTGTATTGAACGGATAATATATCTCAGCCTGTCGGAAATTAATGCTAAGAAGTTCATGGAAAAGCTCGATGCTAAGATTTCATCCAAGGATATTGAGGGGGCAAAGGAACTGTGCCGCAATACACGCGGCCCTGTTGCTTCGATTTGTTTACAGGGATTGATTCGTATACACGAGACTCTCGACAATATAGAGAGGTCGGTGGTTAGCTATGGCTCGGTACAGTCGGCAAACCTGGAGAAGGGCTGTTCGTGGATTACGCTGTTCATAGCTATGGCTCCTTCGCTCGGCTTCTTGGGCACGGTGATTGGTATGGTCATGGCTTTCGACCAGATACAGGCTGCTGGCGACATCAGTCCTACCATTGTGGCAGCTGGTATGAAGGTGGCTCTTATAACTACTATCTTTGGTATTATAGTAGCCCTTATCCTCCAGATTTTCTATAATTACATTCTGTCGAAGATTGAGCATATCACGGCCCAGATGGAGGAAAGCGCAATAACGCTGCTCGATTCTGTCGCAAAGTATAAGTTGACAGTAAAGGATTCTGATGATGAGAATGCATAAAAATTTCCATTTGTGGTCGACGGAGAGAATATCTCAGACGGTGCTGTATATCATTGTGGGAATCGCAGTGATAGTTTTCGCACTGTTTTTTCTCGTAGGCTACAATATGCCTTCGGTCGAGGAACCGAGCTTTAATGCTCCTTTGCTTACCGACGCACTATTGATTTTGATGATTGTCCTCCTCGTTGTTGCGGCCATAATAGGTTTTTTAGCAGTGATAGCCGGACTCCGCAAACGCGATTCAAGCGATAAAAATGTCAATGGTGTGCCTGCGGCGAAGATATCAATGATTACGTTCGGATTCACGTTCGTTATGCTTCTGCTGACATTCGTGTTCGGTTCCACTGATTCAATGACGATAAACGGGCACCAGTTCAGTGATGTTGTGTCGCTGAAACTAACTGATATGTTCGTCCAAACCTCAATAGTCATGATTGTAGTGGCTGTGGCGGCTGTCATCTTTGGATACACTCGTTATATCAGAAGGAATAATAAATAAAATATAGGAGGAATAATGATGTTCGGATCAATGTTTAGGCGGAAGTTCGAATATAAGGTGCCAGGGCTCAATACAACTTCGACAGCTGATATTTCTTTTATGCTTCTGATTTTCTTTCTCGTTACAACATCAATGGACGCAGACAAGGGCATAACTCGGGAGTTGCCGCCTATAGATAAAAAATCGGAGAATACGCCGACTAATGTGGCTAACGATAAGACTCTCCGTCTGCGCATCGATGATGCCGGCAGACTATTCTGCAATGGTCATCCTATGGAGATAACGGCGTTGAAGGACAGTGCTGAACATGTGATTGAGAAGGGAGGAAAGGAGCATGTTATCCAACTGAAAACTGAAAGGAATGCTTCCTACGATTCATATTTCCACGTTCAGAACGAACTTGTGGCTGCATATAACTCCATTCGCAACGAAAAGGCAGTGCAGGCTTATGGAGAGTCCTATGAGCAACTGAGTGAGGCTCAGAAAGAAACAATAATAAAGGCAGTGCCGCAACGTATTTCGGAAACATATATAGAAGTAGACAATCAGCAATGAGTATGTATCGTCATCATAGTCATAAGGTCCCGGGATTGAATACAAGCTCTCTTCCTGACTTGATATTCTCAGTCCTCTTCTTCTTTATGATAGTCACACACATGCGCAACGCTAATGTGTTGGTAAAGTATAAGGTGCCGGCTGGCACTGAGTTAACCAAGCTTACACATCGCTCTGCTACTACATATATATATGTCGGTAAGCCGATGGATCCGAGCGTAGGAAGTGAATCGGTAGTGCAGTTGAACGATAAACTTGTGAATGTAAAGGATATTGAGGGCTACATGAAGCATGTCCGTAAGAGTGCATCAGATGAAGACAAGGATAATCTTGAGGCTTCGATAAAGGCAGATCGGCAAACAAAAATGGGTATAATTACTGACATAAAACAAGCTTTGCGCAACGCAAATATACTAAAAATTAATTATTCAGCGACCTCAGAGCACAAGTAAAACATTAAAAAATAATCTTTTTCTTTCAGATTACAATAAAATTTCAGAATTTTCTTGTTAATTCGGAATGTTTATTGTAATTTTGCACCAAACTAAATCATTTCAAATGTCACATAGAAGTTTAGACAAATTAGACAAGAAGATTCTTCATCTCATTTCAGAGGATGCAAGAATACCTTTCTTAGAGGTAGCAAGAGCTTGCAACGTCAGTGGCGCTGCAATTCATCAACGTATTCAGAAGCTCACAAATCTGGGTATACTGAAGGGGTCACAGTTTGTTATTGACCCTGAGAAGATAGGCTATGAAACATGTGCCTACGTGGGTCTTTATCTCAAGAACCCTGAGGATTTCGACGATGTTGTAGAGGCATTGAAGAAGATTCCGGAAGTCGTTGAGGCTCATTACACCACTGGCGGCTATGACTTGTTTATCAAGATTTACGCCATTAATAACCATCATCTTCTTAATATCATTCATGACAAGCTTCAGCCTCTGGGCTTAAGCCGTAGTGAAACGATTATTTCGTTCAATGCAGTCATCGATCGACCTCTGCCGATTATTGATTCTGCACTCGACGAAAAGGAAGATTAATTGACATAATATCGTCGTCTCCAGATTCTCAACAGTGTTGATCTGAAGAATAATGGAGACAATGTTGTTTGTCGATGTGATAATATTCTATAAAGGAAACTTATAGTTTTCTAACTGCCTAAGACAAATAATCCCTTATTCATTGTACTACAATGCAATGTATAAGGGATTATTTATTTTTGAGCTAATGTCAGTTTTATATATCCGCCTTGACGTTTTGAAGTGTATAAGTGACTGACATCTTGCTGGTTAACCAATTTTTGGCTTACTCCCCGTTACGTTCGTAATCGACGAAAGTGTACTTGCGGTGAGTCTTTTGAGTCTCATGGCTTTCCTTATTTACGACCTTCCATCCTTTTGAATAGTCGGGGAAGAAAGCGTCAGCCTCTTCTGGGACCGACTCAATCTCAGTCATGAACAGTCGGTCGGCCTTTGGCAACGATTCCTTGTAGAGGCTTTCACCGCCAATGACGAATACATCTGTCTCTCCGTTGCAACTATCTAATGCCTTGTCGAGCGACGAATATACCTCACATCCGGGCAATGCAGTGACGCTGTTGCTAAGGACTATGTTTCGGCGTCCCTCCAACGCCCCTCCCGGTAAAGATTCAAACGTGCGTCGTCCCATTATAACGGTATGATTAAGAGTCAGTTGCCGGAATCTTGCCATGTCGGCTTTGATGTGATAAAGCAGTCTGTTCTTATATCCGATGGCATTGTTGCTTGCCACGGCTGCAATGATATTTAATCTCATAAGAATAAGTAATTACCTGTTAACCAATAGAAATTACACACTCACAGCCCCTGCAATGTGCGGCCAGGGGTGGTAGTCGACAAGCTTGAAGTCCTCGTACTTGAAGTCAAGTATATTTTTCACGTCGTGGTTTATTATCATTTTGGGCAACTTACGGGGCTTTCTGCTCAGTTGCAGCCTGGCCTGCTCTATGTGGTTGAGATACAGATGCGTGTCACCAGTTGTATGTATGAACTCTCCAGGTTCGAGTCCTGTCACCTGCGCCATCATCATTGTCAGTAGGGCATACTCAGCAATGTTGAACGGGACACCAAGGAAAGAATCGGCCGAACGCTGATAAAGTTGTAAGGATAATTTTCCGTTTGCCACATAGAATTGGAACAGACAATGGCATGGCGATAACGCCATGTTTGGCAAGTCGGCTACATTCCATGCGTTGACGACGATTCGTCGTGACTCCGGATGGTTCTTTATCAAGTCCACCGCATTCTGTATTTGGTCGATAGTGCCGCCCTTATAATCCTTCCAGGCGCGCCATTGCTGTCCGTAGATGGGACCGAGCTCACCATTTTCATCGGCCCATTCGTCCCATATACTTACCCCATGGTCGTTGAGGTACTTGATATTTGTGTCACCGCGAAGAAACCACAACAATTCGTAGATTATCGATTTTAGATGCAATTTCTTCGTTGTCAGGAGCGGGAATCCATCCTGAAGGTTGAAGCGCATCTGATATCCGAAGACGCTGATTGTTCCCGTTCCGGTTCTGTCGTCCTTTTTTACTCCATCAGTAAGAATGTGATCGAGAAGTTGTAAGTATTGTTTCATTTTTTCACATGTGTAGTTTTTATCCTCCATTCCTGCGGATAGAGGTTGTTAGCTCTGTTGCCGAGATTGTTGGCGAAACCTAATCCGAGGCCTTTATATTTGATTGTAACAATTCCCCTTGGCGTTTCGGATGGCAGTACAATAGCTTCCCGGCGCAGGTAATTTATTGCCGTATTGTAATCGACCTCAACGCTCGGATAGTTGTTAGCCTCTTGGTCGGCTGATAAGGCCAATGATATGTCGGGAATTGTCTTTTTGCCTTTTATCGTCGGACTGTTGATGCCGTGGGAAAGTATGTGCAATATCTGTTCTGGTTTTCTTTTCCGCTGCACTGTCTGCGCAGAGTCGTCATTTTTTCTTAGTACAGCAATGAACAGTCCTTCACCTGTTGTTCTTCCTGGAATGAACCTATAAACAGGCAACGAGCCTTTCAGTGCACTGGTGATATTCCACTTTTCGTCAATATTCTTGATTGTAATTGGCTCTGCGCCTAAGTTATCGACAATCCATTGTACGTTGTCCTCATCCTCCTTAGCGTTGAAAGTGCATGTCGAATATATCAGAATTCCGCCAGGTTTAAGGCAAGGCCATATGTCCTCGACTATGGATCGCTGCAGACGCCAGCACGCCTCAACATTGTCGGGCGACCATTCGTTTATCGCGTTTGGGTCTTTTCTGAACATCCCTTCTCCGGAGCATGGTACGTCAGTGAGAATGACATCGAAATTGATTCCGGCCTTACTGTAATCCTTTGCGTAGTTGTTTGTTACCACAATATCGGGATGTCCGAATTTAATAACGTTCTCTGCAAGGATATTAGCCCTTGTTCTGTTGGGTTCATTCGAATACAGAATGCTGCCTTCGGGCAGAGCTGTCCGGGCGCATATCGTCTTTCCTCCGGGTGCCGCGCATAAGTCAAGCATCGTTACGGGCGACGTAACCAGCTGTCGGATAATGAAATCGACGAACATTGACGATGCTTCCTGCACATAGTAGGCACCGGCATGAAACAGCGGATCGAGTGTGAACGAAGGCCGTTCGCTAAGGTAGTATCCGTCCTTTGCCCACGGCACTGGTTTCATGCTGATACCTTTCTCTTCCTCGCCGCAGCCTATGAATAAATCGGCCGACGGCTTAAACGGGTTAAGACGAATGCTCACCGGTGGCTCGCTGCCAAGCCCTCTAAGCAAGGTATTGTACAACTCCTCACCCATGAGAGCCTTTGTCGTTTCTTCAAATTCTTTTGGCAACTGCATCATTATCATTAGTTTATCTCAATGTCATAAGTGTTGTCGTCGCTGCTTTTCTCCTCTTGGGGTTTCGGTTTTGGCGGATTCTTCAGATTACCCTTCTCGTCGAACATTCCGTAGGTAGTTCGCAGAACGATAAACTCCGTCCGTCTGTTGAGCTGGTTGCATATTTCCTGCTTGTCTTTATCCAGTTTCTTTATGAAATCCTCAGTGAGAACATCATTTTCTTTAAGCCATGGATACTTCTCGGTGAGTTTCTTTCTCACTGTTTTTGGCTTCTCCTTTCCATATCCAACAGGAGTTAGCCTGTCCTTTGCTATTCCGTGTTCCGTCAAGTAGGCAACGACATTGTTGGCGCGTTCCTGCGAGAGTTTCTTGTTGTATTCGGCCGGACCCTTGTAGTCGCAGTGTGCGCTGAGCTCAATAGTTACGTTCGGATTGTCGTTGAGCAGTTTAACCAGTTCGTCGAGAGCCTTCTTCGATTCAGGCCGCAGGGTTGCTTTGTCAAAATCGTAGAATATATTATCGATCATCACCGGCACCCTTATGCTTGCCAACGGGAACTGTAGTGTGTATTCCTTACTTTCGCTTACGGAGTCGACTTTCAGTTCTTCCTTGTGATTGAGATATCCCTTACATGACGCGAGCATGATGTAGTCGACACCTGGTTTTATTACCTGTTCAAAGCTTCCGTCACCCTTTACGCTGAGTTTAAGGTTCGTACCGTCGTCACCGACCATATATACCTGAGCAGCAGGCAGTTCATATCCCTCCATCTCGTAGACCCATCCTTTCACGGTTTGGACTATCTCGGGCAGTTCGAAACTGTAGATATGGTCCCATCCGCGGGCGTCTCCTCTGTTGCTTGAGAAGAATCCACGGTTGTGGGGTCCCTCGAAAGTACATCCGAAATCGTCGCCTTGTGAGTTGAGAGGATACCCCGGATGCTCAAGATGGAACTTATGGTCTTTTCCGACCTTAGCGATGAAGATGTCGAGACCGCCGAGTCCTCCGTGTCCGTTGCTCGAAAAATACAGGTCGCCATTAGGGCGGAACGTTGGAAATTCCTCGTCGCCGGGCGTGTTTATCGGCTCTCCGAGGTTCTCAACTCCTCCTGTCGTGCCTCCAATCAGTCTTACTCGCCATATGTCGAGTCCACCCTTTCCTCCCGGCATGTCACTTACGAAGTAGAGCCAGTTGCCGTCGGGGCTTATTGCCGGGTGGGCAAAACTGGACAAAGTGTCGCGGCTGATTTCGAGCGGCGTGGCTTTTCCCCATGAAGCATCGGCCCTGTTGCTGACAGCTATCTTCGCATAGCGGGGATAGGAGGGGTCGGTGGTGCACTGAGTGATGTACATCTCGCGGCCGTCGGGTGAGAATGCCGGTGTGCCCTCGTCGAATTCGGTGTTCAGTCCCGACTCTATAGTCTGCGGATGCCCCCAGTGGCCTTTATCATCCTTTTCGCTATAGAATATGTCGCCGGGTTTCACACCCGTTATTCCGCTTAGTTCATCGCCCTGGGCCTCATTGCGTGTAGACGTGAAATAGAGCTGATCGTACTGGTCGCCGAAAAGCATTGGCGAGTAGTCGGAGCGCCTTGAGTTGAACACATCCATCTTCTTGACGATGTATTTCGACGCATTTTTCTTCTCAGCCGGTGCCTCACTGGCCGCTAAAAGGCCTTCCTTTGCGGCCTTATTGCCGGGAAGGGAGTCGAGAACAATCTGATATTCCTTTGCCGCATCGCCGTATTGCCCTTGTTTCATGAGGTTTTCGGCAAGTTTCAAGTGCGTTTCCGGGCTGTCCTGATGATACCTTATGACGTTGCGGTAGGCAGCGATGGCCTTTGCCGACGAGTTGATGTAGTCGTTGGCAAGGGCAATTTTCTTGCTTACTTGACCGCGGGCCTTGCGCTCCTTTGGCGGAATGCGCCGGTAGGCTTGCTTATACTGTTCGGCTGCATCGTAGTATTCGCCAAGAGAGAGATGTTTGTCGCCCTTCTTGATGTTTCGGTCTGCACCGCAGGAAACAAAGCCGAGGAGAAGGATAACGACGAGAATCCATCCCACATTCGGCCTGCCACCATCAGTGCTATGTCTATGTTGAATTATTGATTTCAGTTCCATATTTCCATAACGCAGATTTCGCTCCGTTATTGTTTCGTCCACATTATTCTATATATTTGTTTGACGAGTCGGTGAGCACATCTTTGACGATATTCTCAATCTGCTTTTTCAGTTCGTTGACGAACATTGCCGGGTCGTATTTGTGATGCTCAATATCGCGCAATTTCTTCTCCCATATACCGGTGAGTTCGGCCGATGTGAGCAGTTTCTCCTTTATAGTGTCTATCAGCGCGATACCCGTCTCGGTGGCTTCTAAGCTTTTCCTCTTCCGTCTGATATAATGCCGTTTGAACAGAGTCTCGATAATACCGGCCCGCGACGACGGTCTTCCTATTCCATTCTCCTTCAGAGCAGCCCTAAGCTCCTCATCCTCAACGAATTTTCCGGCTGTCTCCATTGCCCGGAGCAGCGAAGCCTCGGTGTAATGTTTTGGCTGTGTTGTCATCTTCTCGGTGAGCGTGGGCTTGTGCGGACCCGATTCACCTTTCTCAAAGTGGGGTAGGCTCCTCGTGTCGTTGTCGGCCTTTGTGTCGTTGTCAGTTGGGCTGACATCGTACATGCCGTAAACCACGTGCCATCCCGGGTCGAGAATCTCTTTTCCTGTAGCCTTAAAGTCGATGGGCTTTCTGTCGTCGGGCTGCACTGAACCGATGACCGTTGTCGTGGCGAACTTGCAGTCGGGATAGAAAACCGAAATAAAGCGTAATGCAATGAGGTTGAACACGTTAAGCTCAACGTCGGTGAGACCGCGTGGCGGCACACCGGTTGGGATTATGGCGTGGTGGTCGGTGACCTTTGAAGTGTCGAACACACGTTTCGTTTTTTTCAGTTTTTTACCTCCGAGGGGCCGAATGAGCTCTGCATACGGCCTGTTGTTGGCAAAAGACGTCTTAAACAGTCCGTTCATAATGTCGGGACACTTGGGGTATATGTCGTCGCTGAGATACTGTGTGTCGACACGGGGATATGTCGTGAATTTTCTTTCGTAAAGAGTTTGAACCGTATTGAGGGTCATCTCTGCCGAATAGCCGAATTTCCTGTTGCAGTCGACCTGCAGCGACGTGAGGTCATAGAGCTGCCGCGGTTGCTCAGTGTTGTTTTTTTTGACAACACTCGTTATCGTGAACGGCTTTCCGTCAATGAGCGCGAAAGCTTTTTCGCCATCCTCCTTGTTTGTAAACTTTCCCGATGTGGCGGTGAAAAGCGTGTCGCGGTATACTGTCGACAGTACCCAGTAGGGCTCCGGCTTGAAGTTGTCTATCTCCTTCTGTCTCTGCACGATAAGAGCCAGTGTCGGAGTCTGCACGCGTCCTATGGACAGTACCTGATGATTACGGCCGTATTTGAGCGTATAGAGTCTCGTGGCGTTCATTCCGAGAATCCAGTCTCCAATGGCGCGGCTTACCCCGGCAAGGTAGAGACTCTCATAGTCGGACTGCTCCCTGAGATGTGCGAATCCATCGCGAATGGCCTCATCGGTCATTGACGATATCCAGAGCCTGCGGACGGGACACTTGACGTTGGCTTTCTGCATCACCCACCGCTGGATGAGTTCACCCTCCTGACCGGCATCACCACAGTTGATTATCTCGTCAGCATTGTCGTAGAGCTTTTTTATGACGTTGAACTGTTCCTTTATCCTCTTGTCGTCAATCAGCTTAATGCCGAAACGCGGTGGAATCATCGGCAGCGCGGCCAGCGACCAGTGCTTCCAATTCTCACAATAATCGCCAGGCTCTTTCAGCTCACACAGATGACCGAACGTCCACGTCACCTGATAACCGTTGCCCTCCATATATGAACGGTGGTCGGTGGTGGCTCCTAATATTCTGGCAATGTCTCTTCCTACGCTTGGCTTTTCGGCTATACAAACTTTCATACATGCAAAAGTACAAAAAAAGTTGCGTTGAAAGGTAAGAGTCTTTACTTTTTCTGTTAAAAACTTGCATAAAAGTGGAAATGTTCTTATATTTGCAGTCGCTTAACAAAAAATAGTATAACAAAACGGAACTGCCTATCGGAGCAACATTACTTAAAAATAAATTAAAACTTTAAGGAATGAAGAATCTTAATGAGATGACCGACGAAGAGTTGGCCGTATCTTATATAGAAGGTAACAACAGGGCTTTCGATATGCTGTTAAGCAATAATCAGCGTAAGGTTTTTATGTACATCCTGTTTGTTGTGCGCAATCGCGACGTGGCCAACGATGTGTTTCAGGACACCTTCGTAAAGGTCATTACGCAACTGCAGCAGCACCGCTACGCGCCTAACGGAAAGTTCAGCGCGTGGGTTATGCGTATTGCCCACAACGAGATAATGGACTGGTACCGAAGCCAGCGCAACGACAAGGTGGTGGAAGCTCCTAAGGAGAACGACCTGTCGAATATCGGTGGTGCCGATGTTACGCTCAGCAGCATTGAAAGTCACTACGTCAACAGTCAGGTTCTCGCCGATGTTAAGCGCATGATGAACTGTCTTCCCGCCACTCAGCGCGAAGTTGTTTTCATGCGGTTCTATCAGGAGATGTCCTTTAAGGAGATTGCCGAGACCACCGGTGTGAGCATCAATACGAGCCTTGGGCGCATGCGGTACGCCATTCTTAACCTTCGCCGCATGGCCAAGGAACATGGTGTTCAGCTACAGCTGGCTTTTTAGCCAGGCTATGGTGGCCTTCGGGTCGTCGGCTTTGAAGACGTAGGACCCCGATACCAGCACGTCGGCACCACGGGCCGCAAGCTTGGGTGCAGTCTCGCCGTTTACTCCTCCGTCGATTTCGATGAGGGCATTGCTGCCGCTTTCCTTAATCAACTTGCGCAACCGGTCTATTTTCTTGTATGTGTTCTCGATGAACTTCTGTCCGCCGAATCCCGGGTTTACGCTCATGAGGAGCACCATGTCGACATCGCAGATTATGTCTTCAAGTACCCCGACGGGTGTGGCCGGATTGAGGGTGACGGCGGCTTTCATCCCAGCCTGATGTATTTGCTGTATGGTTCGGTGCAGATGGGTGCACGCCTCGTAGTGCACATTCATCATCATTGCGCCTGCATCGGCTAAGAGGTTGATCCACTTGTCGGGTTCCACAATCATCAAGTGTACGTCGAGCGGTTTCTTGCATATCGACTTCAGGCACTGAAGCACTGGGAATCCTATTGTGATGTTGGGGACGAAAACTCCGTCCATGATGTCGATGTGAAGCCAGTCGGCATCACTGTCGTTGATCATCTCGACTTCTTTCTCGATGTTCAACGGATTACCGCCAAGCAGTGATGGCGATACAATTATCTGTTTCATAAAGCGTTAGTTAAGGCAGTAAGCCTCTTTTCTTCCATTTATCTCCACTGTGCGATAGGTGTAAGCTATCTGACGGATGAGATTAAGGGTTCTCTCTGACGGATTGAAGTCTTCGTTAGTAAAATTATGAATCATAGGCGTTAAGCTTTTGAATTATACATTATTGTCTTTTTTAATTGTTTCTGTTATTCAAACGCAGGCTTCACGATAATATTATATTTGAGGCCATAATTTTCACAAGTTCTTTTTTCTGTTTTCCTCTTACTTTCCGTCTCTTAGTTTTTTCGCTTTCGGTTGTCGCTTGCTTGACTTTTGGGGACGAGAAATGAGCGTCATTAAACAGCCGCACGAGATGTTCCGAATGTTGGCGAGGATAGAATCAATTATTTGAAATACTTTTACAGCATTCCAATATGTATCGTTTGGCCTTGCGAAACGGCCCGTTTTGCACGCTGAAACGGCCCGTTTGAGGAGCTAAAACGGCCTGTTTCGCAACGCCAAATGATATGTTTCTGTAAGTCGTTGAGAATCAGAAAATAGCACGGATGGCTCTCAAACATCTGCTGTCTGAATTATTTTTACATCCTGATTCAGTTCCTTGGCGTTCTTTCCACCCCTTTTATGAAGTTATTATGGGGCATTATCCATTTGGCTCTCGAATGATGTTGCATTTCGATGTTGATGTTGCAATGTTGATACGAAGTTTCTGCGTTGTGCCTATACATTATTTATATACTATGTAAGAATTCACGTTTAAATTGAAGAAAAATAATGATTTGTTTGAAATTTTAGCCAAAAAGTTTTGGAAAGTCATTTAATTGTCGTATCTTTGCACTTGTAAACAAAAACAAGTAAAGACAATGATTATTTCTAATAACACAGCATGGTGGTGGCGTCGCTCAAGGATTTACAATTCGTGAGATGCGCAGCCTTGCGGTTATTTCGAAGATAACAAGGAACAAAAGTAAGAGGCTCGTCGTAAATCACGGCGAGCCTCTTTTCATTAAGAAATACAAACTAACACTTTATTGCTATGAATGTAAACGGGATTTTCAATCAGTTGTTGAATCATGAGGAGCTGACACGCGAGCAGACAAAGGAGATTCTTATTGGCATTACCAAGTCGGAGCTCAACGATGCGGAGATTTCTGCATTGCTCACAGCTATCCAGATGCGCGGTATAACGGTTGACGAACTGTTAGGTTTCCGCGATGGAATTCTTGAGACGGGGTTGTCGGTGCCCTTGGCTGCCGACAGATACATCGATGTCGTCGGCACTGGCGGTGACCGCAAAAATACGTTCAACATCTCTACAACGTCATGTTTCGTCATAGCAGGAGCTGGATATAAAGTAGCCAAACATGGCAATTATGCCGCTACATCGGTCAGCGGCGCGTCGAATGTCATTGCCAATCATGGAGTTAAATTCACCGACGATATTGACAAGTTGAACCGTTGTCTCGACGAGTGCGGCATCGTCTACCTCCACGCCCAGCTCTTCGCCAAGGCTATGAAGTTCGTGGGCCCGATACGTAAGGCCCTTCCTTTCCCCACATTCTTCAATCTTCTCGGCCCTATCATCAACCCTTCGAAACCGCAGTGCCAGCTGCTCGGTACGGCCACTCTCGACCAGATGCGTCTCTATAATCAGGTTTACCAGCGCCTTGGCATCGACTACGGTATCGTGAACAGTATCGACGGATATGATGAGATTTCGCTCACCGACGACTTCAAGGTCACGACAAACAACTACGAGAAGGTTTTCAAACCGTCCGACCTTGGATTCGATTACGCCAAACCGGAGGAAGTCGTTGGTGGTGCCACCGAGGAAGAGGCCAAGCAGATATTCGATAATGTGCTTGCCAACAAGGCTTTACCGGCCCAGAAGAATATCGTTCTTGCCAATGCAGCCTTCGGCATTCAGGTTCTGGAGAAGGGACAGAAGGACATCCACGAGTGTATCGACATTGCACGCGAGAGCATCGACAGCGGAAAAGCTCTGGCGACATTCAAGAAGTTCGTTGAACTCAACTCGTAATTTTTATCTCATGAAACGTTAACTCGGAATATGGATATACTTGAAGAAATCGTTGCTCACAAGCGCAGGGAAATTGAGGAGTGGAAATCGATGCTCAGTATGCGGCGGCTTTATGAGCTTACGGCTCCTTTGCTCGACACTCCTGTGCCGTCGATGAAGGCAGCACTGGCCGACAGTAGCACCGGCATTATCAGTGAGTTTAAGCGCAAGAGTCCGTCGAAAGGGTGGATTCATAAGGATGCCAAAGCCTCGATTGTACCCAAGAGCTATCAAGACAGTGGAGCCACGGCTCTTAGTATTCTCACTGATAGTCAGTACTTTGGCGGTTACGATGAGTTCGTCCAGGATGCTCGGGCGACGGGGGTGACTATACCTATATTATATAAGAACTTCGTCATCGATGAGTATCAGCTCCTTCAGGCGCGCCATTGTGGGGCCTCTGCCGTACTGCTTATCGCCGCCGAACTGACGGTCGACGAGTGCCGGAGGCTGCTCGCCGCAGCCCATGAGCTTGGCTTGGAGGTTCTCCTCGAGATGCACTCCGAGAAGGAACTCGACTATGCTGAGCTCGAGCCCGACATGTATGGTATCAACAACCGGAACTTGGGAACGTTCATCACCGATGTCAACAACTCTTTCGCACTTGCCGAAAGGCTGCCGAAGGAGGGGGTGAAGGTCAGCGAGAGCGGCATATCCAGTCCGGCAACGGTAAAGGAACTGCGCCGACATGGGTTTAACGGATTTCTCATGGGCGAATGTTTCATGAAGGAGAGTAACCCCGGTGAGGCTCTCGCCGGTTTCATCAGTGAACTTGAGAAAGCATAGAGACTATGGATAAGAACATGATAATAAAGGTGTGCGGCATGCGCGAACCAGAGAATATCCGTAGCATTGCCGCCCTCGGTATCGACTGGATGGGACTTATTTTCTACCCTAAGAGTCCGCGATATGTCAGTCAGACGAACTCAAAAGCGGGAATCATACCCGATTATCCGTCATTCGGCAAGGCCGGAGCAGCCGGAGAATCTAAAGGAAGGATAAAAAGGGTAGGGGTCTTCGTCGATGATATGCCGCAGAATATCATCACAAGGGTTTATAACTACAATCTTGACATTGTCCAGCTCCATGGCAGTGAGAGTCCGGTGATGATTGACAATCTGCGTAGGACGCTCGACCCTGACATTCGTCCGGGCGTAAAAATCATGAAGGCTATAAGCGTTTCGGATAGCGACGATGTGGCTAAATACAAGGAATATGAGGGTTGCGTCGATTATTTCCTGTTCGATACGTCCACGCCTATGAAAGGCGGCAGCGGCAAAATGTTCGATTGGACGGTGCTCGATGCCTATGATGGCGAAACTCCTTTTCTCCTTAGCGGTGGCATCGGACCAGCTGATGCTCAGCGGGTTAAAACTTTCAGCCATCCACGGTGTATCGGGATAGATCTTAATTCGAAGTTTGAGTCGGCTCCGGCGGTGAAGGACGAGAATCTTCTACGGGCCTTTATCAATGAGGTCAGAGCATGATTCGGTTTATTGTTTGTAATAAAATATTGTCTATATGAATAAGATAAACGAACTGTTTAAGAACCGCCACGACGCTAAACTGCTGTCGCTCTACTTCTGTGCTGGCTGTCCTACGCTTGAGGGTACGGGCAGTGTTATCAAGGCTATGGAGCGCAGGGGTATAGCAATGGTCGAGGTGGGAATGCCGTTCAGCGATCCTCTCGCTGATGGTCCGGTCATTCAGAGTGCCGGAACGGTGGCATTGAAAAACGGAATGACGCTGAAACTGCTGTTCGAGCAGCTTAAAGCTATCAAGGATGAGGTCCATATTCCGTTGATAATCATGGGCTATCTGAATCCGGTGATGCACTACGGCATGGAAAATTTCTTCAAAAGTTGTGTGGAGAGCGGTGTCAGCGGGACGATAATTCCCGACCTTCCGTTCGAGGATTATATCAAGGTGGTGAAGCCGATAGCAGATAAATACGATGTGAGGGTAATCATGATGATAACTCCCGAGACGTCGGCTGACCGCATACGCTTTATCGACGACTACACCGATGGATTCATCTACATGGTCTCGTCGGCAGCCATCACGGGAGCGCAACGGAGCTTTGACGATGCCAAGGTGGCTTATTTCAACCGTATTAATGCCATGAATCTGCGCAATCCGCGAATGATTGGTTTCGGAATATCCAACAAACAGACTCTTGAGTCGGCACAGGCCAATGCAGCCGGAGCTATCATTGGCTCAAAGTTCGTTACACTGCTCAACGAGACTAAGGATCCCGATAAGGCCTTAGACGAGCTCTTTGATGCACTAAAGAAGTAAAATATTATGAAATATACATTAGACGAGAAGGGTTTCTTCGGACATTATGGCGGCGCTTATGTGCCGGAAATATTATATAAGGTGGTCCATGACTTGCAGGAGGCTTATAAGCCTATCATTGAGAGTAAGGACTTTCAGGATGAGTACGAGTCGCTGCTTAAAGATTATGTTGGGCGTCCGTCACCGCTCTATTATGCTAAGCGCATGAGCGAGAAGTATGGTTGTCAGCTTTATCTGAAACGGGAGGACCTCAATCATACGGGTGCTCATAAGATTAATAACTGCATTGGTCAGGTGCTCTTAGCCAAGCGTATGGGCAAGACCCGAATCATTGCCGAGACCGGGGCAGGACAACATGGTGTGGCGACAGCCACGGTCTGTGCACTGATGAACATCGATTGTGAGATTTTTATGGGCAAAACGGACGTGGAGCGCCAGCATACCAATGTGGAGCGTATGCGCATGTTGGGAGCCAAAGTCCACCCTGTGACAACGGGAAATATGACGCTCAGCGACGCTTGCTCGGAGGCTATACGCGACTGGTGCTGCCATCCGCGCGACACATATTATATGGTTGGATCGACAATGGGACCACATCCTTACCCTGATATCGTGGCTAAGATGCAGAGCGTCATATCGAAAGAGATTAAATGGCAGCTGAAAGAGAAGATAGGACGCGACTACCCTGATTATCTAATCGCCTGTGTAGGAGGCGGTTCCAACGCTGCCGGAACAATATATCACTATATTGACGACGACAGAGTGAAGATTGTGCTCGCTGAGGCCGGCGGACATGGCATCGATACCGATTTCACCGCTGCCACCATCCACTGCGGAACGGAGGGCATTATCCACGGAGCAAGGTCACTGGTCATGCAGACCGACGACGGTCAGATAAAGGAAGCATTCACTATTTCGGCCGGTCTCGACTATCCGGGCATAGGTCCTATGCATGCCGACCTGCATGAAAAAGGCCGTGAGACGGTTCTCGCCGTCAACGATGATGAGGCCATCTATGCAGGATATGAGCTGACACGAATGGAAGGTATCGTCCCTGCTATTGAGAGCGCGCATGCTGTTGCGGCTCTGAAAAAGCTGTCGTTCAAGCCTGATGACGTCGTCGTGCTGACGGTCAGTGGCCGAGGCGACAAGGATGTTGAGACTTATCTGAAAAACAAGAATATGGCTAAGGAATATGGGAACTTTTAACTATACAACGAAATCGAGAAAGATTCTCGCCGATTTGTATACGCCGGTGGAAATCTATATGACCCTGCGCGACCTCTATCCTCAGAGTATGCTCATGGAAAGTTCTGACTATCATGGCACTGACAACTCCCGAAGTTTCATAGGAATACATCCCATTGCCCATATTGCCGTATCGCATGGAGAGGTTAAATCGGTCTATCCGGATGGTTCTACCGAAAGTAAGAAAATTGATTCTTCGGTCAAAGGAAATGCCAAGGAGGTTGTAGCAGCAGCACTTAACGAATTTCTCAGTAAGTTCAAAGTGGATGGACAAGGCTCCGAATTCTACGGTGTGTATGGCTATACTTCGTTTAATGCAGTGCGCTATTTCGAGGATATTCCCGTCAAGGACACTACGATGCAGAAAAATGATGCACCCGATATATTATATATAATGTATAAGGACATCATCGTCTTCGACCATTTTAATAATGTGATGGAATATATTACCCTTGGCTCCGACGACGATCTTGCTGCTCTCCAGAAGGCGTCTCTGCGCACTAATGTGAAACCTTATGACTTCCATCCCGTTGGTGAGGCTACATCGACCCTTACCGATGAGGAGCATAAAGCCAATATCCGGCGGTGCGTGAAGCATTGTTTGCGTGGCGATGTCTTTCAGATTGTCATATCGCGGCGATTCGTACAGAAGTACGAGGGTGACGATTTCAAGCTTTATAGAGCTCTTAGGTCGATTAATCCGAGTCCTTATCTGTTCTATTTCGACTTTGGGGGATTCCGCATTTTCGGCTCCAGTCCTGAGACTCACAATCGTATCGTGGGCAACAAAGCGTTCATCGACCCGATTGCTGGTACCACGAAACGGACTGGAAACCCTGAACAAGACAAAAAGAACGCAGAATTCTTGCGCAATGATCCAAAAGAAAATGCAGAGCATGTCATGCTCGTTGATCTTGCAAGAAACGACCTGAGCCGCAACTGCCATAACGTTAAGGTCGATTTCTACAAGGATATGCAGTTCTACAGTCATGTCATTCACCTCGTCAGTAGGGTCAGTGGTGAGCTCAACGAAGGCGCTGACCATATTAAGGAATTTATCGATACGTTCCCTGCCGGTACCCTCTCTGGGGCTCCGAAGGTGCGTGCCATGCAGATAATTTCGGAGTTGGAGCCTCATAATCGCGGTGCCTATGGTGGCTGCATCGGATTCATCGGACTTAATGGCGACCTCAATCAGGCAATTGTTATAAGGACTTTCATCAGCCGAAACGGTGAGTTGTGGTTCCAGGCAGGCTCAGGTGTCGTGGCAAAGAGCAACGACGAGTACGAATTGGAGGAGAGCAATAATAAGCTTGGTGCCCTCGTTAAGGCAATAAAAATAGCAGAAAAGATATGAAGTTAGTTGTAATCGACAATTATGATTCGTTCACGTACAATCTCGTTCACCTTGTAAAGGAACTTGGTGCTGACGTCGATGTTAAGCGCAACGACCAGTTCCAACTGAGTGAACTGGAGCCGTACGACAAGATAATCCTTAGTCCTGGTCCAGGAATCCCTTCTGAGGCAGGGCTCCTTCTTGATGTCATAAAAACGTATGCCGGACGAAAGCCAATGCTCGGCGTGTGTCTTGGGCATCAGGCTATAGGCGAAGTTTTCGGCGCAAAGCTCGAAAATCTCTCACAAGTCTTTCATGGTGTAGCTACACCGATAAAGCTTCTGGGCAACGATCCGATATTCAATGGACTTCCACGACGTATTGTCGTGGGGCGTTATCATTCGTGGGTGGTGTCAAAAGATGGTTTTCCCGATTGTCTTGAGATAACGGCTGAGAGTGATGATGGGGAAATTATGGGCTTGCGGCATAAAGACTTTGATATCAGGGGAATACAGTTCCATCCGGAGAGCGTGTTGACTCCTGAGGGAAAGACCATTATGCGCAACTGGCTGAACCTTTGATTTTAAAGGCGAGGCGTACGGTTTATAGCTTTATTACGCACTTCCTGATAGTCCATGGTGTGCCGGTTAACGAATCGGTAAGCCATGGATTGCACTATCAGTATGTCATAGCTTATGTATCAATAGTATCTTTCCTGAACATATAAAATGCAAGTTGAGCCTTTATTGATAGCCATTTATGAGGATAGCTTTCCATAAATTGAGCTTAGCGGGATGCATGTTTCAGCTTGCAACAAAGAAAAAGCCCCTCACTCTTCTGGAGTGGAGGGCTTTCAAGTTAACCTGTTTCTATACTTTCTCTCTAACTATAATCTCTCAAACTTCTTGCTTTCTACTTTGTTCCTATAAATAGACCCAGTGTTGTTATGACACCGAATGCAATCGTTGCAATAGCTGCAATCTCAAATATTTCCATCTTTTTACCTCCGTACTAATGTTTTTACGCTGCAAAAGTACAGCCATTCTTTGGCGTTAACAAGCTTTTCCCCGTGTTAATGTCTTTAAGCATTCTTTTGTTGCCTAATGTCAAGTGGCTTGATATTTGTCAAGTAATTGGTTTTTCTCTTTGTCGTTCCACGGGATTATATTATCTTTGCACAGCAATCAAAATAATATTTATGAATTTCTTTAAAAAGCGGAAATCAAGTATGACATTATATCCAAAACTTATCACCGATGCCCTACGGCAGGTGATTTATCCCGGTACGAAGAAGAATATCGTTGAAAGCGGAATGCTGGCCGATAATATTCGTATCGACGGAATGAAAGTTAGTTTCTCTATTATCTTCCCCCGCGACACCGATCCGTTCCTTAAGTCGACTCTAAAGGCGGCTGAGGCTCAGATTCATTATTCCGTTTCGAAGGACGTGGAAGTGACTATCACCCCTGAATTCAAGAGTGCGCCACGTCCCGAAGTGGGCAATCTTCTTCCCGGGGTGAAGAATATTATTGCTGTAAGTTCTGGAAAGGGCGGTGTCGGTAAGTCGACAGTATCAGCCAATCTCGCCATTGCCCTTGCAAAACTTGGATACAAAGTAGGACTGCTCGATACCGATATCTTCGGTCCTTCGATGCCAAAGATGTTCGGAGTAGAGGATGCCCGCCCTTGCGCAGTGGAGAAAGAAGGCCGTCAGCTCATCGAACCAATCGAGAAATATGGAGTTAAACTCCTGAGTATCGGTTTCTTCGTCAATCCTGATGTGGCCACTCTGTGGCGCGGTGGTATGGCGACTGCTGCCCTAAAACAGCTTATCGGCGATGCTGACTGGGGCGATTTGGACTATTTTATCCTCGATACGCCTCCTGGGACAAGCGATATCCACCTTACACTCCTACAGACTATTTCCATCACTGGGGCTGTTATCGTGAGCACTCCGCAGAAAGTGGCTCTTGCAGATGCTGTGAAAGGTATTGATATGTATACCAACGACAAGGTCAATGTGCCGGTTCTCGGCTTGATAGAGAATATGGCTTACTTTACTCCGGCCGAGCTTCCTAACAACAAGTATTATATCTTTGGAAAGGACGGCTGTAAGAATCTTGCCAAGAAGATGGGCGTTCCATTGCTTGCGCAGATTCCTATTGTGCAGAGTATCTGCGAGAGTGGCGACAACGGAGCACCTGCCGCCACTAATCCCGACTCCATAACGGGTCAGGCTTTCATCAGTCTTGCTCAATCAGTTGTTACCGTTGTGAACAGACGGAATAAAGAACACGGCAAGACGAAAATCGTTCAGGTGAACAACAGTCATTAACCGGCAAGATTATTCCGCGCCGAATTTCTTCTTCAGCAGCTCGAGCCGCTCTATAGCGTGTTTCCGGGCTGCTATTATTTGTGCCCTGTAAACCATGCAAGCAGTGAAGAAATAGCATACGGTCTGAATCCACAGTGCCTTGTATTCTTCCGCCATGTCTTGTATTGTGGCTCCCATGCTACTGATTTTCAGGAATCCTTTGATTCCGAATGTTGATGGAATGAGGCTCCCAACGGCCTTCCAGAAAGCAGGGATATTGCTTGCCGGCCATGAGATTCCCGACATAAAGAGGAATGGAACCGACGTAAATACCACCAACAGCAGTACATTCTCACGGTATCTGACGACACATGATATCGTCATACCGAAGAAAATGCATGACAGAAGATAGGGTATCATGAGGCAAACAAGGCTCGATGCATGTACCAAGGATGTGAAATGGAAGAACCTCGGCACACAGAGAGTGATATAAGCAGCCATAACACAGTAAATCATGAAGTAGCACATCGACTTTCCGAGTACTATTCTGAAGATACCATTGTAGTGCTTGCTTATCGGCACAAGGTCCTTGTATCTGTTGTTTTCGCGTGCAGTTCCAGCCGCGAGTCCTATTCCCAATAATAGCGTCTGCTGGAGAATGAGAATCAGCACTCCCGGTAACAGCGCATTGCCGTAGCCACCAGTGGAATTGAACATCTGGATTCTCTCTACATGGATAGGCTCCGTGTTGAGTTCATCGTCCCTATTCGTGAATCCGCCCGACTTCGGTTTTTGAATTTCGGAACTCATATTCAAGGCTATAGCCTGTGCAGATTGGAATATAGCCTTGTAAGTAAGCATCAGGCTCATGTCGCAATAGACATCAACTTTTGCCTGTCCTCCGCGTGCAATCTGCTTCTGAAAATCGGACGGAAAGTACAAAACGCCATGCACAGCCTGCTTTCCCACAAGATTCTTGGCATCCTCCAGGTTGTTACAATAGTAGGCTGCGTGAGTGTCGGGTGAGGCATCAAACTCGCGTATAAATTTCCGGCTTTCCTGACTGTGGCTCATGTCCACTATTGCCACCGGCACATCCCTCACCACTTCGTTGTTGTAAATCCAAGAATAGAGTAGGGGATAGCCGAGGGGAACGAGGATGAAGAATATCAGCACACCCTCATCCTTGATGGTGTTCTTCATTTCCAACCACCATATATAGCACATATCGCTGATGCCTTGTGCTATCTGCGCGAATAGTCCTTTTTCGTTTCTCATGGCTTAGGGGATATAAACGTAATTAAGCATTGCCTTCTTGACATTCCACAGCGTTAGCAGTGGCAGTGCAGCGAAGATTATCAATGCGGCAATGTTGGGCCATGCATCCGACAGCGGATAACCGTTGAAGATGCATATTTGGTATATCATATAATAATGTCGGAGCGGAATGAGCTGGGCGATGGCTTCAATCATCGAGTCCATAGCAAATACAGGGTAGGTGGCTCCGGCCGCGGAGAATCCCACAACTCCCCACAAGGAGCATATACTCATTGACATTCGCAGACTCGGCATCAGCCCGAAGGCAAAAATCCCAAATCCCTGTGCCGCTAATACTGTGAGCAATGCAAGGAGCACAATCTTCCCTATGCCACCTGGATGCGGAAATCCCAGATAGCCATATATGTACCATGAGAAACACATAAATACGGTGAAGAACACCATAAACTGTGGAATTGTCTTGCCGGCAATGGCTACAAAGATGTTGTTGTCGGCCATTTTCATCCACTCATGGGCGCGGTTGAATTTCAGTTCCGTTCCAATGCTGTAGGCTGTAATAAGGAAGTAAAATAGAAACAGTATTCCCGGAATCATTATTGTGCTCAGATAGACATTATAGTTTGCCCATGGATTGCCAATCATGTGCAGGTTTACCGACACCGGCTGCAGAAAGGCTTTTATCTCCACGGGTGTTTTTCCGAGAGCCGACAATTTAGCCGCACCTACCGCCGCCGATCCCAATGTGGTCACAGTGGTAAGATCCTTATACATCATATTTCCCGCAAGCATCACAACTCCGTTATAGTAGAACGATATTGTGGGCTGTCGGTTGGCGAGAATCTTATCGGTCGTTCCTTTGGGGAAGTATAGAAACGCATAAATATCGCCCCGCTGGATGGCCTCCCGGGCTTCGTCGACGCTGTTGTAATAGGCTGTTACCTTCGTCATCTCGAAGGCATCGAGTTTTCTCGTCATTGCCCTTGTCGTCGAGGTGTTGTCGAGGTCGACGATACCACATGGCATATCGGTGGGCTGTCCATTGTCCATCAGCGACGTAAAAAACAGAATCACGATTAAAGGACCGCCTATCATACAGAATAAGTATATTGGGTTATGTGCCAATATACCGCATTCCCGTCTTGCAATATAGAATATTTTTCTTATCACAAAGATTATTTTACAATCAACGACATTCCCGGGCGCAGTCCGTCGACGTGCTCCAACGGTCTCACTTTCACCTCAAACGTCTTCAGGTCATACTGCCCTGCGGTCTTTGTTGCTTTCCATACGGCGTATGTTCCCTCGTCCTTGATATAATAAATCTTTACTTTTACGTCCATGTTCAGTGCAGGGATGAAAGCTGTGAAGATGTCGCCGATTTTCTTTCCTTTCAGTTGGTCCTCCCGAATATTGAACGTTCCCCACATGTCATTGACGATAGATATTGTCATTATCGGCGAGCCCATACCTACGAGTTCTCCCACTTTCGGATAGATTTCGCTGACCTCACCTTCCTGTGTGGCTATCTGCACGTTCTCTTTCACCAGCGACGAGACCACGTCGACAGCTTGTCTTGCGGCTTCGGCGTTCTTTTTCGCTGCTCTTTTTTCCTCCTCTCGTGCTCCACTCTTTGCCAGTTCCCATTGGGCTTTTGTCGTTTTGACAGCTGCCTGGGCAGCATCGTACGAAGCTTTTGCCTCGTCGCGGCGCTGCGCCGTAGTCACTCCCTCGGTATAGAGCCGTTCTGTACGCAGATAGGTTTTCTGGGCTATGTCGGCGGCAGCTATGGCCTGCTGATACACTTGATAAGCCGACTCAACGGCTTCCCTGCGTGTAGGTGCCTCGGTAAGGTCGCTTATGGCATCGGTTGCTCCTGCCGCAGCTTCTGCAACCTTCTCCTGAGCACTGACCTCGGGACTCTCCAGGATGGCCAGTGTATCGCCCACATGGACGTAGTCGCCCTCCTTGACGAAAATTTTGACGACACGAGATGGCAGTTTGCTTGAAACCCGATATTCGTCGGCTTCCATTTCTCCTTGTATCGTCTCCTGTGGACGGTCGAGGGTGAAATAACCTATAATGCCCACAATGGCCACTACCATGGTGAAACCTGCTACTGCCAGGAGTATGTTGTTGTGTTGAGTTTTAGCACTCATAATGATAATAATATTGGAGAGTTATTCTTTTTTCCTATGTTTTGTCCGGTCGCCTCGTCATGTCAATATCTTCCAATTGCCTTTTGGTAAGCGGCTTGCGCAATTTTTACTGCAATTTCAGCGTCGGTCTTCTGCCCCTCTGCTGTCTGCCATGCCGTCTGAGCGTTCATAACGTCGGTGACGGTCATCACGCCTTCCTTGAATCCGATGTTGGCACAGCGAAGATTTTCTTCGGCACTGGCCATATTCTTACGAGCCGTAGCCAGTCTTGTCTCAGCGTCGTGAACCTGAAACAGCGACTGTTCCACCTGAAGGTGAATCTTATCACGGGCATCGGCCAGCTGAAGCTCAGTGATTTTTGTCACTTCTTTCGATGCTCTGACCTTGTATTTCCCTTCTCCCCAGTTCCATATCGGCACTTGCAGAACCACTCCAACGTTCCAAACACCCGAGAATCTGTTCCGGAAACCATTGAAGAGGTTGGGGTTCATCTCGGTGAATCCACCTGTCAGTGCCACATGCGGCATATATATTGAGCGCACAAGCTTCGTCGCCTGCTTGCTCAGGTCAATGGTATTGCGGATCATTCTCAGCTCCGGGCGTGCCAAGTAGGCTGTGTCGGTGGTTTCGATGTTGTCGTAACTTGTCGTTATTCCGCGGTCGCCCTCGTCTACGAGTGTAATGTCGCTCTTCAGGGGCAGTCCACAGAGCTCGCATAGAGCCATCTTTGCCACGCTTATTCCGCTACTTAGCTGGCTGATAGTCATTTCCGTTGTGTTGACGCTGACATCCACTCTGAGTTTGTCGGCTTTTGTAGCCACACCGGCTTTGACCATCTTTGCCACATCGTCGTCGAGTTTCTTGACAAGGCTGAGAAACTCTTTTGCCGTTTTCTGTTTATTGCGCAATGACACCACCAGCCAATAAGCATTGTCGACAGTGTACAGAACGTTCTGCCGGCGCGCTTCCACATCGTTGGCAGCGAGGTCCTCGCCGATCTGTGCCATGCGGTTGGCCGCAGTGATGGCTCCTCCCATATATATCGGTTGGGTAACGACGATGCTTCCTGTGTACACATTACGTGTGTTGGTGTGGAAAGCATCAATGACGTCCTTACCTATATTATTACCGGCAGTGGCTATCGGTGATGCCATACCGCTTATCTGCTGTTCGAGTCTCGCAGCAGCCTCCTGCGACAGCAGTCCCTGTCCGACAAGGTTGGTAATGATGTCGGTCATCTGTCCTGTCAGACTTCCCTTGGCTGCCGTTCCCAAACTGCTAAGGGTCGATTTCTGGCTGTTGTTGAGCAGGGATATTTCCTTTGTGAAATGCTGATAGCCGCCCACACCGTCGACGTGAGGCAGATATTTAGTTTTGGCTGCTTGATGAATATTGTGCGCAACGGCGGTCTGCAGTTTCGAAATCTGTATCTGCTTATTGTTATCCAATGCCATGTTGCGACATTCCTGGAGCGAAAGAGTGCGCTGGGCCTGTACCTGGATGATTGCCATGAAAGCCACGGCAAGGGCAAATGTTCTTCTCATCAGTTTTGTCGTTTCTATTATTATCGTTGCAAAGGTATAACTTTTCTGCATAACGTACAAGATATTGCAGTTGTGCAATCCTTTATATTTCTTAATTATCGGCTATTATCTGACGTTTACGACACTGTTGTTGTCGTAATGTCAAATTTTACAGCGCACACGGAAGAGTCAGCAGCTGGTATTCCAGCGTTCTTGCGAGACGCTCGTGACCCTTGTCGTTGGGGTGCAGGCGGTCGGTTTCGAGAGTGTGATAGTTTATTGCCGACTCGTCGAAGAGTGGATACAGTCCGCTTGTCGAGTTGACATCGAGTACCGGAACGGCCCAGATGTTGCCGGCTTCCTTCACTTTATCGACATAGGTCTGGAAGTATTCGCCGATGCAGTTCTGATATTCTTCCGACGGCTGAATGTTCTTCTCGTTGCCGTAGAAGTAGCCCCGGTGTATCGGTGTGAGCAGAACAATCTGCTTCGATGGCCACCGTTTCTTCAGCAAAGCCATGGCTTTGTTTATCCTCCCGCAGTAAGTGCTGTCGGAGTATATCAGTGTGCGCTTCTTTCTTGTCACGGTAGCCTTAGGCCCATGTACAGCCGCGACCACCTGTTCGTCGCTCTCGGTGTACCATTGTCCTACTGGCACCCCTGCGTTATAATCGTTAGTGCCGATGAAAATCAGTATCGCGTCGAAGTCGTCGCCATGCTCAGCTTGCAGTTTGTCGGCCTGCCGGGGAATGTCGTTCCACTGTCGGCCGCTGATGGCATATACATACGGTGTTATGCCGAGCCAGTCCTGCAGGAAACTCCAGTATTTCTTCTTCGATGCTTTATTCCTCGGATCGGTGATGGAATCTCCAAAATAGGCTACGCGGCGGCCCTGCCAAGGATGACGGAGGAGCTCTTGAGGAGTGGCCTGAAGGCAAATAAGGAGCAGAATGAGTGCAAGACTAAGTTTTTGTTTCATATTTTTCTAAAATTATTTGGTGCAAAGATACTAATTTTTTCGGATTTTGATTATCTTTGCATCAAATAAAATGAAAATGTAATGAAAAAACTACTTGATATCCTTGCTTTTCTGTTTGTATTGGCAAATATTGTTGTCTCGTGTGTCTTTTATTTCTTCACCGACAAGATTGCCATCCCGGCTCATTGGAGCTCTGTGGGGCAGATGACCGCCTACGGCCAGACTTGGCTCATCCTTGTGCTTGCGGGCTTGAGCTTATTGGTGTATATCCTCATGGTTGTCAGCGAGCGCCATCATGCCGTTAATCTCCCTTTCAGAGTGAAGAACGAACTCCAGGCCCGTCCGTATATCGACCTTGTGATAGCCTGGACGAATATGTTGGTGATGCTGGTGCTGCTATATGTCGATGCGGCTGTGGCTCAGTACGTTCCCATGAAGATAGCAATTATTTATGCAGCGATACTCGTTGTGTGTATCATCGACTTCTACTACACCCGTAAAATATACCAGTGCGGACGGAAAGGTTGAGCTTTCTGCATGTAAAGATTATTCAAATCTTACATAGCTTTTTGCCGTCTTTGCAAAGTGTTGATACTCAGTGAGTTTGAAATACATATCATTTGGCGTTCTAAAACGGCCCTTTTGGGAGCCTCAAACGGCCCGTTTTAGGATGCCAAACGGCCCGTTTCGCAAGGCCAAATGATACATATTGTTTTCGTGTAAATATTTTTCTGATTATTACTCCTGAGTTTACGGTTCTCCGTAGTAACTCTTCGAAGTCGTGACAAACGTCATCTGAGTAAGTCGTCGGCCGTATATGAATGATTACTTTAGCCTATTACTCTTTCCGCTTGAATACCAACTTCTTAGGAATTTTTACCCATTCGCGATTGACGACGATTTTTATGACACTCCCCGACAGCCTCTCGAGCGTGTAGGTGCCGTCGCCGTTGTAGGTTAACTTTGCATCGAGGTCCTCGCTGCCGTAGTCGTTTATAATCACGAGTTTGGCCGTATTCTTGTTCACGTCAGCATCCTCGATAATCCATTTCCTCGTATCGCGCTTAGCTCCGAAGTATCCCGGATTCTCACCGAAGACCTCCTGGCGCGGGCAGACGATATTCTTCTTGTAGAAATCCATGACGATGTATACCTGATATTCATCGTTGTCGATTCTCCCCTTGAAAGTTGTGGAGTCCTTGACGGCAGCATTGGCAGTCAGACAGAGCATTCCAAGAATGGTTATAAGAAATAGTTTTGTTCTCATATCGGTCTTTTTTAGGGCAAAGGTAGCAATTTAGCTCAATTTATTTTAGCCATAAAGACAAAATTAACGGGTTGATGTTTGGTTTTTACAAAATTTATGTTAACTTTGCACCGATATAATGTGCTTATGGATAAGAACAAGTTGTTTCCCGATTATGTTTTTGAAACAAGTTGGGAGGTATGTAATAAGGTAGGAGGAATCTATGCGGTCCTCTCCACGAGAGCGAAGACACTTCAGGATAAGATAAAAGATCATGTGATTTTTATTGGCCCGGATTGCTGGGGCGAGAAAGTGTGTCCGTTCTTTAAGGAGGACAATTCGCTTTTTCCTCAGTGGCGGTCGAAGGTTGCCGGCGAGGGTCTGAAGGTGAAGATTGGCCGTTGGACCGTTCCCGGTGAGCCCATTGCCATCCTTGTCGACTATCATCCTTTCTTTGCTGATAAGGACCGTATCTATGGCCAGTTGTGGGAAGATTTTCAGGTCGACAGCCTGCATGCCTATGGCGACTACGACGACAGCCTGATGTTCTCCTACGCAGCCGGTAAGGTGGTGGAGAGTTTCTACAATGCCAATATCCCGGCCGGAAAGAAGGTAGTCTTCCACGTCAACGAGTGGCAGACGGCCGTTGCCGCACTGTATATCCAGAAAGTGTTGCCCCAGATTGGTACAATATTCACTACCCACGCTACTGGCATCGGCCGCAGCATAGCCGGCAACAATAAACCTCTTTACGATTATCTCAGTGCATATAATGGCGACCAGATGGCCTGTGAGCTAAATATGCAAAGCAAGCACAGCGTGGAGAAACAGACGGCAAAGTATGTCGACTGCTTCACGACCGTCAGCGATATTACCGCCCGTGAGTGCAAGGAGCTGCTCGACAAACCCGTCGATGTTGTTCTTCCTAATGGTTTTGAGGACGATTTCGTTCCTAAGGGCCGTGCGTTCACCGCTAAGAGAAAGGCAGCGAGAAAGGCTTTGCTTGATGTTGCCAATGCTCTGACAGGCAGCCAGTTTGGTGACGATACTTTAATCATTTCTACAAGTGGCCGTTACGAGTTCCGCAATAAGGGTATAGATGTGTTTATCGATGCCATGAACCGTCTGCGACTGTCGGACAAACTGAAAAGAAACGTTGTGGCTTTCATTGCCGTGCCGGGATGGGTCAAGGGTCCGCGCAAGGACCTCCAGGACCGTCTCGTCTTTGATACACCTTATACTGAAGCCCTGCCTAATCCGGTTATCACCCACGAACTGTATAACGAGGGCGACGACCGCGTGCTCGGCATGATGCGCTGGCTCGGTATGGACAACGGAAAGGACAGCAAGGTGAAAGTCATCTTCGTGCCGTGCTATCTTATCGGCGACGACGGTATCTTTGATAAACCATACTACGATATTATCCTCGGCAACGATCTCTGTATCTACCCAAGTTATTATGAGCCATGGGGTTACACGCCGTTAGAGGCTGTGGCTTTCAAGGTGCCGTGCATCACTACCGACCTTGCAGGCTTTGGTTTGTGGGCCAACAAGGAGAAAGGCACCGGTGAGTACAGCAAGATAGAGGATGGTGCCGAGGTTGTGCACCGTACTGACAGCAATTATAATGAGGTGGCCGACAATATCCGCGATGTTGTGCTGCGCTATTCCACCTTCGATAAGAAGCAGGAGGATATGTGCCGCAAGAAGGCAGGAACCCTGGCGAAGAAAGCTCTGTGGTCGAAGTTCTTCCGTTACTATGAAGAGGCTTACGACTTTGCTCTCCGTAAGGCTATGAAGCGTATGGAAAGCGTAAAGGCTAAGGCCGCGCAACAGGCCTGATACTCACGATGATACTAATTCGAACAACTAATATTTCAAACTAATTATTCAGATAATTGATAACTAACAGATAACAGTTATGAAGATTAAGTCAGATTATTCGAATGAACCTCAGTGGAAAGAGGTAAACGTCAAGTCGAGCGTTCCAAAGCAGTTGGAGTGTCTGGACGAATTAGCACACAACATGTGGTGGGCATGGAATTATGACGCCCGCAACATGTTCAAGAGTCTCGATGAGAAACTCTATGAGGAAGTGGGCCACAATCCGGTTCTGCTTCTTGAGCGCCTGAGCTATAACCGCAAGGAAGCCATTGTCAAGGACAAGGTCATCATGAAGAAAGTCAACGATGTGTACAACCGTTTCAAGGAGTACATGAGCGTTGAGCCCGATAAGACCCGTCCTTCAGTCGCTTACTTCTCTATGGAGTATGGTATCAATCAGGTTCTGAAGATCTACTCCGGTGGTCTTGGCATGCTTGCTGGCGACTACCTCAAGGAGGCTTCCGACTCCAATGTCGACATGTGCGGCATCGGTTTCCTCTATCGTTATGGCTACTTCAAGCAGAGTCTCTCGATGGATGGCCAGCAGATAGCGAAGTATGAGGCTCAGAACTTCAACTCGCTTCCTATTGTCAAAGAGCTCGACAAGGACGGCAATCAGGTTGTCGTCGACGTGCCTTATCAGAACTATCAGGTTCACGCTCTTGTCTGGCGCGTCAACGTTGGTCGCGTAAAACTGTATCTGCTTGATACTGACAATAATATGAACTCAGAGTTCGATAAGCCAATCACCCACTCACTTTATGGCGGTGACTGGGAGAACCGTCTGAAGCAGGAGATTCTGCTCGGTATCGGCGGTATCCTCACTCTGAAGAAACTCGGTATAAAGAAAGACCTCTATCACTGCAATGAGGGTCATGCAGCACTGTGCAATCTGCAGCGTCTGTGCGATTATATCGATGACGATGGTCTTACTTTCAATCAGGCTATGGAGCTCGTACGTGCAAGCTCGCTCTATACTGTTCACACACCGGTTCCTGCCGGCCACGACTATTTCGACGAGCAGCTCTTCGGCAAGTACATGGGCGGCTATCCGGCAAAGCTCGGCATCACTTGGGATGAGTTCATCGGTATGGGCCGTACTAACCCCGATGACCACGGAGAGCGTTTCTGCATGAGTACGTTCGCATGCAATACGTGTCAGGAGGTTAACGGTGTCAGTAAGCTCCACGGATGGGTCAGCCAGAAGATGTTCGCTCCTCTGTGGAAGGGCTACTATCCTGAGGAAAACCACGTTGGCTACGTCACCAACGGTGTTCATTTCCCGACATGGTGTGCTACGGAGTGGCGTCATCTCTACGATAAGTACTTCGACCCGACTTTCATGTCGGATCAGAGCAACGAGAAGATTTGGCACGCTATATACGATGTACCCGATAAGGAAATCTGGGAGACACGTATGGCCCTGAAGAAGAAGCTCGTGAAGTATATCCGTGATAAGTTCTCGACGCAGTGGCTCCGCAACCAGGGCGACCCCGCAAAGGTAGTGAGCATCCTTGAGCGCATCAATCCTAACGCGCTGATGATTGGTTTCTGCCGTCGTTTTGCTACTTACAAGCGCGCTCATCTGCTGTTCACCGACCTCGACCGTCTCGAAAAGATTGTCAACGACCCTGAGCATCCAGTACTGTTCTTCTTCTCGGGTAAGGCTCATCCTGCCGACGGTGCCGGTCAGGGACTCATCAAGAGAATCTTCGAGATTAGCCGTATGCCGCAGTTCCTCGGTAAGATTATCTTCCTTGAGGACTACGATATGCGTCTGGCCCGTCGCCTCGTTTCGGGTGTTGATATCTGGATGAACACCCCGACACGTCCTCTCGAGGCCAGCGGAACATCTGGTGAGAAGGCCGAGATGAACGGTGTTGTCAACCTCTCAGTCCTTGACGGATGGTGGGTTGAGGGTTACCGTGAGGGGGCCGGATGGGCTCTGCCTCAGGAGCGTACCTATCAGAATCAGGCTTATCAGGACCAGCTCGATGCTGCCACTATCTATAGCTTGCTCGAGAACGATATCATTCCTCTCTACTACCGCACTACACGTGGCAAGACTTACTCAGAGGAGTGGATTCGCGTCATCAAGAACTCTATAGCAAAGATTGCGCCTCACTACACCATGAAGCGCCAGCTCGACGACTATTATGACAAGTTCTACAATAAGGAGGCTAAGCGCTCTAAGCGTCTGCAGGCCAACGGAAACCGTCTGGCTAAGGAAATTGCTCTCTGGAAGGAGACTGTCGCTGAGCGTTGGGACAATATTCGTGTGGTAAGCGAAGACGTTTCGGCACTTAACGACCTTGCTACCGGCGAGAAGGCTGAACTGACATACGTCATCGACGAGCAGGGACTGCAGAACGCAGTAGGCCTTGAACTGGTCACTCTCGACAACGATCCTAACAAGGAACAGAAGATTCATCACGTCTATCCGTTCAAGATGGTTAAGGAAGAGGGCAATAACTACACCTTCAAACTTGACTTCGAGGCTGTCGAGGCCGGTCCGTACAAGTATGCTGTACGTATGTTCCCGCAGAACAAGGAACTGCCTCACCGTCAGGACTTCTGCTACGTCAAGTGGCTTGACTAATCCTGGGCGTGATACAAGAAAAATCATAATTCTCGCTGGGCCGTAATGCAACGAGCGATTCGTACTGCGTCGCGGCTCTAAGAGAAAACCGACACCGGTCTTGTGTATTGATTCCACCATGACCGGGAGAATATAAAAGGAGCCATTCGCTAATGTCGGATGGCTCCTTTTGATATATCCCTGCATTGAACACACGCTATGATGCACTCAATAAGTTTGTCTGTCGCTTCATTAAGTTTAAGTTATCTGCTACATTCACAGGGGTTTAGACACCTTTACAGATAATCTGGCAAAATATGCTTGTCTTACTACCCTCCTTTCTACCCTCCTTTCTACCCTGTGAGAATTTGGATTCGGGAAAAATATTTTGTAACTTTGCAGCGAAATAACAATAAACTGAAGCAGAAATAGTGAAGATAGGACTCTATATTTCTCCTGACTTCGTCAATGCGTCATCCAGGATGAATTATAAGTTTATTGGAAAATAGTCACGTACAGACTTTGGCTCCCCATCACTTCAGCCCCCCTCTTTACAGGGGGGCAATGCCTGTCCGTTACGAAAATCGCTATCACGTAATATTGCGCAGAGCGCATAAAATACTCTGCACCTCCTGAATCTGCTCACAAGCGTTTTTAGAAAGACCTGATAACGCCGTCGTGGTAATAATTCCGCCCGCTTTATTTTATGCGCTATTCACAATTTTATGCCTTGGAAATCTTCTTCATGTAGAACATATCTTCAATGGCTTACGAACATACCTTTAACGACCCACGAAAATATCTTCAATGGCTCACGAACATATCTTCAACGACTCACGAATATATCTTAAATGACTCACGAATATATCTTCAATGGCTCACGAAGGTATCTTCAGTGGCTTACGAATATATCTTCAATGACTCACGAATATATCTTCAACGACTCACGAAGGTATCTTCAGCGGAATAATGACATAATATCAGGTCATAAGTAAGTACGAGGGCATGGAAAACGCATTCTTATTAGAGATGGATGAGGAGGTTAATACAGTCAGTCCATAGTATCGAATCAGCCTTGTCTTTTATTCGTTCATTGCACCGCAATGTGGGCACCGGCCTTTCCGGTGCAGACGCGCGCCACAATTGCCGCAGATATAAACGTTGCGGCTGTTGCGGAAATAGCTTCTTAAAGCGAACCAGAAGTATGCTATAAGGAGCGGATAACCGATGAAATACAGTGTAGAAATAGAAAAAACGATATAGTCGACGGCGCACACAGCTCCTAATCCGCAGAGATACCAGAACGCATCATCAAACTTCAGCTGATGGCGTGTGTCGTCGATAGTGGCGAGGCCCACTATGAGCATTGCCCATACTGAGATGAGGAAGATGGCTATCGACCACGGCTGAGAGAAGGGATTGAGTGTGGGATGGAAATAGAAAGCCCTCCATGTGTCGGGGGTAAAGTTCTGAATTGTGGCGTAGAATGTTGCACTCGATGCCACTATGAGTGCGAGAAGGGTGGGGTAGAAGGAGTTGATATCGTTGAAATGAACGATATGTGATTTCCTGCGCATGAGCTTTCGGATTATGTAACCCACGGCAATGAAGGAGATTATAATAAGAAAGAAAATCAAATGGCGGTTGGAGAATGTCGAAATAAACTGCGAAATAGGGTCGTCGGGGTCTACATTCTTCAACAGTTTCGACTCGTGGATCCATCCTAACTCATATTGGTCGGTGACAAGTTGAATCCATACCGAGTCGACAGAATCTGACTTCAGCATGTGAATATCGGTGACAGCTACTCGCGCCCCCTTCTTTACAGCGAATGAGTCGACCGTCATATTGCTCACGACCTCCTCCGGCTGTTGCTTGATGAGGTCTATAGAATCGCCACGGATGATGAAGTTGAAACCAACACTGTAGTGGTGCTTTATTGCGAAGTCGGCCGAATCCTTCTGGTCCATCGATAAAGAGTCGAACTTGGCCTGGGTCATGGAATCGGTGAGGCGGGTGGAGTCCTTCAGCTGAAAACGGCTTGGTGTCCGCCGGTTGTAGCAGCCGGTTATTGTCAGCAGAAGGAATGACATCATCATTAGTATTGCTAATTTCCTCATGTGGCTATCGTTTAAAGGGTTATATATGTTGGCTTCTGATTATATCCAAATGCTTTAGTGACAGTGATTTTTCTGTCGTTAATTGACAGATTTTCGTAACTTTGTCAATGCTATGGGCCTTGTACTAATCTGCGTAGATATTCATCTGACACTCATCGCATTTGAATTCGAGACGGAACCTGCGTCCGTCGGCGAGTTGCAGGAACAGTGGCTCATGCCATGAAGGACGCTTCCCGCCACGACGTACGCAGAATCCGAGGCTGTAGCGAAGACAGTGGCGGCACTGCATGATAAGGGGTCGTGTGGTGGGTCTGAGCTCAAGGGCCGGTCTCACGGTGCCGATGCCTTCCTCCTCATAAAACTTCACTGCGGCTTTATTGGAGATATTGTATAGGTAGGGGAAATCATTGTATTCCCGTTGCCATACTTTCTCGTGTCCGGCAGAGTTCTTGGCGGTTACAACGATGTCCTTTTCGTTCACAGCAGCGGTAAATGCTTTGTCGAATTTCTCTACAGCCATTCTCCTTAGATCGGAGAGAACGCTGCTCGGAATGAAGAAGGTGTCAGCACCATTGCTGACTTTAATCTCCTTAGCTTGAAAGACTGTTGTGCCGAGTTTGGACAGCTGACGGATGATATTGTCGTGCTGTGGCTTTTTTGCCTCTTGGTGCTCGAACTCCACTTCTGCCGTTGCCTCGACGCTGTTTGGCTTGTCAGAAGTCTTTACATTGTGCAGACATCTGCTTATTGTCAGTGAGAACCCATTGTCGGTAGTGCTGAAAGTCATCTCTACGGGAATTTTTCTCTCTGATGACTTTCCGCTGATGGCATGCTCGAAGTTTTGATCGTTATTGCGGTAGAGTGCCATTCCAGCTTTCAGTCCGTGGGGCATCTTGAAAGGATAGAGTCTGTTTCCCACAGCTCTGTTTACTCTAAATCCCTCAAGCTCATGCTCTTCGTTGATGAAGCACAGGCCGTCGCCATTGGCGAAAGTGGCAGTACCGGCTACGTTGAACGAGTCGTGCCGAATCTCCTTGACGTGACCGACAAACTCGCCCAAGGCTTTTGGGGTATCGGGAGAGAAGATATCGGGTTGACGTCCGTTGAGGAAATAAGTGGTGTATCCGCGATTGAAGGTTTTCTTGAGGTCGGGAGTGAATTTGTAAGTCACCCTTCCGTATGACTCACGCACATATTCTGAAGGGTGGTTCTCGACTATTTCGTTGAGCCGTTGACTGTAGGCCGCCACAACGTTCTTTACGTAGCTTGCATCCTTGAGTCGTCCCTCAATCTTGAAGGCTGTGGCACCGGCCTTACAGAGAGCCTCGATATTGTCGATCTGGCACATGTCCTTGAGCGACATAAGATGCCGCTGATGCTCTATAGTCCGGCCATCGGAGTCTTTGAGGTCGAATTTCAACCGGCAGAACTGTGCGCACTCGCCACGGTTGGCAGACCGTCCGAAACAATACTGTGAGGCATAGCATACTCCCGAATAGCTTACACACAGTGCTCCATGGACGAAAACTTCAAGCTCGGTGTCGGGAACGGCTTTGTGGATGGCCGCTATCTCTTCAGCCGACAGCTCACGTGCCAACACTACGCGGTCGAAGCCTTTGGAGCTCAGCCACTTAACTTTCTCTGCTGTCCGTGAGTCACATTGAGTGCTGGCATGTAAGCTGACGGCAATGCCTTCCTCCCGTATGCGGCTAAGGAGACCCATATCCTGAACGAGAAAAGCGTCGACACCGGCCTTTTCCAATTCTCTTATGAGCGACATCGTCTTTTCGAGTTCGTTGTCGTAGATGATTGTGTTGACCGTAACGTGGACTTTGACACCGAATTTGTGGGCGTAATCGCACAGAGTCCTTATATCATCGATGGAGTTTCCGGCAGCTGCTCTTGCGCCAAAGTGCGATGCACCGATATAAACGGCATCGGCACCGCTGTCGACGGCAGCGATGCCACATTCAAGGTCCCTGGCGGGAGCTAATAGTTCGAGAGTATGCATAATATGATTACTTTATCTTGCTCAAGTCGTATGGTGTCTTCTGATAGACGTAATAGTTTATCCAATTTTGGAAAAGTAGATTAGCGTGGGCGCGCCAAAAGATGTGGAATCCTTTCTTTGGGTCGTCATCAACATAGTAGTGCAGTGGTATTCCGACATCGTCGCGTATGCCTGCGTCGCGCTTATACTCCTTGTCGAGAGTTTCGGGGGCATATTCGAGATGGCCGGTGATGAAGAACTCTCTGCCTCCCCGTGCCATAACCATCGACACACCGCTCTCAGGCGATTCAGCAATGATGGACAGTTCCTTGACTTTCTTAATGTCGTGGGACCTCACCTCACTGTGACGGCTCTGTGGCATGTAGAAAACATTGTCGAAACCGCGGAAGATGGGGAGTTTGGGCCGCAACGGTCGGGTGGGGAATATGCCAAACATCTTTCTGTCGAGGAGATACTTTGGAATGCCGTAAAAATGATACAGCGCAGCTTGAGCGGCCCAACAGATATAGAGCGTCGACTGAACGTGAGTTCTGGCCCAGTCGAAAATCTTGACTATTTCGTTCCAGTACTCTACATCTTCGAAAGCCATTGTCTCTACCGGTGCTCCTGTAACTATCATTCCATCGTAGTTCTCGCGGGCTATCTCGTCGAAGTCCTTATAGAACATCATCATATGCTCGATGGGAGTGTTCTTAGGAGTATGGCTCTTGAGTTTCATAAACATGATGTCAATCTGCAGCGGAGTGTTCGACAACAGTCTTATGAGGTCGGTCTCCGTTGTAATCTTCAGCGGCATAAGATTGAGGATGACAATGCGCAGCGGGCGTATGTCCTGCTTATGGGCGCGGTCCTCATCCATGACGAAGATGTTCTCCCGCTTGAGGATGTTTATAGCCGGGAGTTGATGTGGCAGTCGTAATGGCATTATTAATTCCTCCTAAAATCCTCCTCCCCCTCGCTTAATGTGAGAGGGAGGAGGTTGATGTTAGTTTATAAATTATTTATTACCAGAGTTGCAGACGCTTGTCCTCTGGAATATACATCTTGTCGGTGGGCTTAACATTGAAAGCCTTGTACCATGCGTCAATATGAGGCAATGCACCGTTGACGCGCCACTCACCGAGGGAGTGCGGATCGCGATTTACACGGCTTCTTATCTCCTGCTTGGTGATGTTTGATGCCCACACACCGGCATAGGCAAGGAAGAAACGCTGGTCGGGAGTGAATCCGTCCCAATCCTTGAGTTTCTTGCCTTTAGTGGCGTTCTTATAGGCATTGAATGATACCTGCAGTCCTCCGTGGTCAGCAAGGTTCTCACCGAGGGTGAACTTACCGTTGGCGTGAAGGCCCGGCAACACCTCGATACTGTCGAAGAAATCGGCATATAGTTTAGCGCGTTTCTCGAATCCCTTAGCGTCAGCGGCTGTCCACCAGTCCTTAAGATTGCCGTCGGCATCATACTGCCGTCCTTGGTCGTCGAATCCATGAGTCATCTCATGGCCAATAACAACGCCGATGGCTCCATAGTTGAATGCCTCGTCGGCCTTGGGGTCAAAGAATGGATACTGCAGGATTCCGGCTGGGAAACAGATCTCGTTGGTCGTAGGATTGTAGTAAGCGTTGACAGTCTGTGGGGTCATGAGCCACTCGTCTTTATCAACAGGTTTGCCGGCTTTGTGCTCAATCTCATAGTCGTTCTGGAATTTTCTGCAAGCTTCAACATTATCGAAGAATGACTTCGACGGGTCGATGGTCAGTGCAGAATAGTCTTTCCATTTGTTTGGATAACCGACTTTAACGTAGAACTTATCGAGTTTCTTATGGGCGTTGGCTTTCGTCTCTGCGCTCATCCAGTCCTGAGCATCAATGCGCTGGCCTAACGACACTTGAAGATTCTTAACAAGTTGCTCCATGATTTTCTTGGAGCTCTCGGGGAAGTAGCGCTTGCAGTAGATGCGGCCTAAAGCCTCACCCATCTGACCCTCAACCTGGTTGGTTGCTCTCTTCCAGAGGGGGAAGTCCTCTTTGCGTCCTGAGATTGTCTTGCCGAAGAAGTCGAAATTAGCCTCACGGATTTCATCGGTAAGGTAAGATGCCGACGACATGATGACATCCCATTCCATTTCAGCTTTCAGCTCATCGGCAGTCTGCAATCCTTCAATGGCGTTGAGACCCTCGAAGAACTTTGGCTGACCGACGACGATGTCTTGGATATAGCGTGAGTCTATGCCCTCGGCGTTGGCAAGAGCCTCGAAGTTGAGGTTAGGATATTTTGTCTCAAACTCTTTCAGCGTCATCTTGTTATAGTTGGCCTGTGGATCGCGTAGCTCAGTATTTGACTTTGAGATAAGTGCCAATGCTGTTTCGAGGCGGAAAATGTCCTTGGCCTTGGCGTTAGCCTGTGCGTCGTTGAATCCATAGAGCTTGAACATCCTGACGATATGCTTCTTGAATGCATCGCGGATGGCCACAGTAGCTGAATCTGTGTTGACATAGTAGTCGCGCTGTCCGAGGCTAAGCCCTCCTTGTCCGAGGTTGACGATATTCATAGTGACGTTTTTCTCGTCGGCACCGAAACCATACCAATATGGTACTCCGTAGTTGTTAGGTGCTGTCTGGCGCTGGATGAGGCGCAGGTCGTCAATGGTCTTGGCTGCCTCAATCTTGTCGAGAAGTGGCTTTACCGGTGCTATTCCTTCCTTGTCGCGTCTTTCGACATCAAGGGCGAGCTTGTAAAAGTCGGAAAGCTTCTGCTCCAATGAGCCTTTAAGATAATTTTTCTTCTTCAGCTGATCGAGAATGCTGTTGATACGTTTGTTGTTGTCCTCTTGCAGTTGGTCGAAACTGCCGAATCGACTGTAGGCTGCCGGCAACGGATTGAGCTTCTGCCATCCTCCGGTAGCGAACTTGTAGAAGTCGTCTTGCGGACGTACATCCTTCTCAAAGTTCTTGTCGAAAAGCCCCGATGCGTTCTGCGCCATACCCATGACAGGTGCAGCTGCAATCATCAGTAGGGGAATGATTCTTTTCATGTTCATAAGTTATAAGTTTGATATAGTTATATAATCAGTTTATGACTGCTATCTTTATGACTTGGCCATCGTTACGATGCCTTCAAATTCTCAAGCTCTTCGGAGAGCTGGAGCCAGTAGTCGTTTTCTTTGTCGAGAGCCCTTTTGAGTTCGGTATACTCAGTTATGAGTCCTACGTTGCTCGCATTCTCAGGCTCGTTGAACATCATGTCGAGTTCCTTAACCCTCGATTCCATCTTTGCTATTCGCTTCTCACAGTCGTCGACAGCCTTTTGAGCTTTTCTGATTTTCTTTTGCTGAGCCTTGTGAGCCTCGTAGTCCTGAGCTCCATTGCTGCGCTTGGCAGTAGCACCGGTGTCGGCAGAAGCTGCGATAGAACTTTTCTCAACCGGCTTTTGCTCTGTCTGGTGTCGGATGGCCTCATCGATAGTCTCGGCGTTGTGGGCTCTCAGATAGTCGTAGATGCCGCCGATATGCTCGGTGACGTGCCCGCCTCCAAACTCATAGACTTTCGATACAAGTCCGTCGAGGAAATCGCGGTCGTGGCTGACGATGATAGCTGTACCGTCAAATGCTTTTATGGCTTCCTTGAGAACATCTTTCGACTGCATGTCGAGATGATTGGTAGGCTCATCGAGGATAAGCAAGTTGACAGGCTCGAGTAACAGCCGAATCATTGCCAGACGGCTGCGTTCTCCTCCCGACAGCACTTTAACTTTCTTCTCCGATGTTTCACCACCGAAGAGGAATGCTCCGAGCAAGTCATTGATTTTCAGTCGCATCTCTCCGGTAGCCACACTGTCGATGGTCTCAAATATCGTCATATTCTCGTCGAGGAGCTGCGCCTGATTTTGAGCGAAATATCCAATCTGAACATTATGGCCCACTTTCAACTTCCCGGTGAATGGTATCTCACCCATGATACATTTCACGAGTGTCGATTTACCCTCGCCGTTCTTTCCGACAAAGGCCACCTTTTCGCCCCTTTTTATTGTCATCGTGACATCGCTGAACACTGTGTGCTGTCCGTAGTCTTTGCGTACGTTCTCACAAATGACCGGATAGTCGCCCGACCTCAGACAAGGAGGAAACTTCAGGTGCATCACCTTGTTGTCGACTTCATCGACTTCTATTGGCACAATCTTCTCCAGTTGTCGTATCCTTTGCTGCACTTGTACCGCTTTCGTGGCCTGATAGCGGAAACGCTCAATGAATGCTTTTATGTCGGCAATCTCTTTCTGTTGGTTGGCATAAGCCCTCAGCTGCTGTTCGCGACGCTCCTTGCGCAGGACGATGTACTGATCATATTTCACCTTGTAGTCCTCGATGTGGCCGCAAGTTATCTCCAGGGTTCTGTTGGTGACATTATTGATGAAAGCCCTGTCGTGGCTCACGAGAACAACGGCTTTCTGAAAATTCTGAAGATATTGCTCCAACCATTGTATTGACTCAATGTCGAGGTGGTTGGTGGGCTCGTCGAGGAGCAATACGTCTGGGTTGCCAAGGAGAATCTTCGCCAATTCAATTCTCATTCTCCATCCGCCGGAGAATTCCTTTGTCGGACGGTCGAAGTCGCTGCGTTCAAAACCGAGTCCTGTCAGTGTTCGCTCCATCTCGGCTTCGTAGTTGTCGCCGCCGAGAAGCATATACCGCTCGTGCTCTTCAGTGAACCGCTCCACGAGGGCATTGTAGTCATCACTCTCGTAGTCGGTGCGCTCGGCCATCTCCTTCTCCATCTTCTTCAGACGGTCCTGCATGGCAATGGTGCTTGCGAAAGCCTTGCGTGCTTCCTCTCTGACAGTTGTCTCGTCAGCAATCTTCATCACCTGCGGCAGATAGCCAATAGTGAAGTCGGTGGGAACAGAGATGCTGCCGCTTGTAGGCTTCTGGATGCCGCAAAGCAGTTTGAGCATTGTCGACTTTCCGGCGCCATTTTTACCTACGAGAGCAATGCGGTCGTGGTCGTTGACAACGAAAGAGACATCGCTGAAAAGTGGCTTGGCTCCAAACTCAACGGTTAAATGGTCTATTGATATCATTTTCTTCTCATTTTAAGACGCAAAGGTACTAATAATATCCCGTATTGCAAAATTCGATAATCATTAGTATTGTATTTCATAACAATATTTGTACCTTTGCAACGCATTAGGAATAAAAAACATCAGAAAAGACATGAATCAGAGAACCCTAGTGCTCTTAGCCGTTCTCACGGCCGCTGGTGCTCCCCTTCCGGGTTGCAGCACCACAAGAGCAAAAGTACCCACCGATGTGTTGGGTGATAATGAGAGTCTGTCGTCGCCCGCCGACTCCTCAAGAGTGTATGATATTGACGAGGTAGTGGTCGTCGACCAGCCCAAGGAAAACTTACGTCTGCGTCAGCAACCACTGAGCAGCTCATCGTTTTCAGCGTTGTCTATCCAGAACTATAACTCCCAGGATCTCCGTCAGCTTTCTGCTTATGTCCCCGCCTTTACGATGCCCGATTACGGTTCGCGATATACTTCGTCGATGTATATCCGTGGTATTGGCTCGCGCGTCAATTCGCCGGCGGTGGGAGTTTACGTCGATGGAATGCCATTATTGAGTAAGAGCGCTCTCAACTTCCATACATACGGTCTTGAGCGTATAGATGTGTTGCGTGGACCGCAAGGCTCTCTATATGGCATGAATACAGAGGGAGGGCTTGTGCGTATGTTTACACGTAACCCATTCAACTATCAGGGCACCGATGTTGATCTCTCAGTTGGCTCAGCTTTTTGGCGTAAGGCAGAAGTAAGCCATTTTCGTCGGCTGAGTGATAAGTTTGCTTTCTCGTTAGCTGGATTCTACGACGGACAGAATGGATTCTTCCGCAATGACTATAACGGTGACAGGGCTGACGAATTCAACGAATTTGGATTCCGCGGTCATAGCTCATGGCGCCCGGCAGCAGGGTGGACAGTCGATCTCATGGCCGACTACCAGTACGTCAATCAAAATGGATTTCCCTATGGTCGTCTGCTGACGAAAGAGGAAGTAACCTCAGCACCGATAACATCGGAGCTCTATGGTCGCAAAGCCGGCACTCAGCATCCGTCGCAGAACAGACAGAGCACATACCGCCGAAACTTACTCAATACCGGACTCGGTGTTAAGTATGATGGTCGTGGATTTGTGTTCAATTCAATGACCACATGGCAGTTTCTGCATGATGATATGCTCATGGATATCGATTATCTGCCAGCCGACTACATGCACATGACTCAGCGTCAGCTTGAAAACTCTGTGTCAGAGGAGCTGTCGGTGAAAAGCCGAAACAACAGCTTCTGGCATTGGACTTTCGGCGCTTTTGCTTCTTATCAATGGCTAAGAACCGATGCAAACGTATATTTCGACCCCGACATGAACACAATGGTATCGCGCCGAATGCAGTCGGCAATTCCTATTCCTGCTGTGATAAATATGGATATGGGCTATGTGCCGGGACTCTTCCATACACCGACTGCTGACCTCGGTATTTATCACGAGAGCAACATCAATATCACTCCGAAGTTCACCCTCACGCTCGGTGCCCGCTATGATTTCTCTCACGTGAAGATTGATTATCTTACGTCTTCGTCAGTGTCGACCAGTGCTGAGGTCATGGGCATAAAAGCATCGTCAGTTATCAGCTCCATGCTGAACAACAGTCGTAAGGACAGCTACCGTCAATTCCTGCCTAAGGCAGCGCTGACATACAAACTCGACAACGGAAGCAATATTTACGCTGTGTGGTCGAAAGGCTATCGCGCCGGAGGATATAATTTCCAGATGTTTTCCGACATTCTCCAGAGTGAGATAAACTCGCAAGCGAAGACCGCCCGAGGCAATGTCACTATTGATCATGACGCTGCCGACTACGACCGTATAGCCAAGACAATTCAATACAAGCCGGAGACGAGCTGGAACTATGAGATTGGTACTCATCTGAATCTATTCAACGGACTGATTCACCTCGATGTGGCAACTTTCTATATGCAGATCCGTAATCAGCAATTGTCGGTGATGGCCGGCAACTACGGGTTCGGACGAATCATGACAAACGCCGGAAGAAGTCATAGTACCGGTATGGAGATGACTCTCCGCGGAGCCGCTGCCTCTGACCATCTGAACTATACACTCTCTTATAGTTTCACGAGTGCTGAATTTGACAAATATCGCGACTCGACATCTACGGGTGAGGTCGTCGACTATAAGAATAAGCATGTGCCTTTCGTTCCTCAGCATACTCTCGCTGCCTCAGCTGATTATAAAGTCGATGTGGATCCGGCCGCACTCTTGCAGCCTTCATGCCGTTGGGCACTGCGGAGCGTAACTTTCGGTGCCAATCTCTCTTGTCAGGGACAGACCTGGTGGACAGAGGCTAACGACATCAAGCAGCGTTTCTATGCTGTCGTCGGTGTACATGCCGCAGGCGATTTCGGTCCCTTGGGTATCAACGTGTGGATAAAGAATCTTACTGATACAAAGTTCAATACTTTTGCCGTTCAGAGCTCAGCCACCGGTAATAAGTATACCTTTGCACAGAGGGGTAATCCGTTCCAGATTGGAGTTGATTTCAAGTATAAGTTTTAGTGGTATTCGATTGATATAGGGGAACTCTAAAGATACACCGGTCTTGAGTAGTGATTTGAGTTGACGCTTCTTCATTTGAACATAAAAAATGCTTTCATATTCAGTTATGAGAGCATTTTTTTTATGTTTACTCTACGGTTCTTTCATTAAAATATTCGATAGAAGCAAGGTACGATAAGAGAATAGGGGTAATAAGATGTAATAATAATTCATATTTTATTATTCATCGCCTTCTCTCCGTATAATATTGAATATCAACGCATTACTAATATATGCCATTTTGCGTTGTAAAATGGTCCGTTTTAGAACGTAAAACGGTCCATTTCGCGAGCTGAAATGGACCGTTTTGGAAGCCAAAATGATATATAATTGATTGGTGTAAATATATTTCAATATCGGTCTGGCGTTGTGTTGTTCCTTTCCAAGCTATAGGTAAGCTTGAGAAAGAGCCTTGCTATTGATTAATCTCTGTATCGACAGAAAATCTAAACGAGAGAGTCTCGATGTTTGTTCTCTTACTCTGATTATCTCGCGATTTCCTGTCGATATGAAGAAACTATAGAAATTGCTTGTTTAATCTTTCTTCGAGGGTTTTGTAGCGATAACGAAGTAGAGAATCAGAGCGATGTAAGCCACGAGCGATAGGAGTTCCGAAGCGTGGTTAGCCCACCAAGCACTGTAATCGAAGTCGATGCCTCCGAACTTCAGCAAAGCTGAGACAACGCCCATGAGCGCACCTCCAGCGATGAATCCGCTTGCAAGGAGAGTACCTTTGTCGACGCGAGCCTTGTTAGCTGCTGCATCCTTCGACCGACTACCCACATACCAGTTGACAGCTCCACCGACAATGAGTGGAATGTTCAGCTGTATTGGAATGAACATACCCAATGCAAACGCCAATGCCGGTACTTTGCAACGATCGAGGATAAGAGCAATGAGGGCTCCGATACCATATAATATCCATGGTGCACCCTGACCGCTCATCAGCGGTGAGATGACAGCTGCCATAGCGTGAGCCTGAGGAGCCGCAAGAGCATCACCCTTAAAACCATAGGTCTCGTTGAGCAGCATCATCACACCGGCAACGGTAGCTGCGCTGACGATAGTACCCACGAATTTGAAGGTCTCCTGTTTCTTTGGCGTAGTGCCGAGCCAATAACCAATCTTCAAGTCGGTGATGAACGAGCCTGCCATGGAGAGTGCTGTGCATACGACACCACCCATGAGCAAAGCCGCCAACATGCCGGCGTTACCCTTCAATCCTACGGCCACCATCACTACCGACGCAAGAATCAGTGTCATCAGCGTCATTCCCGACACCGGGTTGCTGCCTACGATAGCAATGGCGTTGGCTGCTACGGTAGTGAAGAGAAAGGCGATGACAGCCACAAGGATGATGGCTACCGTGGCGTGGAGAAGATTGAAGTTCATTACTCCGAAGAAGAAGAAAGCGTAGGTGATGAGCAGGGTAGCGACGGAGCCTATGGCAATGACCTTGAACGAGATGTCGCGTTGTGTGCGGATAATCTCCTCGCTGCCGGCTCCCTTGCCTTTCATCTCACGGGCAGCAAGACCCACGGCACTCTTGATGATTCCCCAGCTCTTGACGATGCCGATGATTCCGGCCATGGCTATTGCTCCAATGCCGAGGCTGCGGCCATAATTGGAGAAGATGTCCTCCGGACTCATGGAGCCTACAGTGGTGGTGATGGTGGGGTCCCATTGATTCATGACCGTATCGGGGAAGATAATGGCCATTAGCGGCACTACTATCCACCACACGAAGATGGATCCTGCGCAGATGATTGCGGCATATTTCAGTCCGACGATATATCCGAGTCCGAGCACTGCCGCTCCGGTGTTGACTTTGAAAACGAGTTTCGCCTTGTCAGCGATAGTCTCGCCGAATCCAATCATTCGGCTGGTCACGTTCTCATTCCACCATCCGAAGGTAGCGACTACGAAATCGTAGAGACCACCGATAAGTCCGGCCATAAGCAGGGGCTTGGCCTGACTTCCGCCTTTCTCTCCCGATACCAGCACTTGCGTTGTGGCTGTGGCCTCAGGGAAAGGATATTTTCCGTGCATATCCTTGACAAAGTACTTCCGGAAGGGAATCAGAAAGAGTATTCCGAGTACACCGCCGAGGGCTGCAGCGAGGAAAATCTTAAAGAAGTCGGCCTGTAAATCGAGCATATATATTGCCGGCATGACGAAGATGCCACCGGCAACGACGGCTCCCGAACATGCACCGATACTCTGGATGATAACATTCTCGCCGAGAGCATTCTTGCGCTTAGTGGCCTGCGAGAGACCGATGGCGATGATGGCTATGGGGATGGCGGCTTCGAAAACCTGTCCCACTTTCAGACCGAGATAAGCTGCTGCTGCCGAGAAGAGTACGGCCATGAGCAGTCCCCATGTCACCGACCACGTCGTGACCTGAGGATAATCTCTGTCGGGTTTCATGATTGGGGTGTACTCCTCACCTTCCTTTAGTTCGCGAAAGGCATTCTCAGGAAGCTCAATGTTTTGTTGTTCTTTATTGTCCATTTCTTTTTGCTTTGTTTTGTTCGCAAAGGTACAACAAAAAGATAACAAAACCGAAAGAAATGTTATATAATCTCGACGATTGTAAGTAAATTGCCCTCAACCTTGAATCTCACGTTATGGCCGGCATAGGTCATGCCGTAAATTCGGTTGCTGTCGTGGTGGTAGTGCGGACGGGGGTCGAGCGACAGAATCTGCTGGAGCTCACGAGTCTGTTTGTCAGTGAGTTTCTCGCTGATATCATCGGGGATTGACACTTCTAATGTGGTCCATTTCCTCTTATCGGTGAATCCGGCTTTGGCATCGGGATGAGCGTCGACATAGGGTAGGTAGGGCTTGATGTCGTAGATGGGTGTGCCATTCATGAGATCGGCTCCGGCAACGATAATCTCGCCATTGTCCTCGCCGAGGATTCTCACCGACGACAGTCCGAGGCCATTGGGACGGAACGGTGAGCGCGAAGCGAAAACGCCCACCCGCTCATTGCCGCCGAGACGTGGCGGACGCACCGTGAGATGCAGATTGCGGCTGTCGGTTTCGTCGGTCGAGGCCTTTGCAGTTTCATTGTTGTTGTCGGCCTCACGGGTTGCTGATGGCTGTGGCTCGTTAGCCGAGAATCCCCATATCAGCCACAAATAATCGAAATCGGCAATGCCGCGGATGGCATTGGGGTCGTTGTATGGTGGCAGAAATACGATGCGCCCCGTTACCGCTTCCGTCAGTCCACTCTGCCGTGGTATGCCGAATTTGGAACCGTATGGCGATTTGAATACCGCCACAGGCTTAATCATCTTGTCGAAATCGTGGTGTTGAGCTTGCATCGTCTGCTTTCTGCTATTCAATGTTTTCTACTTTCGGCGATTTTGCCGATGGCTCTTGTTTTGGACTTGCGGGAGCTGCGGTGGCCTTGTCGGCGTCAGTCTGCGAGCCTGCGTCGGCCGATGCGTCGGCGGCACTGCCATCGTCGGTCTCTTCCTCAGTATTATCCACGTTGTGGCTGTGGTGCCTTACGTTGCCTCTGATGCTGTTGTACAGCTTCTTGGCCTGCTCCTCCTCTTCCTTATTGGCCGAGTCGGCAGCAGCAGTGTCACGGCGCAGGGTGTCCTGCTTGACTACGAGCTCCTTGTCAGCAAGATTAGAGTCGGGCTCTATTTCTGTGCGCGTGTACTCGGAGCCTCCGCTGTGGCTCGTGTAGTAGAAAGCGCTGAAGAGGACAATGATTATCGTTCCTACAACGATGAATATCCTCAGTCCTTTGCTTAGTTTAGGATCGTTATTGTTGTCGCTCATCGTACGATGGATTTTCTTTGTTAGTCTTAATTACCGCTTTTCTATATGAAAGGTGGCCGTAGAGTGGTCCTCGGGAATCTCGAGGGTGACATAGAGCTGGTCGGTGGTGAACTTGAACACTTTGTTTGTGCCCACAGTATCCTCACCTGCCGGTGTCGGCTTAGTGTAAGTCAACTCGTCGGCTGATGTTGAGATGCTCTGTGAGTTGGTGTAGATAATGTCGATGCTCTTGAGCTGGTTTTCGAGATAGGAAACTCTCACCAGCGAGCTGTTGTTGTCCTTTCCGTGCCACTCGAAGTCTTCGCCAAGATACATATTTCCTTTCGTGAAGAAGAGCTCGTGAGTGGTACCCTGAGCCTCTTTCCTCATCTGATAGCCCTTTTCGCCGAGAGTCTTCAGCGAACCGGTTTCGGTGAGGGCCTTTACAGCGTCAAGATATGTATAGTCGCTTTGTGCCGATACTGTCAGTGCCAGCATAATGGCCAGCGAAAGCATAATAATTTTCTTCATATTCGTCGTTAATCTTTTATTAGTGAGTCGTAATTTATTGGCAAAGGTAATAAGAATTTGAAAATGAATGGCGATATTATGGGAATTAATTTGATTATACAAGAAATTTTAAATAAAAAAAGCCTTCCGAGGGAATCCTTGGAAGGCTAATGCTTATGATAAAACCATTACTCTGATGGTTGGCTCTTACTTGTTGCGGAATACCAGTCCGTCGCCGAAGCAGTCGACAATGATTGGCTTGTCGCGGTTGACTTTCTCGGCGAGGATAGCTTTCGAGAGATCGTTGAGCACGTATTTCTGTATTGCTCTCTTCACCGGCCGTGCACCGAACTCGGGATCGTAGCCCACATCGGAGAGGAAGTCGACTGCCTGCGGTGTCCACTTCAGTTCGAATCCCTGCGGCTCAAGCATCTTCTTGACGCGGCCAAGCTGCAGCTCCACGACTCCTCCAATCTGCTTCTTCGTCAGCGGCAGGAACATTATCGTCTCGTCGATACGGTTGAGGAACTCCGGACGGATAGTCTTCTTCAGCATCTCCATGACGTAAGCCTTAGTATCGTCGACAACCTTCTGGCGGTTGCTGTCGTTGATTTTCTCGAACTGCTGCTGTATGTACTGGCTACCGAGATTCGACGTCATGATGATGATAGTATTCTTGAAGTTCACCGTCCGACCCTTGTTGTCGGTCAGTCGTCCGTCGTCGAGTACTTGCAGCAGGATGTTGAACACGTCGGGGTGGGCCTTTTCAATCTCATCGAAGAGCACTACCGAGTATGGTTTGCGCCTTACGGCCTCAGTGAGCTGTCCGCCCTCATCGTAACCGACGTACCCTGGAGGCGCTCCAATAAGCCGTGAGACACTGAACTTCTCCTGATACTCACTCATGTCGATACGCGTCATCATCGACTCGTCGTTGAAGAGGTAGTCGGCCAAAGTCTTGGCCAGCTCCGTCTTACCGGTACCGGTAGTGCCGAGGAAGAGGAACGATGCTATCGGGCGGTTAGGATCCTGCAGTCCGGCACGGCTGCGGCGCACAGCGTCGGCCACGGCGTTGATGGCCTCGTCCTGACCGATGACCCGCTTGTGGAGCTCATCCTCGAGATGGAGGAGTTTCTCCCTCTCGCTCTTCATCATCTTCGTCACCGGTATACCTGTCCAGCGGCTGACAACCTCAGCGATGTCGTCGGCAGTCACTTCCTCCCGAACCATTGCCGCACCGCCTTGCGTCGACTTCAGTTGCTCTTGGATTTTCTTAATATCGTCGTCGAGTTCCTTCAGCTTCGAGTAGCGAATCTCAGCAACCCGCTCGTAGTTGCCCTCACGCTCAGCGCGTTCAGCCTCATACTTCAGGTTCTGAATCTGCTGCTTGTCCTGCTGAATCTTGTTTACAAGAGCTTTCTCGCTTTCCCACTTTGCTCTGTAGGAGTGCTCCTTGTCCTTGAGTTCGGCAATATCCTTGTCGAGCTGTGCTATCTTCTCGGTGTCGTTCTCACGCTTGATGGCCTCACGCTCAATCTCGAGCTGCTTCAGCCGGCGGGTAATCTCATCGAGTTCCTCCGGTACCGAATCGCGCTCCATTCTGAGCTTTGCCGCCGCCTCGTCCATGAGGTCGATGGCCTTGTCGGGGAGATAACGGTCTGAGATATACCGCTCCGAGAGTTTCACGGCAGCTATGCAGGCATCATCCTGTATTCTTACCTTGTGGTGGTTCTCGTAGCGCTCCTTCAGTCCACGGAGAATGGAGATAGCGTCGAGTTCACTCGGCTCGTCGACCATCACAGTCTGGAACCTGCGCTCCAGGGCCTTGTCTTTCTCGAAGTATTTCTGATACTCTTCGAGTGTTGTAGCTCCTATGGCACGCAGCTCGCCGCGGGCCAGTGCCGGTTTAAGAATGTTGGCAGCGTCCATGGCCCCCTGACCGCCTCCGGCACCGACGAGAGTGTGAATCTCATCGATGAAGAGGATTATCTCGCCATCGGATTTCGTCACCTCTTTTATTACTGACTTCAACCGCTCTTCAAACTCACCCTTATATTTGGCTCCTGCGAGCAGTGCTCCCATATCGAGTGAGTAGAGTTGCTTGTTCTTCAAATTCTCCGGCACATCGCCGCGGACGATTCTCTCGGCGAGTCCTTCCACGATAGCTGTCTTACCCACACCTGGCTCACCGATGAGGATAGGGTTGTTCTTCGTGCGCCGCGACAGAATCTGCAGCACACGTCTTATCTCCTCATCGCGGCCGATGACCGGGTCGAGCTTTCCACCGCGTGCCCTCTCAACGAGGTTCGTAGCGAACTTCGACAGGGCATTGTAGTTCTCGTCGCCGCTTTGGGTCTGAACCTTCTGACCCTGGCGCAGCTCCTGAATGGCCATGGTCATCTCCTTCTCGGTGCATCCGGCATCCTTCAGAATCCTTGCTGCCGGACTGTTGACTGTGAGCAGGGCCAGGAGCATGGGCTCGATGGATACAAACTCGTCGCCGAAACGCTGCGAGATGTCGAGAGTCTTCTGCATCACCTTGTTGGTATCGCTTGAGAGATAGGGCTCTCCACCGCTGACCTTAGGCAGATGCTTTATTTCGTTGTCGATGGCTCTGTCGATGATTTGGCTGTTGATGCCAAGCTTTTGGAACACATAGTTGGTAACATCCTTGCCCTTGTCCATGACACCGGCGAGGACGTGTACTGGCTCAATGGCTTGCTGACCATTGCGCTGAGCGTTGTTTATGGCGCTCTGTACTGCTTCCTGGGCTTTAATTGTAAACTTGTCAAATGTCATAATCTTTTCCTCCTTTAATTTGTTATTTCTGCCCTCTAAGAGTCAAAAAATATGCCCGGCAAAACGTACATGACATTTTGTCGGGCTTTAATGACTTATTGGCAGTGTGATGCCGCATCGTTCTGCCGATATTATAATCAGTAAGTGATAAATAGAATCAACGTTTGCAGCTAAGGAATCACTTGTGATAGTATTTCTCGGCGGTGTCAACGACAGTCTGGACGATGCGTTCAGCCACGCGTCCGTCCCACCGCTCGGGAATGGCACTCTGCTTCCACTGGCCGCTGACCATCTTCCGTGTGGCCTCGGCAAGTTTGTCTGCATCCTCGCCTACGAGAACATTGGTTCCTATCTTCACCGTCTCGATGTGCTCGGTGTAGCTGTTCAGCGTGATGCAAGGCACATGGTTGAACGTTGCTTCCTCAGCCACATTGCCGCTGTCGGTAATAATGCCGAGGGCATGCTTGGTGAGGTAGGCGAAGGGCAGATAGCCCAACGGATTGACAATGTGGAAATTGCGGAGGTCAAGGCCGCGGTGCAGTCCGAGCGACGTTATTGTCTCTACGGCAGGATTGCGCAATGGCGCTATGACGGGTGTGTCGCCGCAAGCCTTCAGCATTCCCGTGAGCATGGCTAAGAGGTTGTCTCTGTCGGCGAGCAGTGCTTTTCGGTTAAGCGTGAAGACGATGTAGCGTGGTTTTGCGCCGCTTTCGTTGCCGTCGCTGGTCACGAGTCCCAACGGTTCGAGCACATCCTTGCTTGTCTCCGCTCCCGCAGCCTCAATGGCGTTATGGCTGTGGCGGAGGTTGTCGGTGAGGATATTTCCCACGCAGTAGACCTTCGACAGCTCTGCTCCCTCGCGGTTGGCTATGGAGTTGTTGCTTATTCCGGCGGTGAAGAGCAGATCGGAGAGTCCGTCGATGACAAGACGGTTTATCTCCTTTGGCATCTTGATGTCGAACGATCTCGTACCGGCGGCGATATGTGCCAAGAGAATGCCTTGCTTCTTCGTGACGATGGCAGCGGCCATAGTCGAGGCAAGGTCGTCGACGACGATGACGGCATCGGTATGATGGTCCTGCAGATAAGCCTCAAACTTTGCCATTACCTGGCCTGTGAGTTCATTGAGGTTCTGACAAGTCACTGACAGATAGACGCCAGGACGCTGAATGTCGAGGTCGTCGAAGATGGTGCCCTCGATGGTGGGATCGTCCTCGGCACCGGCATAGATGAGCGTATAGGTGAGTGCCTCACCCTTTTTCTGCAGATTGGTTATTTGTCGGATGACGGGTGCCACTTTGATGAAGTTCGGCCTCGCACCGCAGAATATTGCTATTTCCATTTCTTAATTGTTAGCGCTGCCTTTGTCGTCGGCAGCATTCTTCATTTATCGTTATTGTTGGCTACTGGGCCTTGAAGAGCTCTTTGATACCTCCGAGGCTGCCCATGAGTCCTGATGCCTCGTAGGGCAGGAATACGGTCTTCGACTTGTCGCCGCTTGCCACTTCCTGAAGCATCTTGATGTAGTTCTGCGCAAGGAGATAGTTGGCCGGGTTCGTGCTCTTACCTACGGCAGCCGTAATCTTCTCTATGGCCTGAGCCTCGGCCTCGGCCTTGCGGATGCGTGCTGTGGCCTCACCCTCGGCAATGAGTATGGCCTGCTGCTTCTCGGCCTCGGCGCGATTGATTTTCGCTGCTTTCTCACCCTCCGACTGTAGTATCTGCGACTGCTTCTCACCCTCGCTGGTGAGGATTGTGGCACGCTTGTCGCGCTCGGCCTGCATCTGTTTCTCCATGGCCTGGAGAACGCTTGCCGGCGGCGTGATGTCCTGCAGCTCCACGCGGTTCACCTTGATACCCCACTTGTTGGTGGCATCGTCGAGAACACCGCGCAGCTTGGTGTTGATGGTATCGCGGGAGGTGAGGGTCTGGTCGAGCTCCATCTCACCGATGATGTTTCGCAGCGTTGTCTGGGTAAGTTTCTCGATGGCGTTGGGCAGGTTGTTGATTTCGTAGACAGCCTTGAACGGATCGACAATCTGGAAGTAGAGTAGGGCGTTGATCTGCATCTGAATGTTATCCTTGGTGATGACATTCTGCCGGTCGAAGTCGTACACCTGCTCGCGCAGGTCAATGGTATTTGTATAAGTGTAGCGGCCGTTCTTCAGGGCCACGATGTCCTTGGCGCGGTCGATGAACGGTATAATAATGTTTATACCAGGCTTCAGGGTGGCGTAGTAGCGGCCGAGACGCTCTATAATCTTTGTCTCGCTCTGAGGGATGATGACAAGTGTCTTCTTGACCAATACGATGGCAAGGACGACGATGACAATCAGTACGATTGCTCCAATGCTGAGTTCCATAATCAAATCTTTTTAACGGTTAATATTATGCTGTTCATTTCGAGTACCTTTACCTTCTCGCCCACGGCGGCCTGCTGCCCGTTGTCGGTATGGGCTTTCCAGCTGTCACCGTCAATCTTGACGTATCCGTAGCCGTCGGCAGGAATGGCATCGGTGACGGTGCCGACCCTTCCTATGAGGGCCTCATAGTTGCTCTTGCGGTCGTGGTCCTTCTTGTGGAAGTATTTGAGCATGACCGGACGGACGAAGAAGAGGCTCAGCACCGATACTGCCGCGAAGATGATTACCTGCCACATGGTGCTGTCGGTGATCCACGATGTTATCATTCCTCCGAGTCCGCCGACGGCGAAACAGAAGATAAAGAAATCGCCGTTGGTGAGCTCAAGGATCAGACAGACTATGCTCACGATGAGCCATGCCTGCCACATATTGTCTGCGAAGTAGGATAGCATAGGAATTAGGATTTATTGGTAGTTTTGGTGATGTAAAGAACTTTCGCCCCTCCTGACGGTTACCGGCGTCTCTTAGTCTTGCCTTTGCCCGTCTTTGTGGTCGTCGTTCTTGTTGTTGTTTTCGTCGTTGATGGATGATAGTATTTTAGAGCCTCGGGCAGCCATCCCTTGATGTCTCTGACGCGTTTCTCGTCCGACGGGTGGTCGCTGAGCCACGACTGCAGTCCTGCCTGCTGAGAGCCTGAGTTGGCGTTGGCCATGCGTGTCCAGAAAGTCACTGCCTCGTTGGGGTCGTAACCTGCCATGGCTGCGAAGATGAGCCCCATGTGGTCGGCCTCGCTCTCGTTGGCGCGGCTGTACTTGGCGTTGGCAAAGGAGAAGGCCGTAGATGCAATATTCGATGCCACATCGCCGGCTCCTGCGCTGACCTGGTTGAGCACTGCACCGCCGATGCTGGTGGCTACCTGCTGACGATACTGCTTGCTCATCTGCTCGGCACTGTGCTTGGCTACAGCGTGGGCAATCTCGTGGCCGAGAACGATAGCCAGGGCTGTTTCGTTCTTCGTCACAGGAAGGAGGCCGGTGTAGACGACAATCTTTCCGCCGGGCATGCAGAAGGCGTTGACCTCATCGTTCTGAACAAGGTTGAACTCCCACTGGAAGTTGTTGACCTCGTTGGCATAGCCGTTATTCTTCAGGTAGTTCTCTACGGCGTTGGCCAGCCGCTGACCCACGCGCTTGACCATAGCCGTCTGAGCGGCGTTAGTGGAGAGCTTTGCCGTCGACATATATTTAGTGTACTCTTGGTTGGAGAGTGCGAGAACCTGACTGTCGCTGACCGACAGGCTGTGCTTACGGCCGGTGATCGGTACTGTCGATGTGGTGCCGCAACTGAACAAGGTCATGGTTAAGACCAAAGCCAACAAGAACTTTATCTTTCTCATTTTTTTCATTAAAATTTAGTTATATCAATACTGCAAAGGTAATAAAAAATTTTGGAAAATGCAACAAGAAAATGACGAAATATATTTGGAAAAATCAGAAGATTCTGACTGTACAAAGCAAAAATTCATCGGGGACTCTTTGTGGATAGGATAATAGATAAGAGGAACAACCACCCCGACATGCCGCAGTCAGGAATTAGGCGTACTGTGAATTGTATAACAAAAAGAGGAACAATAACCCCGACATGCCGCCGTCCGAAATAAAGCGTACTGTGGTTTGTATAACAAAAAAAGAGCAACAACAATCGTTGCTCCTCTTTGTGCGCCCTTAGGGACTCGAACCCTAGACCCACTGATTAAGAGTCAGTTGCTCTACCAGCTGAGCTAAGGGCGCTTGCAATCATTTTTGTATCGATTTGTGCGCCCTTAGGGACTCGAACCCTAGACCCACTGATTAAGAGTCAGTTGCTCTACCAGCTGAGCTAAGGGCGCTCATTTCTTGATTGCGGGTGCAAAGGTACGCTTTTTTTGGTAACCAGCAAAAAATATTTCGATTTTTTTTCGTTTTTGAGTAAAAAATCTTTGTCTCCGGCCTCCAGACAGACTATTTCTGCCCTTCTTTTGGTCATTTAATCCCTGAATCTCACCCTCAGCCCTATGATTTCCTATTGAGTACTTTGGCTGCCTATCGACTCCTATGATTTCCTATAGGTCTCTCTGTTATTTCCTATTTAGAGCCGCATTGTTTCCTATAGGCTCCTATTATTCCTATAGTGGGGAAGGGAGTTAGAGAAGGTTCCGATACCTATAAATGCGACGGTGCGACGGTGCGACACTGCGACGGTTGCTCTTTAGTCTTCTTGTATTTCCTGCTCTTTTCTCCCTTCTGTCTTATGTCCTGGCTTCCAAAGGTTCCGTTTTGGAACGTTAGGAGCAGTGCGATGCCGAACTCCGGTGATGCGATGATCTTCTCTATCGTCGGTGCCGTGGCATAGGCGCCGTGGCGGCGGATGGAGGGCAGCACCTCGGCGGTGACCCAGTGCTTGAACTTCTTGGCAGAAGGGAGCTTCGAGGAAAGGACGAGGGAGTAAAGACCCGACTCGTTGATGATGGTCATTTTCTGTTCTCTACCGATAGTGTCGCGAAACGCG
>Ga0256406_1000082_pt1 | contig 169950 bp, 146 predicted proteins | sample RumenRJG_03DNA_FD_185986 | JGI IMG/M metagenome (GOLD analysis project Ga0256406, IMG submission 185986) | Bovine rumen microbial communities from Lethbridge, Alberta, Canada - RJG_03 | ecosystem: Host-associated > Mammals > Digestive system > Stomach > Rumen | place: Canada: Alberta... | reverse complement strand
CTACAATTTCTCGTTATGAGAGTAAGGCGATTCAAGATGAGGCATATGATACTATGTTGCGTTTGATAAAAGATAATCCGCTGCAAGCTTTGGAATTTTTGAAGAAAAATGCGGATAAATTTCCTGTTACCAAAAGACTTGAAGTAAGATCAAAAATCGTGGAGAAGTTAGATTCATATGGGAAAGAATACCTGACACGACAAGCATTCGAAGGTGAGTATGCAAGTTTTGAAGAACCTTCTGATTCAAATGGATTTGTTTTGTTGGATATAGATAAGCTTGAAGCTGCTATTTCCTATATAGCTGAGAAGGTATCAAATCTTTTCAAGGTTAAGTTGATGAAAATGCTTTGGTACGCTGACGCCTTATCTTATAAAGAGAATGGAGTTGCAATTACCGGATTGGTTTATCGCCATAATAAAATGGGTGCGCTTCCGATTGGACATTACAGCCTCATGAATCTTGAAAATCTGAATGTTCATGAGGAAGTAAGCATCAACTATGATTCCATGCTTCATATTTATCCAAGTAAGGGCATGAATTATAGTGTATTAAGCGATAAGGATAAATCTATTTTGGATGCTGTGATAAGTAAGTTTAAGAATTATACGGCACAAGAAATCGTTGATTATATGCATGAGGAAAAGGCATATCAAGGAACAAATCCTGGAGAAATAATACCATTTTCGATGGCTAAGGAGATAAGAACTTTTTAATACTTGCAGTAATCTTGGTGACAGGCACCATTAAGTATTGACATATCGCGAAAGATAGATATAATAGACGTATGGATAAGATTGAAATATTTAAAGCACTATCAAATGAAACACGGCTCAGCATTATTGAGTGGTTGAAGGAACCGGAGAAAAACTTTCCACCGCAGGGAGGGCATTTTGACGATGCGGTGGATCTGAAGGGCGGAGTGTGCGTTGGAAGCATCCGCGACAAAGCCGGGATATCACAGTCAACTGTTTCTCATTACCTTGATATGCTGCAAAAAGCAGGTCTTCTTCTTTCGGAAAGGCATGGAAAGTGGACATATTACAGACGGAATGAAGAGATGTTGGCTGAACTGGCAGACTACTTCGGTCACGAAATTTAAGTTCTGTATAGATTAGACGGGATGAAGATCCCGTTTAATTTAAACCATTATATATCGACAAAACGAGATATAAGGATATATAGAAACAAGGAGGAATTTCTATGCATTTTTCATGTGGAATCGTCAGACCGCCTTATGAGGCAGGTTCATGTTTTCTACAAGTAACGTCAGGCTGCTCGCATAACAAGTGCCGCTTTTGCACCTTTTACAAGGAAGCACCTTTTTCTGTATCTCCGGAGAGTGAGATACGGGAGGATCTTCAGGAGATCCGGGATTCCGGATGGAAGGTAGAGCGGATTTTTCTGCAGGGGGCAGATCCGTTCCTGCTGAGCTACGACAGACTTAAAAGAATCATGGACCTGATCAAAGAATACCTGCCCTGGGGCGTTTCCGTCGGCGGATATGGCCGAGTTGACAGCGTAAAGAACAAGTCTGTGGAGCAGCTTAAGTCACTGAAAGAAATGGGATATGACATGATCGTATTCGGAATTGAGTCGGGTGATGATGCTGTTCTTGATAAGATGAATAAGGGTTATCATGGAAGTGATATAGTGGAACAGCTCTCCAAGCTGGATGAAGCAGGAATGCATTATTCCGTCATCTTCTTATACGGGCTGGGAGGCCATGATTATGGTATGGGGCATGCCATTAAAACGGCAGAAGTCTTGAATCATCTGTCGCCCGTCAGGGTGCTGGCTTCCGGACTCTCCATCTTCCCTGATACGCCGCTTATGGAAGAAGTGAGAAGGGGTGAGTTTGTAGAAGCCACAGAAACAGAAAAGATACAGGAACTATATACCTTTGTGAATACGCTTGATATCCACACTCTGCTGGATGCAACGAATGTCTCCAATATGATGCCGGTATATGGACATCTTCCGGAGGACAAAGAAAAGATATTGGCGATGCTTAAACAGGGATTGAATGAACAGGGCGAGGAACGGCTTCGGATGCGAAGAGACAGCATGAGAAGTTTGTGACAAAGAATAAGCTGGTAAGAAGCCGCTATGCCCGTTGTAAATGGTCATGGAAAAGCACTTGAGGAGCTTCGTAAAATTGAAAAGAGTCCAGCGGTGCATGGAAGATGAAATGAGAAAGATTACCTTTGCCGATGTGATGACGGATATTCAAAATGAACTAAAGAATGAATAGTAAAAATGTCTCTAAGCCAACATGGTTTAGGGACATTTTTTATCGGGTTTTTGTTATACTTATAGCAATTTAATGCATAGTTTTAATCATGTCAATTGTCCTAATGGAGTCTGCGTTGAAAGGGATCACTTTGGATCGGAATGAAATGAGGTGTAATGCTTATGACAACAAACAAAGACAGTCAGAATCATCCTGTGAAATCAGAAGACTCTCTTGCATTTGAAGGGACTATTCAAAAAATACGGATCATCTCTAATAACCTGTGTTATGGTCCTGCACCTGCCCCGGATGATGAAGTAGAACAGCGGCTTTCGATTAGAGCCGGCGGGGGCATCTGGCTTACACGGTATCGTTATGGCGGATTCGATGATAGAGCACGCTTGCTTGGAAAAGAAAAAATTCCTGCAGATGGAGAAACCATACAAATTATTCTAGATGCCGTTGCCAAGGCCTTTAGTAAAAATGAAAGAAGTATATATATAACAGATGTTGGTTCTTGGAGTATGGAGCTTACTGATTCCAAGGGTCAAACGACAAATATAAGAGGATCGCTGATTTCGGGTATTCCGGAGTCTTTTCCAGGTCTTTCTGATTTTATACGAGACAAGCTTCATAGAAATGATCTGCTTTTATTTGATGGGGGAAAAAGATAAGGATTTGCTTTAACTATTGTGCTGTCTTTACGAAAGGGATATTTTATGAGGAAGGATATAGAAGAAAGATTCGGTGCCGGAATTGCCGAGACGGATCAGACCGGCGAAAGATCCATCGTCAACATCAAAAATCTTGTAAAGCGTTACCGGGAAAAGGTGGCTGTTGACAACTTTTCACTTGATGTAAAAGAGGGCGAGATATTAGGACTCTTAGGTCCGAATGGTTCAGGCAAAACGACTACACTTAACTGTCTCCTATCACTTCTTAAATACGATGCGGGGAGCATAGAAATTTTCGGAAAACCGATGAATCCGTCAGCTTATGACATCAAACGAAACATTGGTGTAGTTATGCAGAATGTGGCTGTAATAAATGCGCTTTCGGTATATGAAAACATCGATTTTTTCTGCGGACTCTATATCAAAGACAAGGCACAAAGAAAAAAATACGTGGAGGAGGCTATTGAATTTGCAGGCCTCTCTGATTATAGAAAGTATCGTCCCCAAAAACTTTCCGGCGGTTTACTTCGGCGTCTTAATATTGCCTGCGGCATAGCCCACCATCCGAAACTCATCATATTCGACGAGCCGACGGTCGCCGTCGATCCCCAGAGCAGGAATGCCATCCTCGATGGTATACGCAGACTGAACAGGGAAGGTGCGACTATTATCTACACATCACACTACATGGAAGAGGTAGAGGAACTTTGTTCACGCATCGTGATAATCGACAAGGGGCGGGAGGTGGCCGAAGGCACAGCTGCCGAGCTTAAGGCCGGTCTCAGAAACCGGGAAATCATAACGATCGAGGTTTCACAAATTTCTGAAGATAATTTAAGAGACATAGGCAAGATAAATTACGTATATGATGTATCGAAAAATGGCGGTCTTCTGACCATAAAGTGCGATGGAGGCAGCCATAACCTTGTTCATATCATGAATTATTTCATGGAGAAAAATATAAGCTTCGGAAGAATCAGCACCCAGCTTCCTACTTTAAACGATGTTTTCCTTGAGATCACTGGAAAGGAGCTGAGAGACTGATGTTTTTACACATATTCCACTACCAGCTCCGGGCGCTTTTTCGGAAGAAATGGTGTCTCTGCTGGAATCTTTTCTTTCCAATAGTGCTGGCAAGCGCCTTCTTTCTGGGTTTTGGCCGCTTCATTAAAAATCCTGATGTTCTCATGTCTGTAAAAACCGCCATAGTAAAGACAAGCGATGATGATGTCAGTGATTCATTTGTCAGTATGGTAAAAAAACTTGATTTTATTCATGTGAAAGTTGTATCCGACAGGAAAGCCAGGCAGCTTTTGAAGGATAAAAAAATTGACGGCATACTCTATGCGCCGTCGATGCAGACGGAGTCAGGCGAGCCGTCACTTACCATTCGGGAAAACGGCATCAACCAGACGATTCTGGCTCAGTTCCTTAAGTCCTATATTGCAAATGCAAAAGAAATGTCGGAGATTTATTCATCCACCCCTGACCCGAAATCCCTAGAGAAAGCAGCCAGGCTTTTGAAAAAAGACATGTCATTCGGCTCTTCTGATGTCGATATAAGGTACTCCGATGATGACAGAAAGCAGATGTCTCCATATATGCATTATTTCTTTGCCTTGATCTCAATGGCCAGTCTCTTCGCTTCCTGGATCAGCACCAGTATTCTCGATGAGATCCTTCCGAATCATTCGGAGATAGGAAAGCGATATGCCAGCGCTCCGGTACCAAAGACTCTCTCACTTACAGCCAGTATTCTTTCAGGTTTTTTGACAGAGCTGATTTGCATAATCTGCCTTATTTTTTATATACAGTATGTTCTCGGGCTGGACTTCAATGCGCCTCTTTTCTATGTCACTTTAATATCAGCTGTCTGCAGTATGACAGGCATATCCTTCGGCGTGATGTTCGGTGCTCTCCTTGGAAATCATCCTTCAGCAAGTGTGGCTGTGCCGCTTATTTTTTCAATGATCTGTTCTTTTTTCAGCGGACTAATGGTCGGTAATATGCAGCAGATCATTCAGGTGACGGCTCCGATAATAAACCGGATAAATCCTGCAGCTCTTCTGACCGACGGACTTGATTCTCTCTGTAATTACGGGATAAGTTCAGTTTACTGGAATGATCTCTTAATGCTTCTGATACTTTCAGCTGTTTCCATTATGATAAGCTCAATTGTTTTGAGGAGGAAAAATTATGCCAGTCTTTAAGTCTTTTTTCAAGATTTTGAAAACAAAGGCTGCTGTCGTCATTATATATATCGGTGTCTTTCTCATCATGATGCTTGCAACGGTATCCAATGGAAGCAGCAAGGAAAGCAGTATCTTTAAGACGGATGATCTTAGTATCGCTGTCCTTGACCAGAGCAGAAGTACCCTGTCGAAGCAGGTAATAAAGATGCTGAAAAAGGACAACAGGATAGAAGTTGTTAAAAAATCAGGGAAGCAGGATTCTTATAAAAAGCTTTTTCGCGAGCTGAATGATGATGTGCGTTACGGAATATATGATTTCGTCTTGATCCTGCCGGAAAAATTCGCTGAAGACAGCCACTACAACTATTTCGCTTCTTCCGAAAGCTCATCCGGATATATCATCCGTGCCCGCCTTGATACCTTCCTTAAATTCGTAAAAATAAATATTTCCGCCGGCATGAGTAAAAATGACGCCATGAAAAAAGCAGCAAAGGTTTCAGAAAAAGCTGAGCATCCGGAAATATCCATGACTTCTTTTGATGACAAAAGTCGAAATTCCAATAATGAACTCTATTTATATTACAGATTCATGTGTTATTCTATGATGCTTTCAATAGTGACTGGAATCTGCATGGTCTTTACAGAAATGAAGAATGAAGATCTGGTCTGGCGTATTCAATGCTCATCCATACCATTAAGAAGAATAGGCCTTGAAAGGCTTCTGGCCGCGATACTCTTTGCCATCTCTGTCATGGGTCTCCATATTCTCTTTGCATTTATTGGAAGCGGAGGAAGCAGCGGGGATGGGAAACTGGGTCTTTTGATTGTAAATCTCATTCCCCTCACGCTTATGTCGGCAGCTTTTGCATTTTTTTTAAGCGCATTGACCGGGGATGAGAATATTATAAATATGATAACAAACATGGTCGCAATCGCCATGAGCTTTATGTGCGGCGTATTCATAGATCAGAACATGCTGCTGAAGAGTGTGATGAAGGCAGCGCATTTCATGCCTTTCTACTGGTATGAGTGCGGAGTAAACGCGGTGAGATCATCGGGATCTTCTTTTCCTGCTGATTTTGTCGTCTGCATTGTGATTCAACTTGTGTTCGCAGTAGCCTTTGCAGCCACTGGAATGGTTATTTCCAGAGTCAGGGCATTTGATAAATGACGGCATAAACATTTTACAATGTGTGAATGCACGAAGAACGGCAGTTTTACTGTCCCTTGCTGTCGGAGTATGCACGGATAAAAAATAATTAATTTAAATTTGTGAGGAAAGATAATAACATGACGAAGTCAACTTACGGAAATCCTGATGCGAAAATGGTTTTGATTCAGTTGGTGGATGAACATGATCTTGAAACAATGGACACTGAGCTTATGGAAATACGAAGGCTTACGGATGAAGATTTTTATTTGATTGCGATGAAGGTTCGGGATTGGAATAACGATCTGTCTCCGTGGGAAGCTCCGGCCGTATTCGGCAGAGAAAATTTCGGAAAAGGTTCAGATGACACTCTGAAAGAGGTATTGAAGAATTGCTGTGATCTGTCGAAAAATTATATTATTGGCGGATATTCCCTGGCGGGGCTTTTTGCATTGTGGGCTGTCACAAAGACGAATGTATTCAAGACGTGTGCAGCAGCATCTCCGTCTGTGTGGTTTCCCGGTTTTGTGGAATATATGAATGATCAAAGAATATATTCTGAAAGGATCTATTTAAGTCTGGGAGACAAGGAAGAAAATACAAGAAATCCTGTAATGTCTACTGTCGGGGAGAAAATAAGAGAATTATATGAATTACTTGAAAAAAAAGGAGTTCATACCATATTGGAATGGAATAAGGGAAATCATTTTCTCGAATCAGATATAAGAATGGCAAAAGCATTTGCATGGGCGTTGAATGCCCAAAATGGCAAATGATTGAGAAAAAAATGATTTTGTGGCAGGGAATGTGTGACATAATTTTAAGAAAATCATTTTTCCTCCTTTAGGAGGAAAGCGAGATTTGATCCGTGCGATCATCGGTGGCAGCACAGATCAAAAAGGAAGAAAGCAAGATTTGATCTGCGCGAGCAGGAGGGGGAGCACAGATTAAAAAGGAGAAAATTGAGATTTGATCTGTGCGAGCAGGAGGGGGAGCACAGATTAAAAAGGAGAAAATTGAGATTTGATCTGTGCGAGCAGGAGGGGCAACACAGATCAAAAAGGAAGAAAACAAGATTTGATCTGTGCGAGCAGGAGGGGGAGCACAGATCAAAAAGTAGGAAAGCAAGATTTGATCTGTGCGAGCGGGAGGAGTAGCACAGATCAAAAAGGAAGAAAGCAAGATTTGATCTGTGCGAGCAGGAGGGGCAACACAGATCAAAAAGGAAAAAAGCGAGATTTGATCCGTGCGAGCAGGAGGATTATGAGATGCTGAATCAGGAGTCGGATCTTGACCATCCACTTAGGACAGCCGGGATTCTATCTATAAACTGTTTTGAAGCTTCGATCGTAAGCAGGAATCCATCAGTGTATTCTGAGAGGTGATAATATTGTCTTATTGCAGTTGGTTTTTGACGAACAATTTACAGAGAGAATATCACGAGGAATGGGGTATGCCACTTCATGATGATAAGATGCAGTTTGAATATCTGTCATTGGAAGTGATGCAATGCGGTCTCAATTTTGGCCTTGTATTAAGGAAGCGGAATATTCTTCGAATGTGTTTTGACGACTTTGATTTTGATAAAGTTGCCACTTATAATGATAAAGATGTGGAACGAATCATGCATACGGACGGCATGATTAAGTCCGAACGGAAGATTCGCGCCATCATTTCCAATGCAGCGGCATATCTTAGGATACGAGAGGAATTTGGAACTTTTTCTGATTATCTGTGGGCATTTACAGATAACAAGACAGTTCTATATAAAGGTCATGAAAAAGGCCTGATTCCGGCGAGCAATCTTCTTTCAGAAAAGATCAGCAAGGATTTGAAGAAAAGAGGCTTCAAATATCTAGGACCTGTAGTGACTTATTCTTTTCTTCAGGCGTGCGGGATAATAAATGATCATGACACAGCCTGTCCGAGGAGAAAATATTTGATAGAACATTATAAAACGGTGGTGAAGCAAAGATCTGGAGAAAAAGGGGTGCAGCAGTATTGAACATGCTGTTACCTGTCCGGGATTTCACTATTTTGTCGGATCGGAGTTGTTAAGCCTTTCGTTCACTATTGTTCTATTAGGTTGCCTGGTTTATTTGATGTATAATATTGAGGCATTTAGTCGTGTGAGGCTTCACGTATAATATTGGGAAAAATAGAATAGGAATGATAAGAGGCAGAAGATGGGGGATAAGGGAAGCAGAATTTTATTAGTAGAAGATGACCGGGCAATTACCGATTCCCTCAAAGAATTTCTATCATCGGAGGGGCTGGAGGTCTTCTCGGCAGGAAGTCAGAAGGAGGCCTTGGAAGCATTGGAGGGGGCTGAATTTGACATGATCCTTCTGGATTTGACTTTGCCGGACGGCAGCGGTTACAGCATTTGTCACAAAGTGAAAGAGGAAAGCGATATTCCGGTAATTTTTCTCACAGCTTCCGATGATGAAAATAGTGTGGTGACTGGCTTTGATCTTGGCGCAGATGATTACATTGCAAAACCCTTTCGGCCGCGCGAGCTCTTGTCGAGGATTCGAAATGTATTAAGGAGGAGCCGGTCAGGGTCTGATATCATTAAGATTCATGACCTTAAAATTGATCAAGCCGGAGGACGTGTTTTCCGGGATGGGGAGGAAATTCCGCTTTCTGCTATGGAATACCGGCTCTTTGGTATTTTTCTCGAAAATAGAGGACGGATATTGTCGCGGAATCAGCTCTTGGAGGCAGCCTGGGACTTCGCCGGCGATTTCGTTAATGACAATACGCTTTCGGTTTATATTAAGCGGCTGCGTGAAAAAATCGAAGTGGATCCGCAGAAACCTGAAATTATCCGGACGGTTCGAGGATTGGGCTATCGGATGGATCTGGAGTAATATTTTATGAATTTTCGTAAAAAATACAAACGGATTTTTCGAAATCGACAAAGCCGGATCTTTCTTTTCACCTGGATCGGTTTGGTATTCACTGGACTTATCATACTGTGGTGTTTGACTGGCAGTATTAACCGAAAAACACAAGCCTCTCTTCTTTTTTTATGGCTTCTGCCCCAGATCCTGGTTTTTATTTTCTGGTATATTCACACGGAGAGAAGTTTACAGGAAATGGCTGAACTCAGTGATAGCGTGGATCGGGTTCTCCGAGGGGAATCAAGTTTGTCGATTCAGGCTTCCGAAGAGGGAGAGCTTTCAATATTGGCGAGCGAACTGGAAAAAATGACCGTTCGCCTGAAAACAGATGCAGACAGACGTCTAAAGGATAAACAGAAAATGAGTCAGGTGATTGCTGACATTGCTCACCAGCTCAGGACACCGCTCACAGCCATACATCTTAATCTTGATCTTCTTCTTAAAGAATCATTAGAAGAAGTCGTAAATCCTGGCAGAAGCCGCAGCCTTCATGAGATTCGCCGGAGCCTGGCACGGATGGAGAATCTGGTGGAAGCCCTGCTCAAGGTTGCAAAGCTCGACTCTGGAACGATCGTTTATCAGAAGGAAGTGCTTTCTGCCCGTGAACTCGTGAAGAAGTCAGAGGAACCACTTAAGATCCCAATGGAATTGAAGAACGAAACATTGCATATTGAAGGCGATGCAGACTTTGTCGGAGATCCTCATTGGACAACGGAGGCAATAGGAAATATCCTAAAAAACTGCATGGAGCATACGCCGGATGGAGGCAGTATCGAGGTTAAAATCAGCGATTCTCCAATTCGGGCGGAAATTGAGATTAAGGATAATGGACCGGGCATTCCTGAAAATGATCTGCCAAAACTCTTTGAACGATTTTACCGGGGCAGCAATGCTTCTCCGGAGAGTGTCGGCATCGGTCTTTCGCTGGCAAGAGAGATCGTTACAAATCAAAACGGATCAATAAAAGCATTTAACCGGAAAGACAGGGAAAAAGGTAAAACGGGAGCCTGCTTTATTATCCGCTTCTATAAATAGCAAAAAACAATTGTGACATTTCGGTGACAGAATTTATTTGAAATCTGTCACCGGGGTGTCATTTTTGTATTCTATGATATTTAAAGAACAGAAGGAATGATTTTTGAAGCAGAAGTAATGATTCTTGGAGCAGAAGATCAGAGATCAATTGAGAGGTTAAATAATATGGAAATATTACGTGTCGAAAATCTGACCAAGATCTACGGATCTGGTGAAAACAGGGTAATTGCCCTGGACCATGTGAATTTTGCAATTGAGAAAGGCCAGTTTGTCAGCATAATAGGGCCATCGGGCTCCGGAAAGTCGACCCTTCTTCATATTCTTGGAGGCGTAGACCGGCCTACTGAAGGTAAGGTTTATTTGAATGACCAGGATGTCTATGCAAGGAATGATGAGGAAATGGCAATTTTTCGCCGCCGTCAGGTAGGACTTATATACCAGTTTTACAATTTGATTCCGGAATTGACTGTGGAAGAGAATATTACCCTGCCACTTCTTATGGATGGCCGGAAACCGGATCCAAAGATCGTTAGAGAGCTTATTCATAATTTGGGACTTGAACAAAGAGTTAATAATTTGCCTGCACAATTGTCCGGCGGTCAGGAGCAGAGAGTATCTATAGGCAGAGCCTTGATTACTTCGCCGGCTGTTGTACTTGCAGATGAGCCTACCGGAAATCTGGATTCCAAAAACAGCCAGGAGATCGTTAATCTCCTTAAGGATTCCAACCGACGTTACCAGCAGACTTTGATAGTGATCACACATGATGAGGATATAGCTCTTCAGGCTGATCGAGTACTTGCGATTGAAGACGGCCGGATCGTCCGCGATGAACTTCTGAGGAGGTGAGTCATGCGAATTTTTAATCAATTAACAAAACGGATGCTGAAAGAAAATAAAACAAGGACTTTGGTGACTCTTATCGGAATCGCTCTTTCCATGACACTTTTGACTGCAGTCATTGAAGGCGCAGTAAGCGGTATGAACTATCTTCGTGAAGCAGAAAGTGAAAATGTCGGCTCTTTTGAGGCGGTTCAGACTGATCTTACAGAAAAACAGGCGAAGAAGATCTCAAATCTTTCAAAGATTAAGCAAAGCCGCATCATCAAGGAAGTCGGCTGGGCACCGGTGAGCCAGAAGAATACGAATAAACCTTATCTTCTGATTCAGTCAGTTCCGTCTGACATTACCGATCTTGTCAGCATTCATATCACAGAAGGCAGGATGCCGAAGAATGATGATGAGATCCTTTTGCCAAACCATCTTATGGACTTTGGCTTTAAAAAGCTGCCGCTTTATTCAAGTCTGGATCTGAACCTTGGACAGCGGCGGCTTGCAGGTCGTATTCCGAATACGAACGAGTTTTATGAGGCATCTGATGAGACCGAAGATTCTGCGGAGGAATGGATCCCCGGTGAAAAAAGGACCTACAAGGTGGTTGGTTATTATGAACGCATCAATCGCACAATTGAAGATTACAAGTGTCCCGGCTTTATGGCACTAACGACAGGCTCTGCAGGAGATGGCAGATATAGTGTGGTTTTCACTGTAAAAAATCCGCTTAGGATCAAGCAGCTTCCTAATAGTGATCCGGATCTTTTTAAGAACATCAGACTGCATTCGGAACTTCTTCGAACATATGGTTTATTTTTAGACAGTGGCTGGCAGGAGATTTTCATAGGATTTGTTTCGATTCTTCTTTTCCTGATTGTGTTTGGGTCAATTTCACTTATCCGAAACTCTTTTGGCATTTCTGTTGAAGAGAGAACAAGGAAATATGGTATGCTTCGATCAATAGGTGCGACCAGAAAACAATTGACAGCATCGGTTCTGTATGAGGCTTTTCTTCTGTCTCTGGCTGCTATTCCTATAGGTCTTCTGGTGGGCTGTGGAGGAATCGGTCTTACACTTTTTCTTTTAAGGGATAACTTCCGGGTATTTGTTTCTGATATTCCGGTCTATATTCATCTGAAAATCTCTTTGCCCGGTCTGATGCTGGCAGCAATTCTATGCCTGCTTACTGTTCTTTTGTCGGCCCTTCATCCCGCCATTAGGGCAGGAAAAATGTCTCCGATGGAGGCTCTTAAACAGACCAGGGATATTAAGATTCGAAAGAAAGATCTTGGAAGAAGACCAATCAGGGAAGGGCATCTGGCATATGCCATGGCAAGGAGAAATTACAAGCGAAACCGAGGAAGAAGTTTCTCAACTGTTTTTGCCTTATTTGCAAGCATTGTGCTATTTGTTTCGGCGTCAGCCTATTCTTCCTATCTTATGAAATTAACGAAAATGCAGAAGATTTCCGAGATGGATGTCTCTATGAATGTAAGTAAGAAGAGCAGTACTGCTCTTACGGATGCGCTTTCACTCAGTCAGGAATGTCTGGGACTTTCGGGGATCAAGGAAGGAGCTGGCGAAGTGATCATCACAGCTTTTGATCAAATTAATTTCGAAAAAGAAAAGCTGGAACCGAAATACCGCTCTGTCAGCGACATTCAGGGGAGTAGTTATGTGCCGGAAATTAGCTTTCTGGATGATTATAGTTTCCGAAAACTTCTGAAGGAAAATAACCTATCCGAAAAGGATTATATGGATAAGAATCATCCTCTTGGGCTTATTTTTAACCAGAACAGCATATTTGTAAATGGAGGAGAGCCTAAAAAGATAAAGATGGTTGACTCTGATGCTTTTCCAATCTCTGCTGTTGGAAGATTAATGACTTCTCCCGATGCTTTAACGGAGAATATGGATATAGCAATAAATCTTACCATAGGGGCAGAACTTAAGACCAGACCCTGGTTCGCAGAGCGAGATGCTATTATCTACTATCCCCAGTCTTTGATGGAGAATGTTCTGGGCCAGGATTTGATGAATCGGAACAATGGAATGTCAATTGCCAGCGTGGAAGCAGGTTTCCGAGGCGGCGATCATGCGAAAATTGCTGAGGATGGGAAAAAGATGATGGATGAAAAGCATTTAAATGGTTTCGTTTTGGACAATGTCAAGGAGGAAGAGAATACCCGCATGCTTATAATGGTCGTGAATGTCTTCGCCTATGGATTTATTATCCTGATTTCGCTTATTGCTGTTACGAATGTTTTCAATATTATTTCAACAAGCATGCTTTTACGGAAGGGGGAATTTGCCATGCTTCGTTCAATAGGACTTTCCAGAAAGGAGCTGATCCGAATGCTGGAAATAGAATGCGCATCATATGGATCACGGGCTTTGCTCACGGGAATACCAGTTTCCTGCTTGATCAGTTATCTTCTATATTTGAAAGTGATGGCAAATAGCGACCTTAGTAGCATCCATTTCTATATTCCCTGGCAGGCAATTTTAACAGCTATAGCATCAACAGCCGCCGTGGTCTACATTTCCATGCGCTATGCGGAGCGGAAGATCTCGAAGGAAAATCTGATCGATGCTTTAAAGGATAGTGACTGAGCAAGCAGGGCGTAGCACAGATCAAAAGGGAAGAAAGCAAGATTTGATCTGTGCGGAAATCAGTGGCGCACAGATTGAAAGTGAAGAAAGCGAGATTTGATCGGTGCAATCAGGAGTGGCAGCACAGATCAAAAAGGAGGAAAGCAAGATTTGATCTGTGCAATCAGGAGGGGCAGCATAGATCAAAAAGGAGGAAAGCGAGATTTGATCTGTGCAAGCAGGACGTAGCACAGATCAAAAAGGGAAAAAGCAAGATTTGATCTGTGCAAGCAGAAGAGACAGCGCAGATCAAAAAGGAGGAAAGCGAGATTTGATCTGTGCAAGCAGGACGTAGCACAGATCAAAATTGAAGCCTGAGAAATCACATTTCATTGGATCATAAAAGCAGTGCCAGCCCGATAAGAAATTGACCGGTGAAATAAAAGATATGATTACTGATTAGATCCACCGGACGGTCTTTGCCCTGCCCAAAGTAAGTTCCTGAGAGAATCAGGTCGGAGATCAGGAAGAAAGATGCTCCGACTGCGAAGAAATTTGCCAGCAGCGAATTGAATTTCTTCAAGATTGCGATCTCAAATCCAAGAAAAGTCGAAGCTAGAATTATGATTGAATAAATAGTTACTAAAAATTTGAAATCTCCATAGGTCATGCCTAGAAGACGATCACATCGTCCTACCGCCAGACCTAGGACGAGGGCCAGAAGTAAAAACACAATTGTTATCATAAGATGATTGAATAATACCGATCCGAAACGAATGATGTTATATGTAATATAAAGAAAATGCCCGATCATGAAAGCAATGAAACCGCCTCGGGTATATGAATTCCTTCTTTCAATGTCGACGTATCGTAAGCCGAGAAGAAAATCGCCGATAAGACTTGCGAAAGCACCGGAAATTAAGAAAAGGCAGAAATTTGAAATATACGTTCGACAGCAGGACATGGCTATTCCAACTATAACAAAGCAGCTGCTGGTTAGAATTTTAAGATAAACTGTTTCGGGATTGGCTCTTTTAAAAGGATCCACCATATTCCGAAGAAACAAAATACAGAAGATTCCCATAAGAATCATTAAGAAAAGTAAAAAAAATGCAATCCCATTCGAAAGCATAGTGACCTCCCTTTACTGCATAAGTTTTTATATCCACTGATCTCATTGTATGCCGGAATATGTGGAAATAGCAATACTAACAGTAATGCGCTAAAATAAGATGGATTTTGTAAGCACAGTAGATAAGAGGATCAATAAAAATGAAGATTGTAATTGCAACTGATTCTTTTAAGGGATCTCTTTCAAGTCTTGAGGCGGGAGACGCCATCAAAGAGGGAATTCTGCTTGCTGATCCGGAGGCGGATGTTGTTATAAGGCCGGTTTCTGATGGCGGCGAGGGAATGACCGAGGCTCTTACTCTTGGAATGGGTGGAACTTACGAAACAGTGGAGGTGTGCGGACCTTTTCAGAATCAGGTTGAGGCCAGATATGGAATACTTGAAGATGGGACAGCGGTCATGGAGATGAGCCAGGCAGCAGGAATAACACTGGTTCCGGAAGGCTGTCATCTCGACCCCATGACAGCCACAACTTTTGGCGTGGGTCAGATGATAAGAAATGCGATGAATAAAGGCTGTCGGTCTTTCATTATAGGAATCGGAGGATCTGCGACTAATGATGGTGGAGCGGGAATGCTCCAGGCATTGGGATTTTCCCTGCTTGATTCAAGAGGCCGGCAAATAAGGTCTGGAGCTCAAGGACTCGCGGATCTCGTTTCGATTGATGACAGAAATGTCATTCCAGAGCTTAGATCATGCACTTTCAGGATAGCTTGCGATGTGAAGAATCCTCTTTTAGGCCCTAATGGAGCTTCGAGAATTTTCGGTCCCCAGAAAGGTGCTGATGAAGAAGATATATTAAAAATGGACGCATGGCTCGGACATTTTGCCGAGCTTGCGGGCGGAGAGGCGGATGCCGAGGGAGCAGGCGCAGCAGGCGGTCTGGGCTTTGCGTTTAATACTTTTCTTTCGGCCAGGCTTGAATCCGGGATTGACCTTGTTTTAGATGTAACAAAGCTTTCAGATTATGTGAAAACCTGTGATCTTTTGATCACAGGTGAAGGCAGGTTAGATTCACAGTCTGCTATGGGAAAGGCTCCTATAGGAGTCGCAAATATAGGTAAAAAATACAGGAAAAAGGTGATTGCCTTTTCGGGAAGTGCCACAAGGGACGCAAGAGTAGTTAATTCCTGCGGCATAGATGCTTTTTTCCCGACAATGCGTATACCGATATCTCTTACGGATGCCATGAAATATGATATTGCAAGGCAGGACATAATAGACACGGTTGAACAGGTGATGAGGCTTTACCGGATCCTTGCATGATATATATGAAAACATTATTCATTCTCAATGCATGATTTATATGAAAACCTTATTCCCTTCTCAATGCATCAATGGGATTAAGCTTGGAAGCCTTGTTTGCCGGGGCGACTCCAAAGAATATGCCGATTGCGAGAGAGAAAGCCATTGAGATGAATACCCATTGGATCGGAACTGCAAAATTGATTTGAAGAAAGATCGAGATTATTCGGGCTATAATGATTCCAAGTAAAAGCCCTATGAGACCGCCGACACCGGTGAGGACAGCTGATTCCGTAAGGAATTGGACAAGAATGTCACGGCGCTTGGCTCCGAGGGCTTTTTTTAAACCTATTTCGGAAGTACGCTCTGTGACAGAAACCAGCATTATGTTCATGACACCGATGCCTCCGACCAGAAGCGAGAGAGAGGCAATAGAAACCAGCATGGCTGTTATGGCATTTGTAAGAGTTTTTAAAGAATTATCAACCTGGCTCGAGGATGCAGACTTGTATTCGCATCCGGAAGGGAGAGAATTCATATTGAGTATATCTGCAGCCTGGTTTCCTACTGTTTTCATAAGGCGGGTGTCGCTTACACGGATGGCCGCGCTCTCGGCAGCATCGAAGCTTACTGGAATCGCAAAAGATTTCATGGGAATATAGATACTGCTGTCAGATGAAAAAAGGCTCATGTTGTAATCGTCTATAGATTCATATGAAGTCTGGCTGCTCTGGCTGCCGCCGACCACTCCTACAATGTAAAAGGGCTCCCCTTTTATCTCGAGTACAAGGCCGGTAGGGTCACTGTTGTTAAAGAGACTTTCACACATTTGTTCCCCAATGATGCAGACTTTGTCGGTCGAAGAATATTCATTTTGGGTGAAATTTCTCCCGTAAATAAGCCTGCTTTCTGTAGTTTTGAAATATGTTGGTGTTATGCCGTAAAGGGTCACTGCCGGGCCGTTGTTGTAGGACATGTCATTGTATCTTATGCCATCGTAGAACTGGGCAGAAACATATCTTGCAGCATCTTCGACTCCGGGGATCTTCTTAATGGAATTAATTTCTGCTTTCGAGATCGGGGTCATGCTGGTAATGACCTGGCCGTTGTTGTAATCGTCGCTGCCAGACTGCTGCAAAGTCACATTTGTGACATTGTTGCCCGCTCCTATAAGGCTTTTCTGGAGCTTTTTGGATGTTCCCTCCACTATCGAGACTATGGCCAGTATTGAAGCAATTCCTATGATAACTCCGAGCATAGTAAGAAAAGATCTCATTTTATGTGAAAAAATGCCTTTCAGAGCTTCACTTAAATTTTCAATCATAAATATTCCTTTCGATTTTTAAAGAAAAAGATTTTCCTTAATTGAAAAGCCTGCTAAGGATTGTTTCCTGAGCCTTTCGGGTCGTCTTGTTGCCGGCATAGCCTGTCTTTGAATAAGGGAAGGCAATAAGGTCACTATTTTTAAGCCCTTCGAGAATCATGACAGAATTTGAATCATATTTAGCAGGGCTTGTCTTAACATAAACCTTTTTGAGATGGCCCTTTCGGTCGACCAGACAGTAAGTACCTTTCTTATCGGATCTTACATAACCGCGGTTGAGGATACCGGGCTTTTTCCCCTTGGAAAATGTGATCGAGACACTGTCATCAGGGTTGAAACCGCTGCCGTCCTTAAGAAAAGCAATGAATTCATAATAGGAAACATTATCAATAGTGGATTCAGGAACATCGGATGAAGTCGAAGGATAATCTGAAACATATGTTACAGTGCCTTTTGAAGTGCTGTCGCTAATATAATTTTTGGCACTGATCTTGCTGCCGGACTTTATTGTATTCTTGCTGAATTCATCGATATAGCCCTTTATTGCGATACCTGTTTCGGAACTAATGGTGATAAAAGGAGTTCCGGAGGAAACCGAGGTATTTGGGTCAGAAATGCCGGCGACTTTTCCGTCTACGAGTGCTTTTATCGTGCAGTCATCGATCTGTTGCTGGAGGGACTGAACATCGACCTTGGCGGAATTTATGTCCTTAGTAAGACTTGCTATATCAGCAGTTGTGTTCTTTATAAGCTCGGCTTTTTCTTCCTCGCTTATTCCATCAGTTTCTGAGTCATCGATTTTTGTATCATCAATGGAAGAATCACTTCCTTCGTTTGTTTCATTGCCAGGCTTAATATTAGAGTCTTCCACGATTCCCGGATTGCTATTAGAGCCTTCCACGATTTCCGGACTGGTATTAGAGCCTTCCCCGATTTCCGGACTTGTATTAGAATCTTCCAAACTTTCCGGACTGGTATTAGAGTCTTCCCCGATATCCGGATTTGTATTAGAATCTTCCCGACTTTCTGGTTTGCTATTTGAACCTTCTTCGTTTTCCGGATTACTATTAGAGGCTTTTTCGCTTTCCTGCTTATTATTAATATCTGTTTTAAAGCCCGGAATATCATTAGAAATGGTTTCGATGGGTTTTACAGTTTGAAGACCTTTATAATAAGAGAGAAGCTTATTCTTTATATCAAGCTGGGCTTGTGATGAAGCAATCACTTCTTTCTGGGCGGCAAGCTGATTTTCGAGATCCTTGGAATCGTAGGAGAAAAGCTTGTCACCTTTTTTAACAGTGTCACCTTCTTTAACATAGATATTTTTGATGGTCTTCTCGGAATTCAAAGTAATGGACTGGGCATTGTCATTTGTTACAATGCCGTCGCATGTGCCTGATAGATCATCACTGGTCTTAAGATCTGAATATGGCTGTACATAGGCGTATGAACGAAAGCGCATTATTGAATGGATTTTCACTGCCAGAAAAATGACCATAACAAGCAGTATGGAGAGAAAAATAAAAAGCTTTTTATGCTTCAGGAGATGCTTCATCTTCGTCCTCCTTTGTTTCGCAGATTTTTCCGTCAATGATCTTGATTACTCTATTTGCGTGTCTCGCTATGCCTGGATCGTGGGTGATCATTATTATGGTTATGCCGCTGTCGCTGAGCTCGGAAAAAAGTTCCATGATTTCTGCTCCCGACCTCTGGTCGAGGGCTCCTGTAGGTTCATCTGCGAGCACGATCGATGGCTTATTGATAATTGCTCTCGCTATTGCGACTCTCTGCTTCTGGCCTCCGGAAAGCTGGCTGGGGAGATGGTTTATCCTGTCCTTAAGGCCAACACGGATAAGGGCAGCTTCAGCTATCTCCTTTCGTTCATTTCTTGGAACTTTTGTATATTTAAGAGGGAGCATGACATTGCTTAAAGCTGATTCTGATGGCAGAAGCTCGAAATTTTGAAAAACGAAACCGATTTTTTCCGCACGGATATCGGCAAGCCGGTTATCGTTAAGTTTAAGGACATCGACGCCGTCAAGGAGATAAGAACCTTTTGTCGGCGTGTCAAGACAGCCGATTATATTCATCAATGTTGATTTTCCCGAGCCGGACGGCCCCATGATGGATAGATAATCACCATCATTCACTTTTAGGGAGATGTCGTGAAGGACAGGGACGGGAGTAGTGTCCAATTGGTATGTTTTTTCAATATGACTAAGTTCTATCATTTACCTTCCTCTGCACTTCCGTCATCGCTTGTGTCTATTTCTACGAATACATGCTGTCCAACAAAAAGGCCTTCCGGATTGTCTATTGAAACATAGAAATTGTAATTTGATGCCTTTTCTGTCTGGCCGGAATCGGAATCGCCCATGTATTCGCTTGTGGTATTGTCAGAAGCGGTCGCCTGGGTATCTATTTTCGTGATCTTTCCACTATAGGTCTTGTTGTTGACACGTGTCGAAATGCTGACTTTCATGCCTTCCTTTAGAGATCCGACATTAAGCTCATCAACCCTGGCTTTGATCCTGAAGGAAGTGTTTGAAAGTATTGTTATGAATGAACCATCAGAAGAAGATGAAGATGCTACTTTTGATACGATCCCGTCTATGGGAGAAGTCACTATCGATGAGGAGATCTTCTTTTTAAGGGAGTCAATTTCGGCCTGTTTGGTCTGCTGGTCGAGCTGGGCCTGCTTTAGCTGTGATGTGAGATCCTGAATCTGTGAATCGTATTGAAGCTTCATGTTATCAGAAGCGGCAGCAGCCTTTTGTTTGTTGAGTTCGTTCAGCTGATCCTGGCAGGATTTTATGGTGTCGCCATAGCCCTGGATCTCAAGATTGGCCTGCTGAACCTGGAGAGAGTAGTCTTTGCTTTGATAGGTAAAAAGTGTCTGGCCGGCTGTAACATTGTCTCCGGCTTTCACATTTATGGATTCGACTGTCCTGTCTGAATCAAGATTTATATTGTAGGATTGCTCAGGCTCTATTATGCCGCTATAGAGATTTTTTCCCGGTATTTCGGAATCGGAACCATATTCATCGATTGTATTGTAGGAATCATTAGATTTCTTTCTTTTTAAAGAGAAGAAAAGAAGGATAGAAGCGATGGCAATTACGATAATGCCTATTATCAGTTTCTTGTGCCTTTTCATATAAGCTCCTTTTACATGAATGCCATGTTTACGTTGTTCATTTAATAATTTAAATTATATGATTTGCAAAATCAATAAAAGTGTGAAAGGTATTTTGACTCATATATTATATTGAGTTAGAATTTATACAAGAAACGCATTATGTGGTAAGAGGGACAAAATGACTACGATCAGTGATATGAAAATAGGACAGGCTGCTATTGTTTCAGCAGTCGGAGGTGAAGGGGCGCTAAGGCAGCACTTTCTCGATATGGGAGTTATTCCTGGAGTCAGGATAGAGCTTGTGAAATATGCTCCGATGGGAGATCCGATCGAGCTCAAGGTTCAGAGTTACGATCTTACGCTCCGTTTGGCTGATGCCAACAAGATCGAGGTCAAAAACATCCATTTTCCCGGAGAACAGTCAAGGTCTCTTGCCGGACTTGCCATGCAGCCGGATGGACGCACCCGATATGAATTTACAGATCATCCGGGACTAGGCGAGGATGGGCTTTATCATGATAAAAAGCATGAGCATCCTCTTCCTGAAGGAACGACACTTACTTTTGCCCTGGCCGGCAATCAGAATTCCGGTAAGACCACACTTTTTAATCAGCTCACGGGTTCAAATCAGCATGTAGGAAATTTTCCCGGAGTTACGGTAGATCGTAAGGACGGAGTGATTCGAGACCATAAAGACACTATGGTCACAGATCTTCCGGGAATATATTCTATGTCGCCATACACAAGCGAGGAAGTTGTATCCAGACAATTTATTTTAAATGAGAAGCCAAAAGGCATAATAAATATAGTAGATGCAACGAATATTGAAAGAAATCTCTATCTCACTCTTCAACTTATTACATTAAACGTCCCCATGGTCGTAGCGCTTAATATGATGGATGAGGTGCAGGCCAACGGAGGATCGGTTGATATAAATAAAATGGAACGCCTGCTTGGAGTTCCTGTCATTCCTATTTCGGCTGCGAAAAATGAAGGAATCGATGAGCTCGTGAGTCATGCTATTCATGTGGCAAAGTATCAGGAGAAGCCTCAAAGACTTGATTTCTGCAGCCCTGAGGGGAAAAGCGGTCCGGTTCACAGGTCTATCCATGCAGTCATGCATCTTATAGAAGATCATGCAGAAGAGTCTGGGATCCCTGTCCGGTTTGCAGCCACTAAGCTTATTGAGGGTGATAATAGTGTTATCGATGCACTGAAACTCGATGAGAACGAGCAGGAGACTGTTGAACATATTGTAAGACAACTGGAAAAAGAGAGCGGTCTCGACAGGTCGGCGGCTATTGCCGACATGCGGTTTAATTTTATTGAAGGACTTGTCGAGTCCTCTGTAGTAAAGCCGAAGAAGAGCAAAGAAAGAACCAGAACAAACCGCATAGATAAGGTTCTGACAGGAAAATATACAGCCATACCTATGTTTATTCTTATAATGGCTTTAATTTTCTATCTTACATTTAATGTAATCGGAGGCACTCTTCAGGATATACTTGATACAGGAATAATGAATTTAAGTTCAGTGGCTGAATCAGCTATGAAGAATAGCGGCGTGAACCCTGTCCTTGTTTCGCTTGTTATAAACGGAGTCTTTAGCGGAGTAGGTTCGGTGGTTTCATTTTTGCCTATAATAGTGACACTTTTCTTCTTCCTGTCAATGCTTGAGGACTCGGGCTATATGGCCAGGATAGCCTTTGTCATGGATAAAATTTTAAGAAAGCTCGGCCTTTCCGGCCGAAGCATAGTGCCAATGCTTATAGGTTTCGGCTGCTCTGTCCCTGCGGTAATGTCGAGCAGGACTCTGCCTTCTGAGCGTGACAGAAAGCTCACGGTCATCATGATACCTTTTATGAGCTGCTCAGCTAAGCTTCCTATATATTCGTATTTTATATCCGCTTTTTTCCCGGGCAGGGGCGCTTTAGTAATGCTCCTTTTGTATTTAACGGGAATTGCTGTAGGAATCTTAACAGCGCTTATCTCCAAAAACACTCGCTACAAGGGTGAGGCAGTTCCTTTTGTCATGGAGCTTCCTACCTACAGAATGCCGCGTCCAAAGAATGTCGGTCAGCTGATTTGGGAAAAATCGAAGGACTTTTTACAGAAAGCATTTACAGTTATTTTTCTTGCATCGATTGTTATATGGTTCTTCCAGACTTTCTCGCCATCATTTGCAATGGTAAGTGATTCTTCGAAGAGTATGCTGGCTGTATTTGCGGGATTTCTTGCTCCTGTTTTTAAGCCGCTTGGATTCGGAGACTGGAGAATGGTGACATCCCTTATAGCCGGTTTCATGGCGAAGGAAAGTGTCGTTTCCACACTTGGGATCCTTTTCGGAAGCGTTTCGGCTTTGCAGAAGGTTCTTACACCCGAGACTGCCGCATCTTTCCTTGTTTTCTGCCTTCTTTATACACCATGTATTGCAGCCATAGGATCAATAAGGCGTGAGCTTGGCAGAAGATGGGCCTTCCAGATAGTGATTTTCCAGTGCGCCGTTGCCTGGATCGTTTCATTTCTGGTTCATGCCGTAACTCTTCTGTTCTGATTCATAAGCATATCTTGCCTGAAATTGACACCTATATTGATTGATTATTCAAGTGTCAGCATCAGAGCCATTTTAAATTTACCTGTGGCTTTCACTGCATGCAGACCGCCTTTGGCAAAGTGGAAGTTCTCTCCGGCCTTGATCGGATGATCGACTCCTTCGTATCGGATGACGCCTTCGCCATCTAAGGCAAATATTAGCGCCTCACCCGGAGCTGCATGCTCTGAAAGTGCAGTACCTTCATCAAATGCCATAATAACAAATTTCATCTTTTCGTTATGAACTATATCCATATTGACGATCTTGCCATCTTGATATGGGATCAGATCTGCCAGACGGAATACTTCACCTGCTTTTATTATTTCATTCATGATATCACTCCTTCTTATTGCAATCTCTGTATAGACAGCGCCTTCAGATGTTCTCATGCCGATTGGTATATCTGAATCAGTAATAATGGTGTCACCTATATGTAATTTTTTATTTGATGATCCGTCTTTTCCATAAACTTCCAGGCTGCCGTAAGAGACAATCAGCATTTTGTGAAAGGGATGGATCTCAGCACTGATATCAGTATTTTTCGCAAGAGAGAAATACGAGATGGAATTCTCTCCGCCCTGCAGCTCCTTTGAAATTGTGCAGCCGGCTACCGGGGAGTTATCAGCCGCAATGGAGAAGACCTCTCCTACTTTTTCTTTCATAGGTAAAAATCCTCCTATCTGTTATCTTCAGTATCTTGAATATATCACTTTTACATGGCGCCTTGCTTTTATAAATTGAGTATCATATAATTCATCAAACAAATATGTTGCTTTAACAACAAAAAGGAGAATTTATGGATTATTTCTTTTTCAAGAATACACCTTTCTTCGATGGAATAAATGAAGGAGAGATTAAGGAACTTTTGAATTGCTTAAATGCAAGGGAAGAGCATTTCAAGAAGGATGAAATTATATTTAGCGCAGGAAGTACCACGACCGAGATCGGTATGGTAGAATCCGGAAGTGTTAATATAGTTGTCAACTTCTATTGGGGTACCAGCAGTATCTTTGGACATGTGGAAAAAGGGCAGATATTTGCTGAAAATTATGCAGCAGTACCTCACCAGGAACTGCTTTGTGATGTTGTCGCAGCTGAGGACTGTGATATTTTGTTTCTTAATATGTTAAGGGTGTCTACTACATGCAGTAATAATTGTGCTTTTCATAATCGCCTGATTAAGAATCTGCTTCGTATTTGTGCGAAGAAGAACCTTGGTCTTTCTACTCGAATGATGCATATTGCTCCGAAAGCGATCAGGAACCGCCTTCTTTCATATCTGTCAGAACAGGCTTTGAGAAATGAGAGCAGGCATTTTTGTATTCCCTTTAACCGTCAGCAGCTCGCAGATTATCTGGGTGTTGATCGAAGTGCCTTGTCAAGTGAACTGTCCAAAATGCAGAAAGACGGATTGATCACATATCATAAAAATGAATTTACTTTGAACGATATCGAGAATTATTCTTAGATAAAAGACAGACAATAAAGCCGCTTAAGATCCCGAGTATCGCTCCGCAAATAACATCCGAAGGATAGTGAACATAAAGATAAAGTCTGGAAAAAGCAATAAGTATGGCCAGAATCCCTGTTGGTATATATAGCTTACTTTTCTTGAAAAATAGTGCTGATGCTACTGCGAAAGATGCACCTGTATGGCCTGATGGAAATGAGAAGTCTCTGGGTTTAGCTATAAGAAGCTCTATTGCCGTATTGATATCAAAGGGTCTTGTTCTCGCAACAAGAGGCTTAATGATAACATTGCATAAGAGAGCTTCTAAAGCCAGAGACAAAGCAACTGTAAGGCCAAGTTTTCTGGTCTTCGGTATAATGATAAGGATCAAAGCAAGCAATATCCAGACAATGCCCCGGTTGGCAATAAAAGAAACAGCCGGGAAGAAAACATCTCCGAAACCATTTCTTAATTGAGCCTGAATGAAATCAAGAATGGCAAAATCAATATTCACTATACTCATAGCTTATCCTTTCCTGATGAATTAATTATCTTTGGAGTTGAAGTGCTCCTTCGCTATTTCCATATTCTGAACGAATTCAGCTGTGCCAAGATAGTTTCCTTTGTTGTCGCGAACAGCAGTGTATTTTACAAGAACCGGTATGCCATTTTTCTCGGACCAGATAGCTACTTCATCTTTTTCACCATTTTTGAATTCGGAAATGATCTTTCTTACCATGGGCTCGATCTTGGGCGGATGGCAGGAGTAAACGGATCTGTCGACTGCCATTTGAGGGCGCTTGAATAATTTGGGACCTTCGTTGAAAAAGCGATTCATATCTTCTGAGTCAACGAAAGATATCTCGATAGGTATAGTATTTAACAGGGCTCTTAATTCTTCAAGCTTGAAGTGACCGCCGGGCAGGACGATCTCGTCACCGCTGGGTACCATGGTATTTGAAGCATCATTTTTATTTTCCGCATCTTCCCATTTTTCTTCGGTCACACCAAGGCAGGTGCCGTAGTCCTTTGCGTCGCGGTAAATACCTTCCCATTCTTCTTCAGTGAAATTTACGGCAGCAATGGGGAAGAGTATGTTTTGCTCCTTATAGATCATCTCTTCCATCCTCTTAAGGACGGCTTCGATCCTCTCTTTATTTTTCGAAAGGTCATCGTCTTTCAAAATAGCCTTTATTTCATGACGAATTTCATCATCTACTGTCCACATTACATCGGATGGACCGGAGATACCATATTTTACCTTTAAAAGTGGATAAATGAGGTCGCCCTTCTTTGCGTAGTGGATATAAAGCTCACTAATGGATTCCAGAAGAGATCTATCATCGGTTTCTCTGTATTTCTTTATTAATGATGTCAGAGCTTCGTTCTCTTTCGTGAGGGTATTTAAGGGGTGACCATTTATGGCTTCAAGGCTCTTTGCCATGGCATTTTTATCTGCATAAGCCTTTTTTTCCCTAAGAGAAGCTTCGACAGCTTTTTCGGCATTGGCGATCTTTTCTTCGCGGGTTTTTCCATGAAAAAGAGCCGAATGTATATCACAGAGCTTCTGAACCTTGTTGAGTGGAGTGCCCTCCTTAATGAGTTCCTGTTCAGCCTTCATGATCTCGGAAGGGTCGACATCACTGAAATTTTTCACGAAATCTGCGCGGACACTTTCAATATCCTCGCCTGAACCGAGGCGGGTAAGGTAACTTTTGAGCTTTTCTCTGCTTTCTATATTCATTTCTTCTGACATTTGCTGTCTCCTTTCTCTTTTCATGCTTAGATGATAAGTCGGGAAAAGAATAAATTATGTTGGAATTACAACATAAATGGTTTTTAAGACTTTTTTTACAAAAACAGTCCCTCGAAATAGCCCATTATGAAAAAGAACTCATAATAAAGCCCGTCATATCTTTTCCTCCGGATTTTTCCGGGAAATGTATGCCGGGCTCATTCTTAGTCTAATATGACTGCTTCAGGATGCTCTTTGTCAAGTATTGTCTTTGTGACAACATTGGCGCCGAGATATTTTTGAAGTTGATCTGAAAGAGAGTCGAGTGCAAGTGAAAGATCATCGCTCCTGTCAGGCTCGATGCATTCCATTATTACGAATTCATTTGTAGTATCATCAGTTACTTCAGTTCGCTGGCCGTCGCGCCAGTTCCAGCAGCGGCATACAACTCCATAATCATCGCGGTAGGCAAGCTCTCCTTTTAAAGGCGGATCCTGCTCACTTGATCCGATAGGCAGGAAATCTTCTGTCCCTTCCATTATGCCAAGATGTAGATCACCCTGAAAAGCGTCCATGTTTTCAACGCCTATGGGGAATGCATACTTAAGAGAAATGGCATTTGTGATATCGACTGAAGGCGCTATGCTTCCGACAGGTTTGCCATGAAGAACTCGTTTAAGAAGATTCTCCAATGAGCATCTGGCACCTTTTTTGGTAGGAAATTTTTGATAGGCCTGGCGCCATACCTGAACAACAGGATTTTCGGATATTGTATCATTCGGAAGATACTTCATGGCTTCCTTGTTGGCTTCATCAAGTACATTTTTGACTTCTTCAGCCTCTTTGTCGCTAAGCTTCTTCTTCTCATTTACATCTGTAAGAGAGAGAACGGCAAATCTTGCCTCAGGAAAAAGATCCCAAAACGCGTTATCAATAATAAATTTCTGCATAACAAACCTCCTTTTTTAGAATTATAACATAAAGAAATCAGATATTTTTAAGAAATCTTAATGTTGCCTTAATCAAGATTAAAGATAAGAGTTTTAAGATTATCTCCGTTAGAAAAAAGGAGTTATTCTAATGGCATACAATACAAGCACATATTTCCTTTTCCTGATCATAATAGCAGCACTTTATATGCTGACGCCGAAAAAATACAGATACATTCTTCTTTTGTCAGGAAGTCTGTTTTTTGCTTTTTCATTCAGCAGGTTACTTATAGGCTGGATGATTATGGCAGGCTTTATTGCCTGGGCCGGCGGACTTATGGTTCAAAAAATGGTATTTGCCGAGAAGGGTAAAAAAGGAGATGAAAAAAAGAAGGCAAAGGCGAGAGCAAGACATGTCATGCTTATACCTTTGACAGCACTTATAGCCATTCTTGTCGGACTTAAGTATACAAATTTCGTTGTAAGCGAATTCATGAAGGCATTTGGAGGCGGTTACAGTCTTTCGGGATTGAGATCGCTGGCAGGACCGATAGGAATATCTTTCTATACTCTACAGGCTGTAAGCTACATACTTGATATATATTGGAAGAAAGAGGAAGCAGAGAGAAATCCCTTAAAAGTACTGCTTTTTCTAAGCTTTTTCCCGACGCTGATGGAAGGTCCTATAGCAAGATGGGGAGATGTTAAGGAAAGACTTTTTGAGGGAAATCCAATAAGTCTCGACAATGTCTCTTCAGGAACTGTAAGAATAGTGATCGGCCTTTTCAAGAGGATGATAATATCAGACAGACTCTATGTTATGGTCAACAAGCTTTACGGACCGAAGATCAAAATTGACGGCGTAATGATAATTGTTACCGCAATTGTCACTACGGTCCAGCTCTATATGGAATTTTCAGGAACCATAGACATAGTCATAGGTTCTGCCAGGATCTTTGGAATAAGCCTTCCGGAGAATTTCAGACAGCCTTTTTTCGCACAAAGCGCATCGGAATTCTGGAGAAGATGGCATATCAGTCTTGGCACCTGGTTCAAGAATTACATTTTCTATCCGGTCTCAACTTCGAAAATTATGAAAAAATGGGGACGATTCGGAAGGAAGCACTGCGGTTCCTATCTTACAAATGTTGTTACGTCGGCTATTGCCCTTCTTCCTGTCTGGCTATTGAATGGCCTGTGGCATGGACCTAAATGGCCTTATATAATTTATGGCGTTTTCTATTTCGTGGTCCTTCTTTTGGAAGTAGTTTTTAAGCCTGTCGGCGAAAGAATTAATAAGGGCCTGGGTCTTAAGGAAGGAAGCCGCCTGCTTAAAGGCATAAGGATGGCAAGGACCTGGCTGATAGTAATCACAGGTGAGATGCTTTTCAGAGCCAATACCTTAAGTCAGTTCTTTATGATGATGAGAAAGCTTTTCATCTTCCCCGGACATGGAGTCAGATTTTCCGTTACAGGCAGCTGGCTTGGACTTGAGATCGGTGATCTGGTAGTTGCATTTCTTGGATGTATAGTGATCTTTTATATGGATTACAGGATGGAGAAAGATCCACTATTTCTGGAAAAGATATTTGATATTCCAAGACCTAAGCGCTGGGTGCTCTATTATATCTTTATCTTTTCTATTGTGATATTCGGGGCCTACGGCGCAGGTTATACACAGGCAGATCTTATTTATGCGGGATTTTAAAGGAGACAGAATGATAAGACAAATTGAAAAAAGACCTACAGCCTTATTTTTACTTATTCTTTTTCTTCTATTATATTTACCGGGAAAGTTTCTTACACCAAAGGTCATGAATAGTCTTGATCTCTCCAGCGGAAGAAATGGAGTGGTACCGAAGATTCTTTCGGAACCGCGTGATTCCATAGATCTTCTAGTCATTGGTGACAGCGAGAGCTATACATCAATAGATCCCAGGATAATCCATGAAAAATATGGTATTTCGGCATATGCGGCCGGTCAGGCCGGAGCTACAATGGCAGATACCGAGGAGATACTTAAGAAAACTTTCACAAGACAGATGCCCAAAGTGGTTCTTTATGAGACTAACAGTCTTTATAGAAAAGGACCTGCACCCACTGATGTTGGAGCAAATATATCTAAAGCTTTCTACTATTTTTTCCCGCTCCTTAAATATCATAGTGCCTGGAAATCGCCTTTTATAGCAAAATTTGTAAAAACCTACAAGGGCTTCAGGATAGACACAAGGGTGAAAGCCTATAAGAGAGGCTCCTATATGGAGAAAAACAGCAGATGCTTTGATGACGAGCCTATTGATAAAACTAATATTGCATCCTTGCAGCGCATGAAGAAGTTATGCAAGAAAAAAGGAGCCAGGTTTATCATGTATTCGGCTCCGTCACCCAGAAATTATGACTATGGAAAGCATATGGAACTTACCCGTCTGGCGGAAAAAGAACAAATAGAATATATAGATCTTAATATGCATAATAAGGAAATGAAAATAGACTGGAAAAGGGATACCCGTGACAGGGGAGATCATCTTAACCTCTATGGAGCAAGAAAGACGACCATTTTTATGGGAAAGTATCTTGACGAAACTTCATCTTTTAAAGAAATGAGAAAAGAATCTATTTCAGCGGAGAAAAAACGATGAACACAATACTTGATGTTCTTGAAGAAACATGTAAGAAATTTGAGGATAAAATTGCAGTAAAGGATCCCGAAAGAAGCTTAAAATGGGGAGAATTCCTTATTAAATCAAAAAATGCAGGAAGGAGACTTGCTGCATTTGATTTAGAGAGAAAAACCGGCTATCCCATAGCATTGCTCGGAGACAAGAGTGTATCTCTTCTTGTTGCAATGACAGGAGTCATATATGCCGGCGGCTTCTATATAGTTATAAATCCGGAACAGCCTTCTAATCGTATCTCAAAGATACTTGAGGTCTCTAAGCCCGAAATATTGGTATGCGAAAGAAAATACAAAAAGAAACTGGATGAGAGCGGATATAATGGTAAGGTCCTAGAACTTGAAACTCTGACAGAGCTTAATAATGATTATTACCTGTCCAGCACTTATGATGACAGCAAACTTTCGGCCTGTCAATTGGCTAATCAGGATACAATGTCCATAATAAGAAAGAAACTTGACAGGGAAAGCCCTCTCTATGGAATATTTACATCAGGCTCCACGGGAACTCCGAAGTGCGTTCTTGTAAGCCATGGGGCTGTAATTGATTTCATCGGGCATTTTTCAAAAATATTCGCTTTTGAAGAAAATGATGTGATAGCATCCCAGGCACCTTTTGACTTTGATGTTTCCATTAAGGACATATTCACAGCCTTTTTTACAGGAGCATCACTTCTTCTTATACCCAGGGAATATTTTTCCACCCCTAAGACTCTTATGGATTATATTTGTGATAATGGTGTCACAAGTCTTACATGGGCAGTTTCCGCTCTTTGCATAATTTCCGGATTCAATTGCTTTTCATACAGAATTCCAGACAGGCTGAGACGCATCATGTTTTCGGGCGAAGTCATGCCGATGAAGCAGCTTAATATCTGGATGGACAATATTAGTAATGCCAGATTTGTTAATCTTTATGGACCATCAGAGATTACTTGCAATTGCACTTACTATGAGATCAAGAGAAGATTTGATAATGACGAAAAACTTCCCTTGGGACAGGCCTTTCCCGGAAGGAAAGTTTTCCTTCTCGATAAGGATGGCAGAGAGATCAAAGGAAAAAATGAGATCGGTGAGATCGCTGTCAGCGGCGAATCCTTAGCTAAGGGCTATTACAATAACCCGAATGAGACTGAAAAGCATTTCGTCAACCTGAATGGACAAAGGACTTATCTTACAGGAGATCTTGCTTTAATTGGAGAAGACAAAGAACTTTATTTTGCAGGCCGGAAGGACTTTCAGATCAAGCATATGGGTCACAGGATCGAGCTTGAAGAGATAGAGCGAAGCATAGATAAAATAGAAGGTGTTGAGCGATGCCTATGTACTTTTGACCAGAAGAAGAACAGGATATATGCTTATTACAAAGGTATCATCGATAAAAAGATGCTTCATCAGAAACTTAAGGCGGATCTTCCACTTTATATGGTGCCGAACAGATTTTTCCATATTAAGGAATTCATATTGAATAAAAACGGAAAGGCAGACAGAAAGAGACTTTCAGAACTTGAAGAAGTGAAAGAAGAGCCTGTTTCAAACCTTGTCTGAATGGAGGACAGACAGATGGATAAAAAGCTTTTTGTAGAGATGAGCCGGAAGGCGACTCCTTCCTATCTCTTTGATATAGATGCCTTTCATGAAAGGGCGAAACATTATAAAGATGTTCTGGGCGAAGGAATAAATATAAATTTCTGTATGAAGGCAAACCCATTTCTTACTGAAGCCAGCCTTGATTTTACAGACAGGATAGAAGTTTGCTCCTTTGGAGAATTTGAGATCACTAGAGAGCTTAAGATCCCGCCTGAAAAGCTTTTGATATCCGGAGTATTGAAAAAAGAAGAGGATCTGGAAGAAATTGTAAGCTATTGCGGACGCGGAGCAATTTATACAGCTGAATCTTTGCTTCAGGTTGAAGAAATTGACAAGGCGGCAAGGAAATATGGATTTAAGGCCAGAATTTATATGAGGCTTACTTCAGGTAATCAATTTGGTATGGATGAGGATACCATATTTGAGATATTGAAAAATTTTGATTCTTATCCGAATCTGGAATTTTACGGGATCCATTTTTTCACCGGAACTCAAAAACATAAGATAAGGATCCATGAAAAGGAGATAAATAAATTAAGTGACTTTATAAAGCGTCTTGGTGATAGTGGTTATAAAGTCGGTCATCTGGAATATGGGACAGGATTCGGGGTACCTTATTTTATTGACCAAAATGAGGATGCGACAAGTGATGATTTTTTAAAGGAGTTCGCATTACTTCTTGAAAAAATGGACTTTGACGGCGAGATCTCGCTTGAAATGGGAAGAGCGCTTGCCTTTGACTGCGGCTATTATTTTAGTAAGGTGAGAGATTTAAAGACCAATTGCGGGAAAAAATATCTTATCCTTGACGGAGGCATCAATCATATAAATTATGATGGTCAGCTGAGAGGCATGTATATACCTTTTATTGATCTTATCAGAGGAAATGAAGTAAAAGCCCTTTATGACAGCAGTGAAAAGGCTGAAACAACATATACGGTATGCGGTTCTCTCTGTACCACGAATGACATAATAGTTTCCGGTTTAAAAGCCGATGATATAAATATTAATGACATATTGGTATTCGAGCGGACAGGAGCCTATTCATTCTATGAAGGCATGCAGCTTTTCTTAAGCCATGAACTCCCATCGGTAAGCCTTTACAGCAGGCGCTTTGGTCTTAAAGAAGTAAGAAAAGAAACTGAAACATTCAAATTAAATATGTGAGAAAGGAACGATTATGAAAGAAAAAATTCTTGAGATACTTAATGATATTGATGACAGTGTTGATTTTGCATCAGAAGAGAGCCTGATTGGCGATCATATTCTTGATTCATTCGGTATAATTAATCTTGTCGGAGAGCTCGAAGAGGAATTTGATATAACTATAGGGCCTGAAGAAATGACAAAGGAAAATTTTGATTCAGTTGACAGGATAAAAGCTATGGTGGAGAGACTCTCTCAGGATGAATAAAGGAGCAATAATGCCAGAAAAGATACTTATTGCTGAGGATGATGAGGACATAGTGAGCATTCTTAAGCTCTATCTTGAGAATGCGGGCTATAGTGTCATGGCCTGCTTCAATGGGGAGGATGCTTTAAAGGAAGTCGAGAGCAAGCCGGATCTGTGCCTTTTTGATATAATGATGCCGAAAATGAATGGCTATGATCTTATACGTGAGGTCAGAAAAAAATATGTCATGCCGATAATTATTATCTCGGCTAAGAATAAGGACAGCGACAAGATAATAGGTCTGGATCTCGGGGCGGACGACTATATACTTAAGCCCTTCAATCCTCTTGAAGTTGTAGCCCGTGTACGTTCGGCACTGAGAAGATATACAATGCTTAATCCTGCAGCACAAGGAGATAATCCGGTTCTTACATCAGGAGACCTTAAGGTAGATACTAACCGCATGCTCCTTTTCAAAGATGGTGAGGAGATAAAGGTGACTCCGACAGAGCTCAAGCTTCTTGTAATGCTTATGAGAAATCCGGGCAGAGTCTATACCAAGGCCCAGATCTATGAAAATCTGATCGGAGAAAATTTTCTATCTGACGAAAATACCATAATGGTCCATATCTCGAATCTTCGGAATAAGATTGAAGATGATCCGAAGAAACCAAGATATCTTGTCACTGTAAGAGGACTCGGATACAAGTTTGGTTCCTGATCAGGAGGATTTATGGGCAAAAGAAAGAAAAAACCAAGTTCTTTTTTTGTATATATGATAAAAGTCATGGCAACAGGTCTGGCCGCCATTTTGGCAGGGGGCCTGTTCGTTTTGATTTTAACGAACAATTTTCTCGTGGAAGATAATTTCCAGGATGGACCTGATCTTAAGCAGCTTAGTAAGGATATAGCATCGATTGAAGGAAATGATTATTCATCAATTGATGCATCATCTCTAGGCAAAGATGGCTATTTTGAGATATTGGATTCTTCCTGCCATGTCATTTATTCCCAGAGAGATCATGATGTTAAAGAATATAAGCCTTATGTCATAAAATATATACCTGAAATAGACCATTCCATATTTATTGATTTCAGTTCATTCATAGACAATCATGAGACCTATTATCTATTGAAAGTGCAGGATTATCGGGCTCTTGACAGTAAAGAGAAAAATATGGTCAAAATCTTTAAAGAAGATGGTACCATGATCTTCTCATCTGATAATGGTGACGGCGAGAATATTTCAAGTGAAGAATTCGATTATATAATGAAGCACGCCGACAGGCCCTTCGGCCGCTATTACGGCAAGAAGATGATCATTGAGAAGAAAATTTTCAAGGATCCTCATAGCGGCGAGAAAAGGATAATGCTCTTTCATTTCAAGAGCCGGTATCAACTCTATCAAAAAAAGGCAAAGGAGCTTGATAAGATCAGGACTTTTGCTGTTGTGATATTCGTTTTGTATGTCATTCTTGTGATCTTTACAGCTCTTTTCTTCTTCTATCGAAAAATCAAGAAACCTATTAATGCTCTTCAGATGGCCCTTTATGAGGTCTCGATCGGCAAGGAGGTTGAAGTTGACAGCAACGTTGGTACCAAAGAGATCTCTCAGGTCCTTGATGCATTTAATTCCATGGAGAAACGCCTTAAAGCAATGAATTCTGATCGGGAAAAGGCCCGTGAAGAAAGAAATACGGCTCTTTCAGACATTTCCCATGACTTAAAGACACCCATAACTGTTATAAGCGGTTACGCCGAAGCCATGAGAGATGGTATAATTCCTATGGAAGACAGTAAAAAATATCTCGATATTATTTGTCAAAAGGCAAAAACAATGTCCGAGCTTATCACTCAGTTCAGCGACTACAGCCGTTTCGAGAATCCGGAGTTCAAGATCTGCCGGGAGAAAGGCGACCTGGCTGAATATTTGCGCGCTTATATAGCATCACGCTTTAATGAACTTACTCTGGCCGGTTACAATATAGATACTGACATTCCGGAAAGCCCTGTAATGTTTGATTTCGACAGGTCGCAGCTTAAGAGGGTTTTTGAAAATATAATTACAAACTCTGTCAAATATACTAAGGATACGACGATCTTTGCATCTATCAAGGAGGAAGGGAACAATATAATAATTGAATTAGGAGACGACGGCCCGGGAGTTTCTTCGAAAATAAAGGAAAATATATTCGAGCCTTTCCTGGTTGGTGATGATTCCAGAAAGAGCGGCAAGGGGACAGGCCTTGGTCTTTCCATAGCAAGGAAGATAGTTGAGGCTCATGGCGGCAGGATAGAGCTTGAAGACAGGGAAAAGGGGCTTTACTACAGGATAACTTTTTCAAAATAAGAGAAAGGGGAATTATGGAGAATTTCACAAGCTGGACTCCGACCAGGATATTTTTCGGAGAAGATACTGAAAATAATACCGGTAAGTACATTAAAGATGCCGGCGGGAGCCGGGTATTAATTGTTTACGGAGGAGGCTCTGTTAAGAGGTCGGGGCTCCTTGACAGAATAAAGGATTCACTTGACGCTGAAGGTCTTTTTTATGAAGAATTCGGCGGAGCCAGACCAAATCCTACTCTTAGTCATGCCAGGGAAGGAGTTAAAAAAGCCATTGACATGAAGGCTGATTTTATTCTTGCAATTGGCGGCGGTTCGACTATAGATACTGCCAAGGCGATTGCTCATGGCAGGGCAAATCCCGAAATTGATATATGGGATTTCTGGCAGGGCATTCCTCTTACAAAGACAAGCAAGGTAGGAGCGGTTCTTACTATACCGGCAGCAGGTTCTGAAATGAGCGATTCCTGTGTTCTTACTGACGAAGAGACTCATAAGAAAAGGGGAATCAATACAGATTTGAACCGCTGCGTATTCGCAGTCATGAATCCAAGACTTGCAATGACTCTTCCCGACAGACAGCTTGCGAACGGAATAACAGATATTTTGATGCATACCATGGAACGATATTTCATTCCCGAGAGCGACTGCGATCTGACAGACGAGATCGCCGAGGGACTTATGCGAACAGTGATAAAAAATGGCCTTGAAGTCATGAAAGATCATAATAATTATCATGCAATGGCTGAAATCATGTTGTGTTCATCATTTTCACATAATGGTCTTACCGGTCTGGGACGAAATAAGGACTTTTCAGTTCATGCTCTTGGACAGGCTCTCGGCGGAAGATATGATTTCACACACGGCGAGACCCTGTCAGCAGTATGGCCGGCATGGGCTTCTTATCTTCTTCCTTTAGGGAATGCCCTTCCTCGCTTCGCCAGATTCGGCCGCAAGGTATGGGGAGAAGAAGGAAGCGACAAAGAGGCTGCCAAAGCCGGAATCGAGAAGACCAAAGCCTTTTTTAAGAGCCTTGGAATGCCGGTAAGCCTCTCTGAACTTGGTATAGATCCTTCTGATGAAGAATGCATGGAACTTGCCCGGGATGCGACCAGAGATGATAAAAGGACACTTTCACAGATCATTCCCCTCCATTCAGGAGAGGTTTGTGAGATCTTTGAAAATGCCCGATAATAGATTTTTTTGAATGCCTGATAATAATAGATTTTTTTTAAAATGCCTGATAACGATATTTCGTGCAGACCGGTCTTAAGAATAGAGCCTCTTCATCCATCTGAATGGCTTTTTTTCCGAAAGACCTATTACCATGAGACCTAAGATAATAGTGACAAAAAGGGTTAGAAGGAATCTCAAAAAGCTTCTCCCCAAGGACGGATCTATCTTTGAAAGAAGGACTTCTGCGACCGGGCTTACCCATAATTGCATGAAGTAGATCAATGTGCTTAGATTGCGGAGTTTTTTGTATTTTCCGCTGTCGGCCAGCTCTAGCTGCTTTACATATGAAAAGGCAAAGAAGGTGGTCGGAACAAGGAATATATACATATCATAATTCTTGATGAAATTGAAATGCCTTAAAGTGAAGGACTCTGTGAAGAGAAGAATGAGAGAGACAAGGAAGCCTACGAGTGAGGCATTCTTTGATATCTTCACCTTTTCCTGTGAAAAGAGGGCGCCAATTGATACAAAAAGGAAGCCGTCAAAAAGTCCGTCACGGGTGTTAACAATGCAAAATATTATGGCTTCGAGGACTTTCCATACAGCCGGAGCAGCTGTCTTAAGAGGTAGGATGAGGCCATACCAGGATTGATCCAGAAGACCTATAAGATAGAAGATCGAAGAAGCTAAGATTATGCTTTTAATATTTTTTCCACGTGAAAGGAGAAATGAGATAAGAAGCACAGCAAAGATAAGAGCTGTAAGATACCAAAGATGTCCGTAACTTCCTGCGAAGAAAAAGTTCCTTATGTAGATAAGGAAGGCATGAACCATTCCCTCGCTGTCACGTCTGAAAAGAATGAGATTTAAAGGAAAATATATAAGGCTCCAAATTAGATAAAGACCTGCAAGTCTTTTTACGTACTTTAGTGTAGGACCTATGTCAAATTTCTTAAAGCTTGTTTTTCTGTAAAGAAAAAAGCCTGATGCTATGAAGAAGAAAGGCACGGCCGTTCTTGCCAGACATTTTCTGACAGCAAAATTGAGTGTAACTACGGTGCTTGCATTTGATTCGCCGAAAGGAGCTACATGTATCATGACGACCAGGATGGCTGAGATGAATTTGGCAAGATCAATTGCATTATAATTTTTTTTAATTGCTGTGGATTTTATCATAAAAAATTCTCCCTTGCTTGAAAATTCCAAATATAAATGTAATATTTATTGGGATTTTTTTCAAGCAAGGGAGAAAAATTGTTTATATGATCAGAGTTTTGTATCTCCGTCCTTTACCCAGCCCAGCTTTTTCATCATAAGATTGATGAGAGGGCATATTATTGCGGGAAGGACGAAACTTATAAGGATAAGTCCTGCCCAGTCCATTGGAGTTATGGAGGATCTTAAGCCCTTATCTATTTCATTTATCCAGCCCTGGAATACTCCTATCTGGCCGCATAGACCGCATGTTCCCATGCCTGAGTCAATGGCCGGTCCGTTCATCCTGAGATTAAAGATACAGGTAGCCATGGGACCTGTGATCGCAGATGTAAGAATGGGTGCGATCCAGACTCTGGGATTCTTTATGATATTAGGCATTTGAAGCATGGAAGTTCCGATTCCTTGAGAGATCAGTCCACCCCATTTATTTTCTTTAAAACTCATTACAGCGAAGCCTATCATCTGGGCTGAACAGCCTGCGACTGCAGCGCCGCCTGCAAGGCCTGTGAGAGAGAGGGCTGCGCATATAGCTGCTGAAGAAATGGGAAGTGTAAGTGCAATACCTACGATCACGGAAACAAGGATACCCATAAGGAATGGCTGAAGCTCGGTAGCTGCCATTATCAGGTTTCCGAGCAGCATGGCGAGCTTTCCAAGAGGGGGAGCTATGAGCCATGAGAAAAATACGCCGACACCTATGGTAACAAATGGAGTAACAATTATATCTATCTTTGTTTCACCGGCTACGATTTTCCCTATTTCAGCTGTTAAAATGGCAACAAAAAGGACTGCGAGCGGACCACCGGCTCCGCCGAGGGCATTTGATGCGAATCCTACTGCGACAAGTGAAAAAAGGACAAGTCTGGGACAATTCAGTGCATATCCTATGGCAACTGCCATTGCGGGGCCGCTCATTGCCATTGCGAGTCCGCCAACTGTATATTTGCTTCCTGCTATTATAGCAACCGGTTCCTGCAGAAAGGGAATGTGAAAAAGTGTTCCCAGCGTATTGATGATGGTTCCGATAAGAAGTGAACAGAAAAGTCCCTGAGCCATGGCTCCGAGGGCATCTATTCCATATCTCTTAAGAGAGATCTCAATATCTTTTCTCTTAAGAAATGCCTTGAAGCCGGAGCAATCTTTTCCGGAATTTGAATTAAGCTCTGCTGACATAATAATCCTCCTCAAAAACTAGTCTATGCCGGAATTAATTGATCAAAAATTCTTGATGAAATTTATAACAAGCCTTGCGCAATCTTCAGCAGCTTTCTTTTCAAAAGTAGGATAATCCATTTCTGCAGAACCATCAGCTTTGTCTGAAATTGCCCTTATAATAACGAAAGGAATATGATTAAGGTAAGCCGCCTGAGCTATGCCTGCACCTTCCATCTCAGTACATAGGGCCTTGAAACTCATAAGTCTTTCCTTGGAAAGATTTCCGCCTATAAATTGGTCACCGCTTATGACTCTTCCTTCGAAAACTCCTATATCCGGATCTGCCGAACGAATGGCTTTGACAGCTTTTTCCCTAAGATCAGGATCGGCGGTGAAAGATCTCACCCCAAGCTGTGGGATCTCGCCGGGTGCATATCCGAAGATAGTTGCATCCACGTCGTGGTAGCAGGCATCTATTGATACGACTATGTCACCTATATTGATCTCGGGATCGAGCGAACCTGCTATACCTGTATTGATTACATGTGTGACATTAAAATCATCCGAAAGGATCTGAACACATATAGCTGCATTTACCTTGCCGATTCCGGATTTTACTACAACGACTTCTGTATCTCCAATCTTGCCTTCAAGAAATGTCATCCTCGCTTTCTCAAGAGATCTTTCGATCTTCATTTGATCTCTCAAACGAGCGATCTCTACATCCATTGCACCTATAATTCCGATTTTTACTGACATTTCATGATTCCTTTTCTGTTGCAGAGCGATGATGTATTACTTATGGCGGAGGGATCTTCTCTTAAATATTCCCATATCATGACGAACTCCGCTTGCTTCTTCATCAACGCGTCTTGTTGTTGTTACGAACATATCTTGCAGCACTGGGTTCTTCATGTCAATACTTGATGTAAGACTGTGATCAGAAAGACCGTATTCACGTGCCTCTTCAGGACTTATTTCATTTGCGAATCTCATTGCTTATACCTCCTTCTGTTTATATTTTATCACGCATTTATTCATTGTATATTGAAAGAAAATTAAGCTGATATTGATAAAAAACTCACTATTTCTTGCTATGTCAAGGCTATATGTGATAACCTGTTTATTATTTTAAGGGAAAAAGAGGAGGATCATATGACTAGAGAACATCTGGGAAGCAGGCTTGGTTTCATTCTTATCAGTGCGGGATGCGCCATCGGCATAGGGAATGTATGGAAATTTCCATGGCTGGCAGGCCAGTATGGCGGAAGTGCCTTTGTACTCATCTATCTTGTCTGTCTTATGCTGCTAGGTATTCCTGCTGTTGCCATGGAATTTGCAATGGGACGCGCTTCCCAGACCAGTCCGGTGAAGATGTATTACAAGCTTGAACCTGAAGGTACGAAATGGCACTGGCATGGTTATATTTGCCTTATAGGAAACTATCTCCTCATGATGTATTACACGACAGTAGCAGGCTGGATGATCCTCTATTTTCTTAAGACGGCGGGAGGAATCTTCACAGGGCTTGACGAAAAAAGTGTTTCAGCCCAATACGACATAATGCTGCAAAGCCCATACCAGCTTGTAATAGCTATGTTAGTAATCGTAGTTGCAGGCTTTGCTATAAATGCACTTGGTCTTCAAAACGGGCTGGAGAGAGTTTCCAAGGTCATGATGCTGGCACTTCTTTTCATAATGGCAGTTCTGGCAGTCCATTCAATTATTCTCCCCGGAGGAAAAGAAGGCCTTTCATTTTATCTTCTGCCTGACTGGTCCGTCGTGAAAAAGGCAGGAGTCTTAAAGACAATAACTGCTGCCATGAACCAGTCTTTTTTCACATTAAGTATAGGAATGGGCTCAATGGCTATATTCGGAAGCTATATAGGCAAGGACAGGAGCCTGTACGGAGAAGCGGTTACTATCACGGCTCTTGATACCTTTGTGGCATTTACCGCAGGACTTATAATATTTCCTGCCTGCTTCGCCTACGGAGTTGAGCCTGATTCTGGTCCTTCTTTGATATTCAGGACACTTCCAAATATTTTTAATCATATGAAAGGCGGCCGGGTCTGGGGCTCACTTTTCTTCGTATTCTTGACATTTGCTGCTTTCTCAACAGTGCTTGCTGTTTTCGAGAATATAATGGCTATGACTATGGATCTTCACAGTATAAGCAGGAAAAAAGCAGGGCTTTTATGCACTGTTCTGGTAAGCATTCTTTCTCTTCCTGCAGCACTCGGTTTTAATGTTCTGTCGTTTGTCCATCCTTTGGGGAAAGGTACTTTCCTGGATCTGGAAGACTTCATGGTAAGTAATCTTATTCTTCCGGTCGGAACTCTAATATTTGTCCTTTTTTGTACTACAAAGGCAGGATGGGGCTGGGATAAGGCCATTAATGAGATCAATACCGGAAAAGGGCTTAAGATGAGGAAATGGATGAAACCTTTCTGTACCTTCCTTATGCCTGTCCTGATAGTGCTTATCTTGCTTGGAGGACTCATATGACAGGGTATGAAAGAGAAAAATAGTGTTTCTTATAGATCTCTCTGGTCAAAAAAACGATAAAGATTATAAATTCATTACTTAATTGGCTTGACAGAGAGAAGTTCAGGAATTACAATCCTTTTTAAATAAAAAAATCAAAGTATGTAGAGGTAGCGGTGCAGAAGATTACCTTGCAGAGCCGGCAGGCTATGAAGCATGGGAAAGGCAATCACCGCCGAACGGGAAAGCCCGGCAGGGCAGAACGTGGGGATACAGACAATATCTGTATCACTCCTTCACCAGATGAAGAGGCGCTATTACTTATGGGAGAACGTTTTAACCGTATGTGATAGTACATACGGTTTTTTTATTTTTCTTTTCAATTTGATTTTTAAGGAGGGAAAAGTATGAAAAGAAACGTTCTTGTGGCAGGTCTTATTGCAATTTCAATGTTTTTTACTGGATGCGGTTCAGGAAATATTTCTTCATCAAAGTCTAAAGAGAGCGATATCCTTCGTGTGGGTATGGAATGTAATTATGCCCCATTTAACTGGACGACTACAGAAAAAAATGAATATGCCGTTAAGATATCGGGAAATGATTATGCAGATGGCTATGATGTTGTAATGGCTGAGAAGCTTGCCAAAGCTACAGGAAAAAAGGTAAAGATAGTAAAGCTTGACTGGGATAATCTTATCCTTTCTCTTAAGAATAATGAGATCGATGCGATCATAGCAGGAATGACTGATACAAAAGAAAGAGAGAAGGAGGTAAGCTTTACAAAGCCCTATTATGTATCTGAAGAAGTCATGATAGTAAAGAAGGACGGCAAATATCAGGATGCCACATCTATCCAGGATTTTTCAGGAGCTACTGTTCAGGGACAGATGAATACGATCTATGATGAGGTCATAGATCAAATCCGGGGAGTAACACATAAGCCCGCAGCCGAGACCTTCCCTGCAGCCATCCAGGCTCTTCAGTCTGGCGCTGTTGACGGAGTAGTTTCCGAGCTTCCGGTAGCAAAAGGAGTAACCGCTGCCAATAGCGATCTTTCCATAGTCAGATTCAAAGAAGGCAAGGGCTTTAAGGCTGATACTTCAGTTTCTATAGCAGTAAGAAAGAGCGACAAGGAGCTTCTTGCAAGCCTTGATAAGGCTTTAAGCGGAATTACAGATGAAGAACGTGAAGAAATGATGGAGGATGCTGTTTCACGTCAGCCTGCGAATAAATAATGTTTATAAAGAACTGTTATGAAATAATCGAACAATATGGAAGCAGTCTTCTTCTCGGGGTAAGAACTACACTTATAATTTCATTAAGCGGAACATTTTTCGGCCTTATCCTGGGCCTTCTGGCAGGTGGATTCAGAGCAGTCAGCCTCGATTACACAGCCGGAAGGATAAAGCGTTTTTTCAAAAAACTCTTTGATATCATAGTGAATATATATATCACGATATTCAGGGGAACCCCCATGATGGCTCAGGTGGTTTTTATCTATTATGCCTTTCTTAATATTGTTCATTGGGGTGCCATGACCTGTGCCATAGTAGTAATCAGTATCAATACCGGAGCCTATATGGCTGAAATCATACGCTCCGGCATCCAGGCAGTTGATCCGGGACAGACAGAGGCTGCAAGATCTCTCGGCCTTTCGAACAGACAGACAATGATGGGTATTATTCTCCCACAGGCTGTAAGGAATGCCTTTCCGGCAATCGGAAATGAACTTATAGTAAATATCAAGGACTCATCTGTCTTAATGATAATCTCTATCACAGAGCTCATGTTCCAGGCCAAGAGTATAGCAGGATCGACCTTCCATTTTACAGAGACATATTTTATTGAGGCTATGATCTATCTCATATTGACTTCGATCGCAAGTCTTATTCTTAATATCATTGAGAAAAAAATGAGAAAAGGCGGAGGCAGAAAGATGAAATTAAGTCTTCCCATGAGTGATACCAGTCCGAAGAGCATAGATTTTGCCGGGATCGGCACAAAGGAGTGAAAATGCCTGCAATCGAGATAAAGAATGTTTGTAAGAGCTTCGGCGAAAGAAAGGTGCTTAAAGGAATTAATTTTTCAGTGGAGAAGGGTGAAACAGTATGCCTTATAGGTCCTTCTGGATCAGGCAAATCTACACTTCTTCGCTGTATAAATCTTCTGGAAAAGCCGGACAGTGGTGAAATAAAAGTTTTCGGTGAGGACATACTTAATATAAAGAATGTCAATGCCTACAGGACAAAGATAGGTATGTGCTTCCAGCAATTTAATTTATTCAACAATATGAACGTGCTTATGAATCTGGTTTTCCCCCAGATAAAGGTCCTTGGAGTATCGAAAAATGAAGCCGAAGAGAATGCTTTGAAATATCTAAAAAGAACCGGAATGTCTGAATTTAAAGATGCCTCTGTCACGACACTTTCGGGAGGACAGAAGCAGAGGGTGGCTATTGCCAGGGCACTTTGCATGAATCCTGAGATTATGCTATTTGATGAACCTACATCTGCTCTGGATCCGGAGATGGTCGGAGAAGTTCTTGATGTCATAAGGGATCTTTCAAAAAAGGGTCTTACCATGGTGATAGTGACTCATGAAATGAATTTCGCCAGGGATGCCGCTGACAAAGTAGTATTTATGTCAGATGGAATAATTGAAGAAGAAGGTAAGCCGGAAGATATTTTTACCCATCCAGGGAGCGAAAGAACAAGGGAATTTCTAAGCCGTATAGGCTGATTCAAATTTAAAATATTATAAATTTTTAATAGAATTCAGCATTGAAGTTAGATATACTTAACATGACGGATCAATCCGGCAGAATAAAATTTTATTTTATGAAAGGAGACTTGATATGCGTAGTTATGAAGATCCTGTCGCAAGAGTATTTGCCCGTCAGGTGCTTGATTCAAGAGGAAATCCTACAGTGGAATGCGAGATAGAGACAGAGTCAGGAGCTTTCGGATCTGCGATCGTTCCATCAGGTGCCTCAACCGGTGAAAGAGAAGCCCTTGAGCTTAGAGATAAAGACAAAGCCTTCATGGGGCAGGGCGTTCTCAAGGCCGTAAAGAATGTAAATGAGAAGATCGGTCCTGCCATTCTTGGAATGAATATTTTTGATCAGGCGGGAATTGACAAGATCATGCTCGATCTTGATGGAACAGAATTTAAGTCGAATCTGGGTGCGAATGCAACTCTTTCGGTTTCACTTGCGGCAGCAAGAGCTGGAGCTGATTCAATAGGTCTTCCACTTTATAAATATCTGGGCGGACCAAATGGAAAGGTTCTGCCTGTTCCAATGATGAATGTTCTTAATGGCGGAAAACATGCTGATTCATCGGCCGACTGCCAGGAATATATGATCATGCCGGTCGGAGCAAAAAATATTCATGAAGCTGTCCAAATGGGTTCTGAAGTCTTCCATGTTTTAAAAAAGGTACTCCAGAAATACGGCTACAATACTGCAGTAGGAGATGAGGGCGGTTATGCTCCTTCCTGCCTGCCTGGAGGAAATGGACCTCTTGAGACTCTCGGAAATGAGGGGCCTCTTTGCCTTATGCTTGAAGCAGTCAGGGAAGCCGGTTACGAGCCCGGAAGAGATGTTGCTTTCGCTATGGATGCGGCTTCATCTGAATTTTATGACCCTGAAAAGAATAGCTATGTACTTAAGCGCTCCGGAGAAGGCGAGAAGACATCTGATGAGATGATTGAGCTCTATGAGAAGTGGGTTGAAAAATATCCTCTTATCTCTCTTGAGGATGGCCTGGCAGAAAATGACTGGGACGGCTGGGTAAAGGTTACAGAGCGTCTTGGTGACAAGATCCAGCTTGTCGGAGATGACCTTTTCGTAACAAATACAACATTTATAAGGAAGGGCATTGAGAAAGGGGCTGCAAATGCGGTGCTTATCAAGCTTAATCAAATAGGCACTCTAACGGAAACATTTGATGCTATAGAAATGGCCAAGGAAGCAGGCTACACAGCTATTGTTTCACATCGATCCGGAGAATCTGAGGATACTACTATAGCAGATCTTGTAGTAGCCACAAATGCCGGCCAGATAAAGACAGGTTCAATGAGCCGTACTGACCGTATCGCCAAATACAACCAGCTCATGCGTATTGAAGAGGATCTGGGCCCTGTAGCAGAATACAGAGGAAAGAAAGCTTTCTATAATGTAAAGGCTCTGCAGAAATAAGATCCTTTATAAAATGTTTTTTTAATAAAAAGAAGAAGGAACGATATAAGCGATCCTTCTTCTTTTTTAGGCTATGCTTTAGCTCTAATATATTTATTGTTTCGCTAAGATTATTCCAGCCTGAATGATTGTACAACATTTGCGAGATCTGATGAAATGGTATCCTGCTCACCTGACTTGTCTGAGATAATATTAACGGTTTCGGATACTTCTTCGACTATACCCATGATCTTATTACTGGATTCGGCAGTGGTTTGAGCGCCCTCTGCAATATCCTGAATTGCATTTGTGACTTCGTTCATTACCTGATGGATGGAATCGGCCATCTTATAGGTCTTCTCTGAAGTGTCAAGTATAGTTTTGGCATCATTACCATATTGCTTCCCTACATTTACGAAATCCTGATAGTCCGGACTTACTTTATTCTTGATGAAATCAAGTATGTCGCCGGCATTTTTGGTAAGATCGCCGAAAGCAGTCTGAACTTCAGTTATAGTATCCTGAATCTTTGTAACTGATGCAGTAGTATCGTCGGCAAGCTTTCCTATTTCTGTTGCAACTACGGCAAAACCCCTGCCTTGTTCCCCTGCACGCGCAGCTTCAATGGAAGCATTGAGTGAAAGAAGGCTGATTTGATCTGCTATGGATGCAATGGTCTGGGCCATTTCATCTATGTTCTTTACGATCTCGGCTTTCTCCATACTCTGTTTCATGGATTCCTCAAATTGAGTAGAAAGCTTATTTGCTGATTCGTAAGAATCGATGCTTCTTTTTTCTATATCGGATGCACGTTTACTTATCTCTGAAGCGAGGTCCCGGCTCTTCTCCATATCCTGAGAAAGAACAGTGACATTGGCATTTACTTCTTCAGAACTTGCATTTACCTGCTCGCTTGCGGCTCCGGAATTAGTCATGGCATCATTGATATAGGACATATTTTTCTTTATTGTATCAAAGTCGGCTGAAAGTTTTTCGGAAGCATTCCTTAGTTCATCACTTGAAGAGGAGAGATTTCGTGCATGATCTGAAATGCTTTTTATTATATCCTTATTTTGCCTGAACATATCATTAAGGGCTGAACCCATGCTGCCGAGCTCATTTTTCTCCTTAACTTCAATGGGCTTTATTGTGAAATCACCCTTGGCCAGATTGCCGGCGAATACCTGAACGTTTTTGACGTTCTTTGAAATGTTATTTACAGATCTGATAATAATAACTACAGAAAGAGCAAGTGCAAATACAGAAATTGTGATGAGTATTAAAACGAGTTTGTTAATAGGGTCTGTAAGCTCAGATTCCGGTACCTGTACTGCAATATGCCAATTGGGATCGATCATGGAAAGAAAGTAGGCAGTGTAGGTTTTTCCTTTTTCGGTATAGTTCATATGGCCTGACTTCTTTGTCATCATAGCTTTTCCGAGGTTGGCAAGAGATTCATTCTTTGACTTCGCTATATTTACTGCCTTAGAGACATTGGAGTGATTCTTGTCACAGACATAAACGCCGGTTGAATTTATAAGAAAGGCATTTCCCTTGTCTCCGACCTTTATCTTGTCGAAATAATCCTGAAGCATGTCAAGAGTTATATCTACTGTAACGCAGCCAATAAACTCACCTGATTCGTTTTTAACAGGAACCGTGCAGGTACTCATAATAGTTTTGGAAGTTTGATCATAGTATGGCTCTGTGAGAACAGGCTTGTCAGTTTCCTGGGCTATCTTATAATATTCCTGATTGAAATAATCATAATCAGCATTTGAGTAATCCATGGTGAGTGTGATATCAGCTCCGTCACGATACATATAGGGTCCGACATATTTTTGAGACGGATCATAGACATTAGGTTCGAACCATATACCTGAACCGCTTATCATTGGATTTGATTTTACTACATTGCCAAGATAGGTCTCAATTTGATCAAGACTTAAAGACTTGTATGTATTTGTGAATGAATATGCAAGTGTCTGTCCGGTTGACTTTATGCTATTAAGTTCGTTAGAAACACGACTGTCTACCGAATTTAAAGATTCCTCCATAGTAGACTTGCACTCGTTCAGATAGAGATTCTTGGCAGAAACAGTTGCGATTGCCGTAATCAGAATAAAACCGATATTGATTATGGGGATGATCGCTGCAAGCATCTTTGCACGTATTGTTGTAAATTTCATCTTATGCCCTCCCTTGGAAAAATATTCATAATACCATCTTACATTTTTATTCTTGCGAATACTATAGATACTTTAATAAATATTTATAAATTAAGTTTTTAAGTCATAATAATTCAGACTTAAATATATGAAATATATGATATAATATTTTATCAAATATAATTGATGAAAGTTTTTTGAGGTAAGTTATGTTGGATATTATTGTTGATGTACTTTTAGATACTTTGAAAACGCTGCCTTTTCTCTATATTACATATTTATTCATGGAATATCTTGAGGATTATGCGAAAAGTGGTTCAATCAGGCTTTTGACCAAATATCCTGCGGCGGGGCCTGTGGTCGGTGCGGTGCTTGGGGTGATTCCACAATGTGGCTTTTCGGCAGCAGCGGCATCTCTCTATTCTGGCGGTGTAATAACGCTGGGAACCATGATAGCTATTTTCCTTTCGACATCGGATGAGATGCTTCCTCTAATGATATCTGAGCAGTTTCCGCTGTCAAAAATGAGTCTTATATTGGGAGGGAAGATTGTAATAGGCCTTGTCTCCGGCCTTCTTGTGGATTTTGCTTTCAAACGCTGGGCAGAGAGGCATGATTACAAGATTCATAAGATCCATGATCTATGCGAAGAAGATCATTGCGGCTGTGATGAAGATGGAGGGAATATTTTTCTCTCGGCGCTTATCCATACCATAAAGATCGCAGCCTTTCTCGTCATAGTTTCATTTTTTGCAGCTCTTTTTATCAATGCGATTGGAGAGAAAAATTTGTCTGCCTTTCTTAAAGGGAAGGCCATTTTGGGGGTCTTTATTACCGGACTGATAGGAATGGTTCCTAATTGTGCTGCATCTGTATGTCTTACAACACTTTATATGGATGGTCTGATTACATATGGTCAGGTAATGGCCGGACTTCTCACGGGAGCAGGCGTAGGTCTTCTCGTGCTTTTCAGATCAAACAGGCACAGCCTGAAAGGCAATATGAAGATAGCTGGTCTTCTTTATGCAATAGGAGTTTTCTTTGGACTTTTGCTTTCACTTCCTTATATGTTTTAATATTGCATCAAGAACATCTACCTTCTCGCATTGACCGGAAGGAATTGTTTTAAGAGCAGGAAAATGCCTTATGAACATGATTATTGTGAGTACAAGGCCTATAAGACCATACTCAGTTCCTTCGAATATCCATTCAAATATCGTGAAAAAAGCCGGAATGACTACAGCTCCGAGACATAGATATTTTGTCGCGAAGACAACAAGCATTCCGGCTATATTTGCAAAAAAGCCTATAAGAGGAGAGATAAGAAAAACGCTTATGCAGGTGCAGGAGACACCTTTTCCTCCATTGAATTTTCTCCAGAATGGGAAATTATGCCCCAGAACTGATCCCAGTCCGGCATAGAGCATGGACAGTTTTCCTAAAACGGGAGAAAAGAGAAGCCATGATAAAAGGATGGAAAGAAGGCTTTTTCCCACGTCTCCGGCCAGAACTATGATACCGGGGACGAAACCCAGATTGGCCATTATATTTGCCATACCGGGATTGCCTGTGCTTCCGATCTTGCTTGAACTATTACCGGTAAGTTTTTTGGCAACAATGTCTGCTGTAAGGAAACAGCCGAAGAAATAACCAATAAGGATGGAACACAATTTATAAATCATATTTATCCTCCCGGGATTCATGAAAAAACTGCCATGTTTTTACCTCTTGGCTTGAATGCTTTACGCCTTAGGGTAAATCATGGCAGTTTTTTGATTTATTTGTCGAGATGTGAAGCTCCGATCTGGCGGATGTCCATAGGATATACATTATCTTTTCCGAAGAAATCAGACATATATTCTACGTAAAGAGAGAGATATTTCTCAGGTACTATGGCCTGGATCACGCCGGCAAAACCACCGCCGTTAACTCTGCAGACACCGCCTTTATGTTCTTTTTCGAAAAGCTTTGTGAGAGCGAGGGCAAGTGCTATACGCTGGGTCTTCCAGTTGCTTTGCGTATATATGTTCTGGAGCAGGTCATATGAAGACTGACCTGATGCTTCTATAAGAGAGAGTATTCTCTTTATGTCCTTTTGGTTAACGGCTTCGCTAAGCTCAAGTACACGGGCATCTTCTGTGAAGAAGTGGATGGCTCTAAGAATTGCGCGGTCGTTCTTTACAGTATCTAAGACTTTCTTGTAATTATCAAGGAGCTGGTCGAGCGAGCAGTCGGCAAGGACTTCACCGCCGAGAACTTTTGCAACTTCCTTCATTTCGAAGGGGATAGCGGAGTAGTCGGCTGAAAGATCCGCATGACCTTTTCCTGTGGCCACGATCACCATCTTGTATCCGTACTCTTCGAAACTGAAGGGGATTTTTTCATAAGATATTCCATCCTTAAAGGAAAGAAGGATAGGACCACCGACAGCGCAGGCCATCTGATCCATTTGGCCTGAAGACTTATTCCAGTAAACATTTTCAGCATATTGGCCGGCTCTTGCATAATCTGCGAATGAAATATCCCCATTATTAAAGAGATAGTTAACAATTGCCATAAAGAGCATCTCAAAGGAAGCTGATGAGCTTACTCCTGCGGAAGCTATGACTTCTGTTGTAACATAGCAGTCGAATCCGCCAATCTTGAAGCCGTTCTTGTTGAGATATTCTGTCATTCCTGCCATAAGTGAAATAGTTCCGCTTTCCTTGGGAGAATTCTCAGGATTATCGATATCTATCGTGAAATCGCCATATCCCTCGTCGATAAGACGGATCGTTCTCTTGCCATTAGAAGATGCGGCACCGAGTGTATCAAGTGATATAGATCCGGCAATAACATGGCCTCCGTTATGATCTGTATGATTTCCTATGATCTCTGTCCGGCCCGGAGCAGTGAAGAACTCGGGTTCCTCGGCAGGAAACTCTTTCTTGAATTTGGAATAAATATCCTCAAAACGTTTTTGTGCTCTGTCAGTGTCGCTGCCATAAACTGTCTTAAGGACATCATATTTGGGTGTACTCATATTACTTCCTCCAATATTTAGTAGATTAACCTCGATAAACTATATTATAATACAATTGATTTTGCAAAAATTGCGAAACCTTTTATTTTTTGATAATAATCATGTATTGTCCGGAGGAAAAAATGTATCCTTTTTTTGCATTGATATCAAGGATGAAATATATTGACCGCTGGCAGCTTATGAGAAATTCCAGGCCCGAAAACCTTTCGGATCATTCCATGGATGTGGCAGTAATTGCTCATGCGCTCTCAGTAATAGCCAATAAGAGATTCGGTCACAGCATAGACAGTGAAAAAGCAGCCCTGGTCGGACTCTATCACGATGCGTCTGAAATAATTACAGGAGACATGCCTACTCCCGTAAAGTATTACGGAGACGAGATAAGAGACGCCTATAAGAATGTCGAAAATAAAGCAGTGGAAAACCTTCTCTCAAAGATTCCTGAAGATCTCAGGGATGAATTCGAAGGCATCTTTAAAAAGGAATCCGACGAGGAAGATATATATATGCGTCATCTCGTCAAATGTGCTGACAAGATGTCCGCATATATTAAATGTATCGAAGAAGAGAATGAGGGAAACAGCGAATTCAGGACAGCCAAGACCTCCACGGAGAAAGTCCTGAAGGACATGGAGGAAAAATATCCGGAAGTCAGAGTCTTTGTGGAAGAATTTCTCCCGGCCTATGGAAAGACACTGGATGAATTGCTTGGAAGATAGATCAAAGGATGACAAAACCTCTGGATTTAAAGGCTGTAAGAATCTCGTCTTTTGAATTATTAATGCTTCCCTGAACCATAGTATTTACGCCTCCTGCCTTTATATTTAAATCGTCTTTTAATTCATTGATCACACTCAGGCAGTCTATGTCAGTTGCCATAATGAATGGACAGCAGTCAGTTCCTGAGTAATCCAATATCATATAGATGCCGGAACGCTCCTTCATAATGTTGTTAAGAATATTACGCCCCATTTTGAGATCATTTTTGTCGCCTTTAATGCAGACCTTATCCATCGTTATATCCAAAGAATTAAATTTAGTTTTAAGTAATTCCGAAGATTTTGAGGACAGTTCTGACTTTAAAGACTGTATTTCTTTTTGCAGCTTTTCTACATTCAAAGGGATCTCGGAAAAGGGTATCTTAAGATTTCTTGATATTTGATTCAGCAAGGCCTCATTTTCCTTGGCATAGAGCCTTGCCCTCTCTCCGCATAGTATGGAAAAACGAGTTCCGCCCTTATAATTTTCCCTTGAAAGTATTATGAGACCGCCAATCTCTCCGGTAAGCTTTACATGGGGCGCACAGCATGCACAGAGATCCACACCTTCAATTTCTACAAGTCTTATAGGTCCGTCTATTTCCTTTTTACTCCTGTAATCGAGCTTTTCAAGTTCTTCTTTAGAAGGATAGAAGCATCTTACCCTCCGGTTCTCGAAGATAAACTGATTAGCTTTTTTTTCGATCAAGGCAGCCTCTTCATCACTTATAGGGCCCTTATAATCCATGGTAACCGTATTCTGGCTTAAATGAAATCCCACGTTCTCATAACCAAATAAAGATTTAACAATTCCGGAAAATATGTGCTCTCCGCTGTGGTTCTGCATGTTTGAGAATCTTTCATCCCAGTCGATACGGCCATGAATGCTTTCACCCGCCTTAAATGAGTCATCTGTATTTATTTCATGAGCTATAACCTCGCCAATAGAGGTCTTCACTATTGAAACGTTTTCGACCCGGTATTCTTTTCCTCTTATTGTGATAAGACCCTTGTCGGAGGTCTGACCGCCTTCTTCCGGGAAAAAAAGCGTTTTGTCGAAGATAAGGACTTTTTTCCCCGGAGTTATTGAATCGAATGAAGTGACGATCTTTCCATCGAATTCTTTATCATAGGCTGATAAGTCATACAGCTTTTCCGTGGCTTTGGAAAGTGCTTTGGTTTTGTCTTTCAGATAGGCTTTGGTCATTGAATACTCCCTCTTTTTAAGAAAAAGTTTAATTATTGATATTCATAATATGTTAAAATAAAAAATGTTTAAATAAAAGATATATATTAATTTTGAAACGAGGTTTTTTATGCCGAAAGACCCTATGATTCTTCTTAGTTATGTGAATACAAAGCTAAGAGACGAATTTGGGAATCTTGATGAATTATGCGCTGCCGAGGAAGTTTCGCCTGACTTTATCAAGGAAAAACTTAAGAGTGTGGGATTCATCTACGACGAGGAAATGAACCGGTTCGTGTAAGGAGGAAATTGATGAAACAAAGACCTGTAGTTCTTATGGTTCTTGACGGCTTCGGACTTTCAGACGAGCATGACTATAATGCAGTCTATCTTGCGAAGACGCCTGTAATAGATAAGCTTATGAAAGAATGCCCTTTTCAGAAGGGCTATGCTTCTGGACTTGCTGTAGGACTTCCCGATGGACAGATGGGAAATTCCGAGGTAGGTCATATGAATATTGGATCCGGAAGAATTATCTACCAGGATCTTACACTTATAACAAAGTCAATTGAAGATGGAGATTTTTTCAAGAATGAAGAATTCCTTAAGGCAATAGATAATTGCAAGAAGAATGATTCTGATCTTCATCTGTGGGGACTTCTTTCAGATGGCGGTGTGCATAGTCACAATACTCATCTCTATGCTCTTCTTGAATTATGCAAGAGAGAGAATTTCAAAAGGGTTTATGTACATCCTTTCTTTGACGGACGTGATACGCCTCCTGCTTCTGGAAAGGGCTACCTTGAGGAGCTGATAGAAAAGATGAAGGAGATTGGAGTAGGCAAGGTCGCATCTCTTTCAGGACGTTATTATGCAATGGATCGTGATAATAACTGGGATCGTACACAGAAGGCTTATGACAGCCTTGTTACAGGAGAGGGAGTGAAGGCAGAAGATCCTGTACAGGCAATGCAGGATTCTTATGATAAGGGCGTTACGGATGAATTTGTCCTTCCTACTGTGATAACAGAGAACGGCAGCCCGGTTAGTCTTGTAAAGCCGAATGATTCAGTTATTTTCTTCAATTTCAGACCTGACAGAGCCCGTCAGATCACCAAGGCTTTTTGCTTTACGGATGAAGATATTGAAAAGCAGCCAGGTGATGCTTCGGACAAGAAGAGCATTAAATTCCTTAAGAGAGCACATGGCTATATGCCTCTTTGCTATGTATGCTTTAAGGATTATGACGAGACTATACCTAACAAGCTCGTAGCATTCAAGAAACCTGTGATAGTAAATACTCTCGGTGAATATCTTGCAAAGCAGGGCATGACTCAGCTTCGTATTGCCGAGACAGAGAAATATGCTCATGTAACATTTTTCTTTAATGGCGGAGTAGAGGAACCTAATAAGGGAGAGGACAGGACGCTTGTTCCTTCACCAAAGGTTGCTACATATGATCTTCAGCCTGAGATGTCAGCTCCTGAAGTAAGTGAAAAACTGGATGCAGCCATTACTTCAGGGAAATACGATTTCGTAGTCATTAATTTTGCAAATCCTGATATGGTAGGTCATACAGGCAAGCTTGATGCAGCTATAAAGGCGGTTGAGAGAGTTGATGCATGTGTAGGCGGAGCGGTAGAGGCTGTAAAGAAGATGAATGGAGTCCTCTTTATATGCGCTGATCATGGAAATGCCGAGCAAATGTGGAACAAGGAAACAAATGCTCCTCATACAGCCCATACGACAAATCCCGTTCCTTTCATTCTTTACAATTATGACAGCTCATATACATTAAGAGAAGGCGGAAGACTTTGCGACATTGCACCTACTCTGCTTCAGATAATGGATCTTCCTATACCGAAGGAAATGACTGGAAAGTCACTTCTTATCAAAAAGTAATAAACTTTTGCTAAAGGAGATAGTGTATGAAGAGTAAGATCGGAACCAGTAAGAACAGTCAGCCAGGAGCTGCCGTAAAGGAGGCAGTTTCAGGGATCAAAGATCCCCTCGGAATTATTTTTACTACAGCAGATTATAGTGCGCTGGAAGAAATTTCATTAGAACTTTCGAAACTTTTTCCAAAAACACCTATGATCGGAACAACAGGAATATGCTATGCGGGTAATGAGATTGCTGACAAAAATTTCCTGGTCGTAACCGCAATTACAGAAGGAGCGAAGATTGCTGTCGGAGCCATAAAGCATCTTGCTACGGCACCTCTTTCTGATCTGCCTGTTTTAAGTTCTGCAATATCTGAAGTCAGACCTGGAAACGAGGACACGGTCTGCTTCGAATTTTGCACCAATGATGAGGAACAGCTGGTTTCGACTCTTAATGTAGAACTTGAGAAAAATAATATAAGCCTGGCAGGAGGAACTGTTTTTGGTGTACCCAAAGGAGAGAAGAGCCTGGTAGCAGTCAATGGGAAGATCTATTCCAATACCTGTGCATTTATGCTTATAAAAAATACCAGCGGAAAGGCATATGTATTCCGTGAAAATATTTATGCCAGAGATGAAAAGAAGATAGCTCATGTTGCTACAAAGGTCGATCTTAAGTCGAAGAAGTTAATTTCACTTGATAAGAGGCCTGCCGCTGATGTCTATTCAGAGGAGACAGGTATTCCGAAGTCGGCTATAGTCGACAATGTATTAAACAGGCCGCTCGGCCGTGCTGTCGACAAGGATGTATATATTTCTTCTCCTTATGAGGTTGGTTCTGACGGGTCTATTACATGCTATAAGAGGATCAATGAAGATGATACAATCTACTTCCTCAAGCTTCTGAATTACAAAGAGGTTGAGGAGGAGACTTTAAAAGAGATAAGATCCCATATTGAAAAGCCATCTCTCGTTCTTTCTGTAAATTGCATTTACCGCTATACCCTTTTCAATAAAGAGAATTACATGGGAACACTTCTTTCAAACCTTTCATCTCTCGGAAATCAAAGCGGATACATAGGCGGTGGAGAACAATATATGCATCAGCACGTAAATCAGACTATGGTCTGTGCTGTATTTGAATAATGGGAGGAAATGCTATGTTTGGATTAAGGAAAAATGCCAAGGAGCAGATTCCTGTGCAAGCGGATGATAATATCCAGGGAAAAAAGGATTCATTAAAGCGCGAGCTTGATCCTATTTTGCGCAGCAGCACATATATTTATGAGCAGCAGAATAAATTAAGAACGATTGAATCCGAGACTTCTTCTTCCATAAATTTGATCAGGGATTCTTTTACCGAAGTAAGAAAGCAGTCCAACGACATAAAGAATTCTGTTGATGCTTTTCAGGACAGATTCAAGGAGGTTTCGACTGTAGCCGAAACTTTCCAGGAGATCATAGAGAAGATGCTGAAGACAGTTTCAGAGACTCATGATGGTATGGACAAGGTTCGTTCCTCATCTAATTCTGTTGAAGATACAATAAAGGCTGTGGAAGAAGTTTTTCAGGAATTTCAGGCTTCATTCGATGAGATTCTTAAGAAGGTAAACAGCATAAATGATATAGCAAATCAAACAAATCTCCTTGCTTTAAATGCCTCAATCGAGGCGGCACGAGCCGGTGAAAGCGGAAGAGGATTTGCGGTCGTAGCTGATCAGGTTAATGAACTATCAAGCAGCATTAAGACTCTTGTGGCTTCTATAGGAGAATCCATGGACAGGCTTAATCAGAACAATAACCGTCTCATGGATTCCATCGGTGCCACAAGATCGGCTATGCAGGAATCCATGGATCACATTAACGAGACTGAGGAAGTTGTTAATTCCATCAAAGATGTCGCCAGTGAGATCGAAGACGGTGATTCAAAGCTTGAAAATGTTGTAAGTGCATGCAACAGTGACATTAGAGGAGTTACCTCAACCATTGATGCAAGTACTGTTTATTATGATGATGTTCAGAAGAACATTGATGATATGACTGAAAATGTCACGAAAAAAGGATTCGTGTCAGAGGATATGCAAAATATACTCTCTCAATATCCTGAACTTATCAAACGTATCGAAAAACGTCTTGAATGATTTCTTATTCAAGTGGGTTCGATGCTATATAGATAAGCTCATGTGTCACATGTTCCATTCCTTCGAGAGATACATGCTCGAAAGGACCATGGTAGGCATAGCCGCCTGTTCCCAGATTAGGACAGGGAAGACCCATGAATGAGAGCCTGGCTCCGTCTGTGCCGCCTCTTATGGGAGTAGAGTATGGCTTTAGTCCTTCAGAGAGGATAGCATCCTCGGCAAGCTTTACTATTTCAAAATGCTTATTGATAATGCTTATCATGTTTTCATAGGAATCTTCGATAAGAGCTTCGATCTTTGCATGCGGATGGGCTTTCTTAAGCTCATCTGCTTTTTTTGCGAAAAGAGCTTTCTTTTCTTCAAACTTGTCTTTGTCGTGGTCCCTTATAATATAATCAAGTTCTGCATGGGATACATCTCCTGAAAGTCCCATCAGGCCAAAGAAGCCTTCACGGCCTTCTGTTTTCTCGGGAACCTGGTCGGCGGGAAGAGTCTGTGTGAATTCAGCTGCTATGAGACCCGCGTTTACCATTATATCCTTGGCTTCACCGGGATGGACATTTACTCCGTCTACGAGAAGTCTGGCAGATGCTGCATTAAAGTTCTCGTAAGCTACCTCGGCTTCGTCGCCACCATCTACTGTATAAGCGTAATCAGCATTAAATTTTTTGACATCGAAGGCATCGGGACCGCGTCCGACTTCTTCATCTGGAGTAAAGCAGACATGAACTTCGCCATGTTTTATTTCCGGATGCTTTATTAAATAGGTTACGGCGGTCATAATGGCTGTGACGCCTGCTTTGTCATCGGCTCCAAGAAGAGTGGTTCCGTCTGATGTGATGACAGTCCTGCCCTTTAATGAAGTAAGATCAGGGAAATCTTTGACTCTTATAGTGCGTCCGCTATCTCCGAGTACTAAATCACTTCCGTCGTAATTTTCATGAATGACAGGCTTTACATTTTCGCCAGAAAAATCTGGTGCTGTATCCATATGGGCTATGAAGCCCACTGTTTTTTTCCCTTCAAAACCTTCTGAAGCCGGAAGAACGGCTGAAACGTAGCAATGTTCATCGCATTTTACATCTTTTAATCCTGCATCCTTAAGCTCTTTTTCAAGGATATGAGCAAGATCGAATTCACGGCTGGCACTTGGAATCTCTTCCCTGCCATCTATGGATGTCGTATGTACTTTCACATAAGAAACGAATCGATCCAGGATCTCTTTTTTCAGATCTTCCATTTTTTCTCCTTTCTCTGATTGAAAACTTGGCAATATCCATTGTTTCAGGCTTATTGCATTGTCAAAAAAGCTTTAATTTAGTATACTTTTTATAATAGTTAATTAAAAGGGGTAGTTTACATGTCGTTCAAAGTTCTCGAACTAAATGTTGATGTAAATGCGGCCAATGACAAAAAAGCCGAGGAAATAAGAAGGAATATGAGCCTTAAAAAGACTCTCCTTGTAAATGTGATGGCTTCTCCCGGAGCCGGAAAGACCTCGACACTTCTAGCACTTTCGAAAATCCTGGGAAAGAAATACAAGATCGGCGTAATGGAAGCCGACATAGAGGCCGAGACCGACGCCGAGACTATGGAGAAAAATAATATAAGAACCATAGAAGTCCATACAGGCGGCGAGTGTGCCATGGATGCAGATATGACAGCTAAGGCACTTTCTGATTTTGATATTGAAGGGCTTGATGTAATATTCCTTGAAAACATTGGAAATCTTGTATGTCCCGCTGAAAATGATGTTGGAGCCGATATAAATCTTGTCATACTTTCGCTTCCGGAAGGAGATGACAAGCCTCTTAAATATCCGCTTATGTTTCGTGTCACAGATGCATGTATAGTTAATAAGACTGATACAAGGGAATTTTTCCCTTTTGATGATAAGGCTTTAGAACAAAGAGTACATAGGCTGAACGAGGATTCAAAGATATTTTTCATATCAGCTTTAAAGGGTGAAGGAACAGATGAACTGGCAAGCTGGTTAGATTCAAAGATTCAGGAAAAGAAAAATGAGTGATATTGCAGTAATAGATCTTAAGGAAAAGATTATAGGAGACAATGAAAAAGAAGCAGATGTATTAAGGGCTGAGCTTACGAAGAAAGGGACTTATTATATAAATTTGATGTCATCGCCTGGCTCAGGAAAGACCAGCACTCTTTTAAATATTTTAAAGAGGCTTCCGAAGGATCTGAAGACAGCCGTAATGGAGGCTGATATTGATTCTGATGTCGATGCTGTGACTCTGGAAAAAGAGGGATTTACGGCAGTCCAGCTTCATACGGGCGGTATGTGCCATTTGTCTTCGGACATGTCACGTCAGGGGCTTCAGGCACTTCCTGATCAGAAGTTTGATGCGGTTTTTCTTGAAAATGTCGGGAATCTTGTATGCCCGGCGGAATTCGATACAGGTGCCCATCTTAATATGAGCATACTTTCTGTTACAGAGGGAGACGACAAACCGCTGAAATATCCATTGATGTTTACGATCTGTCCTGTTGTCATCATTAATAAGATAGATGCTATATCGGCTTTCAATTTTGATATGGAAAAGGCAATAAGGAATATCCATTCGAAGAACAGCAGTGCCGTGGTTTTTCCTGTTTCTGCAAGAACCGGAGAGGGATTCGATCTTTTGACTGAATTTCTGACAGAAAAGATAAAAGATAATTCTTTTTACAGAGATGAGGGATGAAAACGAAAGAAATATCAATAGATCTTAATAAAAAGCTTAGAAAGTTAAGACTCATTCTTTTTATTTTGCTGTTTTTTACTTTTACTTTCTCGGTAATTGCTTTTTTCATAAGCTCAGCAAAAGGAAATCTCTATAGTACTGGCTATCAGCTGGATAAGAACTGGACAGTTACTATTAATGGCAGGGAATATGAAAATGTCGATCTTAACAAATTTTCCTTTAAGAGTGTCAATAAGGGAGACTATGTTATTTACAGCAGATATCTGCCGGAGAATTATAATTATTCAGGGAAGGAACTTGATCTTTACAGGATCCATGCCTCGACCAAGGTTCTAATAAATGGACAGACAAGATATAAATACGGCCTTGATGAAGCAAAGAATAATATACCTGTAGGATATGGATTTGACAGAGTCCTGCTTAGAAACGGGGATTCCGGCAAGCTGCTTATCATAGATCTTTATGTTTCAGAAGATGATGCTTTTACAGCTCTCACGATTCCTGTAATAATAAATATATTTGATTATACAAATCTTTTTCTTTCACCGAGAGTGATAGTCCTTGTGCTTTCGGTAACTCTTATAGTATTTGGCGGTGTTATCGCAGTCATAGCTGCAGTATTGGCCATAAGCAGAAAGGAAAGAGGAGTGAATTACTGGAAATTGATATGGCTTGGTTTCTTTTCTTTCTTTGGAGGAGTGTATTCGCTTTATTCTTCAGACTGTTTCGTTCTCTTCTTCAATAATATGGCTTCAAGGCCTTATCTGGAATTCATATCGCTTTATCTTGAGCCTGTCTTTTTTATGGGATATATCCATGAAGAAGTTAATTATGGCAGAAAGAAATTGAGGCGTTTTTTCTATAATATTATTGTTATTTTGCTTTTGGCATTTTTTGCCCTGCTTATTACAGGTCTTATCACAAATACCATTCATCCGGCAAATCTTCTCAAGGAAAATCATTTCCTGGATCTTGTAGTTGTAATATATGCAGTGGCTGTCTATTACAAAGACTGGCGAAGTGAAGAAGGAAAGAGTGCTATTCTTCTGGCAGGAGTATGCGTGATAGCGATCTTTGCTGTAGAAGAGGTATTGAGATTCAATATTACAAAATATGTTTTATCATTTCATGCGGGGAGCTACAGCAACCAGCTATATTTCGCTGTTTTTATCTTTGTAGTCTTTCTTTTGGTAGATTATGTAAAAGAGACTGTTTACAAACTCTATAACAATGCAAAGCTTAAGATGATGGAGAAGTTTGCTTTTACCGACTCTCTTACAGAAATAGGTAACAGAAGGGCTGTTGAGGAATATTTCGATAATGTCGATAAGAAAGAGATTCCTTATTGCGTTATGGAATTTGATCTCAATAATTTGAAGAAAATCAATGATTCACAGGGTCATAATGAAGGAGATCAATATATAAGAGCCTTTGCGGATGTGCTTAAGGCAGCCTTCAATGGAAAGGGATTTCTGGGACGATCGGGAGGAGACGAGTTCGTGGCAGTGCTTACAAAGGACAGTCTTAAAATCTCGAATGTTAATGCCATACTTGATTCAATTGCTGAAAATGTTGCTAAACAAAATCAAAAGCATCCCGGCTGGGAAATGAGTGCGGCAGCGGGATATTACTATTCTGACGAACCAGGCATAAATAATATTAGAAATGCCTACAGGATCGCAGATTCAAGAATGTATGCAAACAAGAAAAATATGAAGGTCGGAAGATAGGATATGGCTGAATCATTGGTTTCGGAAGGAAAGATAATTCTAAAAAAATGCGAGGGCAGAACCCTTAAATCGGGCGGCTCCTGGGTCTTTGACAATGAGATTGAAAGAGAAGAAGGACATTTTGAAAATGGCGATATAGTCAATGTTCTCGATTTCGACGGATTCTTTATGGGATATGGTTTTATAAACCGTTTTTCAAAGATCAGGGTCAGGATGTTGTCCAGATACAGGAAAGAGCCAATAGACAGGAAATTTCTTGAAGACAGGGTAAGAGATGCCTGGATATATAGAAAGAGCGTTACAGACACGTCTTCCTGCCGATTGATTTTCGGCGAAGCAGATTGTCTTCCGGGTCTTACTGTTGATAAGTATGAGGACATTCTGGTTTTCGAGTGCTTGTCTCTCGGCATGGAGAAGCTGCTCGACATAGTAATGACAAGCCTTGTGAAAGTTCTTGGCGAAGATGGTATAGATATCCGTGGAATTTACGAGCGTTCAGAAGCCTCTGTCAGGAAAAAAGAGGGCCTTAAGCCTAAGAAGGGCTGGTATTGGAAGAAAGAGGGAGAAGATGTCCCGGCTTTGGTTTCCATCACCGAAAATGGAGTAAAATATACTGTCGATGTGGAAAATGGCCAGAAGACAGGTTTTTTCCTGGATCAAAAGAGAAACAGGGCTTATGTTCAGGAACTTGTGAAACATATGGTGAAATCGGGACAGTATGTCAGAGTCCTGGACTGCTTTACTCATATGGGAACATTTGCGCTTAATGCAGCTCTTGCGGGGGCAAGCCATGTAACGGCTGTAGATATTTCTGATATTGCAATCAAAGAGGCCAGAAAAAATGCTGAAACAAATGGTCTGGCTGACAAGGTCGATTTCGTGGAGGCTGATGTTTTTGAAGATCTGCCCGCACGTATTAATAATAATGAATCCTATGACATAGTAATCTTGGATCCGCCTGCTTTTACCAAGTCCAGAGAGGCAACAAAGAAAGCTCTTAACGGCTACAGGGAGATAAATATAAGGGGTATGAAGCTGGTTCGTGATGGAGGCTTCCTTGTGACTTGCTCATGTTCCCACTTCATGACTCAGCCCCTTTTTGAAAAAATGGTCAGGGAGGCAAGCCATGGCGCAAGAAAGAGATTAAGACAGGTGCTTTTTTCCACACAGGCGCCTGATCATCCCATACTTGTTAACAGGGACGAGAACTCTTACTATTTGAAGTTCTATATTTTCCAGGTCTATACTGAAAAATAAGATTAATTTTTAATAATTAACGGAAGTGTACAAATGGCTCATCAGCTTATTTTCTATATGGACGTGATAGGAACGGTCGCATTTGCCATTTCTGGTGCCATGACAGCCATAAACCAGGGAATGGATATATTCGGAGTATTCATACTTGCCTTGTTTACGGCAACGGGCGGCGGATTTATAAGGGATCTTACTATTGGAGTGACTCCTCCTATGGTATTTCGTAATCCCTTTTATATGATAATCTCATTCCTTACGGCCTTTATGGTATTTCTTATCATGAAGTGGATAAAGAGTCATAAGGATTTCGTTTCAGTTGTTACAAAAGAAAAAATACAGCTTGAATACAACAAGCTTCTTCTTATCTCGGATTCTTTGGGCCTTGCGGCTTTTACGGCTGATGGGGTTGTGGCCGGACACGAGAGAGGTGGAAATGCCTTTCTTATGATATTTCTCGGAGTTGTGACCGGAGTCGGCGGCGGAGTAATGAGAGACGTATGTGCGACCGTAAAACCATATATATTTGTAAGACATATATATGCGGTTGCCTCTCTTGCCGGGGCTGTCGTTACAGTAGTTCTTTTTGATGTCACAAGCAATAACAAGGCTGTCCTTACAGGAGCCGGTCTTGTACTTCTAATAAGATATCTGGCTGCCCATTACAAACTTAATCTTCCCAGAGTCTAACGATATCAGTCTTTATATACTTTTGCTTTCAGCAAGCTTTAAGAAGATGGCGGGAGCAGTTTTTATTATGCGGTCATTAAAGTCGTATGAAGGATCATGCGGTGCCGGATAATCTCCATTTCCTACATAGAAGATTGCTCCCTTCATTTCCTTTAGATAATAGCCGAAGTCTTCCGATGGTCTCCAGGGCTCGGGCATGGGAGACAGGCTGATGCCGAGCTCACGGCAGGCGGCTCTCACTTTTTCTGCAGCCTCTGGATTATTTATTGTAGCCGGAAAAGGATCATCTTCCTTAAATGAGACTTTAAGGTCATATTCTTTTGAGAGTTCCATTGCTCTCTTTCTCAAAGCCATTTCAATGCCGGATAGATCTTTCTCCCTGCCGGCTCTAAGTGTAAATGAGATTGATCCATATCCCGGTGAAATTCCGAAATCAGAACCGCCTGCATTGATTCCTACAGTAGTAAGGAGACAGAGCTCTTCTCCCTTATGATCATTAAGAACCTTTTCAGAAAATATCTCCATACAGGCAAGTGCCATGGAGGGATTTCTGCCGTTTTCCGGTGTGCCGGCGTGGCTTCTTACACCCTCGAAAGCAATTGTGAGTCCTTTGGAAGCCGGCTGAGAAAGAAGTGATCTTACCATTACGGAATTTTCGGGATAGCCGCTCAGGTTGTGGAATGCGTAAATTTCACTTATATTTTTATCTTTTAAATAATCGGAGCAGATCTTGCCGCCTTTTCCGGTCTCCTCGGCATGTTGAAAAATGAGATAAACCTTTCTTTTTATATTAGGATCCTTTTCCAGCATGGTGGAAAGAGCCGCCAGGGCAGCAGAATGTCCGTCATGACCGCATTTATGGGCACAATTTCCTTTCGAGGCATATGGAAGATCAATTGATTCAGGCATGGGTAGAGCGTCCATATCTGCCCGGAAGGCTATGGGGCTGTCCTTGATTTCATCAGGACAATAGCATACAGTGAAAAAATCATCATGATCATCCGGAATTAAATTGGAATGATTTTCGATAAATTCCATCAGAACCTTTTTTGTATTCTTTTCATGGCCTGAAAGCTCCGGGTGAGCGTGAAGATAGTGCCTTAAATTGATAATGGCATCCCAGTCTGTATTCTCAATAATTGTTTTTATCATTTCTCTCTATGAACTCTTTTTCTTATTTGTCCTGTCATTATAGATGGAGTATAATTTGAAATAATCAGGCTAAAAAGCCTTTTGATAGAAATTCTATCATTATATATTTGATACTTCAATTTATAAAAAATGAAAAACATTTAAATTCCATTATAGATTAAGTAATAATCGTAATACGAAATACGGGAGAAAGGATCTTGAAGAAAAAAGGTAATGAAATATTCCTTGAATGTGAGCGGCATTGGGTATTTTATGCACTTATATTTGTAGGCGGATTCTATGGAGGATATACGCTTTCAGCGAGAGGAGGAGTCTTCTGTAATGCGCAGACTGCTAATGTGGTGCTTTTTTCAATGTATCTTGGACAGGGAAATTTCGAAAAGGCGGTTTATTTCCTTATACCTATGTCGGCATATCTTTTGGGTACGATATTATCCGAGATATTGGCGAAGAGAGTTAAGCACTCTCATATCATAAGATGGGACACCATGCTGGTTGGAATTGAAGTACTTGGATGTATTTTCCTGGGAGCCCTTCCAAAATCGGCGCCTGACCAGATCTGTCAGGTCACGCTGAATTTCATCTGTGCCATGCAATTTAATACATTCAGGCAGAACGAGGGCATACCCATGGCAACTACTTTTGTCACAAATCATATAAGACAGACGGGATCAAATCTTGTAAAAGCTATAAGGGATCATGACGAAATAGCTTCCAGGAAATGGAAGAGCCATGCATTAATGATTGGATTCTTCGCACTCGGAGCATGTTTGGCAGCATTTATTTCAAGATTTATTGATGTAAGGACAATAATTGCTCTTGCTCCCGTAAATCTGGTGATCTTTATAAAACTTGCATATGCGGATATAACAAGTGAACATAAATATATTGAGATGACACCTCATGGACATTGATATTACCAGGAAGGAGAGACTTATGGAGAATTTCTATGACAGAGAGCATGATGCCTGCGGTATAGGAAGTGTAGTCAATATTGACGGACACAAGGACTACCGCGTACTTGATGATGCTCTTCATATAGTAGAAAAACTGGAACATAGAGCCGGGAAAGATGCTTCCGGCAAGGTAGGCGACGGAGTCGGAATTCTTACTCAGATCTCCCACAGTTTTTTCAAAAAAGTGTGTCTGGCAGAGGGTATACCTATTAAAGATGAGGGTGACTACGGAATCGGCATGTTCTTTTTCCCAGATGACAAGTTGAGAAGGACATTCGCCATGCGTATGTTCGAAACTATAGTTAAGAAAAATGGAATGGATTTCCTGGGCTGGAGGCATGTGCCGGTTAATGCAAAGATCCTGGGAGATGCTGCCCGTGACTGCATGCCATGCATAGTTCAGGGCTTCGTTTCAAGACCCTTATCCTGTTCACGAGGAAAGGAATTTGACAGGAAACTCTATGTTCTTAGAAGGGAATATGAGCAGAGTTCTGAAGAGGATACCTATATATGCTCGCTTTCTTCAAGAACTATAGTCTATAAGGGAATGTTCCTGGTTAAGCAGCTTCGTGCTTTCTATTATGATCTTCAGGACAGAGACTATAAGACTGCTATCGCCATGGTTCATTCACGTTTTTCAACCAATACTACACCTAGCTGGAAGAGAGCCCATCCCTACAGATTCATCGCCCATAATGGAGAAATAAATACAATACGCGGCAATATCGACAGGATGCTGGCCCGTGAAGAAACGCTTTCGTCTCCAATTATGGAAGGCGACGAAACCAAGATCTTTCCTGTCGTCGATAAAAACGGCTCGGATTCGGCCATGTTTGATAATGCGCTCGAATTTTTCTATATGAATGGCATTGATCTTCCACTCGCTGTAATGATGATGATACCCGAACCCTTTAAGCATTCAAGAGTGATGCCTCAGGGAAAAAAGGATTTCTACCACTATTACGCTACAATGATGGAACCCTGGGATGGACCGGCAGCGGTGATTTTTTCTGATGGAGATATATTGGGGGCAACTCTGGACAGAAACGGACTCAGACCGTCCAGATATTATATTACAGATGACAACAGGCTGATCCTGGCGTCAGAGGTCGGATCGCTCGATATAGACCCGGCCCATGTCGTGAAGAAGTCAAGGCTTATGCCGGGACGCATCCTTCTCGTCGATACGAAGCAGCAGAGAGTCATCACGGATGAGGAGTGCAAGGATAGATATGCAAATGTCCATCCCTACGGCGAATGGCTGGATCAGAACCTTCTTCATCTTAAGGATCTTAAGATACCAAACAGAAAGATTCCTATGAGTACGCAGAAGATGCGTGACAAGCTCTATAAGGTCTTCGGATATTCATACGAGGAGATAAAGAACCAGATCATACCCATGGCTGAAAACGGCGTGGAGGCTACAGCCTCGATGGGCCATGATGTGCCGCTCGCTGTGCTTTCTCCCCTTCACCATAATCTGTTTGACTATTTCAAGCAGCTTTTTGCCCAGGTAACCAATCCGCCTATAGACTCCTTAAGGGAAAAGATAGTTACGGATACGACAGTCTACATAGGTTCTGACGGAAATATCCTTGAGGATCAGGGAAGGAACTGCAGGGTGCTCGAAGTCGAGAATCCTATCCTTACCGGTGTCGATCTCATGAAGATAAAGGCTATGTCAAAGCCCGGCTTCATGCCTAAGACCATATCCATCCTCTACTATAAGCACACTTCTCTTGAAAAGGCTCTGGAGCAGCTCTGCATAAGCGTTGACAGGGCTTATCAGAAGGGATTTAACATAATCATCCTTTCTGACCGTGGAGTTGACGAAAATCATGTTCCCATACCTTCACTCCTTGCCGTATCAGCAGTCGAGCAGCATCTGGTAAGGACTAAGAAGAGGACGGCGGTATCCCTCATTATAGAGAGTGCAGAGCCGAGAGATGTACATCAGATGGCAGCCCTTTTAGGTTACGGAGCAAGAGCTGTAAATCCCTATCTTGCTCATGAATGCATATCAGAGCTTATAGATCTGGGAATCCTGGATAAGGACTACCACACAGCTATAAATGACTATAACCATGCTATACTCAGCGGAATAGTAAAGATAGCCGCCAAGATGGGAATCTCGACGATCCAGTCCTATCAGTCTTCGAAGATCTTTGAGGCCATAGGTCTTTCAAAGGAACTGGTCGACAGGTACTTCACCGGAACTGTGAGCCGTGTCGGCGGAATCGGAATAAATGAGATAGCCGAGGGAGTTACCTGGAGACATGACCATGCCTTCGATCCTATGGGACTTGGAGTGGATACCACTCTTAATGATACGGGTTATCACAATTTAAGAAGCGGAAGCGGAACAGAGGATCATCTCTTCAGCCCTGAAGTCATAATCTCTCTTCAGGAGAGCGTAAGAAATAATGATTATAAGAAATTCAAGGAGTATTCGGATCTTGTTGATAACGGACCTGACCACAGATTAAGGGACCTTCTTGATTTTTCTCCGAAAAACAAGCCCGTTCCGCTTGAGGAGGTTGAGAGCGCGGACTCTATAGTAAAGCGTTTCAAGACCGGAGCCATGTCATTCGGAGCACTTTCTGAAGAGGCTCATGAATGCCTGGCCATAGCTATGAACAGGCTGGGAGGCAAGTCAAATACAGGAGAAGGCGGAGAGGATCCCAGCCGCTACGGTACTGACAGGAATTCAAGGATTAAGCAGGTCGCATCAGGAAGATTTGGTGTGACATCAGCCTACCTCTGCAGCGCTGATGAGATCCAGATCAAGATGGCTCAAGGCGCGAAGCCAGGTGAGGGAGGAAATCTTCCGGGAAAGAAGGTTTATCCCTGGGTAGCAAAGACCAGGTTTTCAACACCGGGAGTGTCACTTATCTCGCCGCCGCCTCATCACGATATATATTCGATCGAGGATCTTGCCCAGCTGATCTACGACCTTAAGAACGCTAACAGAAAGGCAAGGATATCGGTAAAGCTTGTTTCGGAATGCGGAGTCGGGACTATAGCGAGCGGTGTAGCCAAGGCAGGTGCCCAGGTAATACTGATCTCCGGATTTGACGGAGGGACAGGTGCGGCTCCTGCAAGCTCTATCCATAATGCGGGACTTCCCTGGGAGCTCGGCCTGGCCGAGACAAATCATACTCTGATACGCGACGGCTTAAGAGACAGAGTACTTATAGAAACAGACGGAAAGCTTATGACAGGCCGTGATGTAGCTATTGCCTGCCTTCTCGGAGCTGATGAATTCGGCTTTGCGACAGCTCCTCTCGTAGCTATGGGCTGCATGATGATGAGAGTCTGCAGCAAGGATACATGTCCATTCGGCATAGCGACTCAGAATGAGGAACTTAGAAAGAGATTCCGCGGCAGACCTGAATATGTCATGAACTTTATGCGTTTCACAGCAGAAGAGCTTCGTGAGATCATGGCAGGACTCGGCTTCAGGACAGTAGATGAGATGGTCGGAAGAAGCGACTGCCTCAAGATAAGAGGCAGAAATCTTACAGAAAATGCTTCTCTTCTCGACCTGTCAAAGATCATAGATCCTTCATTTGCGGATTCGCCCATAAGACATTTTAATCCGGAACGTGTCTATGACTTCCATCTCGAAAAGACTATCGACGAATCGATACTCCTTCCAAAGTTCGCTGATTCGCTGAAGACAGGGAAGAGACATAAGGAGAAGATAAGCCTTACCTGCACAGACAGGACAGTAGGTTCTATCCTGGGATCCGAGATCACAAGAAGATTCGGAAATTCCCTTCCCGAGGATACATTCACAGTGGAATGCGAGGGCGGGGCAGGCCAGTCATTCGGAGCATTTATTCCTTCGGGCCTGACCATGAAGCTTAAGGGAGACGCCAATGACGGCTTCGGCAAGGGCCTCTCAGGCGGCAAGCTTGTCGTGACTCCCGATGACAGGAGTCCCTTCAGGGCCGAGGACAATATAATAATCGGAAATGTAGCTCTCTACGGTGCTACAGGCGGAAAGTGCTATGTGAACGGGATAGCAGGTGAAAGATTCTGTGTCAGAAATTCCGGTGCCACAGCAGTAGCCGAAGGTGTCGGAGATCACGGACTCGAATATATGACAGGGGGAAAGGCGGTAATACTCGGACCCACAGGTAAAAATTTCGCAGCCGGAATGAGCGGCGGAACAGCATATGTTCTCGATATGGACCACACTCTCTATCTCAGGATCAACAAGGATATGGTCTCCATGCAGGAAGTCACCGAGAAATATGACATATCAGAGCTTAAATCACTGATCTCTGATTATGTTAAAGAGACAGGAAGCCGTCACGGACGCGAGATACTTAAGAACTTCGACAGGTATCTTCCTCATTTCAAGAAGATCGTTCCTAATGACTACAGGAAGGTGCTCACACTTATAAGCAGGTTTGAGGAGCAGGGCAGCTCACATGAAAATGCAGAGCTTCTTGCCTTTAAGGAAATCAGCCGCTAGCTTGGAGGTTATAAATGGGAAAGACTACAGGATTTCTTGAATACGCCAGAAAAGAAAATGTAACTATACCTCCCGAAGAGAGGATCAGGAATTTCGATGAATTTCATATTCCCATGGATGAAGAGGAGAGAAGGAAGCAGGGAGCCCGCTGCATGAACTGCGGAGTGCCTATGTGCCAGTCGGGGATAAGCCTCGGCGGCAAGGTCACAGGCTGTCCTCTCCACAATCTGATCCCTGAGTGGAATGACGAGATCTATCACGGAAATATAGGCCATGCCCTTTCAAGGCTTCTTAAGAAAAATAATTTTCCTGAATTCACTGGAAGGGTATGCCCGGCTCTCTGCGAAAAGGCCTGCATTGAAGGGCGTGACGGCGACAGTGTCACATCTCATGATAATGAACTTTTTATCATAGAAAGTGCCTATAAAATGGGCCTTATGAAGCCAAGGATCCCGGAGGTGAGGAGCGGAAAGAAGGTAGCAGTCGTAGGATCGGGCCCGGCCGGGCTGGCAGCAGCCGACAGGCTTAACCACCGCGGGCATTCAGTCACTGTCTTCGAGAGAGATGACGAGATCGGAGGGCTCCTTATGTACGGGATCCCCAATATGAAGCTCGACAAGAAAGTCATAAGACGCCGCCGTGAACTGATGGAAGAAGAGGGCGTAAGCTTCGTCACATCGTACGATGTAAATTCAAAGAAAAAGGCTGAAAAGCTCATTAATGAATATGATGCTGTCATACTCTGCTGCGGAGCAAAGAAGGCCAGGTCATTAAATGTAGAAGGAATAGACAGCGACGGGATCTATCCTGCTGTATCTTTCCTTAAGTCAGCTACTGAAGACCTGATCGCAGGACGGGATTTCAGGATAAATGCAAAGGATAAAGATGTCGTGATCGTAGGCGGCGGTGACACCGGAAACGACTGCACAGGTACCTGCATCCGTCAGGGAGCCAGAAGTGTGACTCAGATTGAGATGATGCCGAGACCTCCAAAGGAGAGAACAAAGGACAATCCCTGGCCTATGTGGCCAAATGTCGAGAAAGTGGACTACGGCCAGGAGGAAGCTATAGCCGTATTCGGCAGAGATCCGAGAGTATACGGTACGACTGTGGACAGCATAATCTCTGAAAACGGGAGCATAAAGAAAGTAAATACGGTTAAGGTCCATTTCGATGCCGACAGAAAGATGATAAAGGAAGAAGGTACGGAGAAGACCATTCCCTGCGACCTTCTCATAATCGCTGCCGGATTCACAGGATGTGAGGACTACACAGCGAAGATCTTCTCAACAGAGCTTTCGGACCGTCATACTGTTGTCACTGATCAGGCTTACAAGACCAATAATCACAAGGTCTTCTCCGCAGGCGATATGAGACGGGGCCAGTCCCTGGTGGTCTGGGCCATAGATGAAGGCAGGAAGTGCGCGAGATCTGTCGATGAATTTTTGATGGGATACACCAATATGGAATAGGGTAAGATCCAATGGAGAAGGACAAGAATGCTCTGACAGAGCGTATGAAAAAGCAGCTCTCCCGGGACTTGTTCGATGCACTCGAGGAGCAGAAGCACCATAATCCCTATAACCAGGAGCTTCGCGAGCTTAAGAGCATAGAAAACGGAGACCGGGAATCTCTTCTTAAGAGCATGTCGGAAACATACAAGGGTGAGCTTGGAGTCGTAGCCAGGGATCCCTTGAGAAATGCCAAGGACATAGCTGTCGGAAATCTGGCCCTGGCTTCACGCGCAGCGATAAGAGGCGGATTAACTGTCGAAATGTCTTTCTCCATGACGGATTCTCTGACCCGTCAGCTTGAGGAATTAACGAGCATAGAGGAGGTAGAAGCCTTCAAGAGGGAGGCAAAGCTCATTTTCTGTGACGCAGTTCATAATGAGAAGGAGAAGAGCAGAGCCATAAATCCACTTGTCGAGCAGGTGAAGGAATATGTCTTCAGAAATCTGCATTCACCTATGCAGGTGGCTGAGCTCGCAGAGATCTTTAAAGTAAATCCTGATTATCTTTCTCACATATTTAAGCAGCAGGAAGGGATTTCTCTTAAAAAATATATCCTGAATGAAAAAATCAAGCGCTCATGCAATATGCTTATATATTCAAACTATAAGGTACAGGAAGTAGGCCTGTATCTGGGATTCAACTCCCAGAGCCATTATTCAAAGGTGTTCTCATCCTTTATGGGAATGACGCCATCTGAGTATCGAAGGACCTATGGCAGGCAGAAGGAATGGTAGAGCCTGGGCAATATCCCTCATTACTTCTCACTAAAATGATTTTTAAGTGAAAAATATTTAATAATCACTATAATAATCTAAGATTTTTTATAGTCGCCTAAGAAATATGGTATTTCTTAGGCGATTTTTTTCATAGAATATTTATAAATTGAGACGAAATTTTCCTGGAAGAATTCGATCATATTCCTGGAAGAATTCGATCATATTCCTGGAAGATTTCACATCAGATTTTCAAAAGGGGGAAATTAAGTAATGCGAGGGTTAAAAAGAGGAATCGCAGCGGCAGCAGCAGCGGCCATGATCTTATCAGGCATGCCCGCAGATGGCTTGAGTATTGCTCATGCTGAAAGCAAACCTGTCACAACTATAAGATTAAAACCCACAGATGCATCAAAATTCAACGATACCGATGGTGACGGTCTCGGTGAATTTGAAGGCTGGGGCACATCGCTCTGCTGGTGGGCAAATCGTGTAGGTTATAACGAGAAACTTACTGATGAAGCCGGCAGGCTCTTTTTCAGTGATGACGGGCTCGATATGAACATAGGCCGTTATAATGTCGGAGGCGGAGATGACGTTAATGAAACGTCTTCTGATTCTGAATTTTCACATAAATCTCATATAATCAGATCCGATTCTGCGGTTCCCGGCTATGCATGCGATGTTACGAAAATCAATCTTAATAAGCATGATCTCGGCTGGTACCAGGCAAAATTTACACGCGCTGACAGCTCATGCGGCTATGCATGGAATTACAACTGGGATGCAGACAAGAATCAGATAAATGTTCTTAAAGCAGCGATGAAAGCCAGCGGAAAGGATTTCCTGGCAGAAGCTTTCTCTAATTCAGCTCCATATTTTATGACTGTAAGCGGATGCTCTTCAGGAAACGCTGACGCCAATAAGGATAATCTCCGCGAAGATTCAGTAAACGCATTTGCTGAATACATGGCTGACGTTATAGAGCATTGGTACAAGAACGGGATCAAGTTCCAAAGTACCGATCCCATGAATGAACCCTATACGAATTACTGGGCTGCCTACAGTAATAAGCAGGAAGGCTGTCATTTCGATCAGGGTACATCTCAGTCACGTATACTTGTGGCCATGAATAATGAGCTCAAGAAAAAAGGAATCGATATAACCATAGCATCAAGTGATGAAACAAGCATAGATACAGCTATTTCGTCCTATAATAAGCTTTCTGATGAGGCAAAGAGTGTTACAGGCCGTATCGATACTCATACATACAGCGGTTCCAACCGTGAAGGATTAAAGGAAACAGCTGAAAAAGCTTCCAAGAATCTATGGATGTCAGAGGTTGACGGAGCCTTTACTTCCGGGACAAATGCCGGTGAGATGTCCGCAGCACTGGGCCTTGCAGACCGAATGATGCTTGATGTAAATGAGCTGAAGAGCTCAGCCTGGATCCTCTGGAATGCCATAGACATGCATGCAGATTCCTCAGAGACAGGAAAGAGGTATGTAGATCTCGGCAGCGCAAATGACTTCCTTTCAATGGACACCTTAAAGAAATCTGTAGATTTCAATTCCGGATACTGGGGACTGGCATATGCAGACCATGATAATGGAAAGATAGAGCTTACCAAGAAGTACTATGGATATGGACAGTTCTCAAGATACATAAGACCCGGATATACCATCATTTCTTCTAACAAGGGCAATGTACTCGCAGCCTATGATCCAAAAGGACATAAGACTGTAATAGTTGTTACAAATACCAGTGACAAGGACAAGACTGGAAAATTCGATCTGTCAGGATTTGAGAAGACAGGGACTAGTGTTAAAGCCATAAGGACAAGCGGCTCTCTCGCTGATGGAGAAAACTGGGCTGATGTATCTTCATCTGATGATATAGCAGTTGATGAAAAATCAGAGACATTTACAGCAACTCTTAAAGCAAATTCGATCACAACCTATATTGTTGACGGAACAGAGGGAATTAAAGAAGCATCGAAAGATGATACTGATAAGCCTGAGCTCCAGCAGATCGATATAGCAAAGTCTGACGTAAGCGGATCTGCTCCATGGAATAATGGAACGGTAGATGTCGTTTCAAACATTGTTGATAATGACTATGGCACATTTTTTGACGGAGTCGGAAACGGATATGCTGTCATCGATCTCAAAAAGGAAACAGAGATCGCAGCAATCGGAATAGCACCCAGAAACGGATATGCAGACAGATGCAAAGGAGCAGTTCTCTACGGATCTAATGACGGTGAGAATTGGGAAGAATTATATACTGTAGAATCGACTCCCAAAGAGAAGACAGATACTATAACTTATGCAGGCGATTTCGATACAGAGAATCATAAATTCCGTTATGTAAAATATGCTGTAGACGCGAGCGGAAATGCAAATCTTTCAGAGCTTAAGATCTACGAAAAAGCAGACAGGAATGGAACTCCTGAAAATATAGAGACAGCGACTGCACAGGGAGTAGTTCCGAATCTTCCTGACAAAGTTAAGGTAGGAGACTCAACAAGATTCGTAAGCTGGGATATGTCTGACGGAGATTTTGACGGAAAGCTTTTTTCCTATGTAGAGGTAAGAGGATCAGTTTCTGGCATAGATAAAGAGGCAAAGGCAAAAGTAGAGATACTTCCGTTAAATCTTGAATATATGATCGACTGCAATAACAGTTCTTCATTATCATGGGAAAATGCCAGGAAGATCTATAGCGGCCTCCTTAATACGGATGCGGCTGATCAGGTCAAGTCAAATGACAATTCCTGGGGATTCGAAGGAAAGAAGTCTGAGATCGTTGGAAATTATGACAGCGATTCTTCAAGCAATCCCTATGCCGGAGGATATTGGGCAAGGGGAGGAAAGAATATCTCCTATACATTAGCACTTCCTGCCGGAGAGCACAGGATATTCCTGGGCTGCCAGGGATGGTGGAGCATGAACCGGGAGATGAATGCTTATTATTCCATAGATAGCGGTAAAGAAGAGAAACTTTGCAGCTTTAATGCTGTTAAGAATGATGACAGCTTCTCAGAGGGAAAGATCACTCTGGATGAAGCCGCAGATGTTACCATAACGATAAAAAAAGCCAAGAACGACGATCCTATCTTAAGCTGGATAGCTGTTTCGAAGGAAAAGACGATTTTTTCCGAAAAGCAGATAGCAGCAAATGACGGAATTCTTTATACGGCAAATGTTGGGACAAGCGATCCTTCTATAGTCCCTGATGACTCAGTAAAGGGACTTTATCAAAGCTCTCTCGACCAGGCCTATGGAGAAGATCCTGAGACCGGACTTAAATGGGGCTATGCCGCAAATGATAAATATTCTGTACGTGCGACAGGCGGAGATACTTCCTTGAATGGAAGCTATGCTTACATGTCTGATAAAGGTGTTACTTATGAAGCAGGAAAGAGCATGCTTTCCTACAGCTTCGAGCTCCCTGAGAGAAAGGACTCTGTTTATACAGTAACAGTAGGACTTGATAATCCCTGGGGACAGTGGGGCAAGAAGTATGAGGACATTATCATAAATGGGAAGACTTTAGCTCAGAATGTTCTCGCATCTGGATATGAAGAGTCCTTTGATGTAGATGTTAAAGACGGACTTCTTACTGTTTCAGTCCAGGCAAATCCAGACAAGAGAAAGGGAACAGGAGATGACCCTGTACTTAACTTTATAGTCGTTAAAGCTAAAAATTACGATAAGAGCGGAAATAAGAAGACTTATACATCTATTCCGGGAACAGCAGCTACAAGGATCTATGATAATAATGGAGAAAAGATTCAGGCTCATGGCGGCCAGGTACAGGCTCTTACGGTAAACGGAAAGACAAAGTATTACTGGATAGGTGAGGACCGTACAAATGAATACCGTCCTATGCCGGGAGTGCATCTCTATACATCTGATGATCTATATAACTGGACTGATGAAGGAGTAGTACTCCGTACTATGAATTCTTATGACCAGTTTGAGACTGATCCGTATTTCAAGGCACTTTACGGAGATCTCTCTGATGCAGAGAAGAAAGATATATATGTCGATCTCTGGGCTGAAGGATGTGTTATGGAGCGGCCAAAGATGCTCTATAACGAGAAGTCAGGCAAATATGTGATCTGGTTCCACGCAGATGGGACGAGCCCTTATTCATCCGATCATTCTTCAAATTATGCCAAGGCAAAGGCCGGGATCGCGATCGCAGATTCACCTGAAGGACCATTTAAACTGATCGGTTCAGAACTCCTCTGCAGTGCACCGGGACAGAACCATGGCTTTGACTCTGAAGGCGGACATGTAAGAGACATGAATCTCTTTGTTGATGATGACGGCACAGGCTATGTAATGTATTCTTCTGAAGGCAATGCTGTCATGTATATAGCAAAGCTTAATGATACTTATACAGGACTTGCAAAACCTGCAGATCAGATGGAACTTGGCAAGGATTTCTGCATTTCCAGCACGGATTCACGTGAAGGACCCGCTATGTTCAAATATAACGGCAAGTATTATCTGATTACGTCTGCCTGCACAGGATGGAATCCCAATCAGGCCAGATATGCTGTAGCCGATTCGCCTCTTGGACCATGGAAAAATATGGGTGACCCCTGTGTAGGAGACAGCACGCATCTTACCTTCCAGACACAGAGTACATGCGTGATCCCGGTAGACCCTAAGGCCGGGAAGTATATCTATATGGGCGACCGCTGGTATAATCCGGATAATGGAGCTAAGCTCAGTGATTCAAGATATGTATGGCTTCCTATAGAATTCGGATCAAATAATACTATAGCTATCAGAAACTACAGTAACTGGACACTGGATGAACTTGAAGGAAAAGGTGCAGTATCGATAATCACCAAGCTTCCTGAAGTTACACACAAAGCTTCAAAGCTTGTTTCCGGGATGCCTGACAGGATAAATGTAAAGATAGGTGAAAAATCCTACAAGGATACACCTGTCACATGGAAGGCAGACATTCCAGACGGAGATGATACAGTAGGAACTGTTACTGTAACCGGAACACTTGACAAGATAGGAAGAGAAGTAGAGGTCAATGTACTTAGCGTTCCTTTAAAGCTTAAGTATTTTGCAGATTGCTATACAAATAATGAAGTAAACTCTTCATCTATGTTCAAGGCTATCTCAGAGAATGCATCTCTGGAAAATACATTTTCAGATCAGGCAAAGACGAGTGAGAACAGCTGGGGATATTCAAGCAGACCCGGTGCTTCAGGCGGATCAAGCTCTGAAGATATGGGCTCCCATGGCAGCAACAGCGATTTCTATGATACAGGCTGGTGGGCAACAGACAGTGGAAAGATCGCTTATACATTCTCTCTTGATCCCGGAACATATAAGATAGCTAGTGGATACCAGGAGTGGTGGTCATCAAATAGAAATATCAGGATTACTGCGGCATCGGAGTCAGGCACTGTATTTGGAACATCCACTGTCACGGTAAGTAATTCGACCGGAAATACTGAAGCTCTTACTGATATCAAGGTAACAGGTACCGGAAAGCAGAATGTAACTGTAACTATAGGGAAGGCTTCAGGAGGAAGTGCTCCAGTCCTTTCATGGATCGGAGTGATAGAGATAAAGTCCGATGCTGATTCGGATAAGATCACTGAAGCCAATGCAAAGAAGTGGGTCGATCAGGTATACAAAGACCTCACTATAGCAAATATCGATGATGTAAGAGGAAATCTTACTCTTTCTACTGAGGACAGTGATTATAAGCATGTTCAGATCTCCTGGAAATCAGATAATGAAGATATCATTACTGACAGGGATAAGGGCAGTGTTAAGGCAGGCCTGGTTACACGAGGCTCCATGAATGTCAAGGTAGGACTTACAGCAACTATTTCTGTAAAGGGAGCTTCTTATTCGAGAAAGAAATCCTTTACAGCTAATGTTAGGAAGAAACCTGGTAAGAAGAAATATACAGATTATCTGTTTGCCTATTTCATAGGTGAAGGAACAAGCGATGGCGAACAGCTTTATTTTTCCGACAGCAGAAACGGTCTGGACTGGAAGCCTCTTAATGAAGGAGAACCGGTAATCCGTTCCACTATGGGAGAAAAGGGCCTGAGAGATCCATTTATCATGAGAAGCCATGAAGGCGATAAATTCTACATGATAGCAACTGACCTTAAGATCAATGGCGGAAATGGCTGGACAGCCGCTCAGGAAGCCGGAAGCCAGAGCATAATGATCTGGGAGTCTACAGACCTTGTAAACTGGTCAGACCAGAGAATGGTAAAGATAGCACCTGATAATGCAGGGTGTACCTGGGCTCCTGAAGCCTTCTGGGATGATGATACACAGGATTACATTGTATTCTGGGCATCAAAGACAAGCGATGATAACTTTGGAGTCCACCATATCTATAAGTGTCATACGAGAGACTTTGTAACATTCACTAAGCCTGAAGTATGGATCACGCTTAAAAATGCAGCTGGAGACGACATAAGTGTTATAGACACGACTATTCTCAAAGTCGGTAAGACATATTACAGATTCAGCAAAAATGAATCAGGTGAAGATGCCATTATGACAGACGGTACACATGTGAAGACAAAATCCGTCTACATGGAGAAGGCTGATTCACTTGATGGAAAATGGACCTACGTTCTTTCTGAATACCTTTCTGACGGCAGCAATCAGTACAGGGAAGGAACAACAAGCTTTAAGTTTAATGATGATGATGTATCTCAGGATACATGGTGCCTTCTTCTTGATAATTTCGGAGGCGGCGGCTATTATCCCGCTCTTTCGACTGATGTAGGAAGCGGAAACTTTACAAGAACCAGTGATTACTCCTTCCCTTCAACAGGTGTGTTACGTCATGGCTCAGTAATAAATATCACTAAGTCTGAATATAAGGCTATTGAGGAAAAATTGGGAAGTCCCAAGGACGAGACCGAATCTGACATTCCAGCTGATAAGGCCCGTATAGCAAGCTTCAGCTTTGATAATGCTGAGACAGGTCTGTCAGGATCCGGAGCAAAGGCAGAAGTGAATGGAAATGTTAGATACTCTGATGATGTAAGACCCGGATCAGACGGAAAGAGCATTTATCTAAAGAAGGGCAGCTGGCTTAATGTAACCAGGGATGATGGTTCATCTCTCCTTAATGGATCGGATGAAGTGACTGTTTCCTATTACAGCAAGCCTGATAATAATGACAACACCGGCTGGGCTTTCTATGCAGCCAAGAATAAGGGCACTACGACCTATCTCGGAGAGAATTACATTGGTGTACTTGATAAGGCTGGAAACATTAGTGCTGAGCGTTACGTTGGAGGCAGAAACAGTGGAACATCCGCATCAGCCGGAGCAAGCTTAAAATCCGGATGGAAGCATGTTGTCATAGTATATGCAAAGAATTACGTTAAGATATATGTAAATGGCAGATTTACTGCAAAAGCTTCAAAGGATACGCTTAAAGGTCTTTCATCTATCTTTGGCAGTGACAGTATTTTTCAGATCGGCAAGGCCAACTGGGGGAATGGTGAATACTATCAGGGTTATATAGATGATATGGAGGTATATAACAGAGCGCTTACCACAAAGGAGATACAGAATATCTATTATCCTGATACAGAGCCTGAACCTGAGCCCAAGTCAGAGATAGTAGTAAATGACAAGTCGTCTGAAACAAAGATAGATACCAGCAAGGATGAACTCGTCAAGGCTCTTTTTACCGATGAGGAGAAAGAACTTATCAGAAACGGCGCATCATATTCCGTTACATTTGATATCAATGACAAGGATGTGAAGGAATCCGCAGATTTCACAAAGAAGCTCTTTACCAAGGCTGAAGGATATAAAGCAGGCCTTTTCCTTGATATCTCGATCTATACGCAGCTGACAGAAGCTGACGGGACAGAATATGATAAGACTATGGTAACAGAACCATCCGGAAAGCTTACTTTCAGCATTGCTTTACCGGAGACTCTTATCAATAGCGACAATAGATACAAGAGGACATATAAGATCGCCAGATATCATGATGGAATTCTTGATATACTTGATGCTGATTTTGATCAGGAAAAAGGAACGATCGAATTTTCATCAGATAAATTTCCTGAGTATGCCGTAATTTATCAGGATACACTGGTTTCTTCCGGAAAAGATTCAAAAGATAAAGGATCTTCAAAAGATGGAGGAAATTCATCAGTAAAACCCGCTGAGCCATCTTCTGATAAGAGCAAGTCTTCAGATCAGATCAGGTCATCTTCTGAAGTCGGCCAGTCAGCCGGCCAGCCGGCTGTAGTGAACACTTCAGATAATGCATCTAATGTAAAGACCTCTGCGAACGATGCCGGAGCTTCTGAAGCGGTCACAGTCACTGGAGAAACATTAAAGACAGCGGACGATTCATCAGGTTCTGATGCAGAGTCAGGAGACAGCACCGGAGATACATCATCAAAAGACACAGAAGAAACATCTGAAAACGATGAGGATGTATCAGAAGACACAGGAAAGACAGTGGTAGCAAAGAAGTCCAAAGCTCCTGTATGGATCGGTCTGGTGATGATCCTTCTTCTCGCCGGAGTCATTACAGTAGTGATAAAGAAGAGAAAAAAGTAAGTATATAAAATTTTCCCGGAGGCGTTTCCTCCGGGAAATTTTTTATAAGTGTTGACCTGAGAGCCAGTAAGAATCTATACTTACAGTAAATAGAGAATTTCCGTAAGACGGATGTGTGAGAGGAGGAAAAATATGCTTTTTTACAGATGTATGAAATGCGGAAACTTTGTAACTTTTCTTGGTGAGAAGACAGCATGTACGCCTATGTGCTGCGGCGAGCCTATGACTGAGCTCAAGGCAAACACAAGCGACGGAGCAGTTGAGAAACATGTTCCGGTAGTAGAGCTGGATGGAAACAAGGTCACAGTTTCAGTAGGAAGTACCCTGCATCCCATGCTTGACAACCATTACATTGAGTTCGTTGTCCTGGAGACAGAGCATGGATATTATAAGAGAGACTTCAAGCCCGGTGACGAGCCTAAAGCTCATTTCCTCCTTCCAGAGGGTGAGAAAGCTTTAAGAGCCTATGCTTATTGCAATCTTCACGGATTATGGAAGAGCGAGAAACTTTAAAACTTATATAGTTTACAGATATCCTTAGATATGCCGGACATGTCTAAGGATATTTTATGTCCTGTTCAGGCGGGCATTAACAGATAGCACATAAGCATGAACAGCTGGAAAATTACTTAAGAAGGAGACAGAAATGAATTCAAAAGGAAGCAGGATAGCAGTCATTGGCTGCGGAAATGTAGGAACAAATACGGCATATACTATAGCAGCCAGGGGACTCTGTGATGAACTTGTCCTCATAGACTATGTAAAGGACAAGGCTATAGCAGAGGCACTGGACATGAAGGACGCAATGGCTTTCTTCAACAGCAATATGGTGATAAGACAGGGAGACTACAGCGACTGCAGGGATGCTGATATTGTCATCATATCGGCTTCTGCACCCATGGCCAAGGATTCTCACAGCAGATTCGAGATGCTGAAGCCCTCTCTCGGAGTGGTAAAGTCCTGCGTGACCAGTGTTATGGAGTCTGGCTTTGACGGGATCTTTATCATCATCTCGAATCCGGTAGATGTAATGACATATTATACCTGGAAGCTGTCAGGTCTTCCAGCAGAGCGCGTGATCGGTTCAGGCACAAATCTTGATTCCGCTAGACTCCGCACCAAGATCGGAGCAATCTATGATGTAGACCCGTCATCGGTTGATATCTATGTACTCGGCGAGCACGGCGACAGCGAGTTTGCAGTCTGGGACAGCGCAAATCTGGGCGGGAAAAAGATCCGTGAGCTCATGAAGGAAGATCCTGGGACCGGTGAGAATACTGAGGATTCTCTAATAGCAGCGACAAAGCAGGCAGGCTGGGATATCTTCAACAGAAAAGGAAATACATGCTATGGCATTGCGGCTTCCACGACTTCTATAGCTGAGGCTATCCTGAAGAATGAGAACCGTATTATCCCTGTAACAGTCCGTCTAAATGGACAGTATGGACTTAAGGATGTATTTTTATCCGCGCCGGCTGTACTTGGCAGGGAAGGAGTAAAGTCTATAGTCGAGATAGGATTCTCTGAAGAGGAAGAGGCAAAGATGAAGGAATCTGCCAGGACACTTGAGGAATTCTATGAAGTTCTTGAGAATGCTGATGATCGTTAAGAAGCCTGACAGAGAGCACGTGTATAGGAAATTGCGGATCTTTTTCCAGTAAAAAATTAAATAAATATAAATTAGCACTCATCGCTTGACAGTGCTAACAATCGGTGATAATATACTCATTGTAAAGAGAAAAGGGGACAGAAAGATTTCTTTCCGGGCCGTTTAGAATAAGAAAATGGCGTTGTCCTGATTTAAGGAGGTAGTTATTATGATGTATTATCCCGATCTTTTTAATGGCAGTTTATTTGATGACTGGATGGACAGTATCGACAAAAATATGAAGAAATATGAGAACGATGAGAACCGTGCTCTTTACGGACACAGGGCTAAGGATCTTATGAAGACAGATGTCCATGAGAAGGACGGAAACTATATCGTTGATATAGATCTCCCGGGCTTCAAGAAAGAAGATATAGACATAAGCCTTCAGGATGGAAATCTTACCATCACTACCAACAAGTCCCTTGATAAGGACGAGACTGATAAGAAGGGAAATGTCATCCGTCAGGAGCGTTATGCAGGAAACATGACCAGAAGCTTCTATGTAGGTGAAAACTTAAGAAGTGAAGACATCCATGCTAAGTTTGAGAATGGCGTCCTTACACTTACCATTCCTGCAAAGAAGGAAGAGGTACATGATACTCATTCAATAACGATCGAGTGATTGCGAGAGCGCTTAGCAATTAAACATTTAGATCAAGAAAAATCCGGAGGACTTAGGCCCTCCGGATTTTTTGATGCTAAAAATATTTCAGATTGTAAGCTTTCAAGCTTATTTTTATCAGTTCAGCTTGAACTTATTGACCTCATTGTAAAGTGAATCGCTGACTTCGCTGCTTGAAGAGGCTTCAGAGCTTATTGATTTCATGCTCTTTGTCATGTCAATCGATTTCTCGGCGGCTTTTACGACTCCCTGAGCACTTTCCTCAACGGCAAGATTTACGCTGTTAGTAGCCTCGTTAATTGACTCGATATTTTCCTGAATATCGCTTGAAAGATCCGCCAGCTGGGAGATCATATCATCAATCGCTTCGGCGTTCTTTGAATTGTCATTGCTGGTAGAAACGAGGAGCCTGTAGCCTTCCATAGCAGGTCCGTTTATGAAATCTATCATTGCACGGGCTTCTTCAGCCAATTCATTTACAGCGCTTATTACCTCAGCTGATACCTTCTGGATCTCGGCAGCAGACTGAGCTGAATCAGTGGCCAGGCTTCCGATCTCACTTGCGACGACTGCGAATCCCTTCCCGGCTTCACCGGCACGGGCTGCCTCTATAGAAGCATTGAGGGAAAGGAGATTTGTCTGCTTTGTGATATTAAGGATATTGTCGGTAAGGACATTGATGTTCTCGACTGCCTTTGACTTCTCGATCTTCTCATCAACGACACTTGCCATCTCATCAACTGTCTTCTTGGCTTTTTCCTGATCACTGGCAGCTTTTTCACCGGTAGCTTCGGCATTGCTCCTGATTTCTTCAGAGAAGGCGCGGCCGTTCTGAATCTGACCGACCATATCGTTGAAGGAATCCTTGATCTTGTTCATGAGATCATTGATCTGACTCAAGGATGCGGATGATTCCTCCATAGCCGAGCTCATTTCTTCCATAGTCGATGAAACTTCGCTGGCAGCTCCTTCTGCGCTTGTAAGATTTGTCGCTATATTGCTGGAAGAAGTTTTTATTGAATCGGAGTTGCCCGCTATATTTATCATGATGTTTCTGATATAGGCAAGTATATCGTTTACATTGTCGGCAATGATCTCTGTCTCGTCTCCGGTCGTGATATGAAGCTTCTGGGTAAGATCGCCTCCGTTATGGACAATGTCGAAAAGCTTCTCGTTAACAATGTCGATATTGCGTGTGATAGTCCTTACCAGGACTGCCTCTGCCAGGAGGGCAACGACAAGTATAGATAATGAAATTCCGATTATCATTAAGGTGGAATTCAGAAGGCTCTTCATTATGGAAGATGCATTATAATCGCTTCCTAAGACAGCAATTATATCTCCCTTCATGTCAGTGATGGGAGCATAGGCTGTTATCAGATATTCGCCGTCTTCATGATCGATCTTTCCATCTGAGTAGACAGTTCCGTTATTAAATGTGGATGAAAGAGTTGAGTAAGTATCGCTCTTGTAGGCGTCTCCGATCTTTGCCGGATCATTGGCTTCACCGTCGACTCCGTAATAAAGCTTGCCATCTTCTCGGTAGACAGTGTACATATATTTCATATTGTACTTCTTTATGGCTTTCTGAAGGGCATCTCTGGCAATCTTGTAACCAGAGGTCTCCTCATCGCCTTTGGAAAGCTCGGAGATATCCTCTCCATTTAGTTCTGATGATGTCGCCTGAGCTGATACCTTGGCTACCTGAATGGCAAGATTTGTCATCCTGGCCTTTAAGGTAAAAAATGATAACAAAGACATGACGATGCAGATTCCTACGATGATTACAGCAGTTGCAGTCATGAGCTTGGCTCTTATAGACATTTTTCTGGGTTTCTGTTTCTTGGATTTCAAGCCGCTTCGTGTTGACATAATCTTCCTCCTTTATGAAAGTTTTTATGATTTAATTTTAATATATTTTTCTAATTACAGGGAGGAAAAATTAAAAAATTTATAAAAATTTCAATACGAAACGAATCATATTGGCTGAGTAAGTGCTGTAAGAAAATTATTCGATTTCTACAGAGTATGAGAGTATAATAATAATCGTAAATTTTTATTAAAGAAGGAAAATCGTGCTTTCTAAGATCAAAAAACATTTCTATGACCCGGACAAGATCGACTTTGACAATCTGATCTTTTCCGATAATAAGCTCTGGGCCATCATGATCCCTCTTATAATCGAGCAGCTTCTTAATTCTTTTATGGGAATGATGGATACGACAATGGTTGCGCGTGTCGGAGACGCGGCAGTGTCGGCAGTCTCTCTAGCAGACTCTATAAACACCCTGGTGATCCAGGTCTTTGCAGCCCTGGCTACAGGCGGGACCATAGTATGCTCCCAGTATCTGGGCCAGAAGGACAGGAAAAATGCCAACAAGGCAGCTTCACAGGTAGCTCTTACCGTGCTTGCCTTAAGCCTTATGATAGCCTTGTTCTCAATCGTATTCAGAAAGCCCCTCCTTCATTTAATATTTGGATCTACTGATCCCCTGGTCATGAAGTATGCCCTTTCTTATTTCCTTATAACTTCATTTTCATTCCCTTTCTTTGCCCTCTTTCAGGCGGGATCGGCCTTCTTCAGGGCGGGCGGCAACAGCAGGTTCCCAATGACAGTCTCATTGATATCAAATTGCCTTAATATAGGAGGAAACGCAGTACTTATATTTGGATTTAAGATGGGAGTAGCTGGAGCTGCTCTCTCTACACTTTTTTCCAGGATCTTCTGCTTCGTCGTAATATATGGTTTCCTAAGGAAGCCTAATCAGGCCATCGTTATCAGGGATTATTTTTCCATAAGGCCCGATTTCAAAATGATAAGGCGTGTCCTTATGATAGGCGTTCCTTCGGGAGTAGAGAACGGTATGTTCCAGTTCGGAAAGCTTGCCATACAGTCATCCGTTTCAACGCTTACAGCCATTCAGATGTCGGCAGAGGCCATGACCGTTATCTTCGAGAACCTGAACGGAATAGCAGGTATTGGGACAGGTATAGCTATGATGACTGTAGTCGGTCAGACTATAGGAGCAGGCAGGAAAGAGGAAGCCAAATATTATATTGTAAAAATGTCCCTTTATTCAGAGATCATGATAATAATAAGCTGCATAGGAGTTTATTTCCTGGCAAAGCCCGTACTTATCATTTCCGGGCTTTCGGCAGGCGCGGTCTCCCTTTCCATGTATATGCTGGGCTGGATCACTATTATTAAGCCTTTGGTCTGGACAGCCGCCTTCATACCGGCCTATGGGATGAGGTCTGCCGGCGATGTCAAATTCATGATGATACTTTCGACACTTACCATGTGGCTCTGCCGTGTAATGCTTGCTACTATTCTTATAAGAGTATTTAATTTTGGACCCATTGCCGTATGGATAGGCATGATGTCGGACTGGACTATAAGAGGCATTATATGCGTCAAGCGCTTTACAGGTGGAAAGTGGCTGGAACATAAGGTTATCTGACAAGGGGGATTATGGAAATCAAAACCGGACTTATTTTTGATATGGATGGGACTCTCTGGGATTCATCATTAAATGTTGCCAGGTCCTGGACAGAAGTGCTTAAGGACTGCCCGGATGCAGGGAAGAAAGAAATGACCAGGGAAGACATACAAGGCGTCATGGGTATGACCATGACAGCTATAGCACAGAAATTCGGCTTTTCAGAATCTGTCATGGATAAATGCATGGACTATGAGAATGTATATCTGCGTCAGCATGGGGGAGAACTCTATCCGGGCCTTGAGGAAAGCCTGAATAAGCTTCAGAAAATGCTGCCCCTCTATATAGCAAGCAACTGTCAGACGGGATATATTGAGGCATTTCTGGATCACTACGGCTTCGGGCACTTTTTTACCGACCATATATCATTCGGCGACAACCAGCAGAATAAGGATGTGAACATAAGGCTTCTGGCTGAACGCAACGGTCTCAGCAGATATTATTATATAGGAGACATAGAGAGCGACAGGATATCGACTGAAAAGGCAGGCGGTATCTTTATCCATGCCGCATATGGCTTTGGTCAGGTGCCAGAGGCCAGATACAGGGTTTCCTCGATCACAGAGCTCCCGGATCTTATGAAGGATCTTTTACGAAAAAACTAAACAAAAAGATTTAATTAATCTTGTTAATTATTACCGGTTGAATATCAACCGGTAAAATTTTATAGTATTAATTAAAAGAGTTAAGAAATGAGGAGCGTCTTATGGAAGGACTTCTTACTAATGTAAAGCTTTATCTGGGAGAAGGTAAAGACAATTTCAAAATGAGCCGGGGAAGCTTTTCCTACAGGAGAAAGCAGAAGCTGTCTCCTATGAAGGCAGGAGCTTGGGAGGAGAAAGACGGAGAATATCTGCTTTCTTTCACAGGAAATGGGAAGAAAGCCCTGCTGAGGCGGGAGATAAAGGATGGGAATGAGGTCTATAAGATAGAGACAGAGAGCGGGCGTATAAGGATCTCCTTTGACTGCAGTCTTGATCTTCATTTTTACGGATGCGGAGAGACCTATTCTGAATTCGATCTCAAGGGCCAGCTGGTAAGGAACTGGGTGGCTGAGCATCAGAATTCAAGAAGGATAGGAAAGAAGCTTATAAGGCAGAAATTCTTAGGCAGGGATTATGAGAGAAAGCTTCCATTCGGAAAGTACGAGTCCTATTATGTAGAGCCTGCCTTTACTTTCGTGGATGAGAAGAAAGGAACTCTCACAGATCCATCTTTTTTCTATATAGATACAAAGAGATATGCTGAGATCGACTTCAGGACTCCGGGAAGGATAAGCTTTGACCTTGAGGAAGCATGCTCCTTTATCATAATAAGGGCAGAGTCCTTCGAAGAATTATCGAAAAAGACGGCAGATCTGCTCGGACATGGCCTTAAGCTTCCTGACTGGATATATGACGGAGTCATCCTGGGCATCCAGCAGGGGCCGGAAGTGATAGAGAAAAAGATCGAAAAGGCTAAGGCCCACGGAGTAAAGATAAACGGTATCTGGAGCCAGGACTGGTGCGGCTGCCGGAGGACAGGCTTCGGATATCAGGTCATGTGGAACTGGGAATATGACAAGCTCTATCACGGACTTCCCGCCTATATAAAGAAGTGGAAGAGTGAGGGCATAAGATTCTTAGGTTACATAAATCCATTCATGGCCATAGAAAAGGACATATATAAGGAAGCATCTGCTAAGGGATATTGCGTAAAGGACAAGGAAGGAAAGGACTATCTGGTCAAGATAACCACTTTCCCTGCCGCCATGATCGACTTCACAAATCCTGATGCCTATGAATTCTATAAGGATCTTATAAAGAAAAATATGATCGGCATAGGCATATCTGGCTGGATGGCCGACTTCGGAGAATATCTGCCGCCTGATGCAGTCCTTTACAAGGGAAATGCAGAGGAGCTCCATAATGAATGGCCTTCTATCTGGGCAAAGATGAACAGGGAAGCCATAGAAGAATGCGGGAAAGAGGACGAATGCTTCTTTTTCACCAGAGCGGGCTACACAGAGACCATAGGAAATTCGACAATGATGTGGACAGGTGACCAGCATGTCGACTGGTCAGTGGATGACGGCATTCCGTCAGTTATTCCTGCAACCTTGTCACTTGCCATGTCAGGCTTTGGCATAGCTCATTCAGACGCCGGTGGTTATACGACATTCGGAAAAGAAATGTCGAGATCCAAAGAGCTCCTTATGAGATGGGAGGAGATGAATGTCTTCTCGCCTCTCTGGAGATCTCACGAAGGCAATCAGCCCGTAAATGATGTCCAGTTTGACGCGGATGATGAGCTTCTCGATCATCTTGGGAAATGCTCGAGGATGCATGCAGCTCTTAAGCCCTATCTTAAAGAGCTGGAGAGGGAATACAGGGAAAATGGATGCCCTGTGATAAGGCCTCTTTTCTACCATTATCCTGAGAAGCAATTTGCAAATGAGAAAAGCGAGTATCTCCTGGGCAGGGAAGTACTGGTGGCTCCTGTCCTTAAGCCGGGAAAAAGTAAAAGGAAGGTGGAACTTCCAGAAGAGGACTGGATAAATGTATGGACTGGGGAAAAGTTTAATGGAGCTTCAATAGAATGCCCTGGCGAGATAGGACAGATCCCTGTATTTGTAAGGGATACAGAGGAAGGAAGAAGGATAAGGGAGAGCCTTCTTGAAGCAGTGAGATAAGGCCTTGGGAGAATATATAAGGGATAAAAAAATTATAAAAGGGGGTTTATATGGGAAATAATAGAGAGAACAAGATGTCGTCAAGGGTCTTCTATGGCCTTGCCGACATATACGGAGGCGGAGCCTTCGTCATCATCGGTACTTTTTTCACAGCCTTTCTTACAAAGGCACTGGGCATGCCGGTCGCTCTGGCCGGTACCATACCGCTTATAGGAAAGGTATGGGACGCAGTTACAGATCCCATAATGGGAAATATCACGGACAGGACCAGGTCCAGGTTCGGAGCCAAGAGATTCTATCTTCTGGTCGGATCCTTCCTTTCGGGCATAACCTTCCTTCTCATGTGGGTGCCCTTTAAGACCGGCAATATGACGGGCTTATACATTTTCTATATGCTTATGTATATGCTTTTCTCGACCGGCTTCACTATCGTAATGGTGCCTTACAATGCCCTCCTTCCAGATATGGTCGATGACTATACAGTAAGAGCCAAGTTCTCCGGGACAAGGATCGCTTTTTCGACATTCGGATCCATTCTGGCAGGCCTTATACCGACCATTATGATAAAGGACAATACCGATCCATTTCAATATTTTGCAATGGCTTTGATATTCTCAGTCGTATTTTTCATAGTAGTCTTCCTTACCTTCCTCGGGACATGGGAGAAAAAGAAGGAACCCATAAGAGTCGGCTTCACAAAGAGCTTTGTACAGAGCCTTACAGTTTATAAGTCAAGGAGCTACAGGATCTTTATAGCCATCTTCCTGACAGGTCAGGGAGCAGCCGATTTCGTGACTGGGCTCGCAGTATATTATGTAGACGACGTACTGAATGCCTACGGCGGCGGAAGGTTCACTATCCTTATGGGAGTCCTTATGATAGCCCAGTTCATAGGAACTCTTGTACTTACACCATTAATGGTAAAAACATCAAAGAAATTCCCTCTTCTTCTGGGATTTCCTATAAGGATAATAGCAACACTCGCATTTTTCTTCGTATCATATGAAGGCGCACCGTTTAATGTCATACTCATACTTTCATTCTTTGTAGGCTTCGGTATGGCAGGATCTTCAACGACTATTTACGCCATCCTTTCAGATATGGCAGATGTAGATGAACTCATCACATCAATAAACCGCCCTGCGACATGCTCGGCAATGGCGACTTTCGTAAGGAAGATATGTACAGGTCTTTCATCTGCTATAATAGGCCTTCTCCTTGCTCTGGTCGGCTACGACGCAAAGATAGCTTCAAGCGGCGGCAGACAGTCATTTTATACAAGACAGGGTATAACTCTTATTTACATCATTGCGCCTGTGATACTTATGACGCTGGCAATTATTTTTACTCTTATCTTTCCTATGAAGAAAAAAGAATTTGACATAGTGAGAAAGGAGATAAGCAGAAGAAAAGGCGAGGATAATACGGCTGCAAGTGATGAAGAGAAAAAAATCATAGAAAAAGTAACAGGATTTAGTTTTGACAAACTCTGGAACAAAGAAAACGCTCTTTGTTTCGGTAGTAATAAATAAATCTAAAATTAATAACTTGTTTAAGGAGGAAATTATGAAGTATTTTCTTGACAGCGCAAAAATGGATGAAATCGAAGAGGCATATTCTACATTCGGTATAGATGGAATCACCACCAACCCCAAGCATATAAAGGAAAGTGGCAAGCCTTTCTTAAAAGCGATCGAAGATATAGCTGATTTCGTAAAAAGAGAAGGTCTTTCAGGAATTGAAACTTTCCCTGTTTCTGTAGAATTAAATCCTAATTTAATAGAGGCAGATGATATGGTGAAACAGGCTGAGAAGATAGCTTCAATTTCAGATAATTTTGTTATCAAGGTTCCCTGTATTGAAGGAGGAGTAACAGCTGCAAGGAAACTTGAGAAAGAAGGCATACGAACCAATCTTACACTTGTTTTCTCACCGGCTCAGGCAATCTGGGCAGGCCGTATCGGTTCAAAGTTCGTTTCTCCCTTCGTAGGCTGGAAAGAGGATAATGGAGAAGATTGCAGACAGTATATAGAAGATATAGTTCAGATCTATGAGAATTATGGCTGGCTTGGAAATACAGAAATTATCTGTGCCGCAGTAAGATCCCCCAAACAGATCGTTGACTGTGCAGTTGCCGGAGCTGATATTGTTACAGCAGGACTTCAAGTCTACAAGAAAGCAATAGGACATGCATATACAACACAGGGAATGAAAACATTTAAAGATGCATGGGATAATACTGTAGGAAATAATTGATATAAAGGAGAAAAAATGAAGATAGGATTTATCGGACTCGGCATCATGGGTGAAAGCATGTGCCAAAATATAGTGAAGAAACATGACGATAGCGTTTTTTGTTCCGATTTTATTAAAGATAAAGTTAAGAAACTCGAAGAAGAAGGAGCAATAGGCGTAGATACAAATCTTAGTCTGGCAAAGAAATCAGACGTGATAATATCGATGGTACCTAAGAGCGAGCACAGCATGAGTGTATACAAAGAGATACTTCCTGCACTTGATTCTTCTAAGATATGCATTGATATGTCTACGATCGATCCATCAGTTTCAGTAGAGATCTCAAAGATGGTAAAGGCAACAGGAGCCCAGTTCGCAGATGCTCCGGTAGTTAAATCAAAGCCGGCGGCAATTGCCGGAAAGCTTGGAATATATGTCGGATGCGATGAAGGGCTTTTCCCAAAGATAAAGCCAATCCTTTCATATATGGGAGAAAATATAATAAGAATGGGTGAAAATGGCAAAGGGCTGGTTATGAAGATATGCCACAATGCTCTTGTTTCCCAGATCCAGAATGGCGTAAATGAGACATCTCTTCTTGCTATGGAAAACGGAATAGATATCCAGACTTTTGCAAAGGCTATCAGCTATGGCGGAGCAGGAAATTTCTATCTTGATTCAAAGAAAGATAATATTGAGAAAAATGATTTTACTACTGCTTTCTCCATAGAGAATGAAAACAAGGACGTTCATATATGCCAGAAACTTGCCAAAGAATCAGGCCTTTCTATGCCTGGTGAAGAAAATGCCATAAAGATATATGAAAAAGCTATGGATATGGGACTTGGCAAGGAAGATTTTTCCGCAACTATAAAAGTTGTAAGAAGCCTTTCCGAGAGGAATTGATATGGAAGCTTCTTCAAAGAAAATGCTGGAACGCTTAAACGAAGTAAATGATGTAGAAGTTAAAAGCGTATTTAATGATTCGTTCAAAAGCTTCGGAAGAGTGATAGAAGGATTTGATCTTTCATCTATGATTTCTTATATGTCAGAGACTCCTCTTCCGGATAGGGGCAATATTTACCTTGCTTCAGATCCTCTTCTTGAGAAAATCGATACAGTAAAAGAAATAAAATCTGTGATCTATGGCGGAATGCCGATAGAAGTTGGATATTGCAATGGAAAGAACAGAAATATAAATGGCTTTGAATATCATAAAGGATCAGAATTAAATATAGCAATTGATCCTTTCATGCTTTGTCTTGGTCATACCTGGGATATTAGAAGCGGAAATAAGTTCTATGAAGATGACATTCATCTTTTCTTTGTTCCGGCCGGAACAATGATAGAGATGTTTGAGACGACACTACATCTGTCGCCCATTTGCGCACAGAGCGATGGCTTTCGCGATATAGTTATTCTTCCCCGGGGAACGAATACAGCTCTAAGCATGGAAGAGAAGGAAATGGCAGGTCGGGCATTAGATCATGGATTTAAGGAAGCCGGCCTCCTTCTTCAAAAGAACAAGTGGGTAATTGCATGTCCTGACAGGAAGCCATTGATAGATCAAGACGCATTTCCTGGATTCGTTGGAGAAAACAAGGAATTTAAATTCTGAATTAATATTATGCTTAAAGATTTTCTTTTTTATATAGTGGTATTCCTTTCTAATATCATTCAGGGGATTACAGGATTTGCAGGAACGATTCTTGCCATGCCTTTTTCCATAAGGCTTGTTGGCTATGATACGGCAAGACCCATTTTAAATACTCTAGGTCTTCTTGCAGGCATAGTTTTTGCCTTTAACGGAAGAAAAAATATAGACAAAAAAGAGTTAAAGAAGGTAGTTATTACTATGGCCGCCGGTATTTTTGCCGGAACGCTTATAAGAGAAGAGCTTGAAGGTCATAAGGCAATACTTTTATTGATCCTTGGCATTTTTGTAATTTTTGTCGGAGTCAAAGGATTGCTTAAAGACGAAGAAGAGCATTATGGCTGTCTTAAGAAGATAAATAGCGGCAGATCTTTTAAGGGATGCGGATATTTTAAAATTGATAAGCGACATAATGGGAAAATAGTTTCAATTATAATTCTTCTTGCAGCCGGGACAATACATGGAATTTTTGTTTGCGGGGGACCGCTTCTTATCAGCTATCTATCAAGACGAATAAGGACAAAGGATGCTTTCCGAGCAACTATATCGGCTGTATGGGTCTTTCTTAATGGTATCATCTTTGCCTCGGATCTAATTGAAGGAAATTACATTCTTCATACAATAAGGCTCCAGTTCATTGTCATTCCTTTTCTGGCGCTTGGACTCTATTTCGGATCAAAGCTCTATTTAAAGATGAGCCAGAGAGCCTTCAATATACTTACCGATATTCTTCTGATAGTTGCCGGGGCAGCACTTTTTTAAAAATTAAATGGAGAATTAAATATGGATAATTTCAATGCTTTATATCTTCCCATCGGAGTCAAAACTTTTGAACTTAATAGTGCAGGAAAGTTATTCGAGGAATCAAAAAAGGTCCTTGCAGAGGTAAGTACCGATATTATTTTTCCTTCCGAAATGCTCCTGGGGCTTGATAAATTAAAGGCTTTCATAGAAGGGAAAAATCCCGATCTTATAATCCTTCAAAATATAACTTTTGCAAATGCGGCTTTTGCGACCGAGGTTTTCCAAAGATTTGACTGCCCTGTAGTTCTATGGACATTAAGGGAACCTGTTATAGACGGAACCAGACTTCGCCTTAACTCACTTACCGGAGCTTATTCAGCCAGCAACGCCTATCATCATTTCAGGAAGGAGAAGCTCACATATATTTTTGGCTTGCCTTCAGAGGATGAAGTTAAAGATAAACTTAAATACTCTGTTAAGGCCGCAATGCTTATTAAGTCTCTTAAAAGCCTGAATCTTGCCCAGATAGGTCATACTCCAGAGGGATTTGGTTTTGGAAGGGCTCTTGATCTTGACATGAGAAGCAGGTTTGGTGTAAATCTTATTTCAATTGAGGCAAGAGAACTTATTAATAAGGCTCTTAAATATACTGACGATGAGATCAAACCTTATTTATTAGATGCTGACAAGAAAACAATTGGTCTAAAGGATATACCTAAAAAGAATAGCCTGGATTTTGCAAGACTCTATAAGGCTTACATGGATTTTGTAAAAGAAAATAATATAAAGGCACTTTCGAGCAGATGCTGGCCTGACTTTTTCACAGAATTCGGCACTCCTGTCTGCCTGGTTCTTGGAATGCTTAATGATCTGGGTATTTCTGCTTCCTGCGAAGCAGACAGCTATGGAGCGCTTTCCATGTATGCAGGTCAGTTTATTTCAGAAAGCCCCTGCTTCTTCGGGGATCCTGTCTCTCTTGATGAGAAGGAAAATACTATTACTTTCTGGCATTGCGGCACAGCTGCGCCAAGTCTTGCAAGAGAAAATAAGGCCTATATAGGCGAGCATTGCAATCGTCACATAGGCCCTACACTTGAATTTGGATGCAGGAGTGAGAAAGAAGTTTCGATCTTCCGTATCGGTCAGGACTGTGAAGGAAAGTTCAGGATCTTCCTCGCAGACGGAGAGGCACTCGATAAACCAAAGCAGTTCTACGGAACATCTGTAGTAGTTAAAACTGAACTTAACTCAAAAGACCTAGTTACACGTACAGTAGAAGAAGGCTTTGAACCTCATTTTGCAATAGTAAAGGGAAAGTCTGAACCGCTTAGAATATTCGCAGATATGCTTGGAATACCGGTTGTATCATAATGAGGAATAAAATGAATCTTTCTGGAATGAACATGGCTTCATTAAGGAAGCTTAATGAATTTAATATATTAAACTATCTTAATTCAAAAGGAAGTGCTTCACGCCATGAAATAGCCAGAGAAATAGGGCTTACGCCTGCTTCTCTTACCCAGATCACCGGAAGACTCATGGATACCGGAATCTTACGGGAATGCGGAGTCTCTTCTGAATCCGGCAAGGGCCGCAAGCAGATCCTTCTGGAGATAAATCCCGACTGGAAATATATTATTTCTATAAGCATTGAAGTTGATGTCACTTTTGTGACTATTACAAACGTATTGGGCAGAAAATTAATTCAGGATTCAATTCCTACCTCTCATGACATAGAGCCTGAACTTTTTCTTGATGAAGTCTTTGAACTTACAGAAAAGTTAATGAAGGAATTTGAGGCAGGGCTTAGGGCGAAAAAGAAAGAGGAACCTGATTATCTTGGAATTTCAGTTGGAATTCCCGGACCTGTCAGAGATGGAATAAGTATTGGATCAAGACTATGGAAGAAAGCAGTCCCTGTTAAAAGAATTCTTGAAGAAAAAACAGGACTTCCCGTAAGTCTTGAAAATAATGTAAATGCCTTTGCTTCGGCGGAGCTTACATTCGGAGAAGGCAAAAGATATGAAGAGCTTCTTCTTATAAAGTGGGGACCCGGTGTCGGAAGTACAGAGATAAGAGGCGGAGATGCTCATAAATTTGGTATCAGGCCTGTCGAGATGGGACATTTTATAGTGAATAAGTCTGGCAAGAAGTGCAGCTGCGGTAAAAATGGCTGTCTTGAGACTGAAATAAGTTTTGATGCTATAAATTCAAAGCTTAAAGAAAGAGGACTGGAAGAAATTTCTTCACAGGAAGATTTCGGATCCTATTATGAGACCCACATAGATAAGGGGGATTATGCCTCGGAAGTTCTGTCCTTTGCTTTAGACATTTTTTCCATGTGCATTGTGAACACAAGAACACTGCTTTCACCTGACAAGGTGGTTTTCTATGGAGCAATGCTTAGATCTAAGAGGGTTAGAGATGATATTATAAGATCCTGTCTGACTTATGATCCCGGGATCGAAAAGTCGATCTTCATCTATTCCAGGCTTTCTGACAGGGAAGAATTTATTGGTCCCTCGGCGGATCTTGTTATGAAAAAAATATATTCTGAAATAGAATAAGAAAACCCGGCGCCTTTCCATATGAAAAGCGCCGGGTTCTCTTTTTGTGGCTGCTGCTGTCAGCCGGGATTGAAAGGAGAAATATTCTTATTATCTGATTAGTACATGTTCCTTGCCAAAGATCCTATAGAGAATGGGAAGAGCCTTCTCTGAAACACAAGAATCGAGCTTCCTTATCAATTTATCCTTATAAGAATAAACATAGGTGGGAAGATTGTCTCCGTTTTCCTTTGCGACATCATCAAGCTGCTTCCTGGTATCATTAATACCATATTGATTATCGATAGTGATCAAGATCTTCTTTGACATAATTAAGCCTCCTTAATGAAATCAAAACAGTTTCATCCTGGTTTTATTGACGAGGCTAAGGATATGACTCGCTATAATTATATTCTATCTTAGTATTCAGAAAAAACAATTAATAAATTATAAAAAACTAATTTAAATCATGCAGAACCCCAACAAATCAGAAAAGTATCCTTATCTGCGAGGACGTTTTTTCATATTGAAAAGCCTATCCCGATTTCGTAGAATATATTCGAATATGATCTTTTCGGAAAGGAGAAAAAGATGGCTGAAAATAAAGTAATTATTGGAGAAAGGCTTGGAAAGCTTCGTGAAGAGATGAAGAAAGAAGGAGTGGATCTTTTCCTTGCGGTTTCTTCAGATTTTCATGCATCAGAATATATCAGTGATTATTTCAAGGTAACCGAGTATCTTTCAGGATGCACCAGCGATAATGTAGTTATTGTTATCTCACAGGATTCGGCAAAGCTATGGACTGACGGAAGATATTTTATTTCTGCTGCCGGCGAGCTGGAAGGAACCGAATATGAACTTATGAGAATGGGCGAACCTGATGTTCCAGATGTTCCCGAATATCTTAGTGAGCATCTTAATGCGGGTATGACTCTGGGCTTCGACGGAAGATGCATAAGCGTTACGGACAGTGAAGATTATATGAATGCTGCTGATGAGATGGGGGCTTCTGTAGATACAATGTTCTGCCCTTGCGACAGTATTTGGACAGACAGGGCGGCTCTTCCTTCGCATAAAGTATTCATAATGGACACTGATCTTGTCGGAGAGAGCCTTGAGTCAAAGGTCTCAAAGATCCGCAGCAAACTTGTTGACTATGATGCTTCCGGGACAGTCATCTCGAAGCTGGACGACATCATGTGGATCCTTAATATAAGAGGAAATGATGTAGATTATAATCCTGTAGCTCTTTCATATCTTATTCTTGGTATGGGCAATATAGACTTATTCATCCAGGATTCCGAACTAACAGATGAATTCGTGAAATATGCCGCAGAGCACAGGATAGTCCTTCATCCTTATGACAAATTCTTTGAGGAGCTTAAAAATTGGGATTTCGCCGGCAATGTACTTATAGATCCCGACCAGACAAGCTGTGCCATAAGAGATATTCTGGAAGACAGGCTTGGGGAGGATGCGCTTATTTTTGAAAAAAATCCTTCCGGTATCTTAAAGGCTGTAAAGAATGATACAGAGATAAAGAATTCCAGGGAAGCCTATCTCCTTGATTCAGTCGAACTATGCAAATTTATTTATTATATAAAGAAGAATATCGGCAAGGAGAAAATGACAGAAGTAAGTGCGGCAGAATATCTTGATAATTTAAGATCAAAGATACCAGGCTATATTGAGCTTTCTTTCGGAACTATCTCAGCTTATAATGCAAATGCGGCAATGGCTCATTATGCACCTTCAAAGGAAAATTGTGCAGAACTTAAGCCGGAAGGCTTTCTTCTCGTTGATTCAGGCGGAACATATGAAAAAGGAACTACTGATGTAACAAGAACCATTGTTCTTGGAAAGATCACCGATGAAATGAAGAAAGATTTCACGACAGTAGCTGTCTCGAACTTAAGACTCCTTTTTGCCAAATTCCTTGAGGGAGTAAACGGAGTAGGCCTTGATACATATGCCAGAGCACCTTTCTGGGACAGAGGACTTAATTTTAATCATGGAACAGGCCATGGTATAGGATATGTTCTTAATGTTCACGAAGGACCTCAAAGCATTCGCTGGAGAAATGCCCTTACACCATTTAAGCCGGGAATGATCACAAGTGATGAGCCGGGAATTTATCTTGAAGGACGCTATGGAATAAGACTTGAGACCATAACTCTTTGCGTTCCTGACGAGTCCAATGAATATGGAAATTTCCTTAAATTCGAGCCGCTTACATTTGCTCCTTTAGACCTTGACGCTATTCTGCCATCTTATATGGACGAGAGCGATGTCAGAAAATTGAACCGCTATCACGAAATGGTTTGGGAAAAAGTATCGCCTTATCTCGAAGGAGATGTAAAAGACTGGCTCAGAGAAGCAACAAGAAAGATCAATAAATGATATTCCTCATAAATAATATACTTCTTGGAGTCGGACTTGCGATGGATGCATTTTCGGTGTCCCTTGTAGATGGTTTAAATGAACCGAAAATGAGAAGGAGAAAGCATTTTTTAATCGCCTTCACATTCGCTTTCTTCCAATTTATAATGCCGCTTTTGGGATATTTCCTGGTTCATATTGCAGCTTCTGCCTTTAAGGCCTTTTCAAAGGCCATTCCTTTTATAGGCTTCATTTTGCTTTCTATTATAGGAACAAAGATGCTTATAGAGGGAATCCGGGAAATTCGATCTAAAGGAGATGAAAAGCTTATACAGGAAGAAGATGAGATAAAGCGGCTTGGGGAAAAAGCGCTTCTTGTCCAGGGAATTGCGACTTCTATTGACGCTCTTTCGGTCGGCTTCACGATAGCATCCTATGATGCTTTCATGGCCTTCGAAGCATCTCTCATAATAGCAGCGGCGACCTTCCTTATCTGCATGGCGGGACTTGTCTTCGGTAAAAAATTCGGAGAGAAGCTTTCCGAAAAGGCTTCGATATTGGGTGGCTTAATTCTTATAATTATAGGTCTGAAGATCCTTTTTGGATTCTAGACCTTTTTCTTAATGGACATATCTTACGAGCCAAAAATTGTGATTTTTTATGGATTGGATTCCTTATAGATGTCATACCATTCTATAAGGGATTCAGTCCATTCTTTTTCTGCTTCCTCTTTTTTAGCCTTTTCTTCTTCGCTCTCTTCATCAGAAGAATTAAGATATTCTTCGACGGAATTATAGACCGGGCCATTATATTCATCGTCTTTTATATAATCCTTTAATTTTTGGAGAGATTTTTCCTGCTTTTCCTTATTCATGCGGTATTCGTAATCCAGAATTTCGGAGTCTTCGGAAAGACTGTGTGGAAGATGGCTGGCTTTGGGGACAGCGCGCAATCCCTGTATAAGTTTTTCTTCTTCATTGCTACGGAGAGCAAAAAGATCTTTCCCGGATTTTTCAAGCATTTCTTCATAATGAGAATATGGAAATGGGTAGTAAGAAGCTTCCGGCTTATCTTTGTCCAGGATAATAAGGGAATCTGCCACTTTGTTTATGAAATATCTGTCATGTGATGCGAAAATTATTGTTCCTTTGTATTGGCTGAAAATTGATTCCATAGTTTCTCTGACAGGAATATCCATATTGTTGGTGGGTTCGTCCATGATAAGGAGGTTTGGCCGCTTCATAATTATGGAAGCCAGGACAAGTCTGGCCTTTTCGCCGCCGGAAAGATCAAAGATTGGTGTATCGCATTCTTTTCCCCTGAAAAGAAAGCCGGAAAGCTCATTTCTTAAGTCACTCTCCTTTATTGAAGGAAAGAGATCCCGGAAATATTGAATGACAGATTTTTCGGAAGAGATCTGGCTGGAAAGCTGGTCAAAGTAGCCGCAGGTAATTTTGGAACCCATGACTACATTTCCTTTCAAAGGTGAAATAAGTCCTGCAAGGGTTTTAAGAAGGGTAGTCTTTCCGCTGCCATTAGGACCCATCAGGCAGATCTTCTTTCCGCGTCTTAATTTTAGATTTATCTTTAGAAGCGGCTTATCATATCCTATGACAAGGTCTTCAGCCGTGATTACGTTTCTTGAACCAGGAGACAGGGGAAAAAGAGGCTCTGTCCTTATAGCGGCGTCGTCTTCCAAAGGCTTCCTTATGCTCTCCAGCATAAAAAGCTTCTTTTCCTGAGCCTTGATGAAAGCTTCTTTTCCAGATTTCCCTTTGAACTTTTTAATAAGATCCTTTTCATGTTCAGTATCTTGTGCCGCCTTGTAACGCTTGATATCCTGTTCATAATTTCTTTTTTTCAAAGCCCGGCTGGCGCTGTAGTTACCTGAATAGACATTAAGCTTTTTGTCCTGAATCTCCCATACAAAGTCGCTTATCTGGTCCAGAAACCATCTGTCATGCGAGACTGTGAGAACGGCACAGGGAAGGGATTTTATATATTTTTCGAGAAAAAGGACTGATTCAAAGTCCAGATGATTTGTGGGTTCGTCAAGAAGGAGAAGATCAGGTTTTTCAATAAGAAGGGAAAAAAGCATGAGCTTCTTCTTCTCACCACCTGAAAGATCAGAGATTTTTTTATCAAACATTTCCTTACCAAGACTCAAAGAGGTGAGGAGTCGCCTGCCTTCGAGAAAAGCTTCGGAATTATTTTCTCCGGTCTTCTTTATTGAAAGATCAATATATAAAGACGTGGAAATATCCGGAAGACTTATGTCCTGCCTTAAGAAGGCGATTTTAATATCATCTCTGGCCATTATAAGCCGGCCGCCTCCATTTGAAAGAGCAAAATCATCCCGGTCCAGTGGTATAAGACCTGCTAAAACATTAAGAAGAGTAGTTTTGCCGCAGCCATTTCTCCCGACCAGGGCAGCTTTCTCACTTCCCTTTATATAGAAATCAAAATTCTTTAATATCTCGTTTCCGCCGCGGGAAACAGTTCCATTTTTTATTTCAAGAAGCATATTATATTTTATGAAGGGGAACTTTGGCTGCCGGAGCCGGAAAGTTCGCAGAAATCACATTTAGATAAGGTTCTATGTTAAAAGAAACGCCTTTAAGGTCTTCTAGTATATGGTCGATTGAAGACGAGGAAAAAATCGATGCTATCTTCCCTGAATAGGTATTAAAAGAAAGCATGAGGGCCTGGGGAGAAATGCCTGTTTCAAGACATATATTCTGGATATCTTTGTTCAAGGCAAAAATGTTCTTTGTCGATGAATTGGAACCTAGCGAAGAATAGGACATGGGAAGAACATCATTGGCTTCCAGGAAGTTAAAGAGGTCGTATTCGGGTCCGCGCTCGGTTACATTATAGAGAACCTGGTCGGCAAAGCAATGGTTTCCTCCGCTCACATTGAAGAGATCAACCATATCTTCCAGATCGAAATTCGAAACTCCCCATTCCTTTATAAGACCATCTCTCTTCGCATATTCCATTTCACGAACCACAGTACAAAGATCCGCATTTTCACGCCAATGGAGAAGATAAAGGTCAAAATATTCTGTACCGACCCGCTTTAAAGAATTTATGAGAGAGGTCCTGAAATGTTCATGATCGGCATTGGATGGAAGGATCTTATCTATTATAAAAAGTGATTCTCTTTTTACTCCTGAATCATGGACAGCCTGGCCAGCAGCCAGCTCGGCCTCTCCATTTCCGTACATCTCGGCACAGTCTATCATTCTTATCCAGCCGTTACTTAGAGCAGTCTTCATGGCTTTTTCGGCAATCGGATCATGATACCACAATTGGGTAGTGCCAAGTCCTGTCAAAGGCACTTTAGTACCTCGGATCTTTATTGAAGTAGTAAGATCGTTCATATTTTTCTCCATAGAATGATAATTATTACAATTTGATTATATCATTGGTGAAGAAAAATGCTCGTTAACAAATGAAAAAATTAGTGATATGATATCTACTGCACACATTCAATTTAGAAAAGAGGAATTATAATGGATACTTTGGAAATTCTGAAGGATCTGGCCATTATTCTTATCATATGTAAGATATTTGGCCTAATTGCGAGACGGATTCATGTACCACAGGTGGCAGGTGAGATCGTAGCAGGGCTTCTGATTGGACCCAGTGTTTTCAATATTATCAAGATCAATGATTTTATATCGGGTATGGCTGAGATCGGAGTAGTTCTGCTTATGTTCTCGGCAGGACTCGAGACAGATACAGTTCAATTAAAAAAGAGCGGATTTAAGGCAACAGTCATTGCTTTTGCCGGCGTTGCAGTTCCAATGATTCTCGGAACTATTCTTTATATGTGCTTCTATGGCTTCAAAGGCCCTGGCACAGAGGAGTTCACAAAGGCACTTTTTATTGGAACAATTCTTACGGCAACATCTGTAAGTATCACGGTTCAGGCACTGAAGGAGCTCGGAAAGCTCACAACTGAAGTCGGCACTACAATTACGGGAGCTGCTATTATCGATGATGTTATCGGTATCATTGTTCTTACGGCAGTCCTTTCATTAAAGGATCCTAATGCTAATCTTTTGGTAGTCATCTTAAAGACGGCAGCCTTCTTCGTATTTGCCCTTTTTGTTGGATTCTTTGTAAGAAAGGGTATGAATGCCCTGGACAAGAAATATCCTCATACAAGAAGAATACCTATAGTTGGTATGGTTCTTGCCTTTGCATATTCATATATAGCAGATAAGTATTTTGGAGTCGCAGATATTACAGGCGCATATGTTGCCGGTATAGTTCTTTCTTCTCTTGAAGACAGTGAATATATCGATAGAAAAATGGATATCAATTCCTATATGCTTTTCGGACCTATCTTCTTTGCAAGTATTGGTCTTCAGACAAATTTAAGAACCATTGATACAACAATTATCCTGTTCTCAATAGCTTTTGTTGTTGTCGGAATGATAGGAAAGATAATCGGCTGCGGACTTTCAGGCATGGCCCTTGGATATAGTAGATCTGACAGCTTAAAGATCGGTGTAGGAATGATGACGCGTGGCGAGGTCGCTCTTATTGTTTCACAGAGAGGTCTCAAGGCTGGAATGATGGATTCGACATATTTTACAGCTGTCATCCTTCTTATAATAGTAAGCTCGATACTTACACCTATTGCATTGAAGGCTCTTTTTGCCAGAGATAAATCCAGGATTGAGACAGCATGAGTGAGAGAAAAAATGGAATAGTAGTCGTAGGGGCAGTCTTTGTCGATATCAAGGGCTACCCGCTCGACAAATATATACCTGACGGAAGAAATGTCGGAAGAGTTATAGAGGTTCATGGCGGAGTGAGCCGTAATGTTGTAGAGGACATTGCAAATGTTGAGCTTCGCCCTACCTATGTGAGTGTTGTTGATAACTCTGGTACTTCGACTGATGTTATAGAGAAATTGAAGCGTCACAAGGTCAATACGGATTATATTAAGCGTGTTGACGGAGGGCTTGGTACCTGGCTTGTCATATTTGATAATGAAGGCGATGTTACTGCATCAATTTCCAGCCGTCCCGATCTTTCCGAGATAGAGAAGACATTTGAAGAACATGGCGATGATATAGTTAAAGATGCAGACGCCATAGTAGTCGAGATAGACATGGAGTCTTCTATATTAAAGACTATCTTTAATATGGCGGAAAAATACAATAAAAATGTCTATGCTGTAGTTTCTAATATGACTATTGCAATGGAGCGGCGTGATCTCCTTAAGAAGACAAGCTGTGTTGTCTGTAATCAAGAAGAGGCTTCTCTTCTTTTCTCAGAAGATTACAGCCAAAAGAGCCCGGATGAGCTTTCAAAGATATTGGCGAGAAAGCTTGAGATGTCACAATTCCCAAGAATGATTATTACCATGGGGCAGAAAGGTGCTGTCTGGGCTGATGAAGATGGTTCATATGGTGTCTGTCCCGCTCAGAATGTTGCAGTCGTAGATACTGCAGGATGCGGAGATGCTTTCTTCGCAGGCGTGGCCATAGGCCTTACCTATGGAAAGAATCTTCCGGAGTCATGTGAGATCGGAACACGCCTGGCTTCATCAGTAATTGCTACAAAAGAAAATGTCTGTCCCCGCTTCCTTCCGGAAGAATTCGCACTTAACATTTAATAAAAAAGACCCGAGATCCATTTGCTGTTTGATTCAATCTGTAAGCATTTAGATCTCAGGTCTTATTTTTATATTATTATTTTTTTAATTTTACCTGTGACTGCCGGAAGTATTAAAAGATATATAAAGCTTGTGATAACTCCTGTAAGCAGTCTTATGAAGAACATACCAAATACGGTGGGGAAAGTATAATATCCATAGATCTTGCTGTCCAGATATATGCTTCCTGTATTAAGAATGGTGAGAATCATTCCGGATAAGACAGTTATGAATCCTTCTTCTTTTATTGAAAGCGAGAAGGATTTTTTCATTGCATAATATCCCGTAATGAAGCCTCTTACAGCCGGTGGAATGATCCAGAGAATTGTGGTTGCACCTATGCCATATTTAAGGAGCTGTTCCATAAAAGCACCAAGGAAACCTATTGCAAGACCATATAAGGGACCCATTACAAGGCCGCCTATTATGGAAGCAAGCCCGGAAAAGCTTATTTTAATCAATTTTAGATCGAGGGAAAAAAGCGACAGAACAGTGTAAAGAGCGATGAGTATTGATGATAAAGTGAGTTTTCTTGTATTAGCAGCTGACATTTTTATCCTTTCTCTTCTGGGATTTATAAAAACAATAGTATTATACAATATATTCTTTCTAAAGTTTATAATGTAATAAAGTGAGTTTGAGGCGAGGTGTGATATGTCAAAGGCGACCTTAGAGAAGAAAGCAGAAGTTAAAAATGGTATTTGGAGACTTACAATAAGCCTTTTTATCATCATTGGCGAGATCTTTTTTGTGATGAATCTCTTTACAAGGCTGTCATCCATTGCTGCCTGGATCGAATCTCTTATGAAAATCCTGGCCATTCTCACGGTCCTTATTATATATTCAGCTCGAAGGAACAGCGCATTTAAGACACCATGGATCATTTTGATTATGGCCTTTCCAATTATAGGACTTGGCCTTTATATTCTTATCGGCTTAAACGGCAGAACCTATTTCATAAAGAAAAGATATGAGAAGATAGATGAAACAATTTTTCCAAAGCTCAGAGAAGGCATTTACAGGGAAAAAGAGCTTACGGCCGACGAAAGGCTTAAGCAATATGATCCTGAGATATACGGAATCTCCAGATATATTGCGAGATGCGGTTTTCCTCTTTATCAAAATACAGCTGTAAAGTATTTCTCTTCGGCAGAAGACGCTATGGCGAGCATGAAAATAGAATTAAGGAAAGCAAAGAAATTTATTTTCATGGAATATTTCGCCATAGAAAATAAGGAGACATGGTTTGAGATCCAGGAAATCCTTGAAGAAAAGGTCAATGAAGGCGTTGAAGTCAGGGTCTTCTATGACGATGTGGGCTCTATTTCTTTTGTGAATTGGGATTTTGCAGAGAGAATGGAGAGAAAAGGCATAAGATGCAGAATCTTTGATCCCTTCATACCGGGACTTAATCTCTTCTTAAATAACAGAGATCATCGGAAGATCACCATAGTAGATGGCAGAGTGGCTTTCACAGGTGGCTTTAATATTGCGAATGAATATGTGAATCGTACAGATCCATACGGAAAATGGTCGGATACAGGCGTAAGAATCGAGGGCGAGGCAGTGAGATCGCTTACGGCTATTTTTCTTGAAAACTGGAATGCCATAAAGAAAAATGATAAGAGTGATAAGGATTTGTCTCGTTATCTCCCATATTACAGCAAGTTAACCAGAGAAGAGGCCTTTGTACAGCCTTATTCTGACAGCCCTCTGGATAATGAACCTGTCGGAGAAAATGTATACATCAGTATGGTGAATAAGGCAGAGAAATATTGCTATTTTACTACGCCTTATCTCATATTGACAGAAGAAATGATACATGCACTTACTCTTGCTGCAAAAAGAGGCGTTGATGTAAGAATAGTGACTCCCGGAATACCGGATAAAAAGCTTGTTTACCAGCTTACAAGGTCATATTACAATACGCTTACAAAAGATGGAGTAAGGATCTATGAATGGACTCCGGGCTTCCTTCATGCCAAGAATTGTGTCATTGATGACAAGGCTGCCATAACCGGAACTATAAATATTGATTACAGAAGCTTCTATCATCATTTCGAGGATGCTGTATTTTTCGCTCATACAAAGGAGGTCCTGGAAACTAAGAAATTCATTCTGGAAAAAATAGACGAAAGCCGGGATGTGACAGAAAAATATACAAGCGGCCGCGGCAAGACCTTAAGACTCATCCAGCTCGTTTTAAGACTCTTTGCGCCTCTTCTTTGATATTAGATGGGAAAGGATGGGAAAAAGGAAGCTACAAGGATTCCGACAGGAATTCCTATAATGAGACCGGCAATGACCTCAGGCAGGGTATGACCCAGCTTGTTCTTAAGAGGCTTGTCAAAGTAGGTATTCTCTCCTTTGCTTTTAGCATCTTCATTCATTTTATTTAATATCTCTGAATGAAGTCCGGCAACGTAGCGGACATTAAGGGCGTCATAGATCACTATGAAGGCAAGGATAAGGGATATTGCGAAAAAAGGCGAATCCAGCCCCTTAAAACAAGCGGCTGCGGCAAGACCGGAGACTGTTGCAGTATGGCTTGATGGCATACCTCCTGAACCGGTAAGTCTGTCGGGAGTGAATTTACCTTTTACTATGTCGATGATTATCTTTGTGAGTTGCGCTATAAACCATGATATGCCGGCGGCAACAAGCAATTTGTTATTTAAAAGAGCAAATATTAAATCCATTTTTTAACCTTTCTTTACATTATCCTATCATCGAATTTATATCAGGGCAAGGCAAAAATAATCCTCTTTTGGCATGCAGCAGCTATGAATTGATCTTTCAATGTTTAAAATGATGAACATGACAAAAAATTAACAAAAAGTATTGAATGAAATATGAACAGCCATTACAATGTAAAAGGTTTATAAATTTTGTTTCAGTCAGGAGAAAAAAATGAAGAGAAAATTCGGTACCAGAGAATTGGTAACTTCAGCAGCTATACTTGCTATTTGTATTGTATCCCAGCTGTTTAAGAACATGAGTGTTATGATCACAGGACCTATCATTAATGCAGCACTTATAATCGCAGTTCTTTCATGCGGACTTGTTCCGGCAGTGATCCTTTGCGTGATCACGCCTCTTACATCTTTCCTTATAACAGGGAGCCCTGTTATAAAGGCTCTTCCCGTAATCATTCCTCTTATCATGATCGGTAATGCGATCCTTGTGATCATGGTTTATTGCCTTATGAATACTCTTGGGAAGAAAAAACATAATGACGGCCTGATCTTCGGCATGGTTTCAGGATCTGTATTAAAGGCTGTTTTCATGGGACTTACAATAAGTCTTGGGGTTATAGGCACAATGCTTCCTGCATCACTTATGAAGATGCAGCCCCTTCTTGAAAAGCAATTTTCACTTATTCAGCTTATAACGGCTCTTATTGGTTCTTTATATGCATACATCATTTGGATACCTTTAAGGAAGATGTACAATAACGAGATGGCCGATTGATATTTGAAGTAATTAATATATTAAAAATCCTTGCCGGGCAGTTCCCGGCAAGGATTTTTTCTCTAATTTTTTAAATGAAATGATTATGACTTACCATCTCTATGCATTGAGAACTTATCCATTGGATAATTATTGAGATTCTCAAGTACTTTTCGTCCGTCCGCTTTTTCAAGCAGAGAATTTCTGGCTTTAGTGATCTCTATTTCGGTCTTATGCTTTGAAGGACCTCCTACGCAGCCTCCGGGGCAAACCATACCTTCTATGAAATCTTCTTTTAATTTTCCGGCCTTAAGCATCATGAGTGCCTTCTTGCAGTCGGCACCGCCGGCAGCCTTGTAAAGTGTTATATCGGAAATATCTTCGCCTCTTTCCTTCATTACTTCAAGAACGGCATTGGCAACTCCGCCGCTGGATGCGAATTTCTTACCGAAGATCGAAGCTTCCTGATAGGAGTCATCGACGGGCTCGAATTTCATATCTTTAGACCGGACAAGAGAACGAAGCTCACCATAGGTTACTACATAATCGGCATTTCCTGGAACGGACTTGTCTTGAGATTCGGATTTCTTGGCTATGCAGGGACCTATAAATACGGTGACTGCATCGGGAATAATGGCCTTTACATAGCGGGAAACGGCGCACATGGGAGAAACGGTCGTGCTCATGTTCTCCTTGAATTGTTCGGGGAAATGAATTCTCAGCATATTTATGAAGGCAGGACAGCAGGATGTTGTCATCTTTCTGCCTTCCTTTCTGGCCTCTGACCATTCAAGAGCTTCGTAGGCAGCAGTCATGTCTCCGCCGAGACCGACTTCAACCATATCATAGAAACCGATCTTCTTTAATGTGGCGCGTATGGATGCCATAGTTATGTCTGTTCCGAACTGACCTTCAGTTGCGGGTGCACATAAGGCAACAACCTTTTTCCCGGCCTTAATGGCTTTAATTATATCAACAAGATAGGTCTTCGAACCTATGGCGCCGAAAGGACAGTTGTGTATGCAATGTCCGCATGAAATGCATTTTGATTCATCAATTTTGCAGAAGCCATATTCATCATAGGTGATAGCGCCTACGGGGCAGGCCTTCTTGCATGGACGCTCAAGATGGATGATCGCACCATAAGGGCATGCCTTGGCACACATACCGCATTCCTTGCATTTCTGGGGATCTATATGCATACGGAGCTCTCCGGGAGAGATGGCATCGAATTTGCAGGAATTGAGGCAGCTTTTTCCCATACAGAAACGGCAATTATCTGTTACAGTATAAGCTTGAATGGGACATTGATCGCAGGCGGGAGCTATGACCTGGACAATGTTATCAGACTGGCTGGTGGGATCCGGATTCTCAGCCATAGCAAGTCTAATACGTTCTCTGACGATCTCCCTTTCCTTATATACGCAGCATCTCCAGCTGGGAAGGGGACCGGGGATGATTTTATAAACAAGCTTCTCCTCTTCTTCGGGAACGAGTTTGTCTTCCCAGGCCAGTCTGCAGACCATTTCCATGATATGGTGCTTGAGGCTGACAAGATTTTTATCATTAGTAACCATAAATTCCTCCATATAAACAAGTCATATGTTTATTATTTAACAATCATACTATATACAGAAAGATTTTTCTATAATTATAAGTGATATTGCCATATATTTTTTGAGAAGGTTTACTTTCATATCTGTGATTTTTATTGCACATTTATGTCTTAAAAGGTTAGAATTGTATCTAAATAATTTTTCGGAGGTGAAAAATGGAACTTGACGAATATAAGGATTATATACTTGAAAGATTAAAGGAACTTTTAGCAATAGATTCTCCGACCGGATATACCGGAAAGGCCGCAGAATATGTGAGAAATATATTTGCCGGACTTGGTTTTTCTTCGACTATCACTAATAAGGGCGGGGTCCTGGTTGATCTTGGCGGTAAGAATAAAGATGATGGTCTGCTTTTCGAGGCCCATACTGATACTCTTGGTGCAATGGTCGCATCAATTAAGGATAACGGCAGGCTTAAGCTTACTAATCTTGGTGGAATGAATGCCAATAATGCCGAAACTGAGACCTGCCGCATTGTTACCAGATCTGGAAAGATCTACGAGGGAACAGTCCAGCTTGAAAATGCATCTATACATGTAAATGGCGATTACAACGATATTAAGAGAAGCTGGGACACGGTCGAGCTTGTGATCGATGAGGAAACTCATTCGAAAGAAGAGACTAAGAAGCTTGGTATAGGAGTCGGCGACATTGTTTGCTTCAATCCTGCTACAAGGATAACAGAGTCGGGTTATATCAAGTCCAGATTTCTTGATGATAAATTAAGCGTTGCAATTCTTATGGGCTATGCCAGATATCTTAAGGAAAATAACATAATTCCTGAAAGAGCAGAATATATTCATATTACAGTATTTGAGGAAGTTGGTCACGGCGGATCGGCAAATGTTCCAGATGGAGTTACTGAGGCTATATCAGTAGATATGGGCTGTGTCGGCGACGGACTTTCCTGCACTGAGAAGCAGGTTTCGATTTGCGCCAAAGACAGCGGAGGCCCTTACTCATTTGATCTGGTGAATGATCTTGTGGCTGCAGCAAAGAAAGCCGGAGCCGACTATGCTATAGATATTTATCCTCATTATGGATCGGATGTCGAGGCGACGCTTTCAGGCGGAGCAGATTTAAGGCACGGTCTCATAGGAGCCGGAGTCTATGCATCACATGGTTATGAGAGAAGTCATATAGATGGAGTCATGAATACATTTAAGCTTCTCATCGGTTTTACATTATAAAGAAGGGACGAGATGACAGGACTTGTTGTTGAAGGCGGCGGCATGAAATGTGCCTATACCGCAGGTATTTTGGACGGATTTTTGGATTCTGGGATTCATTTTGATTATGCCATAGGAGTTTCGGCAGGAGCTTCATGCATTGCTTCATTTTTGGCAGGCCAGAAAGACAGAAACAGGAGATTTTTTGTAGATCATATTGACGACAGTGGTTATATGGGCTTTTCCAGTCTGCTAAAAAGCGGATCCTTTTTCGGCCTTGAATATATTTATATGGATATGACAGGCAGTAAGGGCAAAGATCCATTGGACTATGAGAAGATGATGAATTCCGGCACGGATTTCAGGATAGTGGCAACTGACGCAAAGACAGGAAAGCCTCACTATTTCAGAAAAGAAGAGATAAAGAAGGACGACTATCGTTTTTTTATGGCTACGTGTGCGCTTCCGGTTATGTGCAAACCGGTAAAGATCTATGAGAGGGAATTTTTTGATGGTGGCTGCAGCGATTCCATACCTTATGCAAAAGCTCTTCGCGATGGCTGCGATAAGATCGTTGTAGTTCTTTGCAGACCGCTTGATACTGTGAGGACTCCTCAAAAATATATGGGCTTGATCCGAAGAAAATTGAAGGATTATCCGGAGACAGTCAAGGATCTTCTGCACAGACATGAGTCTTACAATGATCAGCTTCGGGGTCTTAAAGAGCTTGTCGAAGAAGGAAAAGCCTATGTATTTGCACCTGAACAGAACCTAGATATAAATACTTACACCAAGGATAAGAAGAAACTCCAGTCTTTTTATGATCTTGCTGAAAGCGATTACTTAAAAAAAGAGGAAAGCTTCAAGGAATTTTTCTCTAAGTAATAAAGAAGCCGCTGTCTAAAAGAGGACAGCGGCTTTATTCGACGATAAAAAAGGAGAATGCTTATCTGAATCCATTCATTGAATGATTGTCACGGATATGCCATTCGATCATTGATGGCGTTAAGTCGATTTCGTTACGGATTCTTTCAGCACGGCTTTTATTGATATCGCTGAAATGAAAATGAAAACGGAAACCAAAAAAACTCATCACTCTTACCTCCTTAATTATTTATTCTTTCCTTAGCAAGTAAATCTTAGCACGTGCAGGAAAAAATTCAAGATGTACGAGAATGATGGTTTTTCACAGATGAATTAAATTTGATTCACAAATAAAAAAACAATTATGAGATTGTAAAGAAAAAATAAAAAAGCACAAAGCCGATGAATAAAGGGCTGAATGAAAATTCATAATTCCTATAAAAACAGGGATTTACATAGCCTGATATGAATAATTTCCTTCATGCCGTATAAAACCAACAAAAACATCTTCTACGGCGGCAATCTTGTCGGCGATTGTGAGAAGCCATGCAACTTTACTTCTGGGAAGTGTGGTCGTAAGAGGGAACATATGTGATTCTATGGCATTTCTTTCCATAGGCGTGAGCCCAAAGAAGTTTTCGGCGTTCTCTGCGGCCTCTATTGGATGATAAAAACAGTAGTTCCCCTCGTGGTCTTTTCTTTCATCGGGCTTTACATAGCAAAGGTCATGGAGAAGAGCAACCTTTACGGCCGTCTCCTCATCGCAATTGAACCATCTGGAGAGGATCTTTATGGTTCTGGCGACACGGATACTGTGGTCATAGGTATTTGAAGTACCATGCCTTTTGATTGTCTTTAAATATTGAAATTCATTGCTGTATATAATTTCCTGATTTGTCATTTCTTACCTTTCATATCAAAAATCATATTCATAGACCATATTTTATACTCGATTTTCGGAAAAATCACCAAAAAAATTGTTAAGTATTTGTGAAAAGTGTATGAAGATCTTTTTTTTAGGCTTCATTAGTAAATTAGACTTATGTCAGGAACGAGTTATTAAATTTTAGATCCGTTCTGCTTCGGCAGAACGGATTTTGTTTATTTTGCCAAAAAAACAAATGCAAATATTGTGAATTATTTAGAACGAATTTGATTGAAAATGAAAGAAAAAGACTAGTATAATATCGGTGTAGGAAGAATATGAGCGATTATGACTGATATTGGATCTGTATTTTTCCGGAATAATCGGGGTTTATGGAGGAAGTTTATGCTGACTGAGGAGAGACTTGCATTAATCTGTGAATTTGTAGAGCGAAAGGGAAGCGCAACTATACAGGAGATCATGGAATATACCGGGGCTTCTGAATCTACAATAAGGAGGGATCTTTCACTTCTCGACCGCCAGCTGAAAATTCAGAGGGTAAGAGGCGGAGCGATTTCAAAAAAGCTTACAAGGGATATTAAGGTCCAAAGCAGAAGGACAGTTAATTCCGATGACAAGGAAATTATTGCGAGATATGCTGCAGGATTGATTGAAGATGACGATTTTGTCTATATAGATTCAGGAAGCACAACGGAAAAAATCATAAATAATATAAGGACACGAGAAGCGGTATTTGTCACAAATTCGATTACGGCCATAAGACTTTTGGCTGCCAGAAATTTAAGATGCTTTATTCTTGGAGGTGAATTCAAGGAATCAACAGATGCCATAGTAGGAGAATTCGCCCTGGAAAGCATAAATAAATATAATTTCACCAAGGGATTTTTCGGAACAAATGGAATAACGAAGAAAAATGGTTTTACTACACCTGAGATGAAGGAAGCTATGGTGAAGAGCGCAGCTATGAAAAATACAAAGGATAGTTTCGTCCTGGCTGATGCAGGGAAGTTTGGAGCAATTTCATCTGTTAAATTCGCAAACTTTCAGGATGCTCAAATTATTACAACAAAGCTCAGAAACAAGGAATATCTGGGCATGAGGAATATAACCATTGTCTGATAGATAAGGAGGCAAAGCTGAAATGATCTATACAGTCACGCTAAATCCTTCGCTGGATTACATTGTAAATGTCGATAATTTCCAGATAGGCGAGGTCAACAGAACCAGTAAGGAACTCCTTTATCCGGGAGGAAAGGGCATAAATGTGTCCATTGTTCTTAATAATCTCGGAATGGAAAGCACAGCACTTGGTTTTACAGCAGGATTTACAGGTGAAGAAATAAAGAGACTTCTCAATGAAGATGGAATTAAGACAAGCTTCATAGAAGTAAATGATGGCATTTCGAGAATCAATTTAAAGCTTCGATCCGGAAACGAGACTGAAATAAACGGAATGGGTCCGAAAGTAGAAGCGAAAAATATTGAGGAACTTTTTTCTAAAATTGATGTGCTTAAAGAAGGGGATGTTCTGGTACTTGCAGGATCAATTCCTTCGATTATGCCTGAAACAATGTATAAAGACATTATGGAGAGGCTTTCGGGGAGAGGTGTCATGATAGCAGTGGATGCAACCCGCGATCTTCTTTTGAACACACTTAAGTATCATCCTTTTGTAATAAAGCCTAATAACAAAGAGCTTGGTGAAATCTTCGGAATTAAACTTGAAACGGCTGAGGAGATTCTTCCCTATGCTGAGAAACTAAGACAGAGGGGTGCAAGAAATGTAATAGTTTCAATGGGAGCCCATGGAGCCATGATGGTAGATGAAAATGGAGAGTGGCGATATCATGATTCCTTCGGAGGAAAGCCTGTTAATACTGTCGGTGCCGGCGATTCATTTGTAGCTGGCTTTCTGGCAGGATATCTAAGGACAAAGGAGTATGAAAAAGCTTTTTATACAGGATTATGCTCAGGCTCGGCATCCTCATATTCAGAGGAATTGGCAAAAAAGAATGAAGTGCATGAACTTCTTTCTGTTTTGAATAAAGATTATGAATTTTAAAGGCGGTAAATGAAGGGAGGAGAAGTAAGAATGAAAACAAGGGACTTACTTCATGTTCAGTCGATTGAGCTGAACGGACATGCTTCCAGCAAGGAAGAGGCTATCAAAAAGATGGTCGAACTTATGGTGAAGCAAGGTAATATCAATGATCCGGAAACTTACGAAAAAGGTGTTTTCGCCAGAGAAGAAGAGGGTACGACGGGAGTCGGCGGCGGAATTGCTATCCCTCACTGCAAGAGCGATGCTGTATCAAAGCCTGGCCTTGCTGCAATGGTAATTCCGGACGGAGTTGATTTTGATGCAATGGATGGCGAAAAGGTACATCTTATTTTCCTTATTGCTGCTCCGAATACTGAAGATAATGTACATCTTCAAGTTTTAAGTCAGCTTTCCACACTCCTTATGGATCCGGCTTTTGTGGAAGAGCTCGAAAAGGCAAAGACGCCTGAAGACTTCCTTTCGGTTATTGACAGGGCTGAATCCGATAAGGAAAAAGAAAAAGATAAAAAGCCCTCAGTTCTTCCTGATGTGATCGGAGTTACAGCTTGTCCTACAGGTATTGCTCATACCTATATGGCTGCTGAGGCTCTCGAAAAGGCAGGCGAGAAATTGGGAGTTACAATAAAGATTGAGACCAGAGGCTCTGAAGGCCCCAGGAATCTGCTTACCGATGAAGAGATAAGACATGCCAAAGGCGTTATTATCGCAGCCGATACTAAGGTACCTATGGAAAGATTTGATGGCAAGCCTCTTATCGAAGTTAAGGTAGCAGATGGCATTCATAAGCCTGAAGAGCTTATTAATAAGGCAAAAGAAGGAAATGCTCCCATCTTCAAGGCAGTGGGTGAAGATGCTGAGACGAAGGAAGGAAAAAACGGGGCAGGACATATTTTCTATACTCATCTGATGAGTGGTGTCTCTCATATGCTTCCTTTCGTAATAGGCGGAGGAATCATGACAGCATTGGCCTTCCTTGTTGATACACTAGCAGGCTATGGCGGAGCAGGCCAGGTGTTCGGACAGGCTACACCGCTCGCTGCCTTCTTTAAGTACATAGGCGGACTTGCTATGGGACTCATGGTACCTGTTCTTGCCGGATATATCGCATATTCAATTGCTGACAGACCAGGTCTTGCAGTAGGCTTTACGGGAGGACTTATAGCTTCCAGCGGAAATGCTCTTGCTAGTGGATACAAATGGGGCAATGTCAAAGGCTTTCAGGCTTTTATAGCAAATTTCGGTTTCCAGGGTGCCAATAGCGGTAATACTGTTTCAGGCTTCCTTGGCGGAATTCTTGTAGGTTTCCTTGCCGGCTATATAGTTTTATGGCTTAAGCATATTACGAGAAAGATGCCAAAATCTCTAGATGGCATCCGTCCTATACTTATTTATCCACTGTGCGGAATTTTCATCACAAGCATTCTAATGTGCTTCATATTCAATCCTTTGATAGGACTGGTTAATACAGGACTTTCAGCAATGCTTACGGCTCTTGCTGACACAGGAATGATTGCTGTTCTCGGCCTTATATTAGGAGCCATGATGGCAATAGATATGGGAGGCCCTATAAACAAGGCTGCATATCTTTTCGGAACGGCTATGCTTGGAACTGCAAGTGAGATGTTAAAAAACGGATCAAATATGAGCGATCCAAAGGTTCAGGCCTGCTATATAGCCATGGCTGCTGTAATGGTAGGCGGAATGGTACCTCCTCTCGGAATTGCTCTTGCGTGCAGATTTTTCCCTAAAAAATTTACAAAGGCTGAGCAGGAGACATGGATCACTAATATTATCATGGGATGCTCATTCATTACTGAGGGGGCAATTCCTTTTGCGGCATCTGATCCTCTTCATGTAATTCCGGCAACACTTTGCGGAGCTGGAGTAGCAGGCTTTTTAAGCGCACTCTTCGGATGCACTCTTATGGCGCCTCATGGCGGAGTATTTGTGTTCATAACAGTTGGCAAGCCTCTTCTTTACATAGTTGCATGGCTTATTGGATCATTTGTCACCATGTTTCTGCTCGCTTTGCTTAAGAAAGATGCAAGGGAGTAATAATAGCAATTTGTGAAGCGGAATTTGTGAAAATAAGAAAAAGATTTTCCTGCCGGAAGGTATCCGGCGGGAACGTTTAATAAGAAGGAGACAAAATGAAGGAATTTACTTATGTACTTAAAGATCCTGAAGGCATCCATGCAAGACCTGCCGGACAGCTTGTAAAGCTTGCTGCATCTTTTCCTTGCAATATAAGCATAGAGAAGGCAGGAAAGCCAGTAAATGCAAAAGGTATACTCGGAGTTATGAGTCTTGGAGCAAAACAGGGCGAAGAAGTTAAGATCGTAACTGATGGCGAAAAGGAAGATGAAGCGTCAGAAGCACTTTTGAATTTCCTTAAAGAAAATCTTTGATAGGATCAATAAAATGATCGTGGAAAAAGTCCCGGGGAAACCGGGGCTTTTTTCGTCTAATAGGGCTTTTAATATGGGCTTTAATAAGACCTTTAATAAGACCGTAAGCCTAGAAAGACCTCTTTTTAAGCAGCCTGATCCTGTGCTTCTGATTGAAAAAAAGCCATATTTAGAGTATTATTCAGAAGGTATATTGTTTCTTCCGTTTCTTCAAGGAGGACATTGATATTATGGAAGCTGATAAGGAATCTTTGGATGATAAGCTTTTGGAGATAAACAAAAAATTAAAGGAATTGGAATTCAAGGAAAATCTGTTCAGACTCAAATGGAATGTTCTGGAGGAGGAAACTAAAAAGCTTGCTGATGAAAGGCAGAAATTCGATGCCTGGAGGGTAAGCGAGGAGGAGAGACTATCTCAGATCACGGCCCAAAATGAAGGCAGCGTAGACAGAGAGTTCAACACCTCTATTTTTTTCGTTGGTATTCATTATGACGAAAATTCTTTGAAGAAGAGATACAGGGAACTTATTAAAATTTATCATCCTGATAATCCCGACGGAGATATCAATACGGTTCTCGAGATAAACAGGGAATATGACAGGCTTTATCAAAAAATAACAGGATAGGACAGGATATGAAAAAGAAGCCGTCTCTTTTGGAAATATATTTTTCTTTTGCGAAAGTAGGCTTAATGACATTTGGTGGTGGCTATGCCATGCTTCCTATCATTGAGCGGGAGCTGGTGATAAGAAAAAAATGGGTGACGGAAGAGGAGATCACTGATTACTTTGCCTTGAGTCAGGTGACTCCCGGAGCCATAGCCGTAAATACCGCCACATTCACAGGACGTAAGATGGCCGGGACAAAAGGAGCATTAGCTGCAACGTTCGGTGTTGTCACTCCGTCATTATTTATAATTATTATCATTGCAGCTCTTATCAATAATTTTTCTCATTTAAGAATAGTAAAAGATTCCATGGCCGGGATCAGAACAGCTGTTTCAGTGCTTATTTTTAATGCCGTGGTAAAATTGTGGCCGAGCTCAGTGGTAGACAGGATCACTTTACTTATATTTCTGGCAGTACTTTTTATTTCCTTATTTTTCGGACTTTCTCCGGTTCTTATAGTGGCTCTTTCGGCTTTTGCAGGGATTATAGTAAAAGGCAGAAAAAGATGATTCTCTATCTCAGACTTTTTTACGAATTTTTCAAGACAGGCCTTTTTGCAATCGGCGGAGGCATGGCCACGGTTCCTTTTCTTAAGGATATTTCAGCCAGAACAGGCTGGTTTACATCAGGTGAACTGGCGGATATGATAGCTGTATCCGAAAGTACACCAGGTCCCATGGGAGTTAATATGGCAACATATGTCGGCTTCACTGTCAGCAAAAAATATTATGGCTTTCCGGGAGCCATTGCTGGGAGCCTGATCTCGACCTTTGCGCTGGTGCTTCCATCTATTATAATTGTTCTTCTTGTTGCCGCTTTCCTTGAAAAATTTAAGGAAAACAAAATAGTGCTTGCGGGTCTCTATGGGCTTAGAGCAGCATCTGCAGGTCTTATAGCTTCTGCCGGGATCTCGGTGGTATTTTTCTCGATATTCGGGATAGATAATATCTATGAGCTTTCAAAAGCAAAAGTGGATATCAGATTTTTGATACTTGCAGCCCTGATATTTATTTTCACCAGGTACATACCAAAGGTGAAGGAACTTCATCCCCTGTGTTTTATAGTATTTGCCGGACTTTTTGGTATAATTTTCCATATGTCGGTTTGAAGAGATTATATATTTGCTGTATGATTATATAAATGTCTTTTAGGACAGAGAAAAAGAAAAAAGATGAGGAGGATCATTAATGTATAAGAAAGTTTCCACGGATCTTAATTTTGTGGACCGTGAGCAGGAAGTTATAGATTTCTGGAATAAGGAAGACATATTTAAGAAGAGCATGGAATCCAGAAAGAAGGGCGAAACATATACATTCTACGATGGACCGCCTACGGCTAACGGAAAGCCTCATATAGGACATGTGCTTACTCGTGTAATAAAGGATATGATTCCCAGATATCAGACCATGAAGGGAAAATATGTCCCAAGAAAAGCAGGATGGGATACTCACGGACTGCCTGTAGAGCTCGAAGTCGAGAAGAAGCTTGGCCTTAATGGCAAGGATCAGATCGAGGAATACGGCATTGAACCTTTTATCAAGGAATGCCGTGAATCAGTCTGGAAATACAAGCATATGTGGGAGGAATTTTCTGACAAGGTCGGCTTCTGGGCTGATATGGAAAATCCTTATATAACATATGATAACGATTTCATCGAGTCAGAATGGTGGGCTTTAAAGGAAATCTGGAACAAGAAGCTTCTCTATAAGGGGTTCAAGGTCGTTCCTTATTGCCCGAGATGCGGAACACCTCTTTCTGCTCAGGAAGTCGCTCAGGGCTACAAGACAGTAAAGGAAAAATCAGCCATTGTCCGTTTTAAAGTTAAGGGCGAAAATGCTTATTTTCTTGCATGGACAACAACTCCCTGGACTCTTCCAAGTAATACTGCTCTCTGCGTAAATCCTGATGAAACCTATGTCAAGGCAAATGCGGCTGACGGCTTTACTTATTATATGGCAGAGGCTCTCCTGGATAAGGTATTAGGCCAGATTGACAGAGAAGAAGGAACTCCTGCCTATACTGTTCTTGAAAGATATAAGGGAACAGATCTTGAAGGAAAAGAGTACGAGCCCCTTTATGAGTGCGCAGGAAAGGCTGCTTTAAAGCAGCATAAGAAAGCTCATTTTGTAACCTGTGATGATTATGTCACCATGACAGATGGTACGGGAATCGTACATATAGCACCGGCTTTCGGTGAAGACGACTCAAGGATAGGCAAAAAGTATGATCTTCCCTTCCTTCAGTTTGTAGATGACAAGGGCGAGCTTACAAGTGAAACACCTTTCGGGGGACTTTTTGTAAAAAAGGCAGATCCCGTAGTATTAAAGGATCTTTCATCCCGTAAGCTTCTTTTTGCCGCACCAAAGTTTGAACATGAATATCCTCATTGCTGGAGATGTGATACTCCTCTTATTTATTATGCACGTTCATCATGGTTCATAAAGATGACTGCTGTTAAGGACGAACTCATAAAGAACAATAATACAGTCAACTGGATTCCTGAATCCATTGGAAAGGGACGTTTCGGAAATTGGCTTGAGAATGTTCAGGACTGGGGTATTTCCAGAAACAGATATTGGGGAACTCCGCTTCCGGTATGGGAATGCGAGGACTGCGGCTATCAGGAGATCATAGGTTCAAGAGAAGAACTTAAAGAAAAAACGGGAAGAGAAGACGCTCTTACAGTAGAGCTTCATCGCCCTTATATCGATGAGTATACTTATAAATGTCCTCATTGCGGAAAGACCATGCACAGAGTCCCCGAAGTCATCGACTGCTGGTTCGATTCAGGTGCCATGCCATATGCTCAGCATCATTATCCTTTTGAAAACAAGGATATTTTTAAGCAGCAGTTCCCGGCTCAATTCATTTCCGAAGCTGTGGATCAGACAAGAGGATGGTTCTATTCACTTATGGCCGAGTCAACAATACTTTTCGGCAAGGCACCTTATAAAAATGTAATAGTTCTGGGACATGTTCAGGATGAAAACGGACAGAAAATGTCAAAGTCCAAGGGCAATGCAGTTGATCCCTTTGATGCACTCGGAAAGTTCGGAGCAGATGCCATAAGATGGTATTTTTATACAAATTCGCAGCCATGGCTTCCTAATAAATTCCATGACAAGGCAGTAGTAGAAGGACAGAGGAAGTTCCTGGGAACTCTCTGGAATACATATGCTTTCTTCGTACTTTATGCTGACATAGATGGTTTTGATGCCAATAAATACAGCCTTGACTATGACAAGCTCGGTGTCATGGACAGATGGATCCTTTCAAGACTTAATTCAGCTGTAAAAGAAGCGGATAATGATCTTGGATCATATAAGATCCCTGAGGCGGCAAAGGCAATCGAGGGGTTTGTTTTTGATCTTTCCAATTGGTATGTAAGACGTTCAAGAGAGCGCTTCTGGGCAAAGGGCATGGAGCAGGACAAGATTAATGCCTACGAGACACTTTATACAAGTCTTGTTACTATCTGTAAGGCAGCTGCTCCTATGATCCCATTCATGACAGAGGAGATTTATCAAAATCTTGTGGCGCTTAATGATAAGTCAGCACCTGAATCCATCCATCTATGCGACTATCCGAAAGTCAATGATTCCTGGATCGATGAAGATCTTGAGAAGACAATGGGGATTGTCTTAAAAGCGGTAACTCTCGGAAGAGCAGCAAGAAATGATTCAAAGATAAAAAACCGTCAGCCGCTTTCATGTATGTTTTTAAAGGCACCCGAGAAGCTGGATGAATATTATACTGATATCATTAAGGATGAGCTTAATGTAAAGACGATCGAGATAAGACATGATCTTACGGAATATACTACTTATGAATTCAAGCCTAATCTTCCTACAGTTGGACCAAAGTACGGAAAATTCCTTGGGAAAATAAGAGCTTATCTTTCTTCCATAGACGGAAACAAGGCATATCAGGAACTTAAGGAAAAAGGATCTATCAAACTTCCGGAAATAGATCCTTCGATAGAGCTTCTTCCTGAGGATCTTCTTATAAATATTTCACAAAAGGAAGGTTATCAGGCAGCAGAAGATGGAGATGTAACTGTAGTTCTTAATATTGTACTTACACCGGAACTTATTGAGGAAGGATTTGCAAGAGAACTTATCAGCAAGATCCAGACTATGCGTAAGGAAGCAGATTTCGACGTTATGGACAGGATCACAGTAGGATTTAAGGGATCTCAAAAGATCAAGGAAGTCTTTGAAAAGAGAAGAGATTTTATTTCTCACGAAGTTCTTGCAAATGACATAAAAGAAGACAAGCTGAATGGTTATATGAAAGAATGGAAGATAAATGGCGAGGATGTCACTCTTTCAATAAGCAGGGATTAATTTGCAGGCGGAAGCTTTAAGGGCTTCCGCTATTCGTGGTTATTGACCTTAAGTTGATGGGATATGGAATTGATGGAGGTCGCTATGAAGAGTCATTTTTTAAGTAAAAGGGATTTTGAGAAAGAACTCAAAGATAATGTGAGGGATCTGTACAGAAAGGATTTCGAGAAGGCATCACCCAGTGAAATCTATCATGCCTTTTCCCTTATAGTTAAAGATGCCGTGATTGACCGATGGATGGAGACTCAAAAGACGATCAACAGAGATGACCCAAAGATACTTTACTATATGTCGATGGAATTTCTCATGGGAAGAGCCCTGGGAAACAATCTGTTAAATATAGGAGCCTATAGCGAGGCTGCAAAATATCTTGAAGACCTCGGCTATGATATAAATGCTATAGAGGATCAGGAACCGGATCCGGCTCTTGGCAATGGTGGCCTGGGCCGTCTTGCAGCCTGCTTCCTTGATTCACTTTCAACTCTTGGCTATCCGGCCTACGGATGCGGAATACGTTATCGTTATGGCATGTTTCGCCAAAAGATAGTTGACGGCTATCAGAAGGAAGTTCCCGATGACTGGTTAAGGGACGGCTATCCATTCGAACTCAAGCGCTCAGAGTACAGATACGAAGTTAAATTCGGAGGAAATGTAAGCTCCAGAATGGGAAATGACGGCAAGCTCAAATTTTTCCAGGAGAATTGCCAGACCGTTTATGCTGTTCCTTATGATATGCCCATAGTGGGTTATCAGAATAATGTGGTAAATTCACTTATGATCTGGGATGCAGAACCGGTAGAGGAATTCAGACTGGACGACTTTGACATGGGAATGTACGACAAAGCGGTTGAAGAGGAAAATCTTGCCAAGAATCTTGTCGAAGTCCTTTATCCCAATGATAACCATGTTTATGGCAAGGAACTCCGCTTAAAGCAGCAATACTTCTTCGTTTCGGCTTCTCTTCAGAGAGCTATTGACAGATTTAAGAGAAATCATAGTGATCTTAGAGAGCTTCCCCAAAAAGTTGTGATTCAGATGAATGATACTCATCCAACGCTGGCCGTTCCTGAACTTATGAGACTTCTTATGGACCAAAATGGTCTTTCGTGGGATGATGCATGGTCTATAACAGTTCATACATGTGCTTATACTAACCATACCATAATGCAGGAAGCGTTAGAAAAGTGGCCTGTGGATATTTTTTCCAGGCTGCTTCCCAGAATATTTATGATCGTTCAGGAAATCGACAGGAGATTTTGTGAAAAAATCCGCGAAAGATTCCCCGGGGACGAGGACAAGGTCAGACGCATGGCTCTTATAGGCGATGGAAATGTCAGAATGGCTAATATGGCCATAGCCGGGTCGTTTTCTGTAAATGGTGTTGCCAGACTGCATACTGAGATCCTTAAGAAGGAAACATTGAAGGATTTCTATGATATGTATCCTGATCATTTTTCCAACAAAACGAATGGAATAACTCAAAGAAGGTTCCTTCTTCACGGAGATCCATTACTTTCGGAGTTTGTTTCAGACAGGATTGGAAAAGGCTGGATCACAAATCTGTCCGAGATGGATAGATTGCTTGAATTCATAGATGATCACCGGACTCAGGACAGATTCCTGGAGATCAAAATGAAAAATAAGGAGAGACTTGCCAGATATATTGAAGAACATAATCATATAAAAGTTGATCCTGAATCTATCTTTGATGTTCAGGTAAAGAGGCTTCATGAATATAAGAGACAGCTCCTTAATATAATCCATGTGATGTATCTTTATAACCAGATGAAGGAGCATCCGGAAATAGAATATACACCGAGAACCTATATTTTCGGAGCCAAGGCTTCAGCGGGATACCATATTGCAAAATTGATAATAAAGCTTATCAATAATGTAGCACTTGTAATTAATAACGACCCTTCAATAAATGGGAAATTAAAGGTAGTTTTCATTGAGGATTACAAGGTTTCCAATGCAGAGCTTATTTTTGCGGCAGCAGATGTATCAGAGCAGATCTCGACTGCTTCAAAGGAGGCTTCCGGGACTTCAAATATGAAATTTATGCTTAATGGAGCCATTACTCTTGGAACCATGGATGGAGCCACTGTCGAGATGGTGGAGGAGATGGGAGCAGAGAATGCCGTTATTTTCGGTATGAGCGCCGAAGAGGTAATTGCTCATGAGAGAAATAAGGACTATGATCCCAATCAAATCTATCAAAACGATCCTGATATAAGAAAGATACTTGATCAGCTTAAGAGCGGGTTCTACAGCGGCGGAGATCCTAATATGTTCAGCGACATAGTTGATTCGCTTCTTACTAATAAATTCACCGAACGTCCTGATACATATTTCGTTTTAAAGGACTTCAGAAGCTATTGTGAAGCTTCCAACAAGATAGAAGAGCTCTATAAGGACAGAAGAGGCTGGGCAAAGATGTGCCTCATTAATATTGCACACAGCGGCAGATTCTCATCTGACAGAACTATCGAAGAATATGTTAAAGACATATGGAAGCTTAAAAAGATCAGCGTAAATTATTAATTAGAATTCGGAGTTACATAATGGATAAAATACAGGCTTTTTTCAAGAGCTTACTGCCATCAGTAGTTACAGCAATGATTAGTATATGTTCGGCAGTATTTGTCTCAGCCTGGGGCATAATATATTTTCTAAATACAAATAAATTCACAAATTTGGAGGAGTTCGCCACGAAAGCAAGAAAAATGGCGGTCGGACTGGCTGCTTCTCCCTATCTTTACTTGTTCTACAGTATAGTTGCGATTTTGGTTATGCTGATCTGGGTAAAGGCACTTAAGACAAAAGGGACTGTTTCAATAACATTTTCTTTGAAGGGCCTTAAAGGCCTGGGCATACCCATTCTTCTTGCTCTGGCATTCGGACTGCAGATAGTTACAAATTATCTTATGAATTTCTGCATAATATTGATGCCAGATGCGGGAAACAGTTATATAGAGCTTATGAAGACAGCGGGGCTTTCAGGTAATGTTAGTCCATTAATGCTTATATATGCGATATTGCTGGGACCCGTTCTTGAAGAACTTACATATAGGGGGCTTTCCTACAAGTATGCAAGGGAGGCTTTTGGATTCTGGGCCGCAAACACTATCCAGGCTGTTTTTTTCGGATTGGCTCATATGAATCTTATACAGGGCATTTATGCTTTTGCACTTGGTATGGTGCTTGGATATATCTATTCACTTACCGGGAATCTCTTTACAACAATGGTGCTTCATATATTTTTCAATCTCCTTTCGGGAGTCGGGGAATCGCTGACATCTATTTTTTCAAAAAATCCGCTGTCACTCGGACTATCGCTTCTTCTTGCGCTTTGTCTGGTTTATGTCATGCTGATGTCTTATAAGAAAAGTACTTCAAGGTAAAAAGTATGAGTTTTGTACATCTTCATTCACATACAGCTTACAGTATCCTGGACAGCACCAATAAGATCCCGGACTATGTACGCCGTGTCAAGGAGCTTGGCATGGATGCGGCAGCCATAACCGACCACGGGGTGATGTACGGCTGCATTGAATTTTATAAGGAATGCAAGAAAAATGGTATAAATCCGGTCATAGGCTGTGAAGTCTATGTAGCTCCCGGCTCCAGATTTGATAAGGATGAGTCGAGATATGATGAAAAATATTATCATCTTATCCTTCTTGCAGAGAATAATACGGGCTACTACAATCTGGTAAAGATCGTCTCGGCGGGCTTTATAGAAGGCTTCTATTACAAGCCCAGAGTCGATGTCGAGATTTTAAAGAAATATCATGAAGGCATTATATGTTTAAGTGCCTGTATTGCCGGAGAAATAGCCCGGCTCATTACTGGTGAAAAAATAGATGAGGCCAGGAAAAAGGCTCTCGAATATCAGGATATTTTCGGTAAGGGAAATTATTATCTGGAACTTCAGGATCATGGTATTCCTGAGCAGAAACTTGTAAACCAGGGAATAATTACAATACATAATGATACAGGTATACCTGTCGTAGCCACAAATGACTGCCATTATACTCTGCCTGAGGACTCAGAGCCTCATGATATTCTTCTTTGTATTCAAACAAATAAGAAGGTCAATGATAAAAATCGCATGCGCTATGCTGAAGGCAAGTATTATATAAAGAGCGAAGAAGAGATGAGGGAAATTTTTTCCTATATTCCCGAAGCCATAGATAATACAGAAAAAATTGCCCAAAGATGCCATGTGGATATCGAGTTCGGGAATACCAAACTGCCTCATTTTGAGGTCCCGGAAGGCTATGACAGCTGGACATATCTTAACAAGCTTTGCGATGATGGACTTAAGAGACGTTATGGGAAAGACGCTTTTGAATACAGAGACAGGCTTAATTATGAGCTTTCTGTCATTAAGCAGATGGGGTATGTCGATTACTTTTTGATCGTTTGGGACTATATCAATTTCGCCAAGTCGAACGGGATAGCTGTAGGACCGGGACGAGGCAGTGCCGCAGGCTCAATCGTAAGTTATACGACAGGGATCACAGATATTGATCCCATTAAATACAATCTTATTTTTGAAAGATTCCTTAATCCTGAAAGAGTTTCCATGCCGGATATAGATGTTGATTTTGATCCTGAAAGAAGGGGCGAGGTCATTGACTATGTTGTAAAGAAGTATGGCAAGGAATGCGTAAGCCAGATAGTGACTTTCGGAACAATGAAGGCCAAAGGTGTGGTAAGGGATGTCGGGCGTGTGCTTGACAAGCCCTATTCATTTGGAGACAAGATAGCAAAGAGCATTCCAAACGGACTCGATATAACACTGGACAAGGCTCTTCAAATGAATCCCGAGCTAAAGGAAAATTACGAAAATGATCCTGAGGTAAGGGAACTTATTGATATATCAAAGCGCCTTGAAGGGCTGCCAAGAAATATAGGCATGCATGCGGCCGGAGTAGTTATAGCTCAAAGACCCATGTACGAATTTGTCCCCATTGGCCGCGGGGCTGACGGAACCCTTATCACCCAATACGAGAAGAATACCATTGAAGAGCTTGGCCTTCTTAAGATGGACTTTTTGGGGCTTCGTAACCTTACCGTCATTCAGGACACAGAGGAATTGGTAAAAAGAAAAGTCCCCGATTTTGACATCGAGAATATAGACTATGATGACCCTGATGTTTATGCCCTTATAGCGAGCGGGCGGACAGAAGGGATTTTTCAGCTTGAAAGTCCCGGCATGACTTCTTTCATGAAGGAGCTTAAGCCGACAAATCTGGAAGACATTATAGCCGGGATCTCACTTTACAGACCTGGTCCCATGGATTTTATTCCCAAGTATATAGAAGGGAAAAACAATTCAAATTCAATAAAATATGATACACCCGAGCTTAAACCTATTCTTGCTCCTACTTACGGCTGTATAGTCTATCAGGAGCAGGTCATGCAGATAGTCAGAGATCTGGCCGGTTATTCAATGGGCAGGTCGGATCTTGTACGCCGGGCCATGAGCAAGAAAAAGACAGATGTAATGGAGCGGGAAAGACATAATTTCGTCTGGGGCAATGAAGAGGAAGGAGTTCCGGGCTGCGTAAAGAAGGGAATTTCGCCGGAAATAGCTAATAAGATCTATGACGAAATGATAGATTTTGCAAAATATGCCTTCAACAAGTCTCATGCGGCATGTTATGCCTATGTTGCTTATATGACAGCCTATTTAAAGCAACATTATCCCACAGAATTCATGGCTGCTCTTATGACCTCAGTCATGGATTCGACATCAAAGACTGCTCAATATATACTTGCCTGCCGTGAAATCGGTATCAAGATATTGCCGCCGGATGTGAATGTTGGTTTTGGCAAATTTTCAACTGAAAATGATTGCATAAGATTTGGCATGGCTGCCATAAAAGGCATAGGAATGCCTGTGGTAAATGATATAGTCGATGAAAGAGAGAAAAACGGAAAATACGAAAACCTGGAAAACTTCCTTAGAAGACTTGGAAACAAGGTAAATAAGAAGGCTGTCGAAAACCTGATAAAGTCCGGAGCCATGGATTGTCTGCCCTGGAACAGAAAACAGAAAATGATTTCCTATCAGGATCTTATGGATGGCATTGCCAAGGAAAATAAGGATGAGATAAAGGGTCAGACTTCGCTTTTTGATATGTTACCCAGGGAAGAGGTTGCTGTTATAAGCAATAAACCAAAGGAAGAAGAGGAATATAGTAAGCCAGATCTTTTGAGTTTTGAGAAAAATGTTCTTGGTATATATTTAAGTGGTCATCCTCTGGAAGATTATATAGATATAATGAAGGCCAATGTTACCAGAACTTCAGCTGATTTTCAGGCAGGAGATGAATTTGGAAAGACCATTGTAGAGGATAATGAGGAAGCCGTGATAGGCGGAATGATAAATAATATATCCGTCAAATTCACAAAAAAGAATCAGCCAATGGCCTTTATCACTCTGGAGGATCTGGTGGGAACTGTGGAAGTCATAGTTTTTCCAAGGGACTATATGAGATATCGAAGGCTTATTGTGGAAGACGAGAAAATATTCATAAAGGGCCGTGTAGCCTTGGAAGAAGAAAAAGATGCTAAACTTCTTTGCTCTTCAATAGCAGCTTTTGATGAAGTTCCGGTTTCTCTTATGATCAGATTCAATGATTTAGATTCCTACAATGCGAACGAGGATTATTTAAATTCTATTCCCTTTGACGACAGTGGACGAAGCCATGATAAAATAATGATATATCTTGAAAAGGAAAGACAATTAAAAACAATGGAACATTTTTATTCGATAAGGAAAAATGATGTTCTTTTAAATGATCTTTACAGCAGATATAGTGAAAAAAATGTCAAAGTTGTTGTAAAGCGGATTGAATTCAAGAGAGAAAGAGTATAAAATATCAAACGGATTAAGACTACTTAGTTTTACTGTTTTGGTTAGATAATGGAGGAACAGATATGGGAGACAAGGTAAAGAGAGTCGGTGTTCTTACCAGCGGCGGAGATGCTCCGGGAATGAACGCAGCAATTCGTGCGGTAGTCCGTCAGGGACTTACAAGAGGACTTGAGGTATATGGAATTCATCGTGGATTTGCCGGACTCCTTCAGGAAGAAATGGAACCCATGGACGCTCATAGCGTTTCGGATATACTTTCAAGAGGAGGTACGATCCTTCAGACTGCCAGATGCCTTGAGTTCTTAGAGGAAGAATACCAACAAAAGGCAGCAGATATATGCAGGAAGCACAAGCTCGATGCTGTTATAGTTATCGGCGGAGATGGATCATACAAGGGTTCAAGAAATCTTAAGAATCATGATATAAATACAATAAGCCTTCCGGGAACCATCGATCTTGATGTAGCAAGTACGGATTATACGATCGGTTTTGATACAGCTGTTAATACAGCAATGGAAGCCATTGATAAGATCAGAGATACATCTACATCACATGAGAGATGCTCTATTGTTGAAGTAATGGGGCGTGGAGCAGGATATATAGCTCTTTGGTGTGGTATTGCAAACGGTGCCGAAGATGTTCTTCTTCCCGAGCAATATGATTTCGACGAGCAGAAAATCGTGAATCATATCATTGAGGACAGAAAGAAGGGCAAGCAGCATCATCTTATAATCAATGCCGAGGGAATCGGACATTCATCATCAATGGCAAAGCGTATCGAAGCTGCGACAGGTATCGAAACCAGAGCCACTATCTTAGGTTATATGCAAAGAGGCGGAAGTCCTACAGCAAGAGATCGTGTCTATGCATCTACAATGGGTGCGATGGCTATCGACCTGCTTATGGAAGGACAGAAACAGAGAGTTATCGGATGGAGAAACGGACAGTTCATTCATACCGATCTTGATGAGGCACTTGCAATGGAGAAGAAGGCAGACGCATATCAGATCGAGCTCTGCCATACATTATCTAATTAAAATGATTACAGCTCTTTCCAATAATAAAATAAAGGAAATAAAGAAGCTTCAGGAGAAGAAGAAGGAAAGAAAGGAATCGGGTCTTTTTACAGCTGAAGGGATAAGAATCGTTTCCGAGATCCCTTTTTCACTTTTAAAGGAACTTTATATTTCAGAAGCCCTTTATAATGACAGGAAAAAAATTAAGAATATTGAAGAGCAGTTGGGAGTAACTGTTCCGGATCTAAGATCCGGGGCAGCTGCTCTTAATTTATCTTCGGGGGAAAATATTTCTATTGAATTGGTTTCCGATAAGGTCATGGAGACCATGTGCGACACGGTTACGCCTCAGGGCCTTCTTGCCGTGATAAAGATGCCTGAATATGATCTTTCTGATCTTGTCGGGAAGAAGCCCGCTATCATCGTTCTTGAAAATCTTCAGGATCCCGGAAATCTTGGCACCATAATGAGAACGGCTGAAGGAGCCGGTATGACAGGAGTGATCCTCATAGACTCTGTGGATATTTTTTCGCCGAAGGCGGTCAGAGCCACAATGGGGAGCATTTTCAGGCTGCCTTTCGTTCAGGCAAGCGATATGGAAAAAATAATATCTTTCTTGAAGGACAATGATATAAGAACTTATGCCGCAGCACTTGGAGGCAGAAAGAAGTATACCGAAGAGGATTTCACAGGCGGAACAGCTTTTTTCATAGGTAATGAAGGAAACGGCTTAAGCCAGGAGACTTTTGATATGGTTGATGAAAAAATGATTATTCCCATGTCGGGAAAGCTTGAATCTTTAAATGCAGCTATGGCTTCGGGGATAATTGCCTATGAGATCAGGAGACAGAGGGAGACTCTATGAGAATATGGTTCAAGGAATGGAAGGAAAATCATCTTATAAGAGATTATACATATTCGGATTATTCAGATGAGACAAGGACTCATAAGATCTTTAAAGCCATTGATGAGGTTTGCTCTGAATTCGATCTCTCGCATCCCGAATGGCTGGACATAAATATAAGAGATTTTAAGAAGCATGCCAAAACAAGATTTACAAAGGACTGCTTCATTGATGATATTAATTTTGATTTTCTCGAGATGCAGGTTCTCGAAGAGGATTATTTTTGAGGTATTATTTTGACAGAGAATGAGTATTTATCAAAAAGCGCATATTCCTGGAATTCTTTCATGCTGCTTTATAATTCAGCTCTGAAGGAGATGGCAACCAAGGTTGACATTTTAAATGACGAGTTTCAGCATGTTCATCAATATAATCCCATTGAATATATAAAGAGCAGAATAAAGACTCCGGAAAGCATTGTAAAGAAGCTTAAGAGGCATGGACTCGAGGTTTCGATCGAGAACATGATAGAACATATAAATGATGTGGCCGGCATCAGGATAGTATGTTCCTTTACCAAGGACATATATATGCTGGCTGACATGATCGCATCTCAAAGTGACCTCACCATTCTATCGGTCAAGGACTATATCAAATTTCCAAAGGAAAGTGGATATAAGAGCTATCATCTTATTGTAACTGTTCCCGTTTATCTGTCAGACAGGGTCGTGGATACCAAGGTCGAAATCCAGATAAGAACACTTGCGATGGACTTCTGGGCCAGCCTTGAGCACAAGATCTATTATAAATTTGAGGGAAATGCCCCCTCATATATAAGCCGTGACTTAAGAGAGTGCAGCGCTATAGTTTCTATGCTTGACGCAAAGATGCTTTCTCTTAACGAAGCTATTCTTGAGGCAAAAAGAGAGCAAGGTGATGAAAGCCCGGAATCAACGGATGATGCTGACCCGGGAAGCTTTTCAAAGAAAAAAAAGAAAAAGGATGCGGTAGAACTCTTTAATGAGATCGAGCATGACCTGGAAAAGAAAAAATGATCTGAAAATCTTTATCGCTAAGGCTTTCAGCCTCTACAGTACCCATGCAGTCCATGCAGGCCTTTACCACGGAGAGACCTATGCCGGCTCCTCCTGTATCGCTGTTTCTCGAGCTGTCGCTCCTGTAAAATCTCTCAAAATATTTGTCATGCTTGCCTGGGACTATGGAGTCTACGGAATTTTTAATAGTAAGAATAGCTTTCTGCTTTGATCCTTTGCCGGTTTTTTTCAGGCTTATATCAATCATTCCTTTGGCACTTGAGTACTTGAAAGCATTGTCTATAACCAATGAAATGGCAGTTTCAAGCATCTCCCTGTCGCCTTGTATATGAATGTCATGGTCTATATCAGCCGAAAGAGATTTTTCTTCTTTATCAGCTCTTGATCTGTAATTCTCGACCACTTTATTTGAAAGCTCTGAAAGATCAAGATCTGTGAGAGGAACGTTTCCGTTCATTTCGTCAAGTCTTGAAAGCATGACCATTTTTTCAGTAAGCTCCTTAAGACGTTTTATTTGCTTTCTGCTGCTTTTCGTCCATTCACTTTCGCCGTTTTCAAGCTCTATTACATCGATGTTGGCACTTATTATGGCAAGAGGAGTCTTGATCTCATGGCTTGCATCGGTAATGAAGCGTTTTTGCTTTTCAGTGCTTTCTACCATGGGGCGGATTACCATTCTGGACAGGAAGAAAACAAGGATGAAGACAATGAAGGCACCGCTGGAACTCATAAGTATTGATATCATCAGGAATTTTCTGAAAGTGACAATAGAGGATGAAACATCAAGGAAGATGTATTGAGTTTTCTTATCGACAATATTTTTGATATAACGATAATCGTTAAGAGTTCCGGATCTTTTGCCGGATCTATATACTTTTTTCGCAAGCCTTCCGGCAGTGCTCTCTGTTATGCTTGCAATGCTATTGGTATTTATATCATTTATGCTTCCGTCGGAATTAAATGTAACATAAAAGTATCTTGAGGAAAAAGGAAGCTCAGCCCTTCTTCTGTCGATCAAAGAATTCATGTACTCTCTTTCTTCCGGCGGTTCCGGCCTTGGATTGGAATCGGTTTCAGAGCCTGAATCCATTTGATCGGCTGCTGATGCATTCTTCCTGACAGGAAATTTGCCGTCGTTCCTCTTTAAGATATATAGAGTTCTGTCCGCTTCCTTTATTGTATCGTAATAGTTTACTGTATTTATTCCTGCTATCATTACGAAAAGAACTAAAAGCAGTGAGAACATGGCTATCTTTATGAATTTATAGCGGATTTTTTTCTCCATAAAAGCAGCTCCCTTAAACTACTGAGTAGCCGACATTTCTTGTGGCCTTTATAGTGACTTCGGATCCAAGAGTCTTAAGCTTCTTCCTTAAATATGAGATATTTACCCAGACTATATTGATATCGTTTAAAGTATCAAGTCCCCATATCTTTTCCAGAAAAAGTTCAGGAGAGATAATGGTTCCGGGGGATGTTAACAGCATCTCGATCATCTGGTATTCCTTGCTTTTTAGAGGGATCGTCTTTCCATGAGAGCTCAGGGAATAATTTTTCCTGTCCAGGATAAGATCTTTATATGTTAGTGAGGATAGTGCCAATTTGCCGCTTCGTCTTGTTATGGAACGGATACGTGCGAGAAGTTCCTTCATCTCGAATGGCTTTGTCAGATAATCATCGGCACCGGCGTCAAGACCAATGACCTTGTCGTCCAGTTCACTTTTTGCCGTAAGCATGATGACAGGAGTTGATAAGCCTTTGGAACGAACAGTCTTTAAAACTCTGATACCATCCATTTTGGGCATCATGATATCGAGGATGGCTCCGTCATATTCCTGGCAGCTGCTTAAGTAATCCAGGGCGCTTTCGCCGTCGTAGACCTGGTCTACGGAATAATTATTGTGCTTAAGTATGGCAGTAATGGCGTTTGAAAGCTCTTTTTCGTCTTCAGCAAGCAAAAGTCTCATTTTTTCACCTCTTTTAAGGGCATTTTACAACACATGAAGAGACGTTGCAAAAAAAGCGATTAACATTTAAAATTTCAAAGAAAAAGTAAATAGAAATAAGGTTTTGAAATGCAAATTTATTTAATAAGACATGGCGAGACGGATATGAATGTAAAGAACCGTCTTCAGGGAAGAATGGACACACATCTTAATGAGAAGGGCAAAAAATGTGCCGCTCTGGCCGGTAATTTTTTAAAGGAAAAAAATATCAGGATAGATACTGTCTGGTCGAGTCCTCTTCAAAGGACTATAGAAACAGCCGAGATAGCGACCGGTATTGATAGAAAGAATTTTAAAATCGTTGACGATCTGGTTGAGATGAGTTTTGGTATCTTCGAAGGACATGAAGTCCATAAGGACGGGAACGATTATACACGTGACTTCTTTCTTTGCCCGGCAAAGTGCCCCACTCCCGAGGGAGCCGAGTCCTTCAGGGAAGTGCTTGAGAGAGCTGACAGATTCCTTGAAAAGCTTTTTTCCTATTATAAAGATCATAAAGATGAAGACAAAAATCTGCTTATGGCTTCTCACGGGGCTTTTTCCCATGCACTCATATGTGAGATAGCAGGAATCCCTCTGGAGAAATTCTGGGAAGTAGATATAAGAAATTGTGCGATACTTCATTTTATACCCGGGAAAGATCGTATCATCGATTTTGAGAGGATATTTGACGGCTTCAAAAGAGATAATATGATAGATATGGGCATTAAAAGAATTTGATCATAAAATCTTCAGAATAATGAAGCACAATTTTAATTGCTTTTAAAGACAGCGTTTCCTATAATAATTTCATTAAACAGGAGGCTTAAATGAACGAAGGAAACAACAATAACAATAATCCGAAGAATAACAGAAGACAGCCTTTCTATATCTTCATACTCTTCACGCTGGTTGCTATATTCATAACAAGCATAATTTATAATTCCACTACAGGAAATTCTTCCAAGCAGATTCCTTATTCTGACTTTATTTCGCTGATTGAGAAGGATGAATTGGAAAAAGTAACCTTTGATGGAGACAGGATAGATCTCACACTTAAGGCCGGTGCTGATTATAAGTCGAGTGAGTCAGACGAGAGCAGGCGAGAGTATTATTACCAGCTTACCGGTCAGAAGCTTAAGATGACTTATTATACTGCCAATCTTAATGATGAATCATTACTTCCGCTTTTAAAGAAGCATAAGGTCATTATAACTGCAGAGCTTTCAAATGGAACGGTTTCAATAGTTTATAATATTCTTTCCTTTGTCCTTCCTATTCTTATACTCTGGGGACTTTTTGCCCTGCTTATGAGAAGAATGGGAGACAATACCATGGGCGTCGGAAAGTCTAATGCCAAGGTCTACGTCCAGAAGTCAACAGGGGTTACTTTCAAGGATGTAGCCGGTCAGGATGAAGCCAAGGAATCGCTGGAGGAAGTCGTTGATTTCCTTAAGTATCCCAAGAAATATACTGAGATAGGTGCCAAGCTTCCCAAGGGAGCCCTTCTTGTGGGTCCTCCCGGAACAGGAAAAACTCTTCTTGCAAAGGCTGTTGCCGGTGAAGCCGGAGTTCCCTTCTTCTCACTTGCAGGATCTGATTTTGTCGAGATGTTCGTCGGAGTCGGAGCTTCACGTGTAAGAGATCTTTTCAAGGAAGCCCAGAAGCAGGCTCCGGCTATCATCTTTATAGATGAGATTGATGCCATAGGAAAGAGCCGTGACAGCGTTTACGGCGGCGGAAATGATGAGCGTGAACAAACATTGAACCAGCTCCTTGCCGAGATGGATGGCTTTGATACATCAAGCGGGCTTCTTGTACTTGCAGCTACAAACAGACCTGAAGTGCTTGACAAGGCGCTTCTTCGTCCCGGAAGATTTGACAGGCGTATCATTGTTGACAGACCTGATCTTAAGGGAAGAGAGGATACATTAAAGGTTCATGCAAAGGATGTTCCTATGGATGAATCGGTAGATCTTCATTCATTGGCGCTTGCCACGGCAGGGCTTGTAGGATCTGATCTTGCAAATATTATTAATGAAGCTGCCATCATTGCAGTGAAGCATAACAGAAAATATGTAAAACAGTCCGATCTTTTCGAGGCCTTTGAGAATGTAGCCGTTGGTGGTCAGGAGAAGAAGGATCATGTAATGAGTGATAAGGAAAGAAGAATAGTTTCCTATCACGAAGTAGGCCATGCACTTGTCACAGCTCTTCAGAAAAATACAGAACCTGTTCAGAAGATAACGATCGTTCCTCGTACAATGGGAGCTCTCGGATATACTCTTCAGACTCCGGAAGAGGAGAAATTCCTTGAAACTAAGGATGAGCTCCTTGCAAGGATAAGGACTTTAATGGCGGGGCGTGCTGCTGAGGAGATAATCATAGATTCTCCGACAAGCGGAGCTGCAAATGATATCGAGCAGGCCACCAGCCTTGCCAGAAATATGGTGACCCGTTTCGGTATGTCGGACCGTTTCGGCATGATGGGTCTTGCGACCGTTCAAAGTCAATATCTGAATGGCCAGGCATCTCTTAATTGCGGTGATGAAACTGCTTCGCAGATAGATGAAGAAGTAAGGAATATCATAAAGACCTGTCATGATGACGCTAAGCGTATGCTTGAGGAAAATAAGGATATACTTGATCATATATCAGGCTATCTCTATAAGCATGAAACTATAACAGGCCGTGAGTTCATGGAAATATTCTGCCGCATGAAGGGTATTCCGGTTCCTCATAGCGAAGATAATAAGCCCGGTACATTGAAGGATCAGGTAGCGGGTGAATCTGATGATGAGTTCCGTGCAGGATATGAGGAAGTCCTCAATTTAAACTATGACGAGAATGACTCATCTTACGAGAAGTACGCCGATGAGATGGAACAGCGTCGCAATGCAAAAATGTCTGAGAAGGCTGAGAAGGCTGAGAATAGTGACGATGTTTGATCTTGAAAAAGAATTAAAGATGCTTCCCGATAAGCCAGGCGTCTATATAATGCACGACAAGAGGGATGCTATAATCTATATAGGTAAAGCAAAGAGCCTGACCAAGAGAGTCCATCAATATTTTCAAGCCGGACATGACGAAGGCATAAAGAAAAAGCAAATGGTGGAACATATAGCCTGGTTCGAATACATAATTACCGATTCAGAGCTTGAGGCTCTTGTTCTTGAATGTAATCTGATCAAGGAGCACAGACCTAAATATAATACCATGCTCCGTGATGACAAGACCTATCCATATATAAAGGTAACTCTTGGTGAACATTATCCCAGAGTGCTTTTTACAAGGCGAGTAAAAAAGGACGGAAGCAAATACTTCGGTCCTTTTTCCAGCAATACGGCGGTTCGTGATACGATCGATTTTATCAACAAAAATTTTTTGATCAGGGACTGCAGCCGCATTTTCCCGGAAATGTTCAATAAGAAAAGACCATGTCTCAATTATTACATAGGTCAATGCAAGGGAGTCTGTCTCGGAACTGTAGATGAAAATGAATATAACGAGACTATACAGAAAGTCATCTCTTTTCTAAATGGAAATGACTTGAAGGAGATAGAAGCTCTTACCGAGAAAATGAACAAAGCATCTTCTTCCTTCGACTTCGAGTCTGCCGCAGTCTACAGGGATCTTATTAACAGCATCCGTTTTTGCACTCAAAAGCAGAAGATCACGGATACCGATATGGATGATGAAGATATAATAGCATTCAGATCTGATGGAGTTGATGCGATAGCGGTTATTTTTTTCGTAAGAGACGGAAAGCTTATAGGAAGGGACAATTTTTTCCTGAGACCATCCTCATCTGAGGAAATAGGACAGGAGATAAGAGCTTTTATACAGCAATTTTATTCCGGAACGCCTATAATACCCCATGAGATATATCTTGAAGAAGAGCCTGAAGACAAGGAAGTACTTGAAGAATGGCTTTCAGAAAAGAGAGGCGGAAAGGTATATATAAGGGCACCAAAAAAGGGTAAAAAAAGAAAGCTTATTGAGCTTGCCTCAAAGAATGCCTTCCTCGTTCTGACAAAAGACAGAGAAAAGGCACGCCGGGAGGAAAAAAGAACCGGGGGAGCTGTTCATGAGCTTGAAAAGCTTCTTGGAATTAAAAAGATGGACAGGATGGAAGCCTATGATATTTCAAATATCAGCGGATTTCAGTCAGTAGGATCCATGGTCGTTTTCTATAAAGGAAAGCCTTTAAGGAGTGATTATAGGAAGTTCAGGCTGAAAACAGTTGAAGGACCTGATGACTATAAGTCAATGAGAGAAGTTATAAACCGGCGTTTCCGCCACGGCCTTAAAGAGATGGAAGAGAGAAAAAAGAAAGGACTTGATCCTGCCGAGGGTTCCTTTACACGCTTTCCGGATGTGATAATGATGGATGGGGGCAGAGGGCAGGTTAATATTGCTCTTGATGCCTTAAAGGAGCTGGGACTTGATATACCGGTCCTCGGCATGGTAAAGGACGATCATCACAGAACACGCGGATTGTATTATAATAACGTCGAGGTACCGATAGATACTCATTCCGAAGGCTTCAAGCTTGTAACCCGGCTTCAGGACGAGGCTCATAGATTTGCTATTGAATACCACAGGTCATTAAGAAGCGCAAATCAGGTTCATTCCTTCCTGGATGATATTGAAGGAATAGGGGAAAAAAGGCGAAAGGCCCTTATGAAACACTTTAAAAGTGCAGAAGATATAAGAGACGCAAGCATAGATGAACTTAAGGCTGTGCCTGCCATGAATGAGAAGGCGGCAGAAAGCGTATATCTATATCTTCATAAAGATTCAGTCAATGATGATAAAGAAAAGAGGACAAAATGAGGGGAGCTAAACTCAGCGACATCATAAAGAGACTTGATCTTAAAAATTTTACAGAGAAAATGAATATGGACGACAAGATGGTCGTCACAAGAGAAGTCAATCGTCCGGCTCTTCAGCTTAATGGATTCTATGAGCATTTTGAAAAAGAAAGAATACAGATAGTCGGCAATGTCGAGGTGGCTTATCTGTCTCAGAAGACGGAAGAAGAAAGGGAAAAGACATGGGACCGATTCCTTTCCACAGGGATACCGGCAGTTGTTTTTGCCAGAGGCTATGAACCGGCCGAATATATTCTCAATGCAGCATATAAATATAATGTACCTGTACTCGGAACAGATAATGCAACATCTGCCTTCATGGCCGACCTTATCATGTTCCTCTGCGAGGAGCTGGCTCCAATGAAGACCATTCACGGAGTTCTTGTAGATGTTTACGGAGAAGGTCTTTTGCTCATAGGAGAGAGCGGAATTGGAAAATCAGAGGCTGCACTTGAACTTGTAAGGCGTGGCCACAGGCTGGTTGCTGATGATGTTGTAGAAATAAGAAAGACAAATGATCATACACTTATAGGCTCGGCGCCCGCTACTACAAAGCATCTTATCGAATTAAGAGGTATAGGAATAATAGATGTAAAGAGCCTTTATGGTGTAGAATGTGTAGAGGATAAGCAAACTATAGATCTTGTCATAAGACTTCAGGAATACAAGCATGATCAGGCATATGACAGACTGGGTCTTACAGACGAATATATAGATATACTTGATACAAAAGTGGTATGTCACAGTCTGCCAATAAGACCAGGACGAAATCTTGCGGTAATATGTGAGACAGCGGCTGTAAACCACAGACAAAAGAAAATGGGATATAATGCAGCTCAGGAACTCTATCGCAGAGTCAATAAAAATATAGAGACCCAGGGTCACTATGGTGAGGATCAATGAAAGGAGAAAAAATGGAAAGAGAAAATGCATGGGCTAAATACCCGGTTGGTGAGGAAAGAGATAAAGTAATGGCTTTTGCCGAGGATTACAGACTCTTCCTTTCAAAATGCAAATCTGAAAGAGAATGCACTGCATTTTTTAAAGCTCAGGCAGAAAAAGACGGATTCAAGGACCTTGAGAAGATCATAGAAGAAGGTGGATCCTTAAAGAGCGGTGATAAGGTATACAGAGTAAACAGAAACAAGGCTATAGCACTTTTTGTAATAGGTGAAGAGCCGGTTGAGAAAGGTATAAGGATCCTTGGAGCTCATATAGATTCTCCCAGAATGGATGTAAAGCAGAATCCCTTATATGAAGATACCGATCTTGCTCTTCTTGATACACATTATTATGGCGGGATCAAGAAGTATCAATGGACAGCCCTTCCGCTTGCTATTCATGGCGTGGTTGTTAAGAAGGATGGAAATACAATAAATATAGCTATTGGCGAAGATCCTTCAGATCCTGTTTTCTGTGTTACAGATCTTCTTATCCATCTTGCCAAGGATCAGATGAAGAAAGACGGAAGCGAAGTAGTTGAAGGCGAAGCTTTGAATGTTCTTGTCGGTTCTCTTCCTCTTGATGAATCAGAACTTTCAGAGGACAAGAAGGAGAAAGTCAAGAAGAATATTCTTAAATTGATAAAGGAAAAATATGATTTCGAAGAGGAAGATTTCCTTTCAGCTGAGCTTGTAATAGTTCCTGCCGGTCCAGCAAGAGATATGGGATTTGACAGGAGCATGATCTTAGGATACGGACATGATGACAGAGTATGCGCATATCCTTCATACCGCGCTATCGCATCAGTTAAGCCCGGCAAGATGACATATGCCTGCATCCTTGTTGATAAGGAAGAGATAGGTTCAGTCGGAGCTACGGGAATGGAATCTCATTTCTATGAGGATACAGTAGCCGAGATCGCTGCCCTTAAGGGAGAGAGCGGTTTTATGACGGTTCGCCGTGCTATGAGGAATTCAAAGGCTCTTTCATCAGATGTTTCTGCAGCTTTCGATCCAAATTATCCCGAGGTTATGGAGAAAAAGAACAGTGCTTATCTTGGCAGGGGACTGGTTTTTAATAAATATACAGGCGCCCGTGGAAAGTCAGGCTCAAATGACGCATCAGCCGAGTATGCTGCCACAGTAAGACATATCATGGACGATGGAAAGGTTTCATGGCAGACCGCCGAACTCGGAAAAGTCGATCAGGGAGGCGGCGGAACCATTGCTTATATACTTGGCAATTACGGAATGGACGTAATCGACAGCGGTGTGGCTGTACTTAGCATGCATGCTCCATGGGAAGTAATAAGCAAGGTTGATCTTTATGAAGCTTACAGAGGCTATATGGCCTTCCTTAATGCGTAATATGGAGAAAGCACTAAGTGAAGAAGAGCTCCGGGAAATAAAAGGTCTTATAAGGGAAGACGAGATCTTCCCCCTGGAGCCCATGAAAAAACATACTACAATGCGTATAGGCGGGCCTGCGGAACTTTTTATCTCACCTATGTCTGATGAGATAGAGAAGCTCCTTCAATATATCCATGAAAAAAAGATCCCCTGTCTTGTTGTCGGCAATGGAAGTGATCTTCTTGTAAGCGACAATGGAATCAGAGGGGTCGTCATCTCTACAAAACTTCTTAATTCTATAGAAGTGGACGGAGAAAGTATGACAATAAAAGCATTTGCCGGAGCACCTCTTTCCAAGACAGCGGAAGCAGCAAGGCTTGCAGGCCTTAGCGGACTTGAATTCGCATCAGGGATTCCCGGAACAATTGGCGGCGCATGCTTTATGAATGCCGGAGCCTATGGCGGAGAGATGAAACAGGTTGTAAAGAGCGTAAGCTACTTTGATCCTTTAAAAGGATATGTAGAAGCCGGTGACAGCGAACTCGATTTCGGTTACAGACATAGCCTTTTTTCAGAGCATGAAGAATATACTGTGCTAAAAGTCACGATACAGCTTGAAAAGGGAGATCCCGACGAGATAAAGGCAAAGATGGATGATCTAAACAGAAGACGCCGTGAAAAACAGCCTCTTGAATATGCCAGTGCAGGTTCGACATTTAAGCGGCCTGATGGCTATTACGCCGGCAAATTAATAAGCGACGCAGGTCTTAAAGGTTATCATGTAGGCGATGCTGAAGTATCAGAAAAGCATGCAGGCTTCTGCATAAACAAGGGAAATGCCTCTTTTTCTGATATGAAAGCTTTGATAGATCATGTCATTTATAAAGTCAGAGAGAATTCGGGCGTGACACTTACGCCTGAGGTCAGGATCATAGGAGAATGAAAATGAATCTTCTGCTTCTTACAGGTATGTCCGGAGCCGGTAAATCCACAGCATTTAAATTCCTTGAAGATATGGGATATAACTGTGTCGACAACCTTCCTGTTCCTCTGCTTAAGAAATTCGTAAATCTCATGATAAAGTCGGGGGACGAGACCAAGGTAGCAGTCGGCATAGATATTCGCTCGGGGAAAAATCTTGATAATCTTCAAAAGACCCTCGACGAGCTTAAAGCCGACGGCAAGAAGGTGGACATTCTTTTTCTCGATGCTGAGGATTCTGTCCTGGTAAAACGTTATAAGGAGACCCGGAGAAACCATCCGCTTTCAAAGAATGAGAGGATCCAGGATGGTATAAATGAGGAACGTAAAAAGATACAATTTCTTAAGGAAAATGCGACTTATGTAATAGATACCTCTCATCTTCTTACCAGGGAACTCAGGGAAGAGCTGGTAAGGATCTTTATGAATAACATAAAGTATGAGAGTATGAACATATTGGTGCTTTCATTTGGCTTTAAATATGGCATACCCGAGGATGCGGATCTGGTATTTGATGTCAGATTCCTTCCAAATCCCTATTATGATATTTCGCTTCGTCCATTTACCGGTAATGATGATGAGATCAGGGATTTTGTCATGAGATCTGAAAACGCAGGGATCTTTCTTGACAAGCTTACTGACCTTCTGGAATTCCTCATACCCAATTACATATCCGAAGGAAAAAACAGTCTGGTAATTGCAATTGGCTGCACGGGTGGAAAGCACAGGTCGGTAACGATTGCAAACGAGATTTACAGAAGGCTGAAATCAGGAAAGGGAGACTTCGGAATAAAAATAGAGCACAGAGATATAGACAAGGACAGAAAGATCGGCAAATAATTTGATGGAATCATATTCAAAAAGGGTGAAGTCAGAGCTTCTTCGGATCATGCCTGATAAGGACCATTGCCGTATTGCGGAAGCTGCAGGTTTTTTTTATCTGTCAGGTTCTGTAAGATACGAAGAAGATATAATCCATGCAGACCTTGAAGGCAGTATCTTAAAGAAATACTTTACTTTGCTAAAAAAAACGAATATAGTATGTTCATATGGTGTCGGTCAGAAGGAGATCAAAGGAGATGAAGCTTTTAGATTTCTTTCATTGATTGGATATGACAGGAACTGCCCAGACCGGCTTCCTGAAGAAATTCTTTCAAGGGATTGCTGCAGAAAGTCATTTTTGAGAGGAGCCTTCCTTGCATCAGGCTCTGTGACCGATCCTGATAAAGGCTATCATCTTGAGATTACAGCGCGCACAAAGGAAGAAGCACATGGGATAATTACTGTCATGGCTTCTTTTTTATGTGATGGAAAGATGGTCTTAAGGCAGGAAAGACCTGTTGTCTATCTAAAGGAGAGCGGCAAGATAGCCGACATACTTACAGCGATGGGAGCTTCGGCGGCCATGCTGGATCTTGAAAATACAAAGGTCCGTAAAGAAATGAACAACACGATTAACCGAAAGGTCAATTGTGAGACAGCTAATATCGGCAAGATGGTTGATGCAGCAATAAGAGAGTTAAATGATATTAAGCTGATAGAAGAAAAGATCGGTCTTGATAATATATCACCGAGACTTGCGGAGACAGCAAGGCTCAGGCTTTCACATCCGGATCTTCCACTTCAGAAACTGGGAAAGATGCACGAGCCGCCGGTCGGGAAGTCAGGAGTCAATCACAGGCTCCGAAGAATATGTAAGATTGCTTCAGATATCAGAGACCAGGAGGAATTCAAAAGATCATGAAGAAAGAAATCACAGTGCAGATGTCAGGTTTTACAGAGGCTACTCCTATAGCACATCTCGTTCAACTTGCTAATCAATATGAGAGCAAGGTATATTTTGAGATCGATGACAAGAAAGTCAATGTAAAATCGATCATGGGAATGATGAGTCTGGTACTGACAGAGGGATCAAAGGTAACAGTGATCACTGAAGGCAGGGACGAAGACAAAGCACTAAATGCTGTAGAAAAATTTCTGACAGCCTGAATGATCAGGTATCCTATGGAGAAGGTTTTATTTATTTTTAATCCACGTTCTGGAAAAGGTCAGATCAGGAACAGCCTTCCGGAAATATTGGACACAGGGGTGAAAGCGGGTTATGACCTTTTGGTTCATACCACTCAGTCAAGGGGAGACGCCCAGGAAGTTGTAAGAGAAAGAGCCAAGGAATTTGACAGGATAGTCTGTTCCGGAGGAGATGGTACTCTTGACGAGGTTGTCACGGGTATGATGAAGTCAGGTGAAAGGAAGCCTATAGGCTACATACCTGCCGGCTCGACAAATGATTATGGCAATTCTCTGGGCATAGACAAGGATATGGTGAGAGCCGCTAAAATCGCTTTCAATGGCAAGCCCTACAGTGTAGATGTAGGATCATTTAATGACAATTATTTTGTCTATGTTGCGGCATTCGGACTTTTTACCGAAGTATCCTATCAGACCAGTCAGGATCTTAAAAATATGATCGGACATGCCGCATATATTCTTGAAGGCGCCAAACAGCTGAGGGATATACCATCTTATATGATCCAGATCGAATATGATGGGAATGTAATCTATGACGAATTTATTTTCGGCATGATAACAAATTCCAGATCTGTCGGAGGATTCACACAAATTCTGCCTGGCGATGTAGAACTTAATGACGGTATTTTCGAGGTCATGCTGGTTAAGAAACCCAGGAATCCTCTCGAACTTACAGAGATCTTAAATGCTCTTACTACAAACAGGGATTCGGAGATGCTTTATCAATTTTCAGCTTCTCAAATAAGGTTCAGGACAAGCCTTAAGATTTCCTGGACTCTGGATGGCGAATATGGCGGTACAACAGATGATGTAAAAATAACAAACTGCCACAGGGCAGTGGAAATAATGATTGATTCATAATTTGAAATATCATATAATGGATTTGTCAAAAAAATAACGTAATTAATGCGAGAGGAATTTTTCCTTAAGCAGATTATTATGAAAGGAGATAAAGATGATCGTATCAGCAGCTGAAATGCTTAAGAAGGCAAAGGCCGGACATTATGCTGTCGGCCACTTCAATATTAACAATCTTGAGTGGACAAAGGCAGTCCTTCTTGCAGCAGAGGAGAATCATTCTCCTGTAATCCTTGGTGTTTCCGAGGGAGCAGGAAAGTATATGACTGGTTTCAAGACTGTATCAGCTATGGTCTATGCAATGCATGATGCTCTCGGAATTACTGTTCCTATGGCTCTCCATCTTGATCATGGTACCTATGACGGAGTTAAGGCCTGCATTGAAGCCGGATTCACATCAGTAATGTTCGATGGCTCATCACTTCCTATAGATGAAAATATCGAGAAGACAAAGGAACTCGTAGCACTTGCTCACAGCAAAGGAATCTCTATTGAGGCTGAAGTCGGAGCCATTGGCGGTGAAGAAGACGGAGTCATTGGAATGGGCGAATGCGCAGATCCTGATCAATGCGAGATGGTAGCAAATCTTGGTGTTGATATGCTTGCAGCAGGAATCGGAAACATCCATGGAGTATATCCTTCTAACTGGAAGGGACTTTCATTCGAGACACTTGATAAGATTCAGCAGAAGACAGGTGATATGCCTCTCGTTCTTCACGGCGGTACAGGAATCCCTGACGATATGGTTAAGAAGGCCATCACACTCGGAGTTTCAAAGGTAAATGTAAATACAGAATGTCAGCTTGTATTTGCTGAAGCTACAAGAAAGTATATTGAAGCAGGCAAGGATAAGGAAGGCAAGGGATTTGATCCCAGAAAGCTCCTTAAGCCCGGTACCGAAGCAATCCAGGCAAAGGTCACAGAAAAGATGAAACTCTTCGGCTCAATTGACAAAGCTTGAAAAAATTAACAAAGCAGGGGTCAAAATCCCCTGCTTTTTTTATTTTTTTTTAATATTTAAAGAAAAGAAAAATTGATGTAAAATACATTTTGTTATTGGTGCTGGACAGTTATGAATAAATTAATGGAAAGGAAGCCTATGGAAAAAGAAAACAAGAACTTGCTTGATGCGTCCTCGATTTTCGGCGAGAACGTCTTTAATGACAAAGTCATGAGAGAACGTCTACCCAAGAAGACCTACTCCAAGCTCAAGGAGATCATCAGAGAAGGCAGAGACTTAGACCTTGAGACTGCAGATGTTGTTGCACATGAGATGAAGGAATGGGCTATTGAAAAAGGCGCTACTCATTTCACACACTGGTTCCAGCCACTTACGGGGGTAACGGCTGAGAAACATGATTCATTCATTACGGCACCGCTTCCCAGCGGAGAAACGCTTATGAATTTCTCGGGCAAGGAACTCATAAAGGGAGAGCCTGATGCTTCCAGCTTCCCTTCAGGAGGCTTAAGAGCTACTTTTGAAGCAAGAGGTTATACAACATGGGATCTTTCTTCACCCGCCTTTGTAAGGGTAGATGATAGCGGAGCTACACTCTGCATTCCTACAGCATTCTGCTCATATACAGGAGAGGCTCTGGATCAGAAGACACCTGTTCTGCGTTCCATGGAAGCTATTGACAAGCAGGCAGTAAGAATGCTTAGACTTCTTGGCGATGAGGAAACGCAGCATGTTATTCCTTCAGTTGGAGTTGAGCAGGAATATTTCATCATTGACCGTGACAAATTTAATAAAAGAAAAGACCTTGTATATACCGGCAGGACTCTTTTTGGGGCAATGCCTCCTAAGGGTCAGGAAATGGATGATCATTATTTTGGTACGATTCATGAAAATATTGCAATTTTCATGAAGGATGTCGATAAGGAGCTCTGGAAGCTGGGAGTACCGGCAAAGACTGAGCATAACGAGGTCGCTCCGGGACAGCATGAGATTGCTCCCATCTATGAAGAGGCAAATGTAGCAATAGATCATAACCAGCTTATGATGGAAATCTTAAGAAAGGTAGCAAACAGACACGGATTTCAATGTCTTCTTCATGAAAAACCATTTGATGGAGTAAATGGTTCAGGCAAACATACAAACTGGTCACTTACAACTGATAAGGGCATTAATCTCCTTGATCCGGGTGACAGTCCACATAGTAATGTAAGATTTCTTATCTTCCTTTGCTGCGTACTTGCTGCAGTAGATGACCATGCAGACCTTCTCCGTGAGTCAGCAGCAGATGTCGGAAACGATCAAAGACTTGGAGGATCTGAGGCGCCTCCCGCAATTATTTCTGTTTTTCTTGGAGAACAGCTCGGAGATGTTATGGATCAGCTTATATCCACAGGAGAGGCTACACATAGCATAAGCGGTGAACGCTTAAAGTCAGGAGTACGTTCGCTTCCTGATTTTACAAAGGATGCAACTGATCGTAACAGAACTTCGCCTTTTGCTTTCACGGGAAACAAATTTGAATTCAGAATGGTAGGATCTCAAGATTCAGTCGGAGAACCCAATATCGTTCTTAATACAATTGTAGCTGAGGCTCTCTCAAATGCAGCAGATTTTATTGAGAAGGCTGATGACAGAGACGAAGCTATACATGAAGTCATAAAGAAAATGGCCCAGGATCATAAAAGGATCGTTTTCAATGGAAATGGCTATTCAGATGAATGGAAGGAAGAGGCCAAAAGAAGAGGACTTCCTGATATCCCTTCGATGGTGGATGCCATTCCTGCTCTTACAAAAGAAGAGAATGTAAAGACATTCGAGAAATTTAATGTCTTTACAAGGGCTGAGCTTGCTTCCAGAGCTGATGTTGAATTTGATCAATTTTCAAAGGCTGTAAATATAGAGGCAAAGACTATGATCGATATGGCCGGTAAGCAGTTCATTCCTGCTGCTATCAAATACCAGTCAGAGATCGCAGAGACAGTAAATTCAACAAAGAAGGCTGCCCCCGATCTTTCATGCCGGGCTGAGCTTGACATATTGAAGAAAGTTGATTCATATGTTAACGAAACAGAAGGTGCTTTAAATAATCTTATAGCCGCACTTGATGAGGCAGAGAAGATCGATGATCATAAGGAAAAGGCAGAATTTTTCCATAATACTGTTACAAAGAGGATGAAGGAGCTTCGTCAGCCTGTTGACAGCCTGGAGATGATAGTTGCCAAGGAAGACTGGCCTATGCCTTCATATGGTGATCTACTGTTTGAAGTTTAAGGGGATTTTTTAAATATATTTTTCAATACTCCTGTATTATCTTGCTTTATGGGCTAGAATATATGCAGGAGTATTTTTGTTTAAAAAAGAGGTTTGATATGGCACTTCGTATTCTTTTTGTTCATCCACTTCAAGCTGAATGTGATAGTTTCAGGCGAATGCTTCTTGATGAAGATCTTATTGTCGATACGGTTAATGATCTTGCCTCGGCAAGAACTTTATGCAGGGATAATAATTATGAGATGGTCTTTGTAAACAGACGTTTCGAAAATGACGATGTCTTAAAATTCATAGATCAAGTCTCGGAGAAATTCCCGGATGCAGAGATAGTTATGGGCATTCAAGCTATAAATAAGGTCGAATTCATTCATTACAAGAATGAGAACAGGAAGTACAGGATCTACCTTGAACCCGTAAATTACAGAGCTGAGCTTTTGCCTTTTATTGAAAATACTATGGGAAATGCCAGGATCAGACTTTTAAATAAGAGCGACAAGGAGGCCTCGGAAAAAGAGAAGTCGTGGAAAGAGTATCAAAATCTTCTTCTAAGCCTTCTAAATGTGAAAAAAGAATCAAGAACCGGATTTGCAGAGCAGGTGCTTTCAAAATATCATATTATTTCCATGTCAAGCATTAAAACTGTCTCTGATCTTAAAAATGAGATTCATGAGCTTTTTATTACCAATTCAGAGCTCAGCTTAAATTGGCAAATAAGAGATAATGCCATTCGCATTCTTGAATATGCTGATGCTGAGGACAAAATGTTTATTAGCAGGGTTATGGTAATGGCAGCTATTATGGAGGCTGTAAGTTTATCAGATGGCTATAAGGTAAATTCCTCTGTTATGCTGGAAGGTCACAGAAGAGGACTGCACCTTTCTGTTCAGTCAATGATTACAGCAAAGCCGGGAGATGAAGGCTCAAATAGTACTTTCAGTCTTAGAAATGAGAGAATAATGAACGAGGCTGATGGCCTTTTTGCGTAAATGGTGAAGAAAATACCCGCAGGGACGACTTCCCTGCGGGTATGTGGATGCATACAAGAGATGTAATATATACGGCTTAAAATATATGGCCTGACAGGATTTCAAATGAAAGCTGTCAGGCTTATGCTTTTTATGGAGTAGTTCCGGAGCCTATAAGGCTTGAAAGATCTATTCCGGTATGGACAGTGCATGTCGTATTAAGCTGATCCTGAGTGATCCTGTATTGGTCTTCATTAGAGCCATTTATGTCACCAAGTATTTTGATACTTGTTGTTGTGGAAGGACAGTAGGGACCTGCAACCTGGTTTGATTCGTTGCAAATATTTACTTTAACATGCTTGTCACAGGTCTCTGTATCTGTAGGCTGTGAGCCATCCGCAAAATATTCTGTATAGATTGTACTTCCTCTGGGATCTGCATCGCAGAGACCGGCAACTGGAGTTTTTCCTGATTCCCTGCAGACAGATGCTTCGACTATTCCATCGGGCTGTTCAAAATCCTTGTCTTCAAGACCTGCATGAATATTTTGCATTACCTCATGCCAAATACGCTTTGTGTAAGATGTGGTATCCTGGCTTGAAGCATCGTCATATCCGCCCCAGACGCCGCAGGTATAATATGGTGTAAAGCCCATGAGAAGGGAATCCTTGGCGTCATTTGTGGTTCCGGTCTTTCCTGCGCAATGCATATTTGAAAGTCTTGCAGCCTTTCCGGTTCCCTGGCTCATGACATCCTGCATGGCACTTGTGAGAAGCCAGGCAGTGGATTCTTTTATTACTTTCTTTGAATTTTCATCGCTGTTATCATTTGTGAGCAGAGTCTCTCCCTTATGGTCAAGGACCTTTGTGTAGAATATGGGCTTATGGTAAACGCCTTTGTCAGCTATTGTTGCAAAAGCTGCCGTAAGCTCTATATTTTTTACTCCTTTAGACAGACCGCCTATGGCCATTGAGAGATTATTGTCTCCTGATGTAAGTGTGGTGATGCCGAAATCCTGGACATATTGGTAACCAAGGCTGGTGCCGATCTCATCCATAGTCTTTATGGCGACTACATTTATGGAATTTTTAATACCATCTCTGATTGTCGTGTAACCTGTATAAGTATCTGGCAAATTGTGAACCTGTTTACCATTAGGATAAGAATAAGGAGCATTGTCCTGAACAGTAGCAAGTGTAAGGCCTGCTGAATCGAGAGCCGGAGCATATGTGGATATGATTTTGAATGTGGATCCGGGCTGTCTCTTTGTATCAGTGGCACGATTCAGAGTCTTGTTCGCGGTCTTGTCACCGCGTCCGCCGACCAGGGCTACAACTTTTCCTGTGCTTTGATCCATAATGGTCATGGCTGCCTGAGGCTGAAGGGTGAATGTTAAGGTCTCACCGCCTGAAGGAATTTTATCTCCGGTTGACATGATCTCGCTCTTGTATTTATCGATAGCAGCCTGAGCCTCTTCTTGAGAGTTAAAATTAATATTATAGTCAGGATTATTCTTCTTATAATAAGAGAGCATTGTTTGCTCGCTGTAGTTCTTAAGCGTTCCGTCGACTTTTTGGACAGTTAGTCTGTAGGAAAAAGAGTACTTTGTATTTTTCCCATAATTATCGGGGTTATTGACGGCAGTATCGGCAATGTTTTGTATACTTTGATCCTGGGTAGAATAAATCTTAAGACCGCCCGAATAGATCATATGGTAAGCCTGAGTCTCTGTGTATCCAAGTTTGTCCTGAAGATCTTGAACGAGTTCGTCTATTAAGGCATCTTCGAAATATGAAGTTGCCTGTGAGTCTGAAAGAAGATTTGTATTTGCGGTCTGGATCCTGTCGTAGACATCGTCATTAAGTGCTTCTTTATATTGAGCATTTGTGATAAATCCCTGATCCAGCATTTTTGTAAGTACGCTGATCCTTCTCCGGGCACTGGCCTTGGGATTCTTTATGGGATTGTATTGGGAAGGGTTCTGGGTAATGCCGGCAATTACGGCATCTTCTGAAAGAGTGAGATCATTCACATTCTTATTGAAATATCTTCTGGCTGCAGCCTGGACGCCGAGTGTATTTTGACCGAGATTTATTGTATTAAGATAATTTTCCATTATCTTGTCTTTGCTTGTAACCTTTTCAAGTCTGATTGCCAGAACCTGTTCCTGGATCTTTCTTTCTATCTTGTCCTGAATGGTTTTCTCTGAGGTCCAGGTTGTGAAGTAGTTATTTTTTAGAAGCTGCTGAGTAATAGTGGATGCTCCCTGGGCAACCTGGCCATGACTTAAAAGCCCTGTTACACCTGCGCGAAGTATGCCCTTTATATCAACACCATTATGCTGGTAGAATCGTGAATCCTCCATTGCAACAAAGGCATGCTGCAGATCCTTTGGAATCTTGTCAAGAGTCACATATTCTCGGTTGGATCCTGCTGTAACTAAACTTTCTATCTCATTTCCATCTTTGTCATAGATCTTTGAGGCATATCCGACCGGTGTTATATTTATTGTAGAAGCATCGGGTAGATCCTTGATCAGCCGTTTCACATATACAGTGGCGACTATTAAAAGAGCTGCGATAAGAACGAGTATGAAGACAAGGACTGACCTTAAGATAAGTACTGCGTACTGTTTCTGTCTGCGAGTCTTCTTTCGCTTTTTTCTGGCAGCAAAAGATGAAATACTGTTTCTGCTGAAATTCATTTTTCCCTCTCTGTAAATAATATGTTAAACTGAATCTGATCTTTTATTTCAAGACATTAAGGGTATTATAACAGATAGATAGCTTTTATTAAATAAGCTGTGAGGTTTGGCATGGAGGACAGGAAAAATTGCATAAAGGAGATCTCCAATGGAGAGTATGACGAGAAGAGATCGAAATTCATATCTCTTCTTGCACCAGCCCGGTCCGAGGAAGAGGCTCTTAATATTATAGAAGCCGAAAAGAAAAAATATTATGATGCCAGGCATCATTGCTTTTCGTATGTGATAGGGAGCAAGCGGCAACTTAAGAAAATGAGCGATGATGGTGAGCCTTCGAGGACAGCCGGAGCGCCTATAATGGAAATGCTTGATTCAAAGGGGCTTTTCAATGCAGTTCTTGTAGTGACCCGTTATTTCGGAGGCATAAAGCTTGGAACAGGCGGACTTTCCAGAGCTTATAGAGAGGCAGCAAGACTTGCTGTTTCGGCGGCAGATCTTATACCGGTTAAAGCAGGGGAGACAATGAAGCTAAGCCTAAGATACGAGGACAGCGGAACCTTTGAGAATTATGCCAGAAATAATGATATATTTATTAAGGAAAGAACTTATTCGGAGAAGATGGATCTAAGTATAATAATTCCAAAAGATGTAAATTCATCATTCAGAAAGTTTCTTAAAGATCTTCTTCAGACTGATAAGATCCCTGATTCAGAAAAGGATGTTATCTATTCTGAAAAAACCGGTGAAATTTTTTAAAAAAAGTTCTTGCTTTTTCATATATGGTTCTATATAATTATCACTGTTGCGAAAGGTAATGGCCCATAGCCAAGCGGTAAGGCAACGGACTCTGACTCCGTCATTTCGCAGGTTCGAATCCTGCTGGGCCAGTTAAAAGCACTGTGATACACAGTGCTTTTTTTATTGCCCGGATCTGTCATTCCAGATATAGGAGAAAAAATATGTACGAATTCGAGTCAGCAATTAGATACAGTGAATGCAGTCCCGATGGAAAGCTTTCCGTCCCTTCGCTTATAAATTATTTTCAGGATGTGAGCACATTTCACTCGGAATCGATAGGCGAAGGAGTTTTTTCCTTGAAAGAAAGGTCACTGGGATGGATGATACTTTCATGGGATATCAAGATTGATTCTCTGCCGGGACTGGGTGACAGAATAAGAACCGGAACAATGTCACTGGGTGCAAAGGGGATTTATGCCTTAAGAGATTTTGTCATGAGATCTGACGATAAGATCTATGCAAGAGCCCACAGCATTTGGGGGCTGATCGATCTAAACAGGCTGATGCCGGTAAAGCCGGATCAGAAAATGATGGATAAATTCGGTGCCGAAGATCCTCTTCCGGGAGAATGGGCAGGAAGAAAGATGAAAGAGCCAATCGATAAGGAAAAAGTCATGGAGATAGAGGCTGGCTTTTTCATGCTTGACTCAAATGGCCATGTCAATAACGAAAAATATATAGAGCTTATTATGTCAGCTCTAAAATTAAAGGATATAAAGAGACTCACGGTAAGCTACAGGAACCAGGCTCTTCTTGGTGACAAACTGATAGTCTGGCGGGGAAAGGGTGAGGACGAAGGCCTTTCCTCTATTGAAAGAGATGATGGAACAGTCCTTACAGTGATCAAATACCAATATTGATAGAATGGAAAAGCTATGGACAAAAGAAAAAAATCAAGACATATAGAAAAGACCGGCTTCGATCTTGGAAAGATCCAGGAACTTACAATAGTAAGATTTAAAGATGCTGGAGTTTATCTGGCAAGAGATGAGAAAAAGGATGGCGAATCTGTCCTTCTTCCTGGTAAGGAAGTTGACAGGTCCTGGCAAGTGGGTGACAAGATTAATGTCTTTATTTACCGTGATTCAATGGATCGTGTCATTGCTACTCTTAAGAAACCTCTTATTACAATAGGAGATCCTGCCCCATTAAGGGTAAAAGAGGTATCAAAGCTGGGAGCTTTCATGGACTGGGGGCTTGAGAGAGACCTCTTTCTCCCATACAGAGAAATGGAAGGAAGAATCAACGAAGGAGATGAAGTACTTGTTCGCCTATATATAGATAAGTCAGACAGGCTGGCCTGCAGCATGAAAGACTTGTGGAAATATCTTTCAACAAACTCTCCTTATAAAAAAGGGGATGAGGTCATTGGAAGAGTTTACGAACTCGGTCATGATTTCGGAACTTTTGTAGCAGTAGATGATAAATACAGCGGAATGATACCGAGATTTGAAAAAGGATCTATCTATCACATAGGCGATGAGATACGATGCAAGGTTATAAATGTTAAGGAAGACGGAAAGCTCGATCTTACTACAAGAGAAAAGGCCCCTGACCAGCTGGAGAAAGACGGGCAGCTCATTATGGATCTCATTGATTCTTATGCCGGATCACTTCCTTTTACCGAAAAGGCAAATCCTGAAGTTATATTACGTGAGACAGGTTTAAGCAAGAGCGCCTTCAAGAGAGCTGTAGGTCATCTTTATAAAGAAAGAAAGATCATACTCATTGACGGACATATAAGAAAAGCATAAAAAAGGGAGCTGGAAAAAATGATTATCTCATTTTTTCACAGCTCCTTTATTAATATATCAAATATAGATATCAATATTATTTCCTATTGCAGGATTAACAAGCGTCTCGAGACCCGGTGAAGGAGCCTTCATGATCTGGTCAGCCAGCATTGCTCCGGACTGCTTATTATTATTTAGTGTATCTTTTAGCAATGCAGTATTGAAAGATGTAACTGTATTATAGTAACTTAAAGCTGTACTTAATGATGCTATATCCAAAATGACTTTCTCCTTTAACTAATAGAAATTATCTCATAGATCAGGTAATATTACAATATATATAGAAGGCACTTTTAATTAAGTTTTTAGGACTCATATTAATAAAGAGGTAAGATATGGTATATGATACAATAATCGTCGGCAACGGACCGGCCGGACTTACTGCAGCTATATATGCAATGAGAGCAGAATTAAAGACATTGGTGATCTCACCAAATCCTGCCGGTGGCGGGCAGATAAATGATACTTATGAGATTGATAATTATCCCGGTCTTCCCGGACTAAGCGGGGTCGAGCTCGGAGAAAAGCTCTTATCTCATGCTGAAAAGCTGGGAGCCGAATTCAAAATTGATTCAATTAAGAAAATTGAAGACAATGGCGATGAGAAGATCTTAAAATCCAGGAGAAATGAGTATCATACAAGATCAGTTATAGTGACAGCAGGCGCAGGCCACAGGAAACTCGGGATAAAGGGCGAATATGAACTGTCAGGAATGGGAGTCTCATATTGTGCTGTTTGCGACGGAGCTTTCTTTAAAGGAAAAAAAGTCGCAGTAGTCGGAGGCGGCGATTCTGCAGTTGAGGATGCGATCTATTTATCAGGGCTGGCTGAAAAAGTATATCTTATACATAGAAGAGATGAATTCAGGGCGACTCCTGTAATCATTAAAGAAGCGAAGGAAAATGAGAAGATAGAATTCGTTCTTGACAGCCTTCCAAAAGAGATTACAGGAAACGGAAAAGTTGAACATATTTTTGTAACAAATAAGATCACCAATGAAACAAGGGATCTGGAGGTAGACGGAGTTTTTATAGCGGTAGGAATAGTTCCAAACTCTAATATAGAAGGCCTTCCTTCTAAGGATGAAAATGGTTATATCATAGCCAAAGAGGATTGCATCACGGATATCCCCGGAATCTTTGCAGCGGGAGACATAAGGACAAAGCCTCTAAGACAGGTTATTACAGCTGCAGCAGACGGAGCAAATGCCGTATATTCAGTTCAAAAATACCTTTCTTCACACAAAGCATAAAAAGTCTTGACACATAATTTAAGCGCTGATATAATGTCAGAGAAATATTTGTAATAAGTTTGTAATATTTCTATGGAGGTAGTAATGAACTGGACACACAGAGCGGTACAGGCGGCAGCTCTTACCATAACAGCAGGGGTTCTTGCAGGAGCAGCCGGTGTAAAAAGCGATGCGGCACCAAGAGCAGGTGTGTCGGGACTTTTTGCTTTAAATACTAAGTCAGAAAACAAGACTGGAGATAATTCATCGAAATCATCTTATTCAGCAAGATCAGGAGTCAGCCTTCTTCTTGGAGGAAATGTAGTTGAGTCTGATACTTCAAGTGATACAGTTTCACAGGTAGCAGCATCTGCAAGCCAGGATACACAGACTGACAATACAGTAGATGGAACAGTAGATGAAACATCTCAGGCAGAAGAGGCTGAAGAAGCTCAGGCAGCAAATGATACAGCTACAGATGCTGAGTCTATAGCAAATATAGGTATAGCAAATGTTTCCGATGGCTCTTTTGTATATATAAGGACCGCACCGGATACAAATAGCGATTATGCCGGAAAGCTATATGCAAAGGGCTGTGCAACAGTTACCGGAGAGAGCGGTGATTTCTATCAGGTTACTTCCGGTGATGTAACAGGATATATAAGCAAGCAATATCTTACAGTCGGAGACCAATCTGCAATAGATCAGGCTTCCAGAAAGACTGCTACAGTTACAGCAGTTACTCTTTATGTAAGAAGTCAGCCTTCTACAGAATCATCTGTTCTTACCATGGTTCCTGAGACAGACGATCTTACGGTTACAGACGATTCTACAAAGGATTCCGGATGGGTTCAGGTAGATTCAGAGGCAGGTACAGGATATGTATCAACTCAATATGTAACACTTTCCACACAATACTCATATGCTGAATCAAAGGCAAAAGAGCAGCAGAGACTTGCTCAGGAACAGGCTGAGCGCGAGGCTGCCAGGAAGGCTGCAGCAGAGAAAGCTGCAGCAGAGAAAGCTGCCAAGAAGGCAGCTAAGGAGAAGGCTTCAAAAGCCAAGTCTTCATCTTCTTCATCTGCTTCATCTTCTTCATCAAAGACATATGAAGCTCCCGGTTCAGGTTCAGGTGGCTCTGTTGTTTCTTATGCTTCGCAATTTGTAGGAAACAGATATGTATATGGCGGAACAAGTCTTACTAATGGAACAGATTGCTCCGGTTTCGTAATGGGAGTCTATAAGGCATTCGGAGTATCACTTCCTCATTCTTCAGCTGCAATGAGATCCGTAGGATACGGCGTCAGCACAAGTGAGATGCAGGCCGGCGATATTGTATGCTACAGCGGGCATGTAGGTATTTATGCTGGAAATGGTACAATAGTTAATGCTTCTAATCCCAGATCCGGTATCACTTATACCAACGTAAATTACAGGCATATTCTTGCGGTAAGAAGAATTTTTTGATGATATTTGATCTTCTGCCTCCCGGCAATACCGGGAGGCTTTTTTAGATGGAATTGTCTGTAAGAATTTCTGACGGCAGCGACATTAAGAGAATGGCCAAATGATTCCGGGAGGCAAAATCCTCATTTTTGGTCATTATGTACAAAAATTTAAGAAATTTTTTCCGGATAAAAAATTGACGAATCTTATTCACAGAAGTTATCCACAATTTTTCTTTTGAGAATCCCTTAAAATGGACTTATACACGAAGTTATTAACATTACCCACAATTTTTGCCAACTTTGAAAGACGAAAATCGAACAAAAGTTTTGTTTTATTCCTATAGAAATTACTTTTTTTAATAATTTTTATTGACAAAATAAGGAAGTTCTATCTCGCAGGATTAACAAAAGTAAAGGAAGCTATGTAATATGGGGCCAATCCATAGAAATGTATAAAATTAACAATTTAAACCTTTTATTTTTAGTCGTTTTATATTAAACTTAATTTTGATTACTAGAAAAATTGCATAAAACTTGTATGAATAATTGTGAATTATGTATAAAACGGGTTATATGTATTGGGAGGGGACGGCATGGTTTCAAATCAGGTTTTGCAGAAGACAATAGATGGGATAGCTGAAATTACAAAAATTCATTCGGCAATTTTTGATCCGGATGGTGCTTATCTTGCCGCAAATTTGGATGATTACAGTATTTACGTCGAACAGGTCAGAGACTTTGCCGTTTCTAAAGCTGAGAGTCAGATCATAAAGGGAGCAGAATTCTTTAAGGTATATGATGATGATCATCTCGAATTTCTCCTTGTTCTTGAAGGTGAAGATGTTGAGACCCAAATGATTGGGAAGGTCATGGTAAATGAACTTGAGCAGCTCACTGTTGCTTACAGAGAGAGATTCGACAAGGACAATTTTTTCAAGAATCTCCTTCTCGACAATTTGCTTCTCATAGATATCTATAATCGCGCCAAGAAGCTTCATATCGAATATTCCAGAAAGCGTATCTGTATGATAGTCGAAACAGGCGAGAGTAAGGACGGCACGGATATAGAGAAGATACATTCATTTATAGGATCGCGTCAGGAAGACTTTGTTACCGCAGTTGATGAAAACAATGTTATAATCGTGAAACAGGTCGAGCCTAAGGAGAGTGAAGAAGATATAGTTTCCCTGGCTAACCGGATCATTGATGGTATGAAGAATGAAGGCCGCGATGTAAGAGTTTCTTACGGAACAACAGTTGATGAATTAAAAGATGTATCCAAGTCCTATAAGGAAGCGAATCTTGCGCTGGATGTAGGAAAGATTTTCTTCAGTGATCATAAGGTGATAGCTTATTCGGTGCTTGGGATCGGAAGACTGATTTATCAGCTCCCGCTGCCTCTTTGCAAGATGTTCATAAATGAGATATTCAAGGGGAAATCGCCAAATGACTTTGACAATGAGACCCTTACTACAATAAACAAATTCTTTGAGAACAATTTAAATGTCTCGGAGACATCACGTCAGCTTTATATCCACAGAAATACTCTTGTATACAGGCTTGACAAACTGCAGAAAGCAACAGGCCTTGACCTTCGTGTATTCGATGATGCGATCACTTTTAAGATCGCGCTTATGGTTGTGGAATATATGAATTACATGGAAGACCATAGTTTTTAATCTAATTGGAGTTGTTTGATGATTAAAATGGAACATGTTAGCAAAACTTACCAGACTGGTGTGCCGGCGCTGAATGACGTCAGCCTGCATATCAAGCCTGGTGATTTTGCGTTTATTACCGGGCCGAGCGGTTCCGGAAAATCGACTATTATTAAGCTTCTTCTGGATGAGTTTAAGCCCACTAGCGGAAAGATCTACGTAAATGGGAAAAATGTTCAGTCGATCACAAGGAGAAATATTCCCTATTACAGGAGAAATATAGGCGTTGTATTCCAGGATTTCCGCCTTTTAAATGACAGAAATGTCTATGAAAATGTGGCATTTGCCATGAAAGTGGTCGAGACGCCAAACAGAAAGATAAGATTAAGAGTACCTGAGATTCTTTCTATGGTAGGCCTTGCTGCAAAATACAGATCACTTCCCAGGCAGCTTTCCGGAGGTGAGCAGCAGAGAGTAGCCATAGCCCGCGCCCTTGTAAATCAGCCCAAGATCCTTTTGGCAGACGAACCGACAGGAAACCTTGATGACAAGAATGGCTGGGAGATCATGAAGCTTCTTGAAAAGATCAATGAAAAAGGTACGACAGTTTTAGTCGTTACCCATAATATGGAATTTGTAAGAAAGATGAACAAGAGAGTAATAAAGATCAGAAAAGGCACTGTCATAAGCGATATAGAGCCGGAAGAGGAGATTATCTGATATGAAGTTCGGCACTTTTTTTTATTCACTTAAACAGGGCTTTAAAAATATCTGGAGAAACAAGATGTTTTCTCTGGCTTCAGTTGCTACAATGTCAGCCTGTATATTTCTTTTCGGAATATTCTATTCTATTGGTGTGAATTTTTCAGGCATTGTCAAGAATGCTGAGGGAAATGTCGCAGTAACCGTTTTTTTTAACGAAGGCACGACAGATGAACAAATAAAGGCTGTCGGCGAGAAGATAAAGGCCAGACCTGAAGTCTCAAAATATAATTTTGTTTCGGCCGATGAAGCCTGGCAACAGGCAAAGAAGGACTTTTTCAAGGGAAATGAGGATGTGGCAAAATCTTTTGCTGACGATAATCCTATGTCGAATTCTGCCAATTATCAGATATACATGAAGGATATTTCAAAGCAGGATCAGCTGGTAAAATATCTTCAGGGGCTTGAGGGAGTGAGACAGGTCAATAAATCAGAGGAGGCAGCCAGAACTCTTACAGATATGAGCAGGCTTATTTCAGTTATTTTTACTGCAGTAATTGCCATACTTATATTGGTTGCGATTTTCCTTATCAGCAATACAATAACAGTCGGAATCTCCGTGAGAAAAGACGAGATCGCTATTATGAAGCTTATCGGCGCAAAAGACAAATTCGTCCGTGCTCCATTTATTGTAGAAGGTGTCACCATAGGGATTGCAGGATCAGTGATCCCGCTCCTTGTCCTTTGGTATCTTTATAAAAATATTTTGCTTTATGTTTCAAAGAAATTTACATTCATTTCAAATCTTGTGAATTTTGTACCTGAAACAAAGGTCTTCCATGTCCTTCTGCCGGTTTCCCTCCTGCTTGGAGTAGGAATAGGCTATATTGGAAGTCGTGTGACATTAAGAAGACATCTTAATGTATAATGAGGATCTAAAATGAATGAGATTAATGAAGAAAAAAATGAATTAACTCCATCAAGCCCGAATAATGGTGTCAAAGACGATTCAAAGAAAGAAAAGAAGAGGTCTTTTCGCCATGGAATTATTGCAGGAGTCGCAGGAATCCTTATAGCAGGTGCTGTAGCCGGATTTTTGTTATATAAGGCAAGCAATGTCAGTGTTGCAGGAACTTTTCTAACGACCGGGCAGATAAACAAGTTAAATGCTATTAATAATATACTTGATAAGAATTACTACAAGGATATAAAGGAAAGCGACAAGGCGGAATATATTTACAAGGGACTCTACCAAAGCGCCGGTGACGAATATACGGAATATTATACCAAAGAAGAATATGATTCCTTAAAGGCAGATCTTTCCGGAAGCTATGCCGGGATCGGAGCAGTCCTTTCACTTAATAAGCAGACAGGGGTTACAATATCAACTGTTTATGAGGGCTCGGCCGCAGAAGAGGCAGGACTTAAGGCGGGAGATATTCTGGTGAGCGTTGACGGGAAAACGGTTCCCGCAGATGATTTCGATAATTTCGTATCAAAAAATATACGTGGCAAGGCAGGAACAGTTCGTGTTATAGTATATTCTCGTAACGGCAAGGAAAATACAATAAAGGTAAGACTTAAGAAAGTTGTTGTACCTACTGTTTCTCACAAGATGCTAGAAAATGGCATTGGTTATATAAGAATAAGCCAGTTTACAGAATCCACACAGAGTGATTTCGAATCGGCTCTGGAAGATCTTAGGTCCAAGGGTATGACCAAAGTGATCTATGACTTAAGAGATAATGGAGGAGGAATGGTTGATTCTGTTACGGCCATACTTGATGATATACTTCCTGCAGGTAAGGTAGTCTATACAAAAGACAAGAATGGCAAAGAAGAGGATTATATGTCCGATGACAAAAAGGATCTTAATATTCCTGCAGTTGTTCTCGTAAATGAAAATACAGCAAGCTCGGCTGAAATTTTTACAGGTGCAATGAGAGATTTCAAGAGAGCCACAATTATAGGGACAAAGACTTTCGGCAAGGGCATTGTTCAGGATAACATACCTTTGAATGACGGAAGCGCAGTTAAGATCACTGTAGCCCGGTATTATACTCCGAGCGGAGAATGCATTCATAAGAAAGGCATTAAACCAGATATCGTTCTTGATTATAAGTTCCTTGGAAGCAATAATCAGGATTATGATATATCTCTGGACAATCAGGTCCAGAAAGCAATTGAAACTTTGAGTGATCAGGGGAAGTAAACCCCTGAGTTCAGCTTGTATGAACTTTCATACATAATTAAAAAAGAGGTGATTTCTTGTGGTAGAGCTGGATGAAATAAAACAGAATCTCGGATCATATCAGGATCCACTGCAGGAGGCGAGGGATTCACTTTGACCTCGCTAATAAAGAGAACAAGATAGAAGAACTTGAGCGGGATATGGAGGATCCTCATTTTTGGGATGATCCGCAGGTCTCGACCAGGAAAACCAGAGAATTAAAGAGTCTTAAGGATGATGTATCAACTATAAACGAGCTTACGGAAAAATATCGGGAAATATTAGACTTTATTGACATGGCAAATGAAGAAAACGATCTTGATATGGTTCCTGAAATCCAGAATGAATTTGACGAATTCGTAAATAAATTTGATGCACTTCGCATGAAGACTCTTCTTTCGGGAGAATATGATTCTGAGAATGCTATTGTCACACTCCATGCGGGAGCCGGCGGAACAGAAGCCTGTGACTGGACATCCATGCTTTTCAGGATGTATTCGCGGTGGGCTGACAAACATGGCTTTACAGTCGAAGTTCTGGATCAGCTTGACGGCGATGAGGCAGGCATCAAATCCGTAACTTTCCAGGTAAATGGAGAGAATGCCTATGGCTTTCTGAAATCAGAAAAAGGCGTTCACAGACTGGTAAGGATATCGCCTTTTAACGCAAATGGTAAGAGACAGACATCTTTTTCCTCATGCGAAGTAATGCCGGACATTGAGAAAGACCTCGATGTAGAGATCAAAGATGAGGATATAAGGATAGATACCTACCGAAGCAGTGGAGCCGGAGGACAGCATATAAATAAAACGAGCTCCGCCATCCGTATAACTCATTTTCCGACAGGAATAGTAGTAACATGTCAGAATGAACGTTCACAGCGTCAGAACAAGGACAAGGCCATGCAGATGCTGAAGGCCAAGCTATTCATACTTAAGGAGGAGGAGCAAAAGGAGAAGGAAGCCGAGATAAGGGGCGTTGTCACTGACAATGCGTTCGGTTCACAAATCAGATCCTATGTTCTTCAGCCCTATACGATGGTCAAGGATCTTCGTACAGGGGAGGAATCCGGAAATGCCAAGAACGTGCTTGACGGAGACCTTGATCCCTTCATGCTTTCGTATTTAAGATGGGAAAGTTTGGGAAGACCCAAGTGGAAGGGACAGGATATTGACTGATCATAAGAGGATCGACTCGGAAATTCTTACCGGGAAACAGGAGTAAGGTTTAATTCAGGGGGATTAATAAAATGGCTAAATATGTAATGGCTATGGATGCGGGGACAACGAGCAACAGATGCATACTTTTCGATAAAGATGGAAATATATGCTCGGTAGCTCAAAAGGAATTCAGACAGATTTTTCCTAATCCGGGCTGGGTAGAACATGATGCTAACGAGATATGGTCAACTCAGCTCGGAGTAGCTGTCGAAGCCATGTCGAAGATTGGTGCTACAGCAGAAGATATAGCAGCCATCGGGATCACTAATCAGAGAGAAACGGTAATTGTCTGGGATAAAAACACCGGCGAGCCGGTCTATCATGCGATAGTCTGGCAGTGCCGCCGCACTTCGGCTATTGCCGACAGTCTTAAGGCAAAGGGACTTGAGGAGGAGTACAGGAAGAAGACAGGCCTTATCATTGATGCTTATTTTTCCGCTACGAAGATCAAGTGGATCCTTGATAATGTTCCCGGAGCGAGAGAGAGAGCTGAAAATGGCGAACTTCTCTTCGGAACAGTTGAGACCTGGCTTATATGGAAGCTCACAAAGGGAAGAGTGCATATAACCGATTACAGCAATGCAAGCCGTACTATGCTTTTCAATATCAACACTCTTGAATGGGATGACGATATTCTTAAGGAACTCAATATTCCTCGATGCATGCTGCCGACTCCTAAACCTTCTTCAGAGATCTATGGATATGCTGATGAGACATTTTTTGGTGCAGAAATTCCTATCGGCGGAGCTGCCGGAGACCAGCAGGCTGCTCTTTTCGGTCAGATGTGCTTTGACGAAGGAGAAGCCAAGAATACCTATGGAACCGGCTGCTTCCTTCTTATGAATACCGGAGAGAAACCTGTTTTCTCTAATCATGGGCTTGTAACTACCATAGCATGGGGGCTTGATGGAAAAGTAAATTACGCTCTTGAAGGCTCTGTATTTGTAGCCGGAGCTGCTATTCAGTGGCTACGTGACCAGATGAGACTTATAGATTCTGCTGAAGATTCAGAATATATGGCTACCAAAGTAAAAGGAACCCATGGCTGCTACGTAGTGCCTGCATTTACAGGACTGGGAGCGCCACATTGGGATCAATATGCCAGAGGTACCATTGTAGGCATCACAAGGGGAACAAACAAATATCATATTATCCGTGCGACACTTGAATCCATAGCTTATATGGTAACTGACGTCGTTGATGCCATGAAGGAAGACAGCAAAAGAGATTTAAGGATGCTTCAGGTCGATGGTGGAGCTTCTGCCAACGACTTTTTGATGCAATTTCAGTCAGATATGCTGGATTGCCCGGTAAATCGTCCGGCCTGCATTGAGACAACTGCACTTGGAGCAGCCTATCTTGCAGGGCTTGCTTCTGGTTTCTGGAAAGACAAAGATGAACTTCTTGGAAATAAGAAACTCGACAGAGTTTTTGTTCCAAAGATGAGTCCCGAAGAGCGCATAAAGAAGAGAAAAGGCTGGAACAAGGCCGTAAAATATTCTTACGGCTGGGCCAGGGAGGATGATGAATGAGTGACAGCGTAAAAGAAGTAAACTGTGACGTAAAGCTTGAAGATCAGGATATGGTGGATTTCCTGATGTATCAAACTTATCATTCGAGAACAGGCTGGCTCGCTATAATTTTCGGAGTCATAGCCCTCGTGGTTGGAATTCTTACAGCAGGAAAGGTGAAGCAAAGCTATACTGTTGTATATTTTATACTCGCTTTCGTTATGCTAATTTATGAACCCATAGCAGTAAGAGCTCAGGGAAAAAGACAGATAAGCACAAATCCCGTGCTTCAGAATCCACTTCATTACAGATTTGACGAAAAGGGATTCACCATCACGACTGATCTTGATCTTGGCGAAGGGAATTCCAAGAGCAATACCATTGAGTGGAAGAGGATCTTCAAGGCTGTAAAGACTAAGAAAGCCTTATATATCTATACAGGGCTTAAAAACGCCAGTGTGATCCCTGACCGGGCTCTTGATGGGGTCTGGGATGACTTAAAGAAAATCATAATAAGGAATGTACCGGATCACAGATACAAACTATAGGAGTTATATGTTTTATGGGAAAAAAGATCATTGAAACATATTCCAGGGAGGGTACTCTTGAATTTGCAAAGCGTCTGGGTGAGCAATGCTCGCCCGGATGCGTTTTTGCACTATCAGGGGATCTCGGCGTAGGAAAAACGGTATTCGCTAAAGGCCTTGCTGATGGCCTGGGAGTGACCGAACCCGTGAGCAGCCCTACCTTCACTATTCTTCAGGTCTATGATAGCGGAAGGATACCTTTTTATCATTTTGATGTATACAGAGTTGAAGAACCCGAAGAGATGGAGGAAACCGGTTTTGATGATGCCATCTTTGGCCGGGGCGTGACCCTTATAGAATGGGCTGAACTGGTAAAAGATATCCTGCCTGAGCATTACAGGAAAATACTTATTGAAAAGGATCCTGAAAAAGGATTTGATTACAGAAAGATAACGATAGAAGATATATGAAGATCTTAGCGATTGACGCATCAGCTCTTCCTGCCTCTTGTGCAATTCAAGAGGATGGAAAGCTTTTAGGAGAATTTTATCTGGATCATGAGAGGAATCATTCTGTGACCTTGCTTCCGCTTATAGACGATTTGCTGAAGGCTACGGATACAGATCCCGCAAGCATAGATTATGTAGCTGTAACGGGAGGACCCGGCAGCTTCACCGGACTTCGCATAGGCTCTGCTACTGCAAAGGGCCTTTGCTTTGCCTGGAAGAAAGAAATAATCTCGGTTCCGACAGTGGATGCAATTGCCTATAATCTTTTCGGAATGAGCGGACTTATCTGCCCTATCATGGATGCAAGGCGCCACCAGACCTATACGGGAATTTACAGATTCATTCCGGACGGGACAAGCTATAGATTTGAAAAAGTCCATGACCAGTTCATAACGACCATAGATAAGCTTTTGACAGAGCTTGATGGATATAATGAACATGTTACATTCCTGGGTGACGGAGTTCCTGTATTTAAGGATTATATAGATGAAAATATTAAGAGCAGTCATTCTTATGCTCCTTTTCATATGAACAGGCAGTCAGCAGGTGCGGTCGTAGCTCTATCTTATGAGATGGCTTTAAGAGGTGAAACAGTGGATTCTTATCTCCACAGACCTATATATTTGAGAGAGACTCAGGCTGAAAGAGAAAGAAAAGAAAAAAATGGCTGATAAGTCTTATTTCATAAGAGCGGCCGAGGAATCTGATCTTAATGAGATTTCAAGAATTGAAAAAGAAAATTTCTCTGAACCATGGACGTTTGATTCCTTTAAGTCCTGTCTTAATAGTGAAACAGCAAGATTTTTTTCCCTGATTGACGGGGAAGAGAGAATATGCGGATATTTTCTTTTCTATTTCAGCAGCGAAGAGGCTGAACTTATGACAATAGCCGTCGATAAAGCTCTGAGAGGACGGGGGCTCGGACACAGACTCATAAGAGCTATGAAAAAAGAGGCTTCCGATCTTGGATTGAAGCAAATCATTCTTGAAGTAAGAGAGTCAAATGAGAGCGCAAAGGCTCTTTACAGAAGTGAAGACTTTCAAATAATTGGAGTAAGGAAACGTTTCTACAGGTTCCCTGAGGAGAATGCCCTGGTGGAACGCTTTTGTATAGTTAGAAATGAGAATTAGTTTATGTTAGATGTGTGTTTGCTTGGAACAGCAGGTATGATGCCGCTTCCCGGTAGATATCTTACAAGCATGATGGCAAGATATAATGGATCAAGCCTTGTGATCGATTGTGGTGAAGGTACTCAGATAGCCATGAAGGAATGTGGCTGGAGTCCCAAACCCATAGATACACTTTTATTCACACATTTTCATGCAGATCACATAAGCGGCCTTCCCGGACTTCTTCTCACCATGGGAAATGCAGAAAAGACATCGGATCTCACCATAGTGGGACCACGAGGGATAGAAAAAATTTGCAATTCCTTAAGAGTAGTAGCACCGGAGCTGCCTTTCAATATAAAATATATAGAGCTTAAAAATGCTGAAGAAGATCTTATCCTGAATGGCTATAATATACATGCTTTCAAAGTGAAACATAATATTCCCTGCTATGGCTACTCCATTACCATAAAGAGAGCCGGCAAATTTGATGCCGAAAAAGCAAAGACAGAGAAAATTCCTTTGAAATTCTGGAACGGCCTTCAGAAGGGCAAAACATTCGAAGAAGATGGACGCATTTTTACACCGGATATGGTCATGGGACCGCCCAGAAGAGGAATTAAGGTCACCTACTGCACGGACAGCAGACCTGCAGAAAGCATAGTGGATGCCGCAAGAAATTCTGATCTCTTCATATGCGAAGGCATGTATGGTGAACCGGAAAAAATAGTAAAAGCCCGGCAATTCAAGCATATGACCTTTTATGAGGCAGCAGAGATGGGGAAAAAAGCTGACGTCGATGAGATGTGGCTCACGCATTTCAGCCCTTCCCTGATCGCACCGAAAAGATATATGAAAGACACAGAAAAAATTTTTCCCAAAGTGTCACTAGGATATGACGGAAGGAAGAAAACCCTCGATTTCAAAAATTAAGAAGGAGTTTTATGAAGAAAGTCGTAAGAACAGCTCTCATCGTTGCCATGCTGGCTGCGGTAATAGTAGGATATTTTTATTATCTTTCGAATAGGAAACTGTCAAAGATTTCGTCCGGTAACAAGACAGTTTCCGAATATGCAAAGATAAAAAACCATGATTTTGACAAGGCTTATCCGGAATCTCCTCGTTCCGTGGTCAAGTGGTATAATCGTATCATTACAGAATATTATGCCAATGATCATACAGATAATGAGATAAAGGAACTGGCTTCCCAGGCTAGAAAGCTTTTTGATGACGAACTTCTTAAGGCCAACCCGGAGGATCAATTCTTTGACAGCGTAAAAAGCGATATAGCCGATTATAAGAAAAGAAAGGCAAAAATAGTCACATCAAAGGTCGAAAGTTCTAATGATGTCGAATATGCGACCTATCAGGGCAGCGATGTGGCATATGTCCAGGCTTACTATTTTTCCAAAGAAGGAAGCGAGTATGTAAGAACATACCAGGATTTCTGTTTGAGAAAGACAGACGGAAAATGGAAGATCCTGACCTGGAAGGTGGTAGATGGCGACCCTGACAAATTTGATTGATAGAAGAGGACGAAATGCTCATTTTAGGAATAGAAAGTTCCTGTGACGAAACGGCGGCATCTGTCGTTTGTGACGGGAGGAAAATGCTCAGCAACGAGATCTCTACCCAGATACCTGTACATACCCTCTACGGGGGAGTAGTACCCGAGATAGCGTCGAGAAAACATATTGAGAGAATAAGCCAGGTGGTCGATAAGGCCTTGAGCGACAGCGGCTGCACATTGGATGATATTGATGCGATTGGAGTTACTTACGGACCTGGCCTGGTAGGACCTCTTCTTGTAGGAGTTTCTTTTGCCAAATCAATGGCTTATGCTGCAAAAAAGCCTCTGGTAGGAGTTCATCATATAGAAGGCCATATAAGTGCCAATTATATAGAGTATGAAGACCTTAAGCCGCCCTTTTTATGCCTTGTTGTATCAGGCGGACATACTCATCTTGTGAGAGTAAAGGATTATGGTGAATACGAGATACTTGGAAGGACTGTCGATGATGCTGCCGGCGAGGCCTTTGATAAGGTCGCACGTGCCATAGGACTTGGCTACCCCGGTGGTCCTAAGATAGAGAAAATATCCCATGAAGGAAATCCTGATGCTATTGCATTCCCTCAGGGAAAAGTCTCTGACCATCCCTATGATTTCAGTTTCAGCGGATTGAAATCTTCTGTTCTTAATTACCTGAACGAGCAGAAAATGAAAGATAACGAGATAAATCGTGCTGACGTAGCTGCTTCGTTTCAAAAGAGCGTAGTATTATCTCTGGTGGAAAGAGCCGAAATGGCTCTGGATGAATTCGGAGGTGATACATTTGCCATAGCAGGAGGAGTCTCGAGTAACGGAACATTCAGAAGCGCAATGGAAAAAATGTGTAAAAGAAAGGGTGTTCGTTTCGCTGCACCCCGTCCAATTCTTTGCACAGACAATGGTGCAATGATCGCATCTGCGGCTTATTTTGACTACATGAAAGGAATCAGATCAGGCCTTGATCTTAATGCAGTGCCTAATCTGAAGCTTGGCGAAAGATGAGAGAACTTTTTTCGGATAAAAAAATTTCTGCAGTAGTTCTCTCCGCCGGAAAAGGAAGCAGGATGAATTCGGATATCCCCAAGCAATATATGGATCTGCTCGGATATCCCTTGATTTATTATACTTTGAAGGCTTTTGAAGAAAGCAAGGTCGATGAGATCGTACTGGTAGTGGAACCCGGTACAGAAAAAATTGTAAGAAAGAACATAATTGAGAAATATTCATTTGATCGTGTCACATCAATAGTCCCCGGCGGCAGCGAGCGCTATTGGTCCGTCTATAATGGCATCAAGGCCGCTACAGGCCGTTATGTCCTTATTCATGACGGAGCAAGAGCCTTTGTCACTCCAGATCTGATAGAAAGGATGGCAGATTCTGTTCTTATATCCAGCTGTATCGCAGCAGTCCCGGCAAAAGATACAATAAAGACAGGGAAAAGAGGCTTTGTCGAGGATACACTGGACAGGTCATCTTTATATATGATTCAGACTCCCCAGGCTTTTGAAAGGAGAAAGCTTCTCTCGGCATATTACGACCTTGAGGGCCATGATGACCTTATAAGATCACTAACAGACGATTCAATGATAATGGAACATGCTGGTGAGAGAGTAAGACTTATAGATGGCGAGTATACAAATATCAAAGTTACCACAAGAGAAGACCTTCTATTCGGTGAAGCCATACTTAGATCAAGGGAAAAATAAGCCTTCAATTCATGATTAAAGAAAAAATAATAATTTTGTAAATTTACCATTGACACATACCTTGGCTTGGTAGTATATTATTAGTCGTGCTCCGAAAAGACAGAATATAAAGAGCACATGAATAATTGGAGAGGTATCGAAGCGGTCATAACGAGGCGGTCTTGAAAACCGTTTGTCCGAAAGGGCGCGTGGGTTCGAATCCCACCCTCTCCGTTTTATATGAATTGAATACGCCCCGATTTCTCGGGTTTTATTCAGTGCTTGGAGAAGTACCCAAGAGGCTGAAGGGACACCCCTGGAAAGGGTGCAGGTCGCTAATAACGGCGCGAGGGTTCAAATCCCTCCTTCTCCGTTTGGCTTTCATTCAATCATATGAAAGCTATATTATCAAGTTAATGATCAACAATTAATTGATTTTAGTGATTGCTGATCTTGCTTAAAAAAGAATAAAAAAGTTCTTGACAAAGCAAAACCTATTTGATAATATACTAAATGCGCTCGCAAAGAGCACAAACACAAAGCACTTTGATAACTGAACAGTGAAACAACCTTGAAAGATTCCAAAAGAATCAAAAAGCGAATAGTCTGTAAGACAAAAAGTAAAGACGCGATAAACGAAGTTGGCTTTGTTTTGAGCGGATCAATCTCAAACATTATAAAACGAGAGTTCGATCCTGGCTCAGGATGAACGCTGGCGGCGTGCCTAACACATGCAAGTCGAACGAAGCATTTTATTACGATCCCTTCGGG